>Ga0070681_10006781_pt1 | contig 11150 bp, 9 predicted proteins | sample KBSC83BmetaG_FD_65650 | JGI IMG/M metagenome (GOLD analysis project Ga0070681, IMG submission 65650) | Corn rhizosphere microbial communities from Kellogg Biological Station, Michigan, USA - KBS C8-3B metaG | ecosystem: Host-associated > Plants > Roots > Rhizosphere | place: USA: Michigan...
CAGGCAAGTGGCTTTCAGAGGCGGCCGTGGGACGCGGGCCGACCGCCCACGACAGCGCGACCAGCGACAACACGAGCAGGAAGCGTACTACCACGCAGCGTGCGCCCCCGGCGTGTCCCTGCGCAGCGTGTCCCCCGCACGCGATTGTGCGACTCATCTGGCGAACAACTCCTTCATGCCCCCCGCGATCAACACGGAAACATCCACCAACACCCGCGGCAACGCAATGCCTCCCCGGGCGACCAGGTACTTCGGCTCCCACTCCGGGTCGAACTTGGTCTTGTAGCGCCGCAGTCCTTCGAAGTTATAGAAGTGCTCGCCGTGGCGGAAGACGAAATTGCCCACGCGGTGCCAGGCGGGCGCCAGGGGATGGCGCTCGAGCCCCGAGAGAGGGGCCATACCGAGGTTGAACCAGCGGTAGCCCTGCGCGCGGCCCCACAACATCAACTCGATGAATAGGAAGTCCATCGCGCCACGCGGCGCGTCGGGCCCGAAACGCATGAGGTCGACCGACAACTCCTCGCGCGTCCCCGACGGCCACAGATTGGCGAACGCGGTGGGAGCGCCCTCGCACCGGACGATCGCTACCGGGAAGTTGCTCAGGTACCCGGCCGAGAAGGCGCCCACTGAAAAGCGCTTCTCGCTGGTCGATTTGCTCGTCAGCCAGTTGTCCGAGATCCGCTGCAGCACCGGCAGCAACTCCGGAACCTGTTCGGTGGAAATCACCTCGAATGTCGCTCCATCCCGCACGGCGCGTCTGTGGGCCTGCCGGAGATCCGCTCGCGCGGCGCCTTCGAGCGAGAACCCGCTGAGGTCCACGCGTGCCTCCTCTCCTATTTTCAACGCGGCAAGCCCCAGATCGACATACAGAGGGAGTCGGTCGCCACTGGCCTGATAGAAGACGGTCTGGCCGGCGTGATGATCGGACATCTCGCGGAACCTCCACACCAGCTCTTCGGCCCTCTCCTGAGGGCCGATCGGATCCCCCAGGGCAATCCAGCTCCGTCCGGCGATCTGATACATGACGAAGGCGTCGCCGGTCTCGCTGAACAGCAGCCGCTTGTCCCCGGTCAGCGCCGCGTTGGCGACTGTCAGGTCGGAGTTCGCAATGATCCGCCGGGCACGGTCGAGGTCCTCGGCATTGGCGACGGACGGCTCCGGCTGCGCGGGGCGCAGCATGTTGAGGGCCAGAAACGCCATCGCCAACACCACGACGACCAGCGAAGCACGCAACATCCGCGGGGCGTTGGCATCGAGCGCGAACGTCCACCAGAGTTGATTCTCGTAGTCGACGTGGCGATAGGCGATGAAGCCGATCCACACCGCGGCGGCTATGACGCCGCAGATGGAGGCGACCCACACCGGCGTGACGCGCTCATTCAGGAGCGCCGTCGGGCGGTGAAAAGCCCGCCGGCCGGAGGACAGCACGACCAGCACGAGCGCAAGGAAGGAAGCCTCCTCAAAGTCGAGGCCCTTCAGCAGGGAGGCGAAAATACCCGCGGTCAGCAGCCAGAAGGAAATGTGGTACGCCGCCTCGACCCGGCGGAACAGAGCGCGCGCCAACACCAGAAGCCCCAGCCCGATGACGCTGCCGGCCAGATGGGAGACTTCGAGAACGCCGAGCGGGAGAAACACATAAAGGAGTCCGAGGCGCTCGTTCACGCCCGGCGTCGCGCCCGACAACAGCAACACCGCACCCGCCAGGAATGTCAGGGCGCCGGCGATCTGCGGCACGACCGGGGCGATGTAGATCGCGGCAAGCTCCTGCGCTCGGGCAATCCGTCCCCAATGCGCACCGAGCTCTTTCGCGCCGAAGAGAATCGTTCCAAAGACGAGCGGCACGATGTAGTAGACGGCGCGGTAGGCCAGCAGCGAGCCCAGCAGGGCATCGCGAGGAACATCCGGCAGGGTGACGAGGATCACCGTCTCGAATACGCCGATTCCGCCGGGAACGTGACTGATGATTCCGGCGATGACCGCCGCCGCGTAGGCGCCGAGGAATGTGATGAAGCCGATGTTGGCTTCGGCGGGCAGCAGCCACCACAGGACTGCACCGGCCAGGCCCAGGTCGATGACGGCAAGACAGATCTGCGTGAGCCCGATCAGCGGGCCGGGCGCTCGCAGCGCCCACCCGCGGATCTCCAGTGCGGTCCTGGCGACCGACGACCAGATTCCGTAGGCAGCCACGGAGGCGAGCAGCAGGGCGCCGGCGGTGAGGGACAGGCCGCGATGCAGATGCAACACCGTGACAGTGTGTGTGGGCCCGACGAGGAACGACACGCCCGCGATCGTCGCCAGTCCGATGCCGATCGAGAGACTGCAGAACGCGGAGATCGTCGCCACATCGATGGCGGTCACTCCGGCGGTGGCATACAACCTGAAGCGGATCGCAGCACCCGTGAATGCCGCGAATCCCAGCGTGTGCCCGAAGGAGTACGCGATGAAGGAGGTGAACAGGATACGGCCGTAGGCGATCGCCTTGCGCAGGTACTTCAGCGCCAGCAGGTCGTAGAAGCTCAGCAGCCAGTAGCTGGCGGCCGTGAAACCGAGAGCGGCAAGGATGTTTTGGCGCGGGATCGCGTGCAGATGCGAGAACACGCTCTTGATGTGCATCTGCGCGAGCTCGCGGTGCAGGACGACCACCACGAGGCCAAACACCAAAAGGGCCGCAACCGGGCCCGCCCAACGTAGCACGCCCCGCGCTTCGGCCTGACCGCCGGTCACGGGCGCGGGACTGCCCGATGAAACGCGGGTTTCACCGGGTGAGGGGTTTGTAGCGGATGCGGTGCGGTTGCGCAGCTTCATCGCCCTTACGTCGTTTGAAGTCCTCGACGTATTCCTGGTAGTTCCCCTCGAACCAGACCACCTGCGAGTCGCCCTCGAAGGCGAGGATGTGAGTGGCGATGCGGTCCAGGAACCAGCGGTCGTGCGAGATGACGACCGCGCATCCCGGGAAACTCAACAGCGCCTCCTCGAGCGCTCGCAAGGTCTCGACATCCAGATCGTTCGTGGGCTCGTCGAGCAGCAGCACGTTGCCACCCGCTTTGAGCACCTTGGCCAGGTGCACGCGGTTGCGCTCGCCGCCCGACAGCTCCCCGATGAGCTGTTGCTGTTGGGTGCCCTTGAAGTTGAACCGGCCGACATAACCGCGCGAAGGGGTTTCGTAGGTGCCGACCTTGATCATGTCGAGCCCGCCGGAAATCTCCTGCCAGACGGTTTTCTTGTCGTCGAGGGCCTGACGGGACTGATCGACGTAGGCCAGGCGCGTTGTAGGTCCGGTCCGGATCTCGCCCGCATCGGCTTTCTCGACGCCCGTCAACAGGCGGAACAGCGTCGTCTTGCCCGCTCCGTTGGGACCGATGATGCCGACGATTCCACCGCGTGGGAGGTTGAACGACAGGTTGTCGAAAAGCAGCCGCTCCCCGTATCCCTTGCGCAGGCCTTTGGCTTCAATGACCAGGTCGCCGAGTCGTTCCCCCGGCGGGATGTAGATCTCGTTGGTCTCGTTGCGCTCCTGGAATTCACGCGACGACAGCTCCTCGAAGCGCTGCAGGCGGGCCTTGCTCTTGGCCTGGCGCGCCTTGGGGTTCTGCCGCACCCATTCGAGCTCCCGCTCCAGGGTTTTGCGCAGAGCCTCGCGTTCACGCTCTTCGAGGGCGAGCCGCTTCTCCTTCTGCTCCAGCCAGGAGGAGTAATTGCCGTGCCAGGGAATTCCGTGCCCCCGGTCGAGCTCCAGAATCCACTCGGCCACGTTGTCGAGGAAGTAGCGGTCGTGGGTGACCGCGATCACCGTACTGGGATACTCCTCCAGATAGCGCTCCAGCCAGGCGATGGACTCGGCATCCAGATGGTTGGTGGGCTCATCGAGCAACAGCATGTCCGGGCTGGACAGCAGCAGCCGGCACAGCGCCACCCGTCGCTTCTCGCCGCCCGAGAGGGTCGCGATGCTCGAGTCCCAGGCCGGCAGTCGCAGGGCGTCCGCCGCGATCTCGAGCTTGCGCTCCAGCTCCCAGCCGCCGGCGGCGTCGATCGCGTCCTGCAGTTTCGCCTGCTCCTCGAGCAGCGCGTTCATCTCTTCTTCACTGACTTCCGATTGAAAGCGCTCGCTGATCTGGTTGAAGCGCTCGAGATTGCGGAACGCTTCGCCCAGGCCCTCCATGACGGTCTCGCGCACCTTTTTGGCCGCGTCGAGCTCGGGTTCCTGCGGCAGGAAACCGATCCGAATCCCGCTCTGGGGCCGGGCCTCGCCGTCGATGTTCGTGTCCAGGCCGGCCATGATCCTCAGGAGCGAGGACTTGCCCGAGCCGTTCAGGCCGAGCACGCCGATCTTCGCGCCGGGGAAGAAAGACAGGCTGATGTCGCGCAGGATGACCCGTTTCGGGGGCACCACCTTGCTCACGCGCTGCATGGTGTAGATGTATTGAGCCATCGTTTCATTATCTTCGAGGCGGCGCCGATTGGCGATGGTAGCCGGGTCCTCCTGTGCTAGGCTCGCCGCAGTCTTTACTTGAGCCGCCGCGCCTTGAACGAGCATGACCGCAGGGTCTGACACGAAACCTGACGTGGCGGTGGTGGTCAGCGAACGCCTGGCGCGCTACGGGTTCGGCGACGGCCATCCGTTCGGGCCCGATCGCCATGCGGCCTTCGTCCGGGAGTTCGAGTCCCGCGGTCTCGGGAAGCGAGTACAGATCCTGGAGCCGCGCGTAGCTTCGTACGAGGAGCTACTTGCGTTCCACACACCTCAGTACGTTGACTTCGTTCGCGAGCGCTCCGCCACTGGGCAGGGATTTCTCGACGGCGGCGATACGCCTGCGTTCCGCGGCGTGTACGAGGCGGCCTCCATTGTGGTCGGCGCCACGCTCAATGCCGCGGACGCGATCATGTCTGGCGAATGCCATCGTGCTTTCGTCCCGATCGCCGGCCTTCATCACGCAGCTCGCGATCGAGCGGCGGGGTTTTGCGTTTTCAACGACTGCGGCATCGCCATAGAGGTGTTGCGCAAGCGCTCCGGCCTCGACCGGGTAGCGTATGTCGATATCGACGCTCACCACGGTGATGGCGTGTTCTATGGCTTCGAGGACGACGCGGGCGTTATTTTTGCGGACCTCCACGAGGATGGTCGCTTCCTCTATCCCGGCACGGGAACCAGCGAGGAGACCGGCGTGGGACCGGCGAAGGGCACGAAGCTCAATCTGCCCCTCCCGCCAGGGGCCGATGATGAGGTGTTCGCCCGGGAATGGCCGAAGGTCATGGCCCATCTCGAGCGGTTCGACCCCCAGTTCATCATTCTTCAGTGCGGCGCGGATAGCATCGAAGGCGACCCCATCACGCATCTGAAGCTTACGCCCGGCTCACATGGCCACGCCGCCCGTGAGCTGTCCCAACTCGCCGACCGGCTCGGGCACGGCCGAGTGCTCGCGCTGGGGGGTGGGGGCTACAACCGCGGGAACCTCGCCCAGGCGTGGAACGCCGTGGTGGAAAACCTGCTCTAGTCTCGTGGGCGATTATCGCCTACGGCACCCTCCCAATCCGGTACACTAGACGGCTTCCTTTTCCACTCTTGGAAGGCTCTCGCGCATGTTCCGGACGACGATGACAATCGAAGGCTTCGATCCCGAGCTGGCGAACGCGATCTCAGGTGAGCGGCGCCGCCAGGAGGAGCACGTTGAGCTGATTGCGTCCGAGAATTATACGAGTCCCCGCGTCCTGGAAGCCCAAGGGTCGGTGCTCACCAACAAGTACGCGGAAGGCTATCCGGGCAAGCGCTACTACGGCGGCTGCGAATACGTCGATGTCGCCGAGCAGCTGGCGATAGATCGTGCGAAGAAGCTGTTCGGCGCGGCGTACGCCAACGTCCAGCCCCACTCGGGATCCCAGGCCAATGCGGCCGCCTATTTCGCGCTGGTGCAGCCCGGCGACGCCATCCTGGGAATGAGCCTGGATCACGGCGGGCATCTCACGCATGGCGCGAAGGTCAATTTCTCGGGAAAGTTCTTTCGCGCGGCGCAGTATGGGATTCGCCCTGATACGGGTGAGATCGACTATGACCAGGTGCAGCGCCTGGCGGAGGAGCACCGGCCGAAAATGATCGTCGCCGGGTTCTCCGCGTACTCGCGTGTGATCGACTGGGCGCGGTTCGCCGCCATTGCCAAGAGCGTCGGCGCCTACTTCGTCGTCGACATGGCCCACGTTGCGGGTCTCGTTGCGGCGGGTCTCTATCCGAATCCCCTCCCGCATGCGGACGTTGTGACGACGACAACTCACAAGACGCTGCGTGGCCCACGCGGCGGCCTCATCCTGGCCCGGGAGAACGAGGAGATTACCAAGCGTCTCAACTCGTTGGTTTTCCCTGGTACGCAGGGCGGCCCGCTGATGCACGTGATCGCGGCGAAAGCGGTTGCCTTCCTCGAGGCGCTGCAGCCGCAGTTCCTGCAGTATCAGAAGCAGATTCTGGCGAACGCGCGCGCCATGGCCGCGCGGCTCATCCAACACGGGTTCCAGGTGGTCTCCGGCGGCACCGACAATCATCTGTTCCTGCTGAGTCTCGTGGGCCGCAACATCACCGGCAAAGAGGCGGACGCGGCTTTGGGTCGCGCCAACATCACCGTCAACAAGAACGCCGTCCCCAACGACCCGCGGCCGCCCATGATCACCAGCGGACTGCGCCTCGGCACTCCCGCTTCCACGACGCGCGGGTTCAAAGAGCGCGAAATCGAACAGGTCGCCGACTTCATCGCGCAGATCCTGGGCGCGGAGGGCGCCGAGTCCGAGGTCGAGCGGGTGCGGCCACAGGTTCTGGAGCTATGCCGCAGGTTCCCCGTCTACGGCCCGTGAGCCAACGCAAGCCTGTGGGCGGATCGCCGCCGTTGGCGTCGCCCCCCGGAGCGTGACGGATGCATTGTCCTTTCTGCGGGCACGTCGAGACCAAGGTCAACGACTCGCGCCTGGCGAGTGAGGGCCGGCAAATTCGTCGGCGCCGCGAATGTCTGTCCTGTGGCGAGCGTTTCACCACGTTCGAGACGGCTGAGCTCGTGATGCCTGTCGTGGTGAAGGGGGATCGCACTCGCGAGGACTTCGACGAAGCCAAACTGCGCGGGGGCATGGAGAAAGCGCTGGAAAAGCGTCCGGTTCCCCGCGAGATGCTCGACGAGGCGGTCAGCCGCATCACTCACAAGATTCGAAGTCTGGGCGAGCGTGAAGTTCAGGCGCGCATCGTCGGCGAGCTCGTCATGGATGAGCTCCGTCAACTGGACGAAGTGGCCTACGTACGTTTCGCGTCGGTCTACCGACACTTCCAGGACGTCGAGGCGTTTCACGAAGAAATCGAGAAGCTCCGCAAGCAACGTGCGGCCGCTCCGGCCCGCGAGCCCAAGCGCACCCATCGGCGCGAGGGGGGACGGGATGTCAACAAGGATCAGTTACCGTTGCTTCCAGGGGAGCCGCCGTCGACCGACGGGGCCAAGTAATGTTCTCCGATTTCGACAAGTCGGCGATGACACGGGCTCTGGAGCTCGCCGCTCGCGGTCTGGACACCACGGATCCGAATCCCCGTGTTGGGTGTGTCATTTCGCATGGCGAGCGCGTAATAGGCGAGGGCTGGCACGAACGTCCGGGAGAGGCGCACGCCGAGGTTGCGGCCCTACGCTCCGCTCGTGAGGACCCCGCGGGTTCCACGGTTTACGTAACCCTCGAACCCTGCAGCCACTTCGGCCGAACGCCTCCCTGCATCAATGCTTTGATCTCGGCGCGCGTGCGGCGCGTCGTGTTTGCCGTACAGGACCCCAATCCGCTGGTCAGCGGCAAGGGCGCATCCGCGCTTCAGGCTGCGGGGATCGCTGTCGACTCGGGCTTGATGGAGACTGAAGCGGTCGAGCTGAACGTGGGCTTCATGAAGCGGATGAAGCAGGGACGCCCCTGGGTTCGCTTGAAACTGGCGATGAGCCTGGACGGCCGGACCGCTCTGGCGAGCGGAGCCAGCCAATGGATTACGGGTGAGGCAGCCCGTGAAGACGTTCAGCATTGGCGCGCACGCAGCTCGGTGGTCATGATTGGCGCCGGCACATTGGCGGCCGACGATCCCCGGCTCGATGTGCGCTTGCCCGGTGAAAACCGGCGGCAACCGCTGCGCGTCGTGCTGGACGCGCGCCTGCGCACATCTGCCTCGGCGAGGTTGTTCTCGACCGGGGGCAAGGTTTTGATCCTGACGGCGAGCGACGAGGAGGCGCGGCCAGTAACGAGCGCGAACGTGGTCCCCCTGGATCGCACACTGCCCCTTGAGCGCACGTTACCCTCGCCCAACGGTGGTAACTCGCGGCCGGCGCTCAGCCGAGCCGAAGCGCGCGCGCAGCTTGCAGAGCGCGGTGCACGGGTGGAGAACGTTCCTTCAAGAGGTAACCAGCTCGACCTCGGCGCCGTGCTCGAGCGTCTCGCCGCCATGGACGTCAACGAGGTGCTGCTGGAGGCCGGCGCCAAACTCGCAGGCGCGTTTGTAAGGGAATCGCTCGTGGACGAAATGTTGCTTTATATGGCGCCCAAGCTGCTTGGACCGCAGGCGCGGCCGTTGGTGGAGTTGCCGGAGATTCACAGTCTCGATCTGGCGCGGCAGTGGGTTGTTCATGAAACGGTGCAGCTGGGAGACGACCTGCGCATCAGACTCAGGCCGAGGAGACGCTGAAGTGTTTACCGGAATCATCCAGGACCTGGGAAGCCTTCAGTCGAGCGAGGCACGTGGCGGTGATGTGCGCATGGTCATTGCGCTTCGCAATCTCGATCCCGCCAACTTCGGGCTTGGCGACAGCATCTGCGTTCAGGGCTGTTGCCTCACAGTGACCGATATAGTCGGTCGCGCGTTCGCCGCGGATGTTTCTCGCGAGACCCTGTCTGTGACGACACTGGGTGACCTCGTTGTTGGGTCAGCAGTCAATATCGAGCCGTCACTCAAGGCGGGCGATGCCCTTGGCGGTCACCTGGTCTCCGGCCACGTAGACGCAGTGGCGAACGTCCTTGAGATGACCGGCGACGCGCGGTCCGTGCGCATCAGGATTGGCGTTCCCACGCAGCTTGCGAAGTACATCGCTCGCAAGGGGTCCGTCGCGGTCGATGGAGTGAGCCTGACCGTCAACGACGTCGAAGGCGCTACATTCGGGGTGAACATCATCCCCCATACCCAGGCGGTCACTACGCTGGGGAAGCTGGTTCCCGGCGCGCGGGTCAACCTGGAGGTCGATCAGGTGGCGCGTTACGTCGAAAGGCTTCTATCCGCCGTCGCGACCTGAGCCGGGAACGGACCACTTAATTGCCGCCGCGCCACGACAACGCTGTCGGGGCTGGCCGGCGGATCCCTCCGCTATACTGGCCCCCTCGCATTTCAGGCCCCCGTGGCGCGTCATGAAAAACGTCATTCCGCTCGGCAGCAAAGGACCCTCCGCCTCCGGCACCGGGGCCGGCGCTGGCTTCAACTCCGTCGAAGAGATCGTCGCGGAGCTCAAGGCCGGGCGCATGGTCATCATTGTCGATGACGAGGACCGGGAGAACGAAGGCGACCTGATCATGGCGGCGGAGCGGGCGACGCCGGAAGCCGTGGCGTTCATGATCAGGTACACGAGCGGAATCATCTGCGTGCCGATGGAGGAGGAGGCGCTTGCGCGGCTGGATCTGCCGCAGATGGTCCAGGCCAACAACGACTCCTATCGCACCGCTTTCACCGTTTCGGTGGACCTGCGGTATGGCACGACCACCGGCGTATCCTCGAGCGATCGCGCTGCCACGATCAGAGCGCTGGCGGATCCCAAGGCGACCACCGAGCAGTTTGCCCGTCCCGGACATATCTTCCCGCTGCGGCCCCGTAAAGGCGGCGTTCTGGTCCGCGCGGGGCATACGGAGGCGGCGATTGATCTGTGCCGTCTCGCGGGAATGAAACCAGCCGGCGTGTTGTGCGAAATCATGAATGATGACGGCTCGATGGCCCGTCGGCCGCAGCTCGAGGCGTTTGCCGTCCGTCATAACCTGAAGATCGGAACCATTGCGGATCTCATCCGCTACCGGCTGCGCAATGAGCGCTCCGTCGAGCGGTTATCGGAGCAGACGGTTCAGACGGAACACGGTGAGTTCCGCCTGTATGCGTATCAGGACCGGGTCAACTCCGATGTGCATCTGGCGCTGGCGCGTGGCCGCCTCGACGGCCCGCAGGCGCCGCTCGTGCGCGTACACATAGCCGACACCCTGCGGGACCTGATCGGTATCAGGGCAAAGTCACGCGCCTGGACGCTTCGTGCGGCCATGAACCGAATAGCGCAGGCGGGTTGCGGTGTGGTCGTCATTCTGCGTGACCACGCGTCTCCGAATGACCTCGTAGGAGCAGTTCGCGCTCTGGCGACAACGCCGGCCCCGGTCCCGGAACAGAAGGTTGAAGGTCCCGAGGTTCTGCGAACCTATGGCGTCGGCGCGCAGATTCTGAAAGACCTCGGTGTCCGGCAGATGCGCGTACTGTCCGCGCCGAAGCAGATGCACGGCATTTCGGCGTTTGACCTCGAGATCGAGGGGTACGTCGGCGAGGAAGGCTGACGGGGTATACTGTCGGCATTGGATCTTTTCATCCGTGCCGGATCGCCCGTGCCAACCGATTTTCCACGCATCGTAGAAGGTGAAATCACCGCGCGCGACCGGAAGGTTGCCGTCGTAGCTGCACGTTTCAACGACTTCATCGTCTCGAGTCTGTTGAAGGGCGCCACCACCTCATGGTTGGAGCACGGAGGAGCGCCTGAAGACCTGTTCATCGCGCGGGTCCCCGGCGCATTCGAGGTGCCGGTGGCTGCACGCAAGTTGGCGGCCAGTGGCAAGTACGACGCCGTGGTAGCGCTTGGGTGCGTCATTCGCGGTGACACGCCACATTTCGAGTACGTTGCCGGCGAGTGCGCGCGGGGCCTTCAGCTTGCGAGCCTCGAAACGGGCATCCCCATCATCTTCGGTGTGCTCACCGTCGAAACCGTCGAGCAGGCGCTCGAGCGCGCGGCCACCAGCGCCGGCAACAAAGGCGGGGAGTCGATGGACGTCGCGCTCGAGATGGCCGGACTGATGAGTCAGCTATAGAAAATGTCCGACTCCCAATCGAATCACCGGTTCACCGCGACCCGCTCGGTCTCGCGGAAGCT
>Ga0070681_10006784_pt1 | contig 11143 bp, 10 predicted proteins | sample KBSC83BmetaG_FD_65650 | JGI IMG/M metagenome (GOLD analysis project Ga0070681, IMG submission 65650) | Corn rhizosphere microbial communities from Kellogg Biological Station, Michigan, USA - KBS C8-3B metaG | ecosystem: Host-associated > Plants > Roots > Rhizosphere | place: USA: Michigan...
GGCTCAAAGAGATCGAGCTCGACGGCAAATGCGCGGAAGCCGCCGCCAAGCTCTATTACTTCTACGGACCCGGCGCCGCCGACGGCACCGCGAATTCGGAGGGCGCCCAATGAGTATCCCGCGACGGACACTGGTGGGCATCGTGCTCGTCGCGCTCGTCTTAATAGGCCTTGGGGGCGCTGGTGGGTACTGGCTTGCCCAGCGCGGGGGTTCTGCGCGGAGCTTAAACGGTGCGCCTTTGGGGACCGCAGCGAGCACGGATCGAAAGCCTCTCTACTGGTACGACCCGATGGTGCCGAACCAGCACTTCCAAAAACCGGGGAAGTCACCCTTCATGGACATGCAGCTGGTGCCGAAATATGGCGATGAAGCCGGGGAGGCGGGTGGGGTTCGGGTAAGTCCCAACATGGTGCAGAGCCTCGGAATTCGAGTCGGCCGTGTGGAGCGAACGGCGCTGGTCTCGCGGCTGCGAGCAGTCGGATCCGTCGCTTTCGATGAGCGGCTACTGGAGCTCGTCCAGGCTCGAGTGGAGGGGGCCATCACTGAGTTGCATGTGAAGAGCCCGTTTGAGCGAGTAAAGCGCGGACAGCCGCTTGCAGAGATCGTCTCTCCACTGTGGCTCGAGGCTGAGCAGCAATATCTATCGCTGCTGAATGCGGATGTGCATGGCTCGAATGCTCTGCGCGAGGCTGCGCGCGAACGCCTTACCGTGCTGGGGGTGCCGGATGCCACCGTGCGCGCTCTGGAAGAGACCCGAAAGACCACGGCCACAGCGACGGTCTACGCGCCGATAGACGGCATCGTGACGGAGCTAACGGCACGGACGGGTTCTGCCTTCATGGCGGGGGCCAGTCTCTTTCGCATCAACGGCCTCGAGACGGTTTGGGTCAACGCGCAGATTCCGGAGGCGCAGGTCTCGGCCGCCGTCACTGGTTCCAGTGTCGAGGCGCACGCAACGGCGTGGCCCGGGTCGACGTTCAAGGGCCACGTCATCGCTCTGCTGCCGAACGTGGACCCGCAGACGCGCACGCTGACCGCGCGAGTGTCGATCGACAACGAGGGAAATCGGCTGTTGCCCGGCATGTATATGACGTTGGATTTCGCAGGCACCCCGAGCGAGCCGCAGCTCGTCGTCCCGAGCGAAGCCGTCATCGCGACGGGTGAACGTAAGGTTGTCATCGTGGCCCGTACGGATGGCGGATTCGATGTCGCGAATGTGAAGACAGGGGCAGACCATGACGGTCGCACCGTCATCCTCTCGGGGCTTAAGGAGAGCGAGTCCATCGTCCTTTCGGGCCAGTTCCTGATCGACTCTGAGGCGAGCTTCACGGCAACGGTGAGTCGGCTGCAAGGCGCCTCCTCTTCGGAGGAACACCGATGATTGCACGGCTCATCCGCTGGTCCATCGTCAATCGATTCCTCGTACTGCTCGCGACGATCCTGGTCGCGGCCTGGGGAGTGTGGACGATGTTGCGCACGCCCCTCGATGCCATCCCGGATCTCTCGGACGTGCAGGTCATCATCCGCACGACCTATCCGGGGCAGGCACCCCAGATCGTCGAGAATCAGGTCACTTATCCGCTTGCGACCACGATGATGTCGGTGCCCGGGGCGAAGACGGTACGGGGCTACTCGATGTTCGGGGACTCATTCGTCTACATCCTGTTTGAGGATGGCACCGACCCGTACTGGGCGAGATCGCGCGTGCTGGAATATCTGAATCAGGTGCAGTCGCGCCTCCCGAGCCAGGCACGGACGGCACTCGGTCCGGACGCTACCGGGGTTGGCTGGGTGTACGAGTACGCGCTGGTCGACCGCAGCGGAACGATGGATCTGTCGCAGCTACGGGCGCTGCAGGACTGGTTCCTGAAGTACGAGCTGAAGTCCGTCCCCAATGTGTCCGAGGTGGCCTCGATTGGCGGGATGGTCAAGCAGTACCAGATCGTGCTCGATCCGGACAGGCTGCGTGCCTACAACGTGACCCAGGGTCAGGTCATGGAGGCCGTACAGAAGGCCAATCAAGAGACGGGGGGTTCGGTTCTGGAGCTCGGTGAAGCCGAGTACATGGTGCGTGCTTCGGGCTACTTGAAGACGCTCGATGATTTTCGAGAGGTTCCCATCAAGACCGGTGAGGCGGGCGTACCGGTGCTTTTGGGGGATGTGGCGCATATCCAGTTGGGACCGGAAATGCGCCGTGGCATTGCCGAGCTCAACGGCGAGGGCGAGGTCGCCGGCGGCGTCATCATCATGCGCTCCGGCAAGAATGCCCTCGAAACCATCAACGCCGTGAAAGCCAAGCTCGCGGCCCTGAAGTCCAGCCTTCCGCGAGGGGTTGAGATCATACCGACCTACGATCGTTCGAGTCTGATCAAGCGCGCGGTCGAGAATCTCCAGAGCAAGCTGATCGAGGAATTCATCGTCGTCGCCCTCGTGTGCCTCGCGTTCTTGTTTCACCTGCGCTCGGCCTTCGTGGCCATCGTCTCCCTGCCGCTCGGCGTGCTCATGGCATTCATCGTCATGTACTACCAGGGGGTGAACGCCAACATCATGTCGCTCGGCGGAATCGCGATCGCGATCGGCGCCATGGTGGATGCGGCGGTGGTGATGATCGAGAACGCGCACAAGCACATTGAGGCGTGGCGCCACGAGCATCCAGGGGTGGAGCTTGGAGGGGCAGAACGGTGGCGCGTGATCGGCGATGCAGCGACCCAGGTGGGTCCCGCCCTATTCACCTCGCTGCTGATCATTACGTTCTCGTTTGTGCCGGTATTCACGCTCGAGGCCCAGGAGGGAAGGCTGTTCTCCCCGCTGGCCTTTACCAAGACGTATGCGATGGCATCGGCTGCCGCACTCGCGGTCACTCTGATACCAGTTCTGATGGGCTATCTGATCCGCGGCCGGATACCCGAAGAGGGACGCAATCCCATCAACCGCGGGCTCATCAGGCTCTACCGGCCGTTACTGGCTCGCGCTCTGTCACGGCCTTGGGTCGTACTGGGTGTCGCGCTCGTGGTGCTCGCGGCGACGGCTTACCCCATCATGCGACTGGGCGGCGAGTTCATGCCGCCGCTGGACGAGGGTGACGTCCTCTACATGCCCTCGGCACTGCCGGGGATCTCGGCCGGCAAGGTGTCTCAGCTCCTGCAACAGACCGACCGGTTGATCAAGAGCGTGCCCGAAGTGGCGAGCGTCTTCGGCAAGGCGGGACGCGCCGAAACCGCGACGGATCCAGCGCCGCTGGAGATGTTCGAGACGACCGTGCAGTTCAAACCTCGGGATCGATGGCGTCCGGGGATGACACCGGACAAATTGGTGCAGGAGCTCGATCGAATCGTCAAGGTGCCGGGGCTCTCCAATATCTGGGTGCCGCCCATTCGCAATCGGATTGACATGCTCGCGACGGGCATCAAGAGCCCCGTCGGCGTAAAGGTGTCGGGTACAGATCTGCGCGAGATCGACGTCATCGCCTCTGCAGTCGAAAGGGCGGTCAGGCAAGTGCCGGGCGTGACCTCCGCGTTCGCTGAACGGCTCACTGGAGGACGGTACATCGATGTGCAGATCGATCGTGCCCGCTCGGCCCGCTATGGCCTCAATATCGCGGACGTGCAGAGTGTGGTGTCCTCTGCAATTGGTGGGGATGACATCGGCGAGACCGTCGAGGGTCTGCAGCGCTTCCCCATCAACCTACGTTATCCGCGCGAGATCCGGGATTCGGTACAGAAGCTCTCGGACTTGTCCGTGCTCACCGAGCGCGGGGCGCAGATTCGGCTTGGCGATGTAGCGACCCTTCGCATCACGGATGGGCCGCCGATGCTGCGTAGCGAAAACGCTCGCCTGTCGGGGTGGGTCTATATCGACCTGCACAATCGAGACCTGAGCTCCGCGGTCAGAGAAATGCAGCGCGCGGTGGGCAAGGACGTGCGACTCCCCTTGGGATATTCGCTGTCGTGGTCGGGCCAGTTCGAGTACCTGGAGCGTGCGGCAGCGCGGCTGAAGGTCGTCGTGCCGGCCACGTTGCTGATCATCTTCCTGTTGCTCTATCTCACGTTCCGGCGATTCGGCGACGCGATGATCATCATGGCGACGCTACCGTTCGCACTCGTCGGGGGCTTCTGGCTAATGTACGCGTTGGGTTACAGCATGTCGGTTGCCTCGGCGGTGGGATTCATTGCGCTCGGCGGGGTCGCAGCCGAAATTGGGGTCGTGATGCTGGTCTACCTGAATCACGCCGCGGATTTGCGGGAGACCGCGGACAGGCTCCGGGGAGAGCATGATCTGATTGACGCTATCGTGGAAGGCGCCGCGCTTCGGGTTCGGCCCATTGCCATGACCGTCGCGGTCATCATCGCTGGACTTCTTCCGGTCATGTGGGGGGCAGGCACCGGCTCGGAGATCATGCGTCGGATCGCTGCACCGATGGTCGGCGGGATGATCACGGCGCCGCTTCTGTCGATGCTGGTGATTCCAGCCGCCTATCGGCTGATGCGCCGCAGGACGATCGGTGACTCTGCGGCCGGTGCGAGGGTCGTACGCACGCGCTCAGTGTAGGCAAACGGGTGACGGCATCAGCGGCGTACACTTTACGCCGGGTGACGTTCATACAGAGTGCCGAGTTGAAACTCTTAAGGCGAGGTGCAGGCAATGTCTATGGAGCTGAAATGGCTGTGCTACTCCGCACTATTGGCGGGATCGCTTTGGATACCGTTCATCGTCGGCGTTAACGTGACCGACTTTGAGGGCAAGAAGGATCAATTCATCCGGCCGCCCGATCACCGCAAGATGGTGCCCTGGGTCCACCGAACTCTGCGCGCCCATCAGAACATATTAGAGCAGTTTCTGCCTTTCTCCGTCATCGTGCTGATCGGCTCGGTTTCCGGCATTTCGACGCCGGTCACCGTGGCATGCGCCATCATCTTCTTCTGGCTGCGGGTGGTGCACGCCGTTGGAATGATCACCGGCGTTGCCAGGCTGCCGCTGCGCCCCATGATCTATTTTTCCGGGTGGATCGTCATGCTCGTTTATGCCGAGCAGCTCCTGACGCACCACGCATAGCAACATTTCGCCAGGTCCGCGCTTCACGGATCGCGTCTGTAATCATGATGGTGCGATGCCAGCCGGCCGGCGTGGTCGAGCGTCTCTGGCACACTCCTTATTGATTGTTCAAGTAATCTATTGAATACTGTGCTAATGAGACCCAGTCGGCGATTCAAGGACTCGATCTATGAGCAGATCGCGAGGATCGGCAAGGCGCTTGCGGCTCCCAAGCGCCTCGAGCTCCTCGATCTGCTATGCGAGGGGCCGAGAACGGTGGAGGCTCTCGCGCGGCTGGCTTCCTTGAGCGTCGCCAACGCCTCGCAGCATCTGCGAGTACTGCACCATGCACGATTGGTGGTTGCAGAGAAGCACGGCCTGTTTGTTGAGTACGGGATCTCCGATGAGCGTCTGCCGAAGTATCTACACCTCACTCAGGAGTTGGCCGAAGCCCGATTTACGGAGATTCGCGAGATGACGAACGCCTTTCTCGAGCGGCGCGGGTCTCTCCGGAGACTCTCGAGCGAGGAATTGCTGCAGCGTGTTCGCAGCGGTGAGGTGACTATCTTGGATGTGCGCCCGGCTGAGGAATATCAGGCTGGGCACCTCCCGGGAGCCCGCTCAGTGCCCCTTGCAGAACTCGGTGCGCGAATGCGTGAGTTGCCGAGGAACCGCGAAATTGTGGCCTACTGTCGAGGGCGGTACTGCGTAATGGCGATCGAGGCTGTGGAGCAGTTGCGGAAGGCCGGCTATCGGGCACACCGTATGGAGTACGGTGTGCGGGATTGGCGCGTACGCGGGTGGCGTGTCGAGAAGATATCGGCACGACCGCAGGAAATGGGCTCCCGCTCATGATCCGTACGCGAAGTCTCCCACAGCGGTATGCGACGGCGCTCAGCAACGGTCGACAAGAGGTATTCGCCGACGCGCCGATCGAGAAGGGCGGCGGCGGCGCTGGTTTGGGTGCGCACGAGCTCTTGGAGGCTGCTCTTGCCGTGTGCATCAATATGACGGTTCGCATGCACGCCGATCAACACAAGGTTCCGCTTTCAAGTGTGACGACACGGGTGTCGATTCAGCGTCCAGATGGGCACACAGTACGTTTCGATTACGGGATCGAACTCAGCGGGCCCTTGAGCGCGGCTCAGCGTGAGGAGCTCGAGGCCGCCGCACGCGCGTGCCCAGTTCGGCAAACGCTGTCCAAGCACCTTGAGTTTCGTGCGGTGGCCGAGCAAAACGCATGACGGCGGGACACTGGTCGGAGACCTCAATATGACGGATGCTCGACGGGCGCACTGGGACAAAGTTTACGGCAGCAAAGCGCTCTCCCAGGTCAGCTGGTACGAGCCGAAGCCGGATCAGTCCCTTACGCGGATTCGCGATACCGGTGTACGGCCGAGGGATCCGATCATCGATGTGGGTGGGGGCGCGTCGCTCCTCATCGACGAGTTGCTCAGAGCCGGCTTCCGGGATGTCACCGTACTTGATGTGTCAGCCGAGGTCCTGAGTACATTGCGTGATCGACTCGGGGAACGTGGGGCGTCGGTGACTTTGTTGCAGGAGGACGTCACGGCATTTCGGCCGACGCGCCGTTACGCGCTCTGGCACGATCGGGCCGTGTTTCACTTCTTAATCGACCGGCAGGACCGTGAGCGATATCTCGCCGCCTTGCGTCAGGCGCTGCTGCCGAACGGTCACGTGATCATGGCGACCTTTGGCCCGGCTGGGCCCGATCGCTGCAGCGGACTTCCGGTCATGCGCTACGACGCTAGCGCGCTGGCTGTCGAACTTGGAGCTGAGTTTCAACTGATCGACTCGTCGCTTGTCGTTCATCACACGCCCTGGGGCGCTCAGCAGCAGTTTCTCTATTGTCGATTCGACAGAATTCCGGAGGCCCTCTGCTCAAAGAGCGGCGCTCTCGAGCCGGGCCGATCCGGATGATGACGGACTCATCCGGAATGCGCCGGATTTACCTCGACTACAATGCGAGTACACCCATCGATCCGCGTGTGTGGGATGCCATGTGCACCGCTGGCGAAGGTGGCGAGGGCAACCCCTCAAGCACGCATTGGGCCGGGATGGCATCCAAGGAGGTGCTCGAGAGAGGTCGCCTCCAGATCGCCTCGGTGCTCGGATGTTCAGCTGAGGAGGTGGTTCTCACGAGCGGGGGGAGTGAGGCGAACAATCTGGCACTGAAGGGTGTGTACTTCGCCCGGCGTGCGCCGGAAGCACATCTCATCACAACGCAGGTCGAGCACCCTTCGATCCTATCGCCGTGCGCGTTTCTCGAGCGCCTCGGCGCGAAGGTCACCTATTTGCCAGTAGATCGTACCGGACGCGTGGACCCTGAAGATCTGCGGCGCGCGATCACCTCGGCGACGGTCCTGATCAGCGTCATGCACGCAAACAACGAAGTGGGTACGGTGCAGCCCATCGAAGCGTGCGCGCGCATCGCGCGCGAGCACGACATTCTCTTTCATACCGATGCGGCGCAGACGGTCGGCAAGATTTCAACGCTCGTTGATGCCCTTGGAGTCGATCTCCTCTCGATTGCCGGGCACAAGCTGTATGCGCCCAAGGGAGTGGGTGCCCTGTACGTTCGGGCCGGGACGCGATTGGAGCCGCTGATCCATGGAGCTGGGCACGAGCACGGGCGCCGGGCAGGAACCGAAAGCGCCCTGCTTGCCGCCGGCCTCGGGGCGGCATGTGAGATTGCCGTTGATCTTTCGTCAATGGGGCCGGTGCGCGAGCTGCGCGATGACCTGTGGTCGAAACTGCGGACGCTTCTGGGGGAGGCCGTTGTTCTCAACGGGCACCCCGAGCACCGCTTGCCCAATACGCTGAACGTCTCATTCCTCAGGCACGTGGGCGCGGATGTCCTGTCTGCCCTAGAGGGTATTGCCGCTTCGACCGGCTCAGCCTGCCACTCGGGCCGCGTCGAATTCTCGCCGGTGTTGCGAGCCATGGGCATCCCCGAGGAAATCGGAATGGGCGCCATTCGGTTCAGCCTCGGCCGTGCCACGACGGCCGACGAGATCGCGGAGGTTGCCGAACGACTCGCGTCCGTTCTTCACTGAGGGAGGCCAGCCATCAGATGGGATTCTACAACGATCACGTCCTGCCCCATGTTATCAATCTCGCGATGCGCAATCGCGAGCTGCAACCCTGCAGGGAGAGAGCGATATCCCAAGCGCGCGGTCGCGTGCTGGAGATCGGTGTGGGCTCTGGACTCAACCTGGCTCTCTATGGAGCAGGCGTCCGAGAGATCCTGGCAGTGGAGCCCTCTGCGCGTCTCGTGGCAATGGCTCGACGCGCGGCTGACAGGTCAAGCTCGCCCGTAACGCTCATACCGGCTTGCGCAGAGGCGATCCCGGTCGAGAACGAGAGCGTCGACACGGTCATCACAACCTGGACCCTATGCTCGATTGCAGATGTCTGCGGTGCACTGGCTGAGATGCGTCGCGTTCTGAAGCCGGACGGACAATTGGTCTTCGTCGAGCATGGTCTTGCACCTGAAGAGCGTGTTCGCCAGTGGCAGAATCGATTGACGCCGGTGTGGAAAAGGATAGGGGGCGGATGCCACCTCAATAGACCGATTCACTCGCTAATCGAGAGCGCTGGATTCGCGATTGCGCAGATGCAGACCGGTTACATCAAAGGGCCCAAGCCACTGACGTTCATGTACGAGGGGCGCGCGATCCGTTCCTAGATCGGATCGCGAGAGTCTGTCGGTGGGTACAATGGAATTCACAGTGGCGGCTCCGCCTGACGAGATTGCCTAAGAACCGTTGAGGAGGCGATACGGCAGACGGTGGTAGCATCCGTCCTCGGTGAGACCGGTGGTGCGAGGGCATGGCGCAAGGGGGCCTTTTGGGGGCCTCTGCGGTCGATGGCGACCGGGGGCTCTTGGAGACTCAATGGGTTACGTCGTAGGTTCGATCCCTACACGGCCCAATCCTCTGTCGGTGCAAGGATGTCCATGTCCTTGGTTGCGCGTGGATAGCCGTGGAAGGCCACCGCGTGTCCACCGACCAGGACAAACTGTGCGCCCGCGTCCGCCAACTCGAGCAGCAAGTCGCGAAAGTCATCCGGAAGCTCGATCAACACCGACCTCGGACGAATTTCACGGGGATCCCGGCACGTGGGTATGTTGGTATGGGCAGCCGGGCGGCAGACCAGCTTTCGTGGGTGAGGCGTTCCACCAGGGACACGGCGGGAGGCCCGGACAAGGGATGGAGATCGAACTCGTTGTGTCTCAAAGTCGTTCGATTGAGGACGGCCGTTGTCCGACGGCGCGTTGCGCGAGCCTCACGTTCGGGGGAAATGCTGCGACGAAGGATGTCGGCATGAGAAACACATCGATGTCGGCGAATGCAGCCTGCCAAGCCAGTCGCGCGTCGACCTGCAGGCGCGCATGATCGACGTATCGAGCGTGCCGATCGAGATTGGCCTGGGCCATGATCGACCCCACGCTGGCGTCGGCTTTCGCCGCAAGCCCTTCTAAAGCTTCGGGCTTGATTCCAGGCGGCATGCCGCTGACGGAATACAACTGATACAGATATTCCTGGTACTGCGCCTTCGGATCGACGCCCCTCGGCCACCCCTCGCGAAGCGGCACTCCAACCTTCCTCAACGCGGCAACGGCTTCTTCCAGGCACTTGCGCACCGGCGCATCGAGCGGGCACTGCGCATCGTCGAGGATGAATCCGACACGGTAGTCCTGCAGGCGCTGCCGGCGCGGCGCCGGCATAGACCAGCGGTAGGCGAATGCGTCTGCCCCGTCCGGTCCGCCCAAAACCTGCATCGCGAGCATCAGATCACCGGCGCTGCGGGCGATCGGGCCGGCCACGGCGAGCGTTTCGGGCAATTGAGGCGGAGCCCCCGGGGGCGATGGAAACCAGCCGCGAAGAGGCACGACATTGAGTGATGGCTTGTGCGCATAAACGCCACAAAAGTGCGCCGGCACGCGCAGTGACCCAGAGCGATCGCTTCCGGGCGACAGGTATCCGAGGCCTGCTGCAAGCGCGGCTGTACTACCGCCGCTTGATCCGCCCGGCGTGCGCGCAACGTCCCAGGGATTGTTCGTGGCACCGTAGATCGTGTTGTAGCTCTGCCAGTCATTCAGAAGGAACGGCACATTGGTGTTCCCAAGGATAACCGCGCCGGCCGCCCGCAAACGACGTACCACTTCGGAATCAACCGTGGGGCGATACTTCGCAAGCTGCTGAATGCCGGCGGTATCCGGCACATTTGCGATCTCGAACGCGTCCTTGATGAGGATTGGGACGCCATGGAGCGGTCCAACTCGCTTCCCACGGGCCAGCGCTTCGTCTGCCAGACGTGCTTCGGCGAGTGCTGAATCCCGCAGCACGTTCACAACAGCATTGAGCTGTGGGTTGAACCTCGCTATCCGGTCAAGCATCCGCCCCGTCAGCTCCTCAGAGCTCACCTTGCGCTGTCGGATCAGCTTGGCGGCCGCACTTGCCGAGGCAAAATCGAGGTCGGTCTGCCGCGCTCTGGGCGCTGACATTACGGCGAGCGAAGTGCGGCCGCCGAAGGACAGCAGGGCCAAGCCTGCGGCCGCCGTGAGGACAGTGCGCCGTGTTGGTCCCCGCATGGACACGGTGCCGGTTACCTCGTCCGCTCCGAGCACGGTTGGCACCTGGGCGCTACTACCAGAATCGGCATGCTTCAGCAGCTCGTCAAAACGGGCGCACAGGTGGTTAATACGGTTCTCTTTCACATTGCTTGGCCTATATGAGGAGCATGCTATCCGCCAGCATATTCGGCGTCGGTTCGCTGCGACACGGACTCCGCGTCCGAACCCAACAGTGATAGGTTGTGGTCGGCAACCGATTTGAATGCTCCGTTCAGCCGTGGTCGCAGAGTGGACCTGATCATGCCGCACAGCATTGTGGGTCGCCGCACAGACGCTCGATTCCCGCAGGAAGAGAGTCACGAGTGAGTATCGGCCCCTGCTGGCTGCGGCCGCGCCAACGGGTCCGACGGCAGCCGTACCCGGAAGGAGGAGGTCGGTTGAAGTTCTCTAACCCGCTCGTTGTACTCGCGCGTTCGCTTGCGGTCTTCGCGGCGGGGTCGGCCACGTGCACGG
>Ga0070681_10006785_pt1 | contig 11143 bp, 11 predicted proteins | sample KBSC83BmetaG_FD_65650 | JGI IMG/M metagenome (GOLD analysis project Ga0070681, IMG submission 65650) | Corn rhizosphere microbial communities from Kellogg Biological Station, Michigan, USA - KBS C8-3B metaG | ecosystem: Host-associated > Plants > Roots > Rhizosphere | place: USA: Michigan...
CCCGACGGCGAGCGCTACCGCGGCGTCACCGACCGCTGCGTGGTCGCGCCGAGCCGGCACTTCCGCCGCTTCATGGACGTCACGCGGGCGGTGTTCGAGGAGCCCGAGGCGCTGGCCGTACGGATGAAGGCGAAGAGCCCCGGCAACTGGAACACCGAATCGTTCGTGAAGTTCCGGATGGACGAGCTCGGCCTCACCAAGGACGTCCGCTTCCTGCCGTACATGATGTACACGGTGAAGCCGCTCGGCGGCGCGACGGCCGAAGGCGCACCCGGCGGCGACAACTTCGAGCTGCATCTCTATGTGAAGTATCCGCTCGAATACACGACCGCCCGCGCGCTGCAATGCGTCGTCTCCGAGGCCGCGGACTGGAAGCACATGATCGGCCCGACGCGTCTCTTCAACTGGCGGTTCTATCTGTTTGCCTGGCTGCGCGTGCTGGCCGAGAAGCACCTCTATCCGCGCCGCTTCCGCACCTTGCGGCTGCTCAAGCGCTTCCTGATCTACATTGCGCAGCCCCTCCAGCCTGCGCCATAGTCGCCCGGCACACGTGGTCGCCCTCTCCATCATCATCCCGACATACAATCGCCTGTGGGCCCTGCCCAAGGCGATCGAGTCGTGCCGCGCGACGAAGAGCCCGCACGAGATCATCGTCGTCGATGACGGCAGCACCGACGACACGCCCGAGTGGCTGGCCCGGCAACCCGGCCTCGTGACGGTGCGCACCGGCAACTGGGGCAAGGACTGGGCGGTCAACAAGGCATTCTCGATGGCGCACGGCCAGTACGTGCGCTTCCTCGATTCGGACGATTGGCTCGAGCCGGAGGCCAACGACGCACAGCTCGAGATCGCGCTGAAGGAGGACGCCGACGTCGTCGTCGCCGGATACCGCACGATCGACGAGCGCACGGACAGCTGGATCGAGGCGCCGTGGGTGCGCTGCGACGACTTCATCGCCCAGCAGCTCGGCGAGTGCCAGGGCTCGCACTATTCGGCGTTCCTGTTCCGGAAGAGCTTCATCCAGGACGTGCCGCACCGCCAGGAGTTCATCGCCAACGACGATCGCATGTTCATCCTCGAGGTGGCGCTGAAGCACCCGCGGATCGCGATCTGGGACAAGTTCGCGCTCGTGCACCGTCACCACGCGCGCGGCCGCCTGCAGGCACCGACGCCTTCCGAGAGCGTCCCGGTGCATCTGGCCGAACTCAAGATCTACCGGAAGATCTATCGGCTGCTCGCCGACCGCGGCGAGATGAACGCGCGGCGCGGCCGCGCCTCGACGGTCGGTCGCCTGTGGCCGCTGGCCCACCAGATCGCACGCTACGACCTCGACGAGGCGACACGCGTCTTCGACTGGATCCGCGAGCTCGATCCCGCGTTCAGGATTCCCGGCTCGGGTTTCCTGCCGGCACTCTACAACACCCTGGGCTTCCGCCGGGCCGCGACGGTGCTGCGCGCACGGCGTGCGCTGATGAGCCCGTTCGCAGGCGGGGGACGCACCGCCTAGCGCCCGACGAGGCGCGATTCCGCCACCGGCGCGGACGTCAAGTTACAAGTGTTGTATGAATTGTCACCGGAGGTTGAAAGCCAACCCCCGTTGCGCTTTCTGTCTGTCATCGACCTTTGCGTGCGCCATCGGGGATCCGGAGATGACGGACAACGTGTTTGAGGCGGGCTATGGGCTGCGGGCGAGAAAGAACGCCGCGGCGTGGCACGTGTTCATCGTGCTGATATCCATCGCGACGATGCTGCCGATCCTGATCGCGCCCTACACCCAGCACGTCATGGCCGACGAGGATTCCGCGCTGCGCACGATCATCGTGTTGAACTTCGTGGGCGCCAACTTTCACGTGGCGTCGACGGGATGGTTCTACACCGACCCCAAGATGCGCTCGCACTTCCGCGCCCATCCTCTTCGCTACTTCGTCGTCCCTGCTCTCCTCGTCCTCGGGGGCGCGGCGGCATTCCAATTCATGCCAGCGGCCCGCGGCTACCTGCTCGCCCTCTTCTTCAGTTGGCAGCTCTGGCACTACCAGAAGCAGAACGTCGGCCTCCTGAGCTTCGTCGCGGCCGGCACGGGCAGCGGACCGAGCTCGATCTGGGAACGACGCACCTTGATGGTAGCGGCCGTGGCCGGAATCCTGGGTTTCTTCAGCCTCAACAGGATCGGTCTTTCCAGCCTGGCGCCCGAATTCACCGCGCTGCACCGTTTGGGGATGCTGCTCTATCTTGCGATTCCGGTCCTGCTGGTCGTCGCCGTGATAAAGGTACCGGCGCTTCGCACGAACAGATTGCGGCTGGTTTTCCTGCTTCTTGGCGCGTCGTTCTTCCTGCCGACGTTTCTGTTCGATGATCAGATATCGGCCACGATGGGGTACGCCATCGCCCATGGATTGCAGTATCTGGTCTTCATGGGAGTGGTCGCGGTCGCCCGGCGCCCGGCCTTTGCCTCGCTCGCGATGCTGGCCGGCCTGTCGACCTTGGGCGCGCTTCTGCTCAACGCCGCAGTCGCAGCACCCGACACCTCGACCCTCTCCTGGAGATTTGCCATCTACGGAGCGTTCGTCGGGATCGTGATGGCGCACTTCGTCCTCGATGCCGGCATCTGGCGGCTGCGCGAGCGCTTCCAGCGCGGCTACATGCGCGAGAGGTTCGCCTTTGTCTTCGATCGATAACCCCGTCTCCTCGCGGATCGGACGCGTGGCTGTCGGCGCCGGGCTGGAGCGACGCATTGCGATCGCCTGCTTCGGCATCGCCAGCGCCATCGGGCTGGTCGGTGCGTTCGTCGCCTTGGACGGGCACAGCTTCTGGCTCGACGAGCTCTTCACCGCGCGGCTGCTCGAACCTGCCGTCGGCACGGACCTTCTTTCCCGCATTGCCACGGACGTTCATCCGCCGCTCTACATGCTGGCGCTATGGCTCCATGCCCAGGTGTTCGGGACCGGCGATGCGGCGCTGCGCGGGTTGAGCGCCGCGGCGGCCTGCGGCGCGATCGTGGTGTTTCTGATCACGACGCGGCCGTTCTTCAGCCTTCCCGCCCGGCTGTTCAGCGCCGCGATCGCGACGAACACCCTCTTCTGGTTCTTCCAGGCGCAGAACGCACGCTCGTACGCGCTCTGCCTGCTTTTCAGCGCCGCGATAATGGCGCTCAGCCTCGCCCTGCTGACGGGCGACGACGGACGGAACCGATGGCGGAAGCTGTTGCCGGCGCTGCTGACGCTGATGGCGATCGGCTCGTTCGTGCATTTCTACGTCATGTACGAGTGTCTGGCGGTCCTGTTCGTCCTCGCCGCCTTCAACCGGCGCCGGCAGGTGGTCCTCGCGGCCGCCGCCGTCGTTCTGCTCCTGGCGTCGGCGGCCTACGTGAAGTTCGTCATCGCCGCCCATTCGCAAGTGACGCTCGACAACAACTGGTACCTCAATACACCGACCTGGTATCTCACCGTTCTCCAGGCCTGCGTACGTTATTCGTTCGGCAGCGCCGGTTTGGTGGCGCTTGCCCTCTGCGCCGTTGGCGCGCTGGCCGGGCGCGCCGCCGCGGCCCCTTCGCCGGGTATCGTTCGCCTCAAGGCGGTCGATCCGGTGATCACCCTGCTGGTGGGCGTGCCAGTCCTTGTCCTTGTCGGTGGCATCGTCAGCTCGACCTTGCTGGCTCCGAACTTCTTCGACCGAAACTTCCTGGTCGTGTCGCCTTTCATCTGGGGGCTTTCCGCCTGGCTCTATGATGCCGCCATGAAGAACCTGGGGCAGCTGCTCCGTGTCGTTCTGGCATCCGCGCTCGCCGTCATCGTGCTTCCCATGACGGCCATCGTCGGCGCACGTCTTCCCGCGAACGAAGCGCCGGCATTCTATGAACCCTTCCGCAGCTCGGCCGCATGGATTCGGATGTTACCCGCCTGTGAGCACGAGATTTTGCCGGTGCTCTCTCCGGAAAATCCCGCCTGGTACAAGCCGGGCTACGCCGCGATCGTCTACGACAGTGCCTACGGCCGATACCTCCACGGCTTCGCGCAGCCCAGGCATTTCTTCACGCAGGACATCGAGGCCGGAAGACTGCCCGCCGACGTGAAGGCAGAGCTGACGAGACGCCTGAACGGATCGGGATGCCCTGTGCTGGCATGGGATGCGCACAATATCGATGCCAAGGAGATGGAAAGGGTCAAGGCGAACTTGCTTCGTTCGTTGGGCTATTCCGGATCCGAGGTGAAAGTCGGCATGCGCGCCTTTACGGACGGGGCGGACGGCTACGTCCTGTACGTTCGGCCCTAAAGGAAGTCACGCCGCCAGCGCCGGCCGTTGTTGCGGCCGGCGATAGGACAGCGCCTCGGCGATGTGCAGACGGCGCACCGAACAACCAAGAGAGCATGCGCGAATTCGTTTAGCCGAGCGTCTGGAGGCCAAGAGACGGGCGCTGGGAGCCACCTTTGACCAAGTTGCCCAACACCTGGACTGGAACCGCGCATCCCTCTTTCGGTACGTCCGTGGGGTTTGGAGAATGAAGCCTGGTCACTAGGCCGCGCTGGAAGAATTCCTCGCGGCACCGATCGCAGACCTAAATGAAGTCCGCTTGCTCGTGATGATCTGCGTCAGCGGAGACCTAAGGAGTCGGAGCATACGCCGTGTTCTGCAATGGACAGAACCAGCAAACCCTCAGAAGATGAAACGAAGACTTCGCCAGTTCGCGGATTGGGTGGCGAGACCGTATAGATCGTCGCCTTATCGGAAAGCGGCAGAAGCGCCACTTGTTTGAACGACAGGTTCCGGTTCAGAAGCTCTATGCCCTTTTGTGTCCATGTAATCGCCGCATTGGCTGCTGGCCAGTCGTACAGCCAATTGGATATGACAGGTGGCAGATTGAGGTCACGCAACCGCCCGTCGCGCGTCAATTCGAACAGACCCCACTCGGTCTTTACGATGACCCGACCAAGGGACGGCAAATCGAAAAACATGGGATAACGTCCCAGCCTGAGCCGATCAGTATCGGGGACTTCGACGATCGATTCCCCATCGTAGAGGAGTAGGCTTCGGTCGGTCTCAATGACCAATCTCTTTAGGGTCGGCAGATCGTGCACGGCAGCTAACGGCAAAGCCGCATATGCCGCGGGAAGATTTGTTGGATTTGGGCCCAAGTCTTCGAACCCAGCGGTGCCGAGCCGCAGCCAACGCGGCTCGCGAAAATCAAAGAATCCTTTCTTTCCGAAATACAGAAGTTCTCCCAGTAGCCGAGACTGAAAGAATTGCTGAGAAGTGGAGTTGTTATTTCTGCTCAGCAACGTCTCGCTGACAAATCCGGCAGGGATGCGCCGAATCGCAATGACGGCCTTTTGGCCAAGGTAGACGGCGGCATTGGACTTCGGCGCATCGAACAGTCGGCCAAACTCCCATTTGTCCAGCGCTCGAAGCGGATACCAATGGCCATCGTCGGTTCGCACAGAAAGCATGTGGTCGCGCTGAAGCACGACTGAGGCACCCAGAACCGATGAATCAAAAAATGCGCCAACACCCGGGATCGACTTTGTCTTCAACTCATCCTGGGAGATCCAGGGCCGGAAGCCGCTACTCTCCAGCTCCATCACGACGCCGTCCTTGTCGCTGACAACAAATGTCTTGCTCAATCTGGGTGAAGGAAAAGGAATCAAAGAATAGCCTTTCCCGATCACAACGAAGCTATCGGTGCCGGGCTCGAGGACGGAAAGGCGCCCATATCCCCAGGTCGCGGCTACCACCCGCGCGCTCCAAGGCTCGACCACTTGATGGTTTGCATCGAGATAGCTTTCGATAGGCCAGAAGCCCTCGTAGGGCACAAGCTGGTGACTTCTATTGATACGCCACCGCCCGTTCCAGCCTTGCGGGGTAACGACGGGCGTGGTCATTCCCGAAATCTGCGTAACCGGCGCACCTGCCGCCAGTACCGGCCGTAGCGGCGGACCATCCGAGGTACTGCCCTCAATCGCTGACACGCAGATTTCCTTTTGAGCCAGCGCTGACGTTGAGCCCACTGCGGTCGCAGTCACAACTGCCACCAGAAGCGCGAGAAATACTGAAGCAGAGATCCTCAAATTGCGCTCCCGTGGCATTACATCTGCGGAGGACAACCGAGAATAGTTTACAGCTCGACCTATAAGAAGCGGTTGATACAAGAGAAACGAAATAGGAAATCGCCAAAGCCCTCATTCCACGCAACTCGGCATAGCGCCTGACATCACGCGCGTTTTGAATTCATCGCGTCTTTACAGTCACACGGGTTCATCGCCGCCACGAACTGGAAGTGCGCGGGATAGGTGACGGGGCGGCGTTGGCGCGGGCACGCTCACCCGTCGCTCTCGAGGGATAGGCGCAGTGCCTCGAGCCAGGATCGCACGCATCGGCAGGACACGGCCGTCGGCTTCGGGCTGGGCGATGTCAGCGAGCGGGGAGCCACATCGGACGACATTCCGCCTCGAAAGTCGGCCCAACGCATGATAGGTATTACTCGAGATCAATATCGCCTTACCAAGGACCTGCGATGAGTACGACCGTCACCAGCAAAGGCCAGGTCACCATCCCGAAGCGGGTTCGTGATTTGCTCGGAATCGAACCTGGAAGCATGATCGATTTCGAGCGCGGTCCCGACGGCCGCATCGTTTTGGTCAAGACCGGGAAGAAAGCCCGGCCGAATCGTTTCGCCCGCCTGCGTGGCCATGCCGGGAAGGGCCTGAGCACGGCCGAGATCATGACGATGACGCGGGGCGAACGCTGACGTGATTCTGGTCGATACCGACGTCCTGCTCGATCTCGTCACCAACGATCCCGATTGGTCGGAATGGTCGTTGGCCCGCCTGGAGGAGGCCGCTTTGGCGGGCCCGATTCTCATCAACGATATCGTCTATGCGGAGACTTCGATCCGCTATGATCGGATAGAGGATCTCGACGCGATGCTTTCTCAAGCGCTGATCGAGATCGCAGCGACACCGCGTTCCGCGCTGTTCCTCGCCGGCAAGGCCTTCCGCCGATACCGCATGGCGGGTGGCACGCGAACCGGAGTCTTGCCGGATTTTTTCATCGGCGCTCATGCCGCCGTCGAAGGCTGGCCGCTGCTCACGCGCGACGCTGGACGCTATCGCCGTTATTTTCCGAAGGTCAGGTTGATCGCACCCCCGGCTTGAACAAGGCGCTCCTCACGGTTCTTCCTTCACGCCGCCAGCGCCGGGCGTTGCTGAGGCCGGCGATAGGACAGCGCCTCGGCGATGTGCAGACGGCGCACCGAATCGGATCCATCGAGATCGGCCAGGGTGCGCGCCACGCGCAAGGTGCGATGCCAGGCGCGCGCCGACAGGCCCAGCCGCTCGGCTGCGCGCGTGAGCAGCGCGCGGCCCTCGGCATCGGGCTCGGCGATCGCGGCCAGCAGCGCGCCGTCGGTATCGGCGTTGCAGCGCGGCTTGGACCAGTTGCGCGCCCGGCCGGACAGCAGGCCGGCCGTCGGCTCGGCCTCGACCGCGATCAACTTGCCCTTTCGATCGAGCGCAGCGAGACGTTCCCGCTGGACGGCGCGCGCGGCGGCGACGCGGGCGGCGACATCGGCGCTGCTTTCGGCCGGCGGCGGCAGGGCCAGATCGGCCGCGCCGACCGGCGGTACGTCGATGGAGAGATCGATGCGATCGAGCAGCGGGCCCGAGATCTTGCTCTGATAGTCGGTGCCGCAGCGCGGGGCGCGGCCGCACCCCTGGCTTGGCTCCATCAGATGGCCGCAGCGGCAAAGACGCGTTGCCTTTTTGCTCCCCGGCGTTCCGCTGACCTTTAAGGTACAGAAACCAAAGGATTATTCGGAAAATCCGCAAACTTTGGGTCAGCACCTAAAACGGCGCCGTCGCATGTGTTGCCTTCTGCAGCGGGAGGCCGCCGCCGCGATCGGAATTTGCACCGAGACCTACATCAACTGGGAAAAGGACCGGACGCGCCCCACAGCGGCCGAATTTCGACCCCTGATTGCATTCCTTGGGTACGACCCCTCGCCAAGGCCGGAGACGCTCGCTGATCGCCTGGAGGCCAAGAGACGAGCGCTGGGGGCTTCCTTTGACCAGGTCGCCCAGCACTTGGGCTGGGACCGCGCCACCCTCTTCCGATACGTCCGTGGGATTTGGCGGATGAAGCCTGATCGCCAAGCCGCATTGGAAGAGTTCCTAGGGACACCGCTCGGAAACCTAGACGCGGTCCGCAGCCTTCCTAAGAGACGGTGATACGCCATGCCGTCGGCGTTTCGAAGGCAGGCTGATGGGACACCAAACGAAGGTTCGATAGCATCACAACTGAAATCCCCGGTAGGTCTCTTGAATTGTTGACAACCAGAGGTTTCGCGTTTCTCCTTAGAAGGAGCCTGATAACTGCCGACAATAAGGGGCGATACATGGAACACAGCATTCTTTCTAGGCTTGCGGTGCTTGTTGAGAGTCGCCGCCTTACCCTCGCCGAATTCTTTCGGGTCGCCGCCCTCCTGGGAGTCTCATTTACCGCGGCAGCGACGGCGATTTCCACATCGTCGGCTTGGGCAGAGGTCTCAGCCAAAAGTGCTCCGACTTCGCTGAACTACGCAACTTTTGTTAGTTCCGATGTGCTTGAATTTCTGAATAGGACGCACGCTGACACGGAAGTGGCTGCAAATCCGCCATTTAGCGACAACTACTTCTCCAAGACGTCCGGTGATACGCCCCACGTTCCGCCGTCGTTCATTAATAAATCGCCGTCGTTTCTCAATCAGCCGTTTGGTAACTTCTCCAACGGTTTCTCCTTCTATAACGGGCGATAGCGGGATGCTGGCAAATCACGCTGGTATGTCTCCTATCCTAAGAACTACATGAATATTGGTCCACTTACCTTGTTGGTTTTGCAGCCAACGGGCTTTTGCAATATCGATTGCTCCTATTGTTATCTAAGTGATCGAAATTCCAAAAAAGTAATGTCGGAAGAGGTTTTGGCGTGGGCGCTGCGGCGAACATTTGAGAGTGGTCTTTTATCAGAAGAGATCAACATTCTTTGGCACGCCGGCGAGCCGCTTGTGGTCGGTAAAGACTTCTATCGAGCAGCGACACGTCAGATCGATCAGCTGAATAGTTCTGGAACCCGTGTAGTCCAGTCCATTCAAACAAACGGAACCTTGATCGACGCTGATTGGTGCGAACTGTTCAAGTCTTGTGCCCTTCGGATCGGAATAAGCTTGGACGGGCCAGAAGGGATTCATGACGCGCACCGAAAGACAAGGTCTGGTCAGGGGACGTTCAAGAGGACAATGCGCGGCGTTAAGGCTCTGAATACCGCTGGAGTCGATTTTACCACTCTAGCGGTCCTGACGCGCGAAAGTCTCCTGCGTGTGGATGAAGTGCTCGACTTTTTTGAACGCGAGGGTATTCGTAACGTCGCATTCAATCTTGAAGAAATTGAAGGAAACGGCCCGCGTTGGTCATTCGCCGACAAAGTCGAAGCCGAGGCGTTATTCCGAGATTTTGTGCGCGAAGCGCTTGCTCGACATCACAGTGGAAGGCTTGCTATTCGGGAAATTTCCGACATCGAGAAACGACTGGGGTCCAGCCCTCACACCCGCATCAACTCCTCGATGCCGCTTCACTTTGTGACCGTCGATGTTGACGGGGGTTTTTCGACCTATTGCCCCGAACTGCACGGAACGGGATATTCTGACGGCACAAAACATATTTTTGGGAACGTACGTGTCAATGACTTCATCGATATCTTAGGCAATCCGCATTTTCTCGGATTATATGATGAAATCATGGACGGCGTCAGAGCATGCGCTCGAGAGTGTGACCGATTCCAGATTTGCGGGAGTAATCAGGTCGGAAACAAGTTCTTCGAAAATGGGAAATTCGCAAGTACAGAGACTCTCAATTGCCGCACGCGCATCAAGGCGGTGGCAGACGCACTTGAATTGGAGAAGTTACACGGCGCATTGGCTGTCATCGCGTGACGCAAATGGAGCGGGCAGACGCCCTTCATACGAGCGGACAAATGCTCAAAGAGGCCGCGTAGAGCGAGCCTGTCTGGCACGCGGCCGTCAATTCAGAAGTCGATCGTGCTCGGACCTCAGCCAAATGGATTGCTCGTCCTGACGTAGCGGCGTTAACGTCTTAGAGGCAGGCATTGAGGAGCTAGCCTGGGGGATTGCATGTGGAGCGAGCCTACTTGCTGGGACGTGTCTTTGCAGGGCGACGATGTTCAGGATCTGCAACAAAAGATCGAAAGCAGCGCCGGATCTCGTTCCGCTACATCTGCTGAAGTAGCAGAAGGTTACGAGTCAGGGGCATGCTTGCCCCTAGAGCCTTGGCGGCGCCTATCGGATAGCGACTTCAGCAAACTTCGCCGCTCGCAAAAGTCCCAGTCCTTAGGCTACTCCGTGGCGATTGTTCGTCTGCCGGCCGGTATAACCAGTGAGATGCGGTCAAAACTTGCAGCGCAACTACCTACGAGCGTCCAGGAGGCGGTCACTAATTTGATTAAAGGTATGGTGCACTCAAGCAGTGAGCCGATATGGCTTGGTGCGAACTCCGCTCCTCAGAGTCGGACCACTATTACTCATGATTCGCGAATTCAGCGCTACATTGGCTTGCACGTCGATAGTTGGGACGATGAATGCCTCGACAAGCGCCCACAAAGCCGAAATCGCATCTGCTTTAACCTTGGTAGTGAACGCCGCTATTTTCTATTCGTGCCGTACTCACTTCAGACAATTGCTAAAATTGTTCGTACATCAGGCCGCGAAGTCTCCCCGAATGTTCCAACAACACTTGGGCGAGTATTCTTGGATACCTTCCCGCAGGTACCCATTCTTAGGTGTGAATTGCTGCCTGGTGAGGGCTACATCGCTCCTACGGAGAACATCCTGCATGATGCGTCCACAGTCGGAACAAATTCTCAAGACAGATCACTGACGATGAGAGGCCATTTTACCCTAAGGCAGTCGTACGCCTCGGAGCCGTAAGAAAATCTACCCGGTATGCTTTCACTTGATGGCGTCCATGGACGCTCAAAGACGCGTTGCCTTTTTGCTCCCGGGCGTCCCACTGACCTTCAAAGTCCAGAAACCAAAGGATTATTCAGAAAATCCCCGATCTCTGGGTCAGCACCTAAAACGGCGCCGTCGCATGTGTTGCCTTCT
>Ga0070681_10006786_pt1 | contig 11141 bp, 10 predicted proteins | sample KBSC83BmetaG_FD_65650 | JGI IMG/M metagenome (GOLD analysis project Ga0070681, IMG submission 65650) | Corn rhizosphere microbial communities from Kellogg Biological Station, Michigan, USA - KBS C8-3B metaG | ecosystem: Host-associated > Plants > Roots > Rhizosphere | place: USA: Michigan...
CCCCTATCTCTGGGCCCCGCTGAATGGCCTCGCCGCGACCGTCCAGCAGACCACGACGCAGCTCTCCTGCCAGCCCTGCCAGCGCACGATCTGCACCATGAACGACCATCGCTGCATGCGCGATATTTCCGCCGCCGAGGTGGTCAGCATCGCGCAGCGCGTGCTGAGCGAAGCCGGGCATGCATCGCATTAACGATTTGCGGTGCTTGCGCGCCCGCAACGCCGTCGCTACCAAGGCCAACAACGGAGCCGGTGCCGCTTGAGCCAAGATCTGAGCAAGGACCTGATCGCCGCCCATCTCAAGACCTCGCTGGCGGCGTTCGAACGCGCGGCGCAGGACGCCGCGATGCTGACGGCTGCGCGAAGGATCGCGCAGGTGATCGTCTCCGGCTTGCGCTCAGGCCACAAGCTGCTGCTCGTGGGCAATGGCGGCAGCGCAGGCGACGCGCAGCACATCGCCGCCGAGATCGTCGGCCGCTACAAGCGCGAACGCCCGGCCTGGCCCGCCATCGCGCTGACGACCGACACCTCGGCGCTGACTGCGATCTCCAACGACTACGGCTTCGAACAGGTGTTCGCCCGCCAGATCGCCGGTCTCGGCCGCCGCGGCGACATCCTGCTGGCGCTGTCGACCTCCGGCCGCTCGCCGAATATCCTGGCCGCGCTTCGCGTCGCCCATGAGAACGGCCTGATCACGATCGGCTTCACCGGCACCAAGGGCGCGGCGATGGGCGTTGCCTGCGATCATCTCCTGGTCGCGCCGAGCGACGACACCCCTGTGATCCAGCAGATCCATCTCGCCGTCGCCCACGGCATCTGCGACGAGGTCGAGCAGGCCTTGATGCACAAATGACCGGCGCGACCGTCGAAAGACCCGCGGCGTTCCTCGATCGCGACGGCGTCGTCAATCACGACGACGGCTACATGGGCACACAAGACCGCATCCGCTGGATGCCGAACGCGGCGAAAGCGATCCGCCGGCTCAACGACGCCGGCTATCTCGTGTTCTTCTTCACCAACCAGTCCGGCGTGGCGCGCGGTCTCTTCACCGAGGCCGAGCTCAACGTGCTGCATGACTGGATGTGCGCCGAGCTGCTGGTGCAGGGCGCGCGCATCGACGACATCCGCTACTGCCCGCACCATCCCGACGGCAGCGTCGCGGGCTATCTCGAAGACCATCACTGGCGCAAGCCCGCGCCCGGCATGATCCTGGACCTGATGCAGCACTGGCCGGTGCGCCGCGCCGGCAGCTTTGTGATCGGCGACCGGCCGACCGACATCGAGGCGGCGGCGGCCGCGGGCCTTCCCGGCTTCCTGTTCGCGGGCGGCGATCTCGACGCCTTCGTCACTGAAGTGATGGCTCAAACCAGCGTGCGATAGACGTTCGCGATTCCTTCCGCCTCGGCGTCGAGGCTGAACTTGTCCAGCACGCGTTGACGCGCGCGTATGCCCATTGCCGCGGCGGAAGCAGAATCGCGCATCAGTGGCTCCAGTGCGGCAACCAGCGCGTCGACATCGCCCGGCGGCGTCAATATCCCGGTGACGCCGTCATCCACCACGAGTTCGGCTGCTCCGGCGCGCGCGGCAACGAGCGCGGCGCCCGCTGCCATCGCCTCGATCAGGGTCAGGCCGAAACCTTCGTTGCGAGAAGTGAATGCGTAGATCGTCAGCCGCTTGTACCAGCGCTGCACGTCCTCGATCGGCAACTCGCCTGTCATGACGATGCGCGAGGCGAGCCCGGCGGCTTCGATCCTCTGCTTCAGGTCATTTGCAAACAGCATCTGGTCCGGCGTGATCGCGCCGACCATCACCGCCGTGAAATCGGGATAGCGCGGCAGCAAGCGCAGCATCGCATCCACGAAGACATCGCTGCCCTTCTGGGCGCGCACCCGGCCGAAGCAACCGATGGCATAGCGTCCCGGCAGTCCGCTCTCCGCGAAGGCTGCCGCGCGATCCGCCGTCGGCGCATAGACATCGGTATCGACGCCATGCATCACGACCGTCGGCTCGCGCTTCAGATACGACGCAGAGATCGAGGACGTCGCGATGATCGCGTCCATCTGCCAGATCAGCCAGCGCGTCAGCCAGGTGTGATGGCGTTGCGCCGCCGAGGTAAACACCAGCTTCAGCGGCCAGCCGAGCGCGCGCAGCACGAAGCCAGCGATCATCTCGTTGTTGCGCCGCGCGTGCCAGACCAGTGGCGCCGGCCGCCGCCACAGCTTGAGGAGATCGCCGAAGCCCATCCGCGCGATGCCCTCGGGCGCGTCGCTGCCGAGCCAGGCGGCGCGAAACAGCGTCGCCAGGCGCGGCGAGACCATCCGGCTGGTCGCGGTGACGCCGGTATAGCGCCAGTGCAGGTTCGGCACGATCACCTGCAGATTCCCCGCGATATTGGCGGCGTTTGGCACGAAATCTCCGATTTTACCGAAGTCCTATACGCAACATTAAGCATAGTGACCAGTTCAGCCATGCCGAAACCGGCTCTTCACCGCACCGTCGATAGCATCGCGCGTTATCCAGGGACGGGTGAAGACATGACTGTGCTTGTCACCGGCGGGGCCGGTTATATCGGAAGCCACATGGTTCTGGCGCTGGCGGAAGCCGGCGAAAGCGTCGTCGTGGTCGACAATCTCTCGAGCGGCTTTGCCAACATGCTGCCCGAGGGCCTCCCGCTGATCGTCGGTGATGCCGGCGACGAGACTTTGATCGAGGGCGTGATCGCGCAGCATCGCGTCGAAAGCATCATCCATTTTGCAGGCTCGGTGGTCGTGCCGGATTCGATGCGCGATCCGCTCGGCTACTACCACAACAACACCATGACCACGCGCAGTCTGCTCAACGCCGCGGTCAAGTGCGGCATCGGCCGCTTCATCTTCTCCTCGACCGCCGCCGTCTACGGCAATCCGGACCAGGTGCCGGTGGCCGAGCATGCGCCGACGCGGCCGCTGTCGCCCTACGGCTCGTCGAAGCTGATGTCCGAGATCATGCTGCATGACGTCGCTTCCGCGCACGAGATGGGCTACGCGGTGCTGCGCTACTTCAATGTCGCCGGCGCGGATCCGCAGGGCCGGATCGGACTTGCCACCATCGGGGCGACGCATCTGTTGAAAATCGCGATGGAAGCCGCCACCGGCCAGCGCGCCAAGATCGACGTGTTCGGCACCGACTATCCGACGCCGGACGGCAGCTGCATCCGCGATTTCATCCATGTCAGCGATCTTGCGCAGGCGCATCGCGCCGCGCTGTCTTACTTGCGCGATGGCGGGCCGTCGGTGACGTTGAACTGCGGCTATGGCCGCGGCTATTCCGTGCTGGAAACCATCGAGGCGGTGCGCCGCGTCTCGGGCCGCAATTTCGCGGTCCAGTACGCGCCGCGGCGACCAGGCGACATCATGACCATGGTCGCCGACACCAGCAGGCTGCGCGCCACGTTGAACTGGACGCCGCAATATGACGATCTCGAAACGATCGCGCGGCATGCGCTCGCCTGGGAGGAAATTCTGTTCCGGGAGCGCCACGCCGATATCAAGCACGCGGCCTCTGCCTAAACCGTCCGCTCTGCAAGCCCCTAAATGGGCTTGAAAACTCCCCCCATAGCGGGCAAGGAGCCTGAGGCGTACGGGTGAATCCCGCCCGGCGCCGAAGGATTTGGGATGGCCGAATTTCCGCGCAAAATCACCGATGACCCCTATGGCGCCGCGATCCTGATTCGCCGCCTCGCGACGGAACAGGGCGCCGTCTACTGGCGGCGCTATCTCTCCGCCTTCGCGCTGATGGGTGTCGCAGCCGGCGCGACCTCGCTGTCGGCCTACTTCCTCGGCGATGCGATCAACAAGGCCTATATCGAGAAGAATATCCCGGGCATCGCGGTCTATTCCACGGTCATCTTTTTCTTGTTCCTGATCCGCGGCATCGCGATCTATCAGCAGACCGTGACGCTGTCGAAGATCAGCAACGCGATCCTCGCCAACAACCAGCGCAAGCTGTTTGCGAAACTGATGAGCGAGAGCATCGGCTTCTTCTCCGAGCGGCACTCGTCGGAATTCCTAGCGCGGCTCACCGCCGGCGCCAATTCCGTCACGCAGGTGCTCAACCTGCTGATCAACGCCCTCGGGCGCGACCTCCTGCTGCTGATCGGCCTCATCGTGGTGATGCTGATCCAGGACGCCTATATGGCGATGCTCGGTTTCCTGATCGCGCCGCCGGCGATGCTGGTGCTGCGCAAGCTGGTGAAGCGGATCAAGGGGCTCGCCTACAACCAGTTCACGGGAACGGCGAGCATTCTGGAAATCATGCAGGAGTCGCTGCAGGGCATCCGCACGGTGAAGGCGTTCACGCTGGAAGAGACCATGCGCGAGCGCATCAACGAGAATATCGAGGCGGTCGAGCGCAACGCCAACAAGATGGCGCGGGTGTCGAACCGCGCGAGCCCGCTGATGGAGACGCTCGGCGGGCTCGCGGTCGCCGGCGGCCTGATGTATGGCGGCTACGGCGTGGTGGCGCTGCATGCGACACCCGGCCAGTTCTTCTCGTTCCTGACCGCGTTCCTGATGGCCTATGAGCCGGCCAAGCGGCTGGCGCGGCTCAACATCGATCTCAACAGCCAGCTGGTCGGCGCGCGCATGCTGCTCGAGGTCGTCGACAGCCCGGCGACCGAGATTTCCGACGACGACAAGCCGTCGTTGAAGCTGACGGACTCGCGGGTCGAGTTGCGCGACGTCAGCTTCGCCTATCGGCCGGGCGAGACGGTCTTGAACCGCATGAGCTTCGTCGCCGAGCCCGGCAAGGTGACCGCGCTTGTCGGTCCCTCCGGTGGCGGCAAGTCGACCGTGCTGGCGTTGCTGTTGCGCTTCTACGAAGTCACCCAGGGCGACATCCTGATTGACGGCCAGTCGATCTCGCAGGTGTCGCGGCGCTCGCTGCGCGAGCAGTCCGCCTATGTCGGCCAGGACGTCTATCTGTTCCGCGATACCATCCGCGCCAACATCGCCTTCGGCAAGATCGGCGCGACCGAGGCCGAGATCGTCGAGGCCGCGAAAGCCGCCTGCGCCCATGATTTCATCATGAGCTTCCCGCTCGGCTATGACACGCCGGTCGGCGAACTCGGCACGCAACTGTCCGGCGGCCAGCGCCAGCGCATCGCGGTCGCCCGCGCGCTGATCCGGAACGCGCCGCTGATCCTGCTCGATGAGGCCACCGCCGCGCTCGATTCCGAGTCCGAGAAACAGGTGCAGGAGGCAATCGAACATCTCTGCCAGAACCGCACCACCATCGTGATCGCCCACCGTCTGCACACCATCATGCATGCCGACACCATCCTGGTCGTGGAGGCCGGCGAGATCGTCGAGCGCGGCAAGCATGAGGATTTGCTGCGCCGCGGCGGCCGCTACGCCTCATTCTTCCGTCTACAGCAGCGTGAGACTTCAGCTCTGGCGCCAGCCGACGCAACAGCGTAAATACCGGCCCGATTTTCCCTCCTAACCCGTCCCGAGAGTTTTCATGAACGCCTTCGTCATTCCCGCTCCCCAGCAAGCCGCGCTCCCGGTTGTCGGTGACTCCAAATCCTTCCCTGTGCGCCGCATCTGGTGCGTCGGCCGCAACTATCTCGAGCACATCCGCGAGATGGGCAATGACGAGCGCGCGCCGCCGTTCTTCTTCGCCAAGCACGCCGACATGCTGGTGGCCGACGGCGCCACGATCCCTTATCCGCCGCTGACCAAGGACCTGCATCACGAGGTTGAACTGGTGGTGGCGCTGAAGAGCGGTGGGCTGAACATCCCGGCCGACAAGGCGCTCGACCATATCTATGGCTATGCGGTGGGCATCGACCTCACCCGCCGCGACCTGCAGATTGCGTCGCGCAAGAAGGAACGTCCCTGGGAAATCGGAAAGTCGTTCGACTATTCCGCGCCCTGCTCGGCGTTGCAGCCCGCCGCCAAGATCGGTCACCCCACCAAGGGCAAGATCTGGCTGACGGTGAACGGCACCGAAACCCAGAAGGGCGACCTCACCGAATTGATCTGGAACGTGCCGGAGATCATCTGGCAGCTCTCGCAGCAAGTCGCGCTTGCCGCCGGCGATATCATCATGACGGGAACCCCGGCCGGCGTGTCGCAGCTCAAGCCGGGCGACCAGATCGAATGCGGCGTCGACGGCGTCGGCACGCTGAAGGTCACGATCGGCAAGGCCGCGGCTTAAATCCGACGGAGCGGACCCGACGACAAGGCCTCGAAACTGGTTCGGGGCCTTTTCGTTTTTTGGAGACAGTCCGGACTTTGCTATAGCTCGTCGAGGCCACCGATGTGATGGGATTTTCTCGATGAAGCCATTCCAGCCCGAGAGCGTCAGGCGGGACGCAACGCTGCTGCTGTTCGGCTGCTTCCTGGTCCTGAACTGCGTATCGATGACCGCGGTGCTGCACAGCAGCGTCCCCAGAAATCCGTCGTTCTGGCCGGCCGTCGTCGGCACGCTCGCGCTTGCGCTTCTCATCCCGTTGTTCATGTGGGCGCGCTTCAGCTTCGGATACATCGTCGGGTTCAATTTCTATTGCATGATCGCCGGCTACGTCTGGCTCAGCTATTTCGTCACGGGCGCCTATGACCATGCCCAGGCAAGGTGGTCGGCCGCGGCCTCATTGCTGCTGCTGCTCGTGCCGCTGTTGTTTCAGGTGAGGCCGCTGCGGCCGCGTTTCACCCTGTCGCCGCATATCATGAACCGCCTCATGCTGGCGTTGCTGGCCTTCGCTGTCGTCGTGCTGGCATGGAACGCCGTTTACGGCTTTGCCCTGGTCTCGACGGCGGAGGCCGACCGGCTGCGCGCCACGCTCTCGCGGCCGACCGTGCTCAGCTATCTCGACGGCTGGCTGGTCAGCGCGCTGCTGCCGTTCGCCTTCGCCTGGTTTGCCACGGAGCGGCGCTACTGGGCGGCGGCGCTGAGCATCATCTTGATGGCGGCGTTCTATCCGGTGCTGCTGAACAAGACCGTCGCATTTGCCGGCGTCTGGCTGCCATTCCTCTTCATTCTGTTCAGCCTGCTTGAAGCACGGCGCGCCACGGTGCTGTCGCTGCTGCTGCCGATGCTGGGCGGGCTCATCGTCCTCCTGCTGACCTATGTCGGCCTGCCCGACAAGATTTTCGCTCTGGTCTTCGGCGGCGTGAACTACCGCATGCTGGCGTTTCCCGCGATTGCGCTGGACCGCTATCTCGATTTCTTCGCTCATCACGACCTGACGCATTTCTGCCAGGTCGGGATCGTGCGCAGCTTCACCGGCTGTCCCTACCAGTTTCAGCTCGGCGCCGAGATGGAGAGCCACTATCACATGGGCAATCTCAACGGCTCCCTGTTTGCGACCGAGGGCATCGCCTCGGTCGGGCCGCTCTTTGCGCCGCTCTCCGCACTCGTCTGCGGTCTCATCCTGTCGATCGGCAACAGCGTCTCGGCGCATTTGCCGAAGCGGCTAGTCGCGACGTCGGCGGGCGTTGCGATGCAGGTGCTGGTCAATGTGCCACTGTCGGCGAGCCTGTTGTCGAACGGCCTCTTGCTGCTGTTCCTGCTCTGGTATGTGACGCCGGCGCAGGACGCGCAATCGCACACGGTGTAACCGCACGTGCCGGTCTGATCCCCTCCCCCCCCCGCGAAGCGCTGAGGAGGGATAAGAAAGTGCGGGCTACTCACGAATACTGCATCACGCCGTCGTCGACCTTGCCGAAGCGCAGCGAGACGATGTCGAGCGCGTAGTTCTGGTACAGCCGCCACGGCCGCCGCGAGCCTTGCTTGGGCATTTTCGCGACCGAACGCTGCACATAGCCGGAGGAGAAGTCGAGCGAGGGCAGCGCCTCGACCGTGGGATCGTTATTCTTCGGCATCGCTTGCCGGTAGTTGTGGCGATCCATGTAACTGAGCAGCCGGCAGACATATTCGCAGGTGAGGTCGCATTTCAGCGTCCACGACGCATTGGTGTAGCCGAAGGCGGAGGCGAGATTCGGCACGTCCGAATACATCATGCCCTTGTAGTTCAGCGTTTTCGCAAAATCGATCGCGCGGCCATCGACGCTGACCTCGACGCCGCCCAAGACCTGCAGCACGAGCCCGGTCGCGGTGACGATGATGTCCGCGGGAAGCTCGCTGCCGTCCTTCAGGCGGATGCCGTTCTTCGTAAACGTGTCGATCTCGCTGGTGACGACGGAGGCGCGCTTCTCCCTGATCGAATTGAAGAGGTCGCCGTCGGGCACGAGACACAGCCGCTGGTCCCAGGGATTGTAGCGCGGCGTGAAATGCGTATCGACGTCGTAGTCGGGGCCGAGCGCCATGCGCACGCCGCCGAGGATCAGCTTCTTCACCCGGTCAGGCTTGCGCCGCGAGAGCTGGAAGAAATACATTCCCAGCAGCACGTTGCGCCAGCGGATCATGTGATAGGCGGTCCTGGCCGAGAACTTGCGCCGCAGCTTGTTGGCGAGCGGATCCTGCGCGGGGCGCGACACCACGTAGGTCGGCGAGCGTTGCAGCATGGTGACGTGACCGGCGGTCCTGGCCATCTCCGGCACCAGCGTGACCGCGGTCGCGCCCGAGCCGATCACGACCACGCGCTTGCCGGCATAGTCGAGATCTTCGGGCCATTTCTGCGGATGCACGATCTGGCCTTCGAAATCGGCCCTGCCTGAAAACTCCGGCGTGTAGCCCGCCTCGTAGCGATAGTAGCCGGCGCAGGAGAACAGGAAATTGCAGGTGAAGGTCACGGTCTCGGATGCGCCCTCGCCCGCGATGCGCTCGGCCTCCACCGTCCAGCGCGCATCCGGCGTCGACCACGCGGCGCGCTTGACGCGGTGATGGTAACGAATCTTCCTGTCGATGCCGTTCTCGGTCGCGGTCTCACGCACGTAGTTGAGGATGCGCGGGCCGTCGGCGATCGCCTTCGGCTCGGTCCATGGCTTGAAGGAATAGCCGAGCGTGAACATGTCCGAGTCGGAGCGGATGCCGGGATAGCGGAACAGATCCCAGGTGCCGCCGATGGCGTCGCGGCCTTCGAGGATGACGAAGCTTTTCGACGGACATTTGGTCTGCAGATGATAGCCGGCCGCGATGCCGGACAGGCCGGCGCCGATGATCACCACGTCGAAATGTTCTGCCATCGTTTGCTCCTCGCGGCGCCCGAGCCTGATTAGTCGGCGGGGAACTCAAAAGCAACACTGGAAAGGTCCCGTATGGATACGGCTTCGCGTTGCCGCGGCTGGGAGTAATGCATCAATGCTTCCGATTTTCAGCAAGAGATTTATTTTTGCGGAAAGGGCTTGAACAAGCGCAAGAAGGATTTTGGAAATTCGAACTTAACGCAAGCCGTGCAAGCTTGACGATTGGCCATTCCGTATCGACCCGCGTCTTGTCGAAACAGCAACAGTTCTTCAGCGTGATCGAATGAATATCAAGGTCGGCAAGGCGCTTCCACCTTGAGCCGCCAGGTCAAAGATGCCTTGTAACGCGCGTGCTCACTTGCATGCGAAGCTTGACTGGAGAACGACATGTTTCTTGCCATGCGGCTTGTTGGATTCACTATAGCTTTTGGCTGCCTTACGCCGTTGGTCACATCAGCGGCGGCTGAGCAGTTTCCGGCCAAGTTGGTCAAGTTCGTGGTGCCTCAGACCCCGGGAGGAGCGACCGATGTCTTCGCGCGCAAGATCGGCCAGATGTTGAGCGAGCGATGGGGACAGCCGGTCATCGTCGAAAATCGTGCAGGCGCCGGCGGCGTGGTCGGCTCGGACGTCGTCGCAAAATCCTCACCGGACGGCTACACCCTGCTCGTGACCTATGCGGGCTCCCAGGCGATCAATCCGAGCCTGTACCCCAAGATGCCCTTTGACAGCATCAAGGATTTTCAGACCGTCGCAACACTCGCAGTCACGCCATTCATTCTCATCGTTCACCCAAACCTCCCGGCCAAGGATCTTGCGGAGTTCATCGCGCTTGCAAAGGCCAAGCCCGGCGCCCTGACCTATGCGTCCTCCGGCAACGGGTCAGTCAATCATCTTCTCGGCGAGATGCTGAAGGCCGATTCCGGCATCAACACTCTGCATGTACCCTACAGAGTGTGGCTCCGACAATTACGGATGTCGTCAGCGGGCAGGTCGACGCGGCGTTCAGCAGTGTCCCCCCCCCCGTCCTGCAAATGATCCGAAGCGGCAACGTTCGCGCCCTTGCCGTCAGTAGCGCGCGGCGTGTCGCGACAGCATCGGAAATTCCCACAATCGCCGAGCAGGGTTTTCCGGGCTTCGACGTGAACCCCTGGTGGGGCATCCTGGCGCCGGCGGGAACCGACATGACAATCGTGCGCAGGATCAACGAAGATGTTGGCAACATCTTGCGCACCAGGGAGATGATCGAGTTCCTTGCCGCTCAAGGCGCTGAACCGCTCATCACTTCGCCCGAGAAATTTCTGGGAATCCTGCAAGCAGACGTCGTGAATTGGGCCAAGGTTGTCCGAGAAGCCGGAGTGACGCTCAACTGACCATTCACGCCGATCTTGGCGAGGTGCAGGCGGGCCACCTTCTCATCCAGCGACTTCGGCAGCACACAGACCTTCTTCTCGTATTTGCCGCCTCTGTTGTTCGCGAACAGCCAGCGAGGTTCACCAGGAAGTGCCCCGACCTAACCGAGCGAATGCTCGAGGAAGAAACGCAGCATTTCCCTCGTCGCGTCCGGCCCTCGCGGATCGGTGTAGGAGCCGGCGGGACTGCCGCCCGACCACGCGTGGCCGGCACCATGAATGTTCCAGTGCTCGGAGATCGCCCGACCGTCCGCGTCGGCAAGGATGCTGCGGGTATAGGCATGCCCGTCGGGAACACGTCCGCGAAGCACCTTCGAAGTCGGGCTCATCGCCTTGGCGGATTGCTCGAGAATTCGGTCGCCGTTGTCGGGATGCACCGTGGTGTCGCGATCGCCATGGAAAACGATGGTCGGCACAGGAGATGCAGCCTTCGCAATCTGTTCGGACCCGCTACCCTGCCGCATCGCGACGAATGCGGAGGGAAGGTCGCTGGCTGCGCCGCAGGCCAAGCCGGAATGTATGCCAACAGCTGCGTACAGGTCGGCGTACGCCGATCCCATGATCGCCGCAGCGGCCCCGCCGGCCGACAAGCCTGCGACGTAGA
>Ga0070681_10006788_pt1 | contig 11141 bp, 12 predicted proteins | sample KBSC83BmetaG_FD_65650 | JGI IMG/M metagenome (GOLD analysis project Ga0070681, IMG submission 65650) | Corn rhizosphere microbial communities from Kellogg Biological Station, Michigan, USA - KBS C8-3B metaG | ecosystem: Host-associated > Plants > Roots > Rhizosphere | place: USA: Michigan...
TCTGCGCCTGCCACTTCCTTAGTGCAACCATCCTTGATTGAAAGTCATCCAACTCCTCCACAATACGATGCTGGTCGCACAAGTTGGGAAGGGGAACAGGAAAGACAAAAGCTTCCTGCCCATTTGAGTTCAGCACATGAACGAGATAGCGGCCATCAAGCCGGTCTCGCAAGGGGAATTGGTTCAAATCGCGATCAACCCCAGCCGTACAGCCGTCTGGCATTGTAGCCGAGAAATTTCTGCCGCGCTTCCGGCGAGATGTCCTGACGCTGGCGGATCGTCGAAACCACGTGAGGAAACATGCCGTCCCAGTGAGGATAATCGGACGCGAAAATCAATTTATCGTCGCCGATGCGATCAATTACGTAAGGCAACGTGCTTTCTTCGGGCTCCGCGGCAAAAAACCAGTTGCCGTGCGTGATGTACTCGCTCGGCTTCGCCTTGAGCGCCGGCGCTTCGGATTGGCGTTTCTCCCATTCTTCATCCATCCGGTCCATCCAGTAGGGCACCCAGCCGCAGCCGCATTCGAGAAAGCCGATGCGCAGCTTGGGAAAACGCTCCGGCACGCCGCCGTAGATCAATCCGGCACAGTCGATCAAGGTCTCGAACGGACGCGCAACGGTGTGCGCGAACAGAAACGTGTCGAAACGAATTTCTCCCGCCGGCCCCTGGCGCGAGTTATGAACCAACAGCGGCGCGTCGAGCCTCTGCAGTTCTTCATAAATCGGCCAGAAGCACGGCGTGCCGAGATGATCTTTCAGACCGAAGGACGCGATCGCGATGCCGGCGAGGCCAAGTTTCGACACCGCACGGTTCACCTCCTCGACGGCCGCACTCACATTCTGAAATGGCACCAGACCGATGCCCCTCAGCCGCGGGCTCTGCTTACAGAAATTGGCGATCCAGTCGTTGTAGCCTCGGCAGAACGCCGCCGCATAATCCTTTTCCGGGCTCTGCGTAATTCCAAAAGCGCTAGTCGGAAAAAGAACCGACACATCGATGCCCTCTTGATCCATGTCGCTTAACCGCTTCCCGAGATCGCTGTCACGGCCGCCGAGCTTGCCGTACAGGCTGCTATCCCATTTATCTCGCGCGACCAGGGTTCCCTGACGCCTGCAATACGGCTCGTCCATGAATGCGCGAATCTCTACATCGCGATCGCGCACATGACCATCGGCATCGATGACTTTCGCGTTCTGCATGTCGATCCCCTTCGCGGTTCTCATTGAGTCGGATAATGTACTTGCGCACCGATTATCACAGTGAGATTCACAGGGTCAATGATTTTGGCGCGCATCAATATCCGAGCGAATTTGACGCCCGCCCGCTGCTTCGGTTATGGATGGCGCACGTGGGAAAATTTTGGGAGGTGCCTGATGAAGTTTCGCCACTGCACTTTTCTCCTGATTGCCGTATTGCTGGCTTGTGGCGAGGACGCCAATTCTGCTGAAACTTCCGACCTGCGCAAAATCCGCGCGGCGATCACGTCGATCTCCGGTTCCATGGTCCCGCCCTGGGCGGCCCACGAAGCCGCATCTTCAAAAAATACGGTCTGCAAGTCGAGGTGATCGCTACGCCGAGCGGCGTTCAGGGCACAAATGCGCTCATCGCCGGCGAAGTCTCCTTCGTGCAGATCGCCGGCGGCACCACCACCGGCGCGGCGGTCGGCGGCGCCGATTTAAGATCGTCGCGACCATGGTCGGAACTCTGGTTTTGAATCTGGTAACACGTCCAGAGATCGACAAACCCGAGCAGTTGCGCGGCAAGAGCATCGGCATCAGCCGCTATGGGACATCACTTCATACCGGCGCGCGGCTGGCGGCCAAACATTACGGCCTGGAGCCCGGCAAAGACGTTCACATCGTAGAAATCGGCGCTGGCGATTGGATCGTCGGCGCGCTGCAAGGCAACCGTGTGCAAGCCGGCGTGTTCGGCTATCCCGCGACCAGCCGCGCGGTGAAATTCGGCAATCGCGTGATGCTGCATCTGCCGTCGCTCAACATACCCTACGCATCCACCGGTGTTTCCACGCGCGGCGATATCATCCGCGACGATCCCGATCTGGTGCGGCGCTTTCTCTCGGCCGAGATCGAAGCGATTGCGCTGATGAAAAAAGACCGCGCCTTCGCGACCAAAGTTTTGGCCAAGTATCTCCGCACGACCGATGCCGACCTTTTGAACGAGTCCTACGATGTCCAGATCAGCAAGTACATGATGAGAGTGCCGCTGACCACCGCGGACGCGGTGCGATCCGTGCTGGAAGAGCTCGCCGAGCGAAATCCCAAGGCGAAAGATCTGGACCCAAACAAATTCTTCGACGATCGCTTCGTGCGCCAGTTGCAGGCGAGCGAGTTTATCGACGCGCTGTATCGGTAGAAGAAAGGGCGCGATGAATCGCGCCCCTACCCGCTACTTTTCCTTGACGGCGTTGCTGCCGGCGATGAATCCCTGAGTCGTGCACCGGCCCATACCGTGCTGGTTAAAACCGCCGGCGGACTCGCCGGCACAATAAAGCCCGGAAATAATCCGGCCGCTCATATCCAGCACCTGGCATTTGCCGTTGATGCGCAATCCCGAGCGCGTGTCATGCACGTTCGGCGTCGCCCAGGCGGCGTAAAACGGCGGCGTCTGAAATTTATATTTCGGCGACGGCTTGCCGAAATCCTCGTCCTTGGCGGCATCCACGAACGAATTGTAACGCGCGACCGTCGCCTGCAAGGTCTCGCCCTTCATCGGCTTGGCCTGATACTCGTTTTTGATCGCCGCGGCGAGCTCCGCCAGGGTATTGCCGCTGAAAAAGTAGCCGTCGGGATCCACGTAGGGCGGCGTCACCTTCCAGCCTTCGCGCTTGACCGCTTCGGCATCGAAGATCGCCCAGATCGGTCCGGCGGAATAATCCGGCGCCTGAGAATATTCGTTCATCGCCACCGCTGCGTTAAAAAAATTGTACTTGCTCGGGTGGTAGTGGACGTTTTCGTTGTTGCGATAATCGTTGGGCGTGTAGGGATTGATGTCATTGTAAACGTTGCCGTGCGGGAAATCACCTTTGGTCTCGTCGTAGAAGCGCTTGCCGACTTGATTGACCAGGATCAGGTCGTGCCAGTCTTTCACGTTCAAGCCCACCGCCCGCACCAGCGGGAAAATCGGGCTCTCGAACTCCCAGGTCATGTAGTTCCATTTGGTCGCGAGCACGCGCTGGGTCCGGATGTTGTCGCCGTTTTCCAGGGTTTGATTCACTAGGCCCCAGAGCGATGCGCCGATCGCCATGGCCGCGCGCTCGCCGCTGGCGTCCTGGTAGCTGTAGGGCTCGCCCGCCACAGTCAGCACGGCGGTCAAGCGCGGATCGAACATGCGGCGAAAATTGACGTCGCTGGTCATGCCGCCGGTCGCGACCACCACCGCCTTCCGGGCATGCACCTGCACCCTCGCTTTCGTGCTCTCGACATTCCCGTCGGAGCGAAAACTTTTGAGCGGCGCCGATTGTCCGGGCATGATGCGCGGCGCGTATTCGGCCGCCACACCGATCACGCGCCCCGCGCTCCCGCCCTCGCGCTGAAACTGAGTCATCTTGTAATTCAGCAAAAACTTGACGCCCTTGCGCCGCGCGCTGTCTTCCAGCGGCCGGATGAGGCCGGTGCCCGCCCGATTGTTAGGACTCTCGTAGCCCGCGCCTTTGGTCCAGAAGGCATGGTTTTCCCGCGGCGCGGAATTGCCCAGGTTGTGCCCTCCCTGGTTGTCCGGCGCGGTTTCTTTGAACTTGACTCCGTTCTCGAGCAAGAATTCGAAGGTCAGCGCGCAATGGTCCGCAAAGGCCCGCATCACTGCGCGATCGTTGTAGCGGAAATCCGGCCAGCCGTTGTCCTGGACGATCGTCCAGTCGGTCAAATCCGAAAAAACCATGTCCGGTGAGTCGTGAATACCGTATTTCTTCTGCGCGCTGGTGCCGCCGCCGAGGGGCACGTTTCCGCCGCTGATGATCGCGTGGCCGCCAATGTCATAATTAGCTTCCACTACAATCACCGACGCGCCGCCGTCGGCTGCCTTGATCGCAGCGGGAAGACCCGCGGCTCCCGAACCGATCACGACGACATCCGCTTCGAGATCCCAGCTCTGACCATTCGCCTCGGTTTGAGCCATTATAAATTCCTCCGGTGTCCGCGAAATTTAGCATCGCTTACAATTCCAGGCGCAAAAATACAAGGGGAAATACTATTCGGCCAACGAGCCGTAAGGAGACCGATACCAAAGGTCAGCAAAAGTCGGAATCAGGCGCGGCAAACGGCGCGCAGAGGAAAATCTTTTTTTGAGAAGGGGGACGGGCTCGGCCGCGCTCGAGGATAGGCGGCGAGTTCGAACCGGACGCGGAGGGAGCGGCGGGTCGCTCAGTCGGCCTTCAACGGGCCCTTTTCGGAATTGACCGGCTCGCCGGCTCTTTGCGGGGCCTGGTGACCGACAAGCGCTTTGCGGCGCTCCTCGTTCTCCCGGGCCTTGATCGCGTTGAGCCGTTCGCGAAACCAGGTCTTCTCGGGCCATTGCCAGTTCTGGTCGGGGTTGGAATAATTGTTTGACTGTCTCATGGCTTTGCTCAGTGGTGGCTTGAGCAAGCTTCATACCAGTCACTGGCAGTGAAAAAAACGACAAGTAAAACACTAATGGGATATGGCCCTGAACAAAATTTGTCGCGCCGGCCACAAATTGCCACGGGTTGGCAAGGGTGGTGGGAAAATTCAACCCTTCTCTTGTGGGGAGGGAGAAGCTAACGTATAGGCATATCGGAGGGACAGTCCATGATGCAAAAGACATTTAGCAGAGGTCGAATCCTGCTCCTGGTGGGTATTGGGATGTTGCTTTTGGCCGGCATGAGCCTGGCCCAGACGGCCCCGGTCACTGTACGCGGCCATGTCGCCTCGCTGAGCGGTCAGGACCTGATCGTCAAAGGGCCGAGCGGCGACGTGAAGGCAACCTTGACGGACAAGACCGTGATCCGCTCCGAAGTGCCGATCAAGCTCTCGGAAATCAATTCGGGAATGTACTTGGGAACCACGGCGACCAAGCAGCCGGACGGAACCTTCCTTGCCTCCGAGGTTCACGTTTTCTCCGAGGACCAGCGCGGCACCGGGGAGGGCCATCGGCCCCTCGGCAGCGCGCCCCAGAGCGGCGCGACCATGACCAACGCCAACGTCGAGCAAGTGGAAGACGTGCAGATCAAGGACGTCAAGGGCCGGATGATCGATCTCAAATACAAGAACGGCTCTGTCAAAGTTCTGGTGCCGCCCAACATCCCGCTGGTGAAGCGGGTTATCAGCGACCGCAGCGCGCTCAAAAGCGGCGTCGAGGTGTCGCTGCAAGGCTCGCCCGGAGCCAATGGCGCGCTCGCCGCGACTCAAATCACGGTTCGCGCCGGGGGCAGATGAGCGCGGGGGCTGTCACGCGAACGACGACCAGTTCATAAACGACTTTTCGCTGTAAAGTTCGTCCACGTCGCGTGGAACCCCGATCCCGCGCCGTTTGAGATACGCGGCAACCGGTTTCAGCGACAGGCCGACGGCGGCGAGATAGTCGCCGCGCAATGATTCGATCAGCCTGCTCCCCTCGCCTTGAATCGAATAGGCGCCGGCCTTGTCGAGGGACTCGCCGCGGGAAAGATACCGTTCGATCTCCTCATCGCTGAATCGGCGCATCTCAACCGCAACCTTTTCGATGGCCTGTAGCCCCGGTCCGTTATCGTCGACCACAGCCACCGCCGTGTGAATCACGTGCGCTCTGCCGGAGAGCAGCCGCAGGATGCGCGCGGCATCCTTCGCGTCCAGCGGCTTACCGATTTTTTCGCCCGCACACTCGATCATCGTGTCGCTGCCGATGACGATGCTACCGGGCTGAATGCGCGCGACCGCGTGCGCTTTGCCGGCGGCGAATTCGAGCACCTGCTCTTCGATCGACATGTCGGGGTTCAAGATTTCCTCGAAATCCGGCGCAATGACTTCGAACGGCGCGCCGAGCAGGGCGAGAATCTCCCGGCGCCGCGGCGAAGTGGAGGCGAGAATCAAACGCATGCAGGAAGCGGATCGAATCGGGCCGGAGAGAGGTTCGCGGCATGAACCGGATGGGCCACTATCGAAGATTCTCTGACTGTTGCTAAAAATCTCGTGAGGAGGCTCCGCACTTCAGCGGTACTGCTCGCCCGGGTCATTTGCGCGCGCATCTCCGCAGCGCCGCGAAAGTCGCGGCAGTACCAGGTGAGGTGTTTGCGCATAGCCATAAAGCGAGAGACGCCGCTAAATCGTTCGAAATACTCGCAGTGCTCCATGACGATCTCAAATCGTTCTGCGAGGCTTACCGTCGACTCTTCAAAAAATTCGTCCGCGGAATAGCTAGGCTGCTTCACTGCGTGCTTGTTGCGAAACAGCCAGGGTGCACCTTGGGCGCTCCGGCCGATCAGCACGCCGTCGACACCGGTGGCGAGAATACGCCGGCGCGCGTCGTGCAGGTCCTTCACGTCGCCGTTGCCGAGAATCAGACTCTCCGAGCCGCGCGCGAGTTCGACCGCGCGAGCGATCGCCTGCCAGTCGGCTTGGCCCTTGTAACCCTGGGCGAGGGTGCGGCCGTGCAGGGAGACGGCAGCCAATCCTTCCTGCAACAGCGTGCTTAGCCATTCTTCGACGATAATCCGATCGTAACCCAGACGGGTCTTCACCGAGAGGGGAATCGCGCGGCGCTGCGGCGTTCCTCGTCCCGAGCGCCATTTCGCCGCTTCGATCTGGTCAAGCAGCTCGTTGGGCAGACCGGCGTCAGCGAGACTTTGGCCGCGCTGCCAGTCCGCGATGCCGGACTTCGCCGCGCGGATGATCTCGCGCGCCAGCTCCGGCGTGCGAATCAGCGCCGCTCCGCAGCCGCCGGCTGCGACGTTTTTTGCCGGGCAGCCCATGTTGATATCGAGGCCATCAAAATCCAGCTCGCAAACCACCTGGGCGACTTTATAAAAAAGCTCCGGCGTCTTGCCGTAAATCTGCGCCACCACGGGCCGCTCGATCTCGGAATAGGTAAAATCTTTGATCAAGGTGTGCGGTGAGTACAACGCCGACTGGATGTTGACGAACTCCGTCAGCGTCACATCGGGCCCGCCGTGCTTGGCAGTGATGTAACGAAACGGCGCGTCGGTGATGCCGTCCATAGGCGACAAGCCGATGATCGGCCTGGGTATTTCGTTCCAGAAATTCATGCCGCTGGATGACGATAACATCGCCGCACCCCTCGCTCAAACCAGAAGATGACGGCGTCAGCTTCGGCGCTTCAAGATTTCTTCGAGCTTCTTGCGATCCTCGTCGAGGATTTTTTCCGGCGGTCGCTTGGCCGGCCGGGTTTCATCGTGCTCGCGGCTTCTGGCCGGCGCATCCACGGGCGCGCTTTTCTTATTCCACAGCGCGCTGAGATCGCGCCAGTAAAACCAGACCAAAAAGGCGATCAGCCAGACGATCAGAGGAAAGAGAATAAAGAAGATCAGCGTCCGCAGCCAGCCGCGCTTCTTGCGCTTTCGCTTCGCCACCGTCAGCGCCGACTCGCCGGGACTACAATCTCAATAATTCGGCTTGTGCTCGAAATAATGGGTCGCATTGATGACCCGAACGGTTTTTGTCCGAGAGCGCATGACCACCGATTGCGTGGTCGCGCCGCCCGCAAAAAAGTGTACGCCGCGCAGATAGTCGCCGTCGGTAACGCCGGTGGCGGCAAACATCACGTCGCCGGCAGCGAGCTCGTTGATCTGAAATTTCTTCTTGATGTCCGAGACGCCCATCTTCTTCGCCCGCTCGATCTCCTCGTCGTTGCGCGGCGCCAGACGGCCCTGAAACTCGCCGCCCACACAACGCAGCGCCGCCGCCGCCAGCACGCCCTCGGGCGCGCCGCCGATACCGAGCAGCAAATCGATGCCGGTCTCCGGCTTGGTCGTGGCGATGGCAGCCGATACGTCGCCGTCGCCGATGAGACGGATGCGCGCGCCGGCCTTGCGCACTTCCTGGATGATCGCCTCATGGCGCGGTCGGAAAAGAATGATGACGGTCAGGTCCTCGACGTTGCAGCGCTTCGCCTCGGCCAGCGCGTGCAGATTTTCCGTCGGCGATTTGTCCAAGTCGATGACGCCTTTGCCCATCGGCCCCGCAGCGATTTTGGCCATGTATGTGTCCGGGCAATGGAGCAGATTGCCGCCGTCGGCCATGGCGATGACTGCGAGCGCGTTGGCTGCGCCGGTGGCGCAGATGGTCGTGCCCTCGAGTGGATCGAGCGCGATGTCGACCTTGGGCCCGCCGGAACCGACTTTTTCGCCGATGTAAAGCATCGGCGCTTCGTCGCGCTCGCCTTCGCCGATCACCACCGTGCCGTCGATCGCCAGCGCGTCGAATGCCTTGCGCATGGCGTCCACTGCCGCCTGATCGGCGGATTTCTCATCGCCGCGCCCGGTCCAATGCGCGCAGTTGAGCGCTGCGGCTTCGGTCACTCGCACGGCTTCCAAGGCTAGATTTCGGTCCACGTGGGCCTCCCTTCGATGAGCGCCTCCATCAGTCGATGAGCTTTTTTTGCAACGATGCCGGTTTTGCGCGCGTCCTTCTCGTTGTAGCCGAGATCACCGTTGTTCTGCGGCGACGCGGCGGAATAGAGCACGAACGGCACGGGGTCGGAGACATGCGTCTTGAGCGCGATGGCGGTCGGATGATCGGGCATCAGCAGAATTCGATAGTCTTTGCGTGAAGCCATGCCTTTCAGCACCGTGCCAACGACTTTTGCGTCGAAATCTTCGATCGCCTGAATCTTTTTTTCTACATCGCCCATGTGGCCGGCTTCGTCCGTCGCTTCGACGTGAATGAAGACCAGATCGTTTTTCTCGAGCGAGCGCACGCCGTACTCTCCTTTGCCGACGTAATTGGTGTCGAGGAATCCGGTGATGCCCGGCACGTCGATACGTTCCAATCCGGCGTAAATCCCAAGGCCGTGGATGATATCCACAGCGGAAATCACTCCGCCCCTGATGCCGAAGCGTTGGCTCAGCGGCGGCAACTGCGGGGCTCTTCCCTGCCCCCAAAGCCAGATCGACGTCGCCGGCCGATGCGCTTCGCCGCGCCGTTTACGATTCACTGGATGATCCGCCAGAAGCGGCTGCGAAGCGCGCATGAGAGCGAGCAGGCGCTCCGCGTCGTCGCCTTCAGGCATGTACGAGGCAGTTTTCTGGTCGGTGATGTCGTGCGGCGGCGTGGTGGTCATTTTTTCTTTGCCGCCGCGCCAGACCATCAAATGGCGGTAGCTCACGCCAGGAAAAAATTCGATGCCGTCGCCGCCGAGCTCGCGCCCGAGATCGCGTATGATGGTCGAGGCCTCTTCGGTGGAAATATGGCCGGAAGTGAAATCTTCCATGAAGGTTTCATCGCCCGTGCCGCCCAGGGTGACCAGATTGCAGCGAAACGCGATGTCCTTCGGCCCAAGCGCCACGCCCATGCTCGCGGCTTCGAGCGGCGAGCGGCCGGTGTGATACAGCGCCGGATCGTAGCCCATGATGCTCATGTTGCCGACATCGCTGCCCGGCGGAAAACCGTCCGGAATCACGTGCGCGATGCCATAGACACCGCGCTGGGCCAGCCAATCCATGTTCGGTGTCCGCGCGGCTTGCAATGGCGTTCTGCCACCCAGCGACTCGATCGGATAATCCGCCATGCCGTCGCCCTGAAGAATGATGTACTTCACTTCACGCAATTCGCTTTCAAAAATTTACAAACAACGAAACCAACATTTCCCACCGAGACGCGAAGGCGCCAAGGTCGAAATAAATTTTCCTAAAAACCTTGCGCCTCTTGTACAGTTCATTCAACGGAAAAAATCCCCCGGTCCTTCGGCCAGCCCCCTTTGTCAAAGGGGGCTGTTGGGGGATTTAAGTGTGCCATCACTGCGGTCATGTTCATTCGCATAGTCGTCCCGATAGCACATGAGATACCTTGCGGGAGACGGCTCGCTATCCGCGGTCGCTTCTAGCCCCAAATCGGAAACCACACCGGCTCGATCAAGATATAATCTCGATTGCGCAGCGAATCCAGAGCCCGGCGCATTTGCCGCAAAGAAGTGCGCTCCAAGGTCATCACGAAGGGCAGAATTTCGTGGTACTTTTTCTTGAGCTTGTAGGTCCGCTTCAAACTCTCGATTTCTTCTTCGACGTGACGGAGCTGCCAGATCTCCGAAATATTCACGCCGATGCGGCCGAAGACTCGGCCGATGTCGCCGACGATGCCGGCTCGGTCCTGGACCACGAAACGCACGTAGAACGGCACGTCGATGTCGTTTTCCGCCTGAAGCTTGAGCGATCCCGGCGGGATCAGGCTCGGCGCGCCGCTGAACTTGCGCTCACCACGCGCGAGCTCACACACATCGCCCAACACCGCCACCGCGGTCGGTCCACCGCCAGCGCCGGGACCCACCAGAACGTAATCGCTGTCGCGCTCGCCGCGCCCGGCGCTGCTGTTCTTGCCGGCAAAACAGATCGCGTTGGTAGCGCCGTCCACGCTGGCGAGAAAATTTTCACCGGGCACGAGCGCGGGTGAAACGAAGACCTGCACCGCCGAGCCTTTGCGCCGCGCCACCGAAAGCTGCTTGATCGTGCTGTTGCCGATGCGTTTTGCATAGCGGAAATCGACCGCTTGAATGTCTTCGATCCCCTTGCGCCAGATTTTTCCGGGTTCAACCTGCAAACCGAAAGCGACCAGGCTCAGCAGCAATAGCTTCGCTTCCGCGTCGCTGCCGTTCACATCCGAGGCAGGGTTGGTTTCGGCGTAGCCCTTCTGCTGCGCTTCCTTGAGCGCGTCGGCGTAGGCTTTGCCGCTTTTTTCCATCTGCGAAAGAATGTAATTGCAGGTGCCGTTGACGATGCCAAAGATTGCTTCCGGTTCTTCGCTGGCGAAGCTTTCGCTGAGCGAGCGGATCACCGGGATGCCGCCCCCGACGCAGGCTTCAAAGCGAAGTTGCTGCCCAGTGCGCCGCGCTTCAGTCCAGATTTCCTTGCCGTAGCGGGCCAGCACCGCTTTGTCCGACGTGACCACCGATTTGCCGTTGCGAAAAGCGCGCAGAATGTAATCGCGAAACTGCGCCAACTGCCGCGCCGACTGAAA
>Ga0070681_10006794_pt1 | contig 11136 bp, 9 predicted proteins | sample KBSC83BmetaG_FD_65650 | JGI IMG/M metagenome (GOLD analysis project Ga0070681, IMG submission 65650) | Corn rhizosphere microbial communities from Kellogg Biological Station, Michigan, USA - KBS C8-3B metaG | ecosystem: Host-associated > Plants > Roots > Rhizosphere | place: USA: Michigan...
CGAGTGAGCCGCCGCAGGCGTTGCTCGCTCTGTCTGATCTGGCGCTCCGCATTGCGCCTGCGCACTCGTTCTCTGACTTCGCGCAGCGCGCGCTGCACCGCAGGCACGAGGCGCGCTGGATTGCTCTTCAGGACGTAGTCGACGGCGCCGCGGCGCAGCGCCAGGATCGCACGCTCCTCGCCTACCGCCGAGGACAGGAAGATGAAGGGCGAGTCCGGGGCTTCCCGGCTCGCGATGTCCAGCGCCTGCAGGCCCTCGAAACCCGGAACGGCAAAATCGGAAAGGATGAAGTGGGGCCGGTAGCCGCTCAGCGCGGCGCGGAAGGCCCCTTCCGAATCCACGCGCAGATGGGAGCAACGGACACCGCCGCCGGCCAACCTGCGTGCAGCCAGCTCAGCCTCGGCATCCTGTTCCTCGACGATCAGTACCCGCAGGCCCTGCTGCAAGGAATTCCGATTGTTCTTCAGTTCATCCACAGTCGGGGGGCGTCAGGCATGAATGAGGCTGCCCGCCGTTCCGCAACGGCGGGCAGCCCCCACGTGCCCGGTCGACTTCCGGTTGTGCTTTCGTGCAGAACACTGGGGGCAGGCAGCGATTTATTTCACCCGGGCGCGACAAAAGTCGGCGAGTGACCGAGCAGGAAGCGCGGATGACCGCTGCGTGGACAGAGGCTAGTCGTCGCTGATGTTCCGGAAGTCCACGCCCAGCGAGCGCAGTTTGCGATACAGGTGGGTGCGCTCCATGCCGACGCGCTTGGCAAGCTGCCCCACCTTGCCATTGCAAAGCAGCAGCTGCTGCTGCAGGTACGCCCGCTCGAACTGCTCCCGGGCCTCTCGCAGGGGGAGAGCCAGCAGATCCTGTTTGACCAGCGGCTCGCCCGGGGGCGTCTGCACCGCCAGCTCCCGCTCGATCTCCTCGAGGCGGATCTCCTCCGGACCTCCCTGGATCAGCAGGCGATGAACGAGATTCTTCAGCTCCCGAACATTGTCGGGCCAGGGATAGTTCCGCAGCCGGTTCTGGGCGGCGACACTGAAGCGCCGGAAAGGCAGGCCTTCGGAATCGACTACGCGGTCGACGTAATGCCGCAGAAGCTCCGGCACATCCTCCGCGTAGTCGCGCAGCGGGGGGACGCGAACGATCAGCATGTTCAGGTGCGCAAGCAGATCGCGCCGAATCCCCTCCGCGCCGGCGCGGCTCTCGATGCCGGGCTGCGCGGAAGAAAGCACGCGAGCTACGAAATTGATGGGCTCGGCGCCCCCGACGCGCGTGAACCGGCCCGACTCCAGAACACCGACCAGCAGACGCTGAGCCGTGGGCGGGAGGTCCTCGATCTCATGGATGAAGAGCGTCCCTTCCCCCACCTCTTCCAGAACGCCCGGGCGCCGTGTTCCGTTGGAATCTTCCTGCCCGAACAGGCGGCTTTCGGCGTCGGCATCGCGCAGGCTGCTCGCAATCAGGTTGAAGAACGGCCGGCCCGCACGCGGGCCGCGCTCGTGCAGATAGCGGGCGAACGCCTCGCGTCCGGACCCGGGCTCGCCGATCAACAGCACCGATGAGGGATTCGCGGCAATCTGCTGCAACTCGGCGCGCAGCTGCTGCATCAGCTTGCTCTTGCCGACCGGGACCATCAGTGGAGGCACGAGCAGCTTGCCGGTCTGGCGGCGGCGCTTGCCGGCATCGAGCGCGCGCTCGACGGTGCGCAGCAATTTCGCCAGCGACAAGGGCTTTTCCACGAAATCGAAAGCCCCGAGGCGCGTCGCCTCGACCGCCGTCTCGACGGTGCCATGGCCCGACATCATGACGACGGGACATCCATCGGATGCGCTCGCCGACCACTCTCGAAGCAGACTGATTCCATCGACGTCCGGCATCCAGATGTCGAGCAGAACCAGATCCGGGGTCTGACGAGCGCGTGACGCCCTCGCCTGAACGGCGTTCGCGGCGACGTCGACCTCATACCCTTCCTCGGAAAGGATTTCCTTCAGCAGGCCGCGAATGTCCGCCTCGTCATCGACTACAAGGATGTGTGGACCACTCATGCCCTTTCCCTCCTGCGCTCGCGCACCGCCCCGGTTGCCGACCGTGTGCTGTCCTTCACGGGAAGGACCACCCGCACACGCGCCCCGCCTTCGGGGCGATTATCCGCATCGATTCTTCCGCCATGCTCTTCGACGATCTTCTTCACGATGGCAAGCCCCAGGCCGGTGCCTTTCGGCTTACTCGTCACGTACGGATCGAATACACGTCCCAGGATCTCGCGCTGAAAACCGGGCCCATTGTCACACACGCTCACCACGGCGTATGCGGCGTCACCGCCTTGCTCGAGGCGCGTAGTGACTTCGAGGCTAGGCGAGGACACGCCGTCCAGGGCCTCGAGGGCATTCGTAAAGAGGTTATTGAGAATCTGCCTCACCCGACCGCGGTCCGCCTCGATTGTTTCGAGGGCCTCGTCGAGCTCGAGCCGGATCGTGGCCCGCGAATCCTGCGAACGATACAGGTCGGCGACCTCGGTCACGAGCTGATTGAGGCTGAACCGGCTGATCTTCATCTCCGGCGCGCGCGCGTACTCGCTGAACGCATTGACCATCTGCTGCATGGTCTCGACCTGCTGGACGATGGTGTGCGTTGCCCGCTCGAGCACTTCGGCATCGCGGGGACTCATGCTTGCCAGGAATCGCCTGCGCATCCGCTCCGCTGAGAGTTGAATAGGCGTCAGCGGGTTCTTGATCTCGTGCGCGAGACGCCGGGCGACCTCGCCCCACGCTGCATCTCTTTGTGCTTGCAGCAGCGTGGTGATGTCATCGAACACGATCACGTAGCCCATGCCCCCATCTTCCCAGGGCAGCGGCGTACACGCGCACATCAGAGTCCTGCGACCAGCCTCGGCGTCGAGGTCGAGCTGTTCGCGCCACTCTTCCCGGCCCGCGGCGAAGCGAACCGCTATGGCCGCGACGAATTGCCCGAGGCGGTCGTTGTTCGCGGCGAGTTCGGGAAGAGAACGTCCCGCAGCAGCCGTCAGGTCCGGCCCCAGAATGCTTCCGGCCGCCTGATTCGCCATGCGGACCGTCAGGTTGCCGTCCATCGCGACGACACCCGTTGAGAGTCTCGCGAGAATGATCGCCAGACGCTGACGCTCACGCTCGACTGCTTCCTGGCTGCGCGTCGCCTCTTCGTGCGCACGGCGCAAGCGCTTGGTCATATCGTTGAACGAGTGCACCAGAAATCCCATCTCGTCGCGTGAGGGGAGCGGCAGGCGCGTGGCGAAGTCCCCCTTGCCCACCGCGCGTGTGCCGGCGATGAGATCCTGCACCGGCTTCACCAGGCGCTGCGCAAAGAAAATGGCGCCATAAATGGCCGCGAGCATGGCGAGCAGCAGGACCAGCGTCAGAGTCAGCCGGAACCCGTCCTTCAATGCCTCGCGCATGGCGGCCAGATCGCCATATTGCGAATACGACTTCTGCACTGCCTCGGACAGTGCGGCCAGCTGGGCGGGAACGGGATAGATCGCCACCACGTATCGTCGGTCCGAGGTTCCTTGGGTATCCGCCAGCGGCGCAGCGGTCCGGATGAGGTAGCCGCCATCGGATTGCGGTTCGATGCTCACGTACGGACGCAGCTGACTGATCTGGCGCACGAGATCGTCAGGCGGCCGCTGCGGAAGCGTCTCGAGAGGATTCTCGAGGCTGGCGGCGATGATGCGCTCGTGCTCGCCGAACAGCACGATCTCACTGCCGCCGATCGCGCGGCGCTCCTCGTCCATTCGCTGCTGGATATCTTTGGGATCACTCCTCGCCAGCGTCACGGCGAGTTGTCCGGTGCGGCCCGAGTACTCGCGCTTGCGCAGCTCGAGTGCATCGCGCGAGAGCTGCAGAGCATCGCTCAGCCCTTGCTTCACTTCTACGCGGAACCAACTGTCGATGCCACGGTTAAGGAAGTCGAGCGAGAAGAGATAGACGATCAACAACGGTGCGACGACGAGTGCGCCGAAGATGCTGACGGTTTTGGCCGTAAGCCGCGATCCCGGAACGTGCTCGCGGTATTCGCGTACCAGGTGCCAGAGTTTGCGCGCGAGCAGAATCGACAGCGCGACGACACCCACGACGTTGATGAGCAGTATCCACGGCTGCAGGCGTCCGAACTCCGAGGAATTCTGAACGCTCTTCGCGAGCAGCAGCAGTGAACCGGCGCCGATCGCCGTCCACAACACGAGCAGCGCGATGGCGCCGAAGCGGCTCCAAGGCCGTGGCTCGGGGCTCACACTGGGAGTGACCATGAATACCACTCGCTCTCGCGATGCCAATCGTTGGTCCAGAACAGCAACGCCCGAAGCGTTGCCGGCAGCCTGCCGCGCCGGACCCCCGCGCGGACGCTCACAATATAGTTTCCGCCGTTCAGTTGCGGTTCGACCAGTATGGGCCACCGATCCACTTTGCCGAGGTAGGCGAGTGCTTCCTCCAGCGTGGGAAAGGTCACCTGGTCACCGCTCCGGACATCTCGGACGACGAAGCGTTCGCTCACCGCGTGGTAGGCGAGCTCTCGTCTAAGGGTCAAGTCGACAACCGAGGCGTTTAACCAGAAGTGCCGCTCACGATCGACCCGCGTATCCAAATCAAACGTCAGAGTCACGCCGTCGCGCAACGCGTCGCGGATGTCCGGATTGTCCGGATACTCGACTCGCGCGTGCAGAAGAAACACTCCTTTGTCGATGTTCACGTACGCTGAACGAACTTCGAGCACACCGTCCAGCGCGTCCGCGAGCGCCAGCGCGGCCCACATCGCGAGCAGGGTCGCGGCGAGCGCCGCGTAATGCCGGAAACGGCCTGACCTGATGGCTGGACTAACTCGTAGCATCAATGCAACGGAAACTGACGTTTAGTAGACGACTCGCGGAATCCCGCTCAGGTTCCGCCCGTTGTCTTTTCGACACAAGCATAATAGAACCCGTCGGTGCCCGCCTCTGCTCCAAGCAGAAGCTGGACCCCGCAAGAGAGGTCCACGGCGCCCGGCGCCAGGTCCCGGGCGGGCGTGATCACGAGCTGGGCAGCGGGCTGAGAGGCCAGAAAATCCGCCATGACGCCCTCGTTCTCGGCCGGAAGGACCGAGCAGGTGCCATAAACCAGGCGGCCGCCAGGGGCCAGCATCCCGAACGCGGCGGTGAGGATGTCCAGCTGCGTTCTCGCGAAGGGGGCAATGTCGCCGGGCCGCCTGAGCAGCTTTATGTCCGGATGCCGGCGAATCACGCCGGTCGAGGAGCAGGGGGCATCGACCAGGATCCGATCGAAGGCCTGGCCATCCCAGAACGACGCGGGGTCTCGGACATCGGCGGCGCGCGCGCGGGCCGTAAGTCTCAATCGTTCAAGATTCCTATCTATCTGCTCGACGCGCTGTGGGTCGATGTCGACGGCGGTGAGGTCGACGGCACTGGCGTCGTCGCGATCTTGTGCGGCATAGCCTCTCGCGTGGCCCAGCACGGCGGCGCGCTCAAGTATGTGCCCCGTCTTCCCACCGGGAGCCGCGCATGCGTCCAGGACGCGCATTCCCGGTTGAAGCGCCAACAGCGTGGCCGCCAATTGAGCCCCCGCGTCCTGCACCGAAACAACGCCGTCCTGAAACCCCGGTAACGCGGATACCGCCACGGGCCGATCCAACTGCACGGCCCCGTCGAGCCACTCCACGAGCTGCGCGCCGATGCCGGCGGCCGCGAGATCCGCCACATAGTCGTTACGAGCGCGGCGTGCGAGGTTGACACGAAGCACCATGGGGGGATGCCCGTTGTTTGCCTCCAGAATGCTTTCGCACTGCCGCGGCCATGCTGCGCGTATAGCGTCGACAAGCCACGCGGGGTGCGCTGTTCGGGAGGGAAGCGCCGCGTCGACCCGGGCGAACAGCGACTCACGATTCGTGACGAACTTTCGCAATACAGCATTGACCAATCCGGTAGCTGCGCCCTTTCCTAGAATGCGAGCTGCGTCTACGGCGGCATGGACAGTCGCCTGCGGCGCGTTGCGTGAGTACTCAACTTGATGGGCACTCACGATCAGCAGCGCGCGAACTTCCTCGGTCAGGCCCCGCGGTCGTGTCAGCAGTGCTTCGATTGCGGGCACCAATCGTAAGTACCACCGGACGGTACCGAGCGTGATCGCCCTGATCGCAGATCGATTTTCGGAAGTGTCAAACGCCGCCAATGCATCGTCGGCGGAGCGACCTTCAAAAGCGATCGAGCATAGAGCCGTGGCTGCACCCGCGAGTGCGGAGGCTCCAGGCGCCCAGCGAGAGGCGGCGTTTGGCGGTGCTTTGGGGGTCACGGCGTCAGTCAGCCCAGCTGCTGACGTGCGAGGTCGTGACGTGTGTTCGCGAAATCTCTGGCCGTGACAGGTTTCCCGCCCGGCCTCTGCACTACCGTGAGAGCCAGCGCTCCACGGCCGCAGGCGACGACGATTGAGTCGCCATCAACGGTCAGAATGGTCCCGGGGGCCGAAGAAGCGGGCTGAGTTGCGTCCGTTGATGCAGGGCGAATGGCGGCCTCATCCGCGCCGGCCTCTACCGCGCACGCGGCGTAAATGCGTAGTTGCTCGCCACCTAACACCGTTTCGGCGATGGGCCACGGATTGAATGCGTGCACTTTTCGCTCTATTTCCGCCGCGCTTCTGGACCAGTCGATCACGGCTTCGGCCTTGTCGATCTTCGCGGCATACGTGACGCCTTCTGCAGGCTGCGGCGTTTCGCGGAGTGTCTTGTTTTCCAGCCCTTCGAGCACCTTGAGAAGGGGCTGCGTGCCCAGTTCGGCGAGTCGATCATGCAGCGAGCCGGCCGTTTCGCCGTCTCTGATCGTTAGACGCTCTTGAAGAAGAATGGGGCCAGTGTCGAGCCCGACGTCCATACGCATGATCGTTACGCCGGTGTCGCGGTCGCCGGCCAACACGGCGCGCTGAATCGGCGCTGCTCCACGCCACCGAGGCAGCAGCGACGCGTGGATGTTGACACAACCCAACCTGGGCAAATCGAGAACGGCGCGAGGAAGAATCAACCCGTATGCCACAACGACCAGCACGTCCGGGCGCCACGAAACCAGCTCGGCTCGTTCGGCCTCGCTTTTCAGCGATTGCGGCTGGGCGACGGGGATTCCGTGGGCCTGCGCGGTCTGTTTGACAGGACTGGCGGCAAGCTGACGACCACGCCCCTTGGGACGATCGGGTTGCGTGAGCACGCCCACGACGGAGTGTTGTGAGCTGATGAGCCCCAGAAGCGCCGGTACAGCAAATTCCGGAGTACCGGCGTAGGCAATACGCACGTCAGAGGCCCGGCTGACTGATGATCGCCGTACGGGATCCTTAGAGGGCCCGGTGGGCGCTACCCGAGGATTTCCGCGCTCGCGAGGCGCGCTCTTTGCGCTCCTTCTCGAGCTTCTTGCGAATGCGCTCGCGTTTGAGATCGGACAGATAGTCGACGAACAGCTTGCCGTTGATGTGATCCATCTCGTGCTGCACGCACACGGCGAGCGTTCCCTCGAAGTCACGTTCGATGACTGTGCCCTCGCGGTCCTGAAATCGCACGCGAATCTTCGCCGCGCGCTCTACGTTGTCGAAAATCCCCGGCACGGACAGGCAACCCTCTTCGGTGACCGCCGAGCCTTCCCGGGAAAGAATTTCGGGATTGATGAACACGAGAGGCTGGTTCCGCTCCTCGGAAATGTCGATCACGATCAGGCGCAGGGCGACGTCGATCTGGGTGGCGGCCAATCCGATCCCCGGGGCCGCGTACATGGTCTCGAACATGTCGTCGATGGTCTTGCCGAGCTCGGCGTCGAAGCGCGTCACGGCGGAGGCTCGCGTGCGCAGCCGCGGGTCGGGGAACTCAAGTATCGTTCGGAGGCTCATGACTTCGTCGGAATGTCTCTAAATAACTCAAACGGACGCGAACGTCGGGGTTCGTGCTTTCAACGTCGCGAATCGGCGACGTTTGCGGGCCATCCCGCCGCAGCCGTGATCCAGCGCACAAAGTTGACATTAAATCGTGTGGGGACGGGCCGTCCGCCATTATAAACCACTAAGATAGCCGCGCTTGTGCATACCCCGCCTCGTGACTAGGAGTGGTGGAGGATGGTCTCAATTCAAGTCTCCGGGCCGCGCTATGCCGTCGGCCTCCTCGCCGCCGTGCTCATGGCCGTGACCGGATGCGCCTCGCACCGGGCTGCTGACGAGGCCGCGGCCAAGCCTGAAGCGGCCGCACCCGCCCCGGCGCCCGACGCCGCGAGCAACCAGAGTGATGACCTGACCGCGACCGACGCGGCTCTGCAAAACGTGCCGTCCAACTCGGCGGCCCCGGTAGTTTCCAGCAGCATCATCAACCCCACGGCGCCCAAGAGCTATACGGTAAAGAGGGGCGATACCCTGTGGGCCATCGCCTCGATGTTCCTGAAGGATCCGTGGTTGTGGCCCGAGGTCTGGTACATCAACCCCCAGGTCGCGAACCCACACCTGATTTACCCGGGCGACACTTTGGCGCTGGCTGCGGGCAGCGACGGACGCCCGCAGATTCGCCTCGAACAGGGCGGCCCCGCGCGGCTGGACCCGAGGCTGCGCAGCTCACCGATCGACGGAGCCATTCCGACGATCCCGTACTCCGCGATCGCCGCGTTCCTGTCGCGGCCGACCGTGCTGACGGACGAGCAGATCCGCAAAGCTCCCTACGTTCTCGCGTTCCGCGAGGAGCATGTGATTGGGGGCATGGGCCATGAGATCTACGTCCAACACCTCAAGGGTGGAACCAACGATCGCTACACCGTGTATCACGTCGGCGATGAGCTCCGTGATCCGGAAGACGGCAAGGTGGTCGGATACCAGGGCATCTACACCGCAACGGCGCTGATCTCGAAGGCCGGCGAACCTGCCAAAGCGCTCTTGACCGATCCGGCGCGTGAAACGCTCGTGGGTGACAGGCTCCTGTCCACCGACACCGAAATTCCGCTCAACTTCATGCTCCGTGCGCCGCGCAGCGACGTGCATGGGCAAATCATGTCGGTGATCGATGGCACGCAGCTCATCGGTCAGTATCAGATCGTGGTGATCAACCGGGGCAAGCGCCACGGCGTCGATGCCGGCGACGTGCTCGCCGTGGATAAGGCAGGCGCGGTTGTTCCCGATCGCGAACGCAGCAGTGGCTGGTTTGGAACATCGTTTGCGCCAAAGGTGAAACTGCCTAACGAGCGCGGCGGAACGATTCTGGTCTTCAAGTCATTCGATCGTGTCAGCTACGCGCTGGTTGTGGGCGCTTCCACCGCGCTACACGTCAACGACGTCGTTAGAAATCCCTGAGTTACTGCGCTTAGGCGTGATTTATGCGGGGCGCTACGGCGCCCCGCGTGCTTTATGCTCATGTCGATGGATGCGGCAAGCACCCGCGCAATTCTCTCCCGTGCTCCCGGGCTGAACGCAGGCCACGTCCGGGCGCTCAGCGCAGCGGGCGACAGTCAGGATCTGCTGAATCCCGCCACCCTGCGCGAGGCCGAACTTCCGTCCGCCGTCCGGGCTTACCTCATCAGTCCGGATGAAGCGGCACTCGCGGCCGACCTCGAGTGGATCGGATCGAGTGGCGCGCGGCTCATTCTGTGCACCGACCCGGATTACCCACCGCAGCTCGCGAGCGTCGCCGGCGCACCACCTTTGCTGTTCGTGCTCGGCGATTCAGGCGCACTCGCTACGCGTCAGATCGCGATGGTCGGGTCGCGTAATCCAACCTCTGGCGGCCGCGCCAACGCGCGCGCTTTCGCCGCCGACTTCGCGACGGCTGGAATCACGGTCACCAGTGGACTCGCCTCAGGTGTCGACGCGGCGGGTCATGAGGGTGCGCTGGAGGCGGGAGGACTGACAGTCGCCGTGTGCGGGACCGGTTTGGATCAGGTCTATCCAACCCAACACGCCGCGCTCGCGGGCCGCATCAGGGAACGCGGCGCACTGGTATCGGAGTATCCGCCCCGCACGCCACCGAAACGGAGCAACTTTCCCCGCCGCAACCGCCTCATCAGCGGACTGTCCGCGGGGACGCTCGTCGTCGAGGCTGCCGTGGACAGCGGCTCGCTCATCACTGCCCGGTTCGCTACGTCCCAGGGCCGCCCGGTTTTTGCGATTCCGGGCTCCATCCACAACCCGCTCGCCCAGGGCTGCCATGCGCTGATCCGCGCCGGGGCGCTGCTGGTATCGAGCGCCGCCGAGGTTCTGTCCGAGTTGAAATTTTCCTTGGTTACTGAAGCACTTGCGCTGGCTCCGGCGCCTGTTGGGAAGCGCCGTCCATTGGACAACGAGTATGAAATGCTGTTAGATGCGCTCGAATTTGAACCCGCGACGATCGAGAGCATCACCGCCCGGACGGGGATTCCCGGCGAGGCGGTCGCTTCGATGTTGCTGATTCTCGAGCTCGAGGGGCGCGTCGCGCCTCATCCTGGCGGCCGGTACGGCCGCACACCTTAGAATGATGATGACTGGCAGCGTTCTCGACATTCTGATTTACGTTTTCGACCGCTACATGCTCGACGAGGTGCCGGAAGTGCCCGAACGAGAGCATCTGGCGCGGGATCTTGAGCGCGCCGGATTCACTCACGCCAACGTCGAGCGGGCGCTCGACTGGCTGGCGGAGCTTGCTTGCGAGGAGCGCTCACCGGAAGCTCCGCAGGAACATGCGTGCGGCGCGTCCGTGCGCATCTTCTCGGACGGTGAGCTGACCCGTCTTTCGACGGAATGCCGGGGTTTCCTGTTCACGCTCGAGCGGATGGGCATCCTGTCTCCGCGCCAGCGCGAGATTGTGATCGACCGGATGCTGGCGCTCGATGCGGATGAACTCGACACGGAGCAGTTGAAATGGGTGGTGTTGATGGTGTTGTCCAGCCAGCCGGGTCAGGAGCTTGCGTTCCAGCGTCTGGAGGATCTGGTCTCGAACTCGCACTCCGGGGCCCCGCATTGATTTCCCCATCCTCCCGCGAGTAATGGCAGACCATCTCGTCATCGTCGAGTCGCCGGCCAAGGCGAAGACGATCAAGAAATATCTCGGTAAGGATTACGACGTGCTCGCTTCATACGGGCACGTGCGAGACCTCGTGCCGAAAGAAGGCGCCGTCGACCCCGACCGCGGCTTCGCCATGCA
>Ga0070681_10006795_pt1 | contig 11135 bp, 9 predicted proteins | sample KBSC83BmetaG_FD_65650 | JGI IMG/M metagenome (GOLD analysis project Ga0070681, IMG submission 65650) | Corn rhizosphere microbial communities from Kellogg Biological Station, Michigan, USA - KBS C8-3B metaG | ecosystem: Host-associated > Plants > Roots > Rhizosphere | place: USA: Michigan...
AACCCGCGGCGCAGCTCATTCTGCCGGTCGTAGGCAACACCGGCGACCCATGTCATGGGTCGATCCGCGACACTCCCCTGCCACGACCAGCGGGCGTCGCCGCCGCCGAAGTTGCGATTGAGATCGACAACGCCGCCCGCGCTCGTCGCAGCGATTTGCGCGCCGACGGGAATCGACAGGAACTGCTGCACGGTGCGGTGCCCGTAGTAACCCAGCAATCGCACCGACTGCGCGTCATTGATCTGCCAGTCGTAGATCAACCCGCCCTGTTGCTGCTGCAGGCTCTTGCGCGTGTTGAAGCTCGTCGCCGCCGGATCCGTGCTGTTCGGATTGGCCGCAAAGGCCGCCGGAGTCACCCCGAGCGGGTCCTGTGCATCGGGTCGCGACAACACGTTGGCGAGCAGCGTCAGGCGACTCGAGTCGTTGATGTTGAAGTTGAGCTTCCCGTTGAAGGACTCGCTACGCGCGCTGCTGTGGTCGCGATAGCCGTCGACCTTGAAGTGGGTGAAGTCGAGGTTGTATCCGAGCGGCCCCACGGCACCCAGAGCATCCACGCCCGCACGGAGAGTGTCGAAACTCCCATACGCGGCAGAAGTGCGAATCTCGCCCGGCGCCTTGCCATCGGCCGTGAAGATCTGGATGACGCCGCCTGAGGAATTGCCATACAGGGCGGAGAAGGGTCCGCGCAGGATCTCGACACGCGAGGCGGAGTCCAGATTGAATTGAGACACCTGCCCCTGCCCATCGGGACCGGTCCCCGGCATGCCGTCCTGATAGATGCGCACGCCGCGAATGCCGAACGCCGAATTGGCCCCGATGCCGCGGACCGAGATCTGCTGATCCTGGGCGTAGTTGTTGCGATTGCGCGCCAGCAGGCCGGGTACCGTAGCCACGTCATCGGACAGATTCACCCCCAAGGCATCGGTGCGCAGCTGCTCGCCCGACACGCTGCTGATCGCCGCCGGGACGTCGAAGGAGGACATGCCGATGCGCGTGGCCGTCACCACGATCTCATTGATCTCGTCCTCGTCGGCAGCCTGGACGGCCGGGGCGAGCGCCAGCGCTAAGAGGACGACTGCGAAATGCTTCATCGGGGGGCGATCCGTAACCACAAAGCCCCGCAGTCTAGCGAGCCGAAATCGGGGTCCGAATCCAGAATTTCATGAAATTAGCCGGATCTGCCGCCCGCCGTTCCGCCCCGCCCGACCCGTGGATACTCAGGTGCGGGGCTTGAGAATCGCGGACAGCCGATCGGGGACGTTCGGGACGCGCTCGAGGTCCGGATAGCGCAGGCCGCCCGTGTAGTCGAGCTTGACCGTGCGATAGCGATCCTGGTCCCGTACCAGCAGCTCGACGGGTTTCGCAGGGTCGAGGGCGTCCCGGATGGCCTGGTCCAGCAGGTCCTTCTTGTAGGCGCGGCCATCGACGGCGACGACCGTGGTGCCGATGCCGAGTCCGGCCTTGAACGCCGGACTGTCCCAGATCACCTGCGAGAGCTTCGACTCCTTGTTGATGACGAGACCCAGGGAGAAGCTTCGGTCCGTCATTTCGTTGGCCTCTTCCTGTTGCTTCGTGAACGTCGAGGGAGTCTCGCGGAACACGAGGCGCCACCCGGTCTGATTCAGCGCGGCGTCGATCGTCGTGTTGTCGTGAGCATCGATGCGTGTGCGGAGGTAACTCGCCCAGTCCTCGGAAACGACATCGCTCAGTGCCTTGGCGACATCCTCGAACGTATAGGTCAGCGGGACATAGCTGCCGTCCTTCACGCCGAAGAAGGACCGCGCAAAATCGTCCAACGAGCGTTTCTCGGAACTGCGAGACCGCAGTCGCGTGTCGACGTCGAGCCAAACCAACGCGCCCTCGCGGTAATAGTCCTCGGTTCGCTGCCAGGACACATACGACTGCGGCCGCCGCGGCGAGATGATGGGCTGGTTGGTCGTATCCTCGAGATCGCGCCACTGGCGCCCGGGGCGTTGCTGTTGGAAAGTGGCCGCCATCCATCCGAATGCGCCACGAGCCATCTCCCCGTTCCAGAGCCCGGAACGCGCCGCGAGAACAATCCCCCAGTACTCGGTCTGTCCTTCGTACACCCACAGGAGGCTGTCCTGCATCGGCACATTCAACGTCGGTGTCCACAGGTCCGCCGGGCGGCGAAACTTGCCGTTCCAGGAGTGAGTGAATTCGTGAGGCAGCAGGTCACGCGCTGCCGAAGTTCGATCCCAATCCTTGAAATAGCCGCGCGCGGTGCCGTCCTCGCTGGACCGATGATGCTCCAGACCGATCGAGCCGAAGTTGTCGCTGACCGCCAGCAGGAAGTCGTAATGGTCGAAGTGGCGCGATCCGAACAATTCGGTGGCTTCGGTAACCAACCTGCGGTGCGCGTTCAACGCCGTCGGCGAGATGTCGAGCTGATCGGCCGAGTCCGCGACGACATTCAGATACACCGGCGCCTTGGCTGAAGTGTCGAGCTCCACCCGTTTGAAGTAGACGCCGGCGAACAGAGGAGAATCGTCCAGCGTGTCGAGCGCCACCGTCCCGAAGTGGATCGTCTGGCCCTCGCGACGTGCACCGTCGAGCGCGCAGGCGTATTGCCAGCCCTCGGGAAGCGTGACGCTCGGCTCAACCGAAATGCGACTCATGTAATGCCCTGCAGGATAGAGCAGGAGCTTCTCCCACTGTACGCCGAGAATCTCGGCGGTCATGGTGATGCGGCCTTGCTCACGCGTTTCGGGCGAGAGGACCTGCAGATTGAGATCGAGCGTCCCAACACCCTTGGGCACAGTGACTCTGAAAGAGTAGACATCCAGAGGATCGCGCACCCACTGGAGAGGTTGGCCGGCGGCCGTGATGACGGGCCCCGCGAGCTGGTCGATCGGCCCGCTGGGGGCATGGTTCCCGGGCAGCCACTTGGCATATTGCAACACGACAGGCCCCGGCTTGACCGGGATCGTCTCGTGCACGCGAAAGATCCGCCGGGAAACATCCGTGGCATCCACATGCAGCGCTATCGTGCCCGAGAAAGGAACGTCTCGAGGTGCAGGCGCGTCGCCCAACGCGACGGATTGGAAGCCGTTCGCAGCGAGCACAGCCGCAGTCAAAAGAACCGGTCGATGCACGGTGAGGATCCCTTCTAACGGGTGCAAGAGGATTTGCGTCGCACAATTGTAAACGTAAATCGACGGCTATTCCGCCGGAAGGCTTCGTGAGGCATACTGACTACGGACATGGACCACCTCATTCATCGCATTGCGCACATTAGCCGCCCGGCTTTCGCGGAAAGCCGGGGCTCGTCTGTGTGCACAGCGACGGTCAATCTCTCGAGGGTTCGGTCCAATGTCATCTCCAGCCAGTTCCCTGCTTCGACTCCGGGTCGTCGCCGACGCTGATCCCGGCGCGCTCGCTCGCATACTCGAGCGATTTCAAAACATCAACGTCGTCCCCCGTCGCGTCATCGCGGAGTTCGCGACCAACGGCAAACTCCACGTCCAGGTCGACATCTGCGGATTGACGGAGGAGCGTCTCACCCTGATCGCGGCCAAGATCGAACAAGCGCCGGCCGTGGTCAGCTCGTACTGGCATCAGGTGTGAGCCAACAGCCGATCCAACATGCGCACTGCCTGCGAGAGATATCCTCCACCGAACAGGTTCAGGTGGTTGAGGACGTGATAGAGATTGTAGAGCTCCGAGCGAGTCTCCACGTCGGCCGGCAATGGCCACGCCGCCTCGTATGCCGCATAGAACTCGGATCCGAACCCGCCAAACAGCTTCGTCATCGCGATATCGGCCACCCGATCGCCGAAGTAAACGGCCGGATCGAATATCACCGGCCTCCCGCGCCCATCCGTGGCCCAATTTCCACCCCACAGATCCCCGTGCAGCAGCGCCGGAGGTTCCGCTGACGAGGGCAGGAGTCGATCCAGGCGATCCAACAGCGCCTCACCCCGCTCCTGCAGCCGGCCGTGGAATCCGTTGGCGCGCGCCAGATCCAACTGAGGTCGCAGTCGCCGTTCGCGGAAGAAACGTCCCCAGCCGGCGCACCAGCAATTCGACTGCGGCGTGCTGCCGATAGTGTTGTCGCGATGCCAGCCGAACGCATCCGCACTGACTCGGTGCTGCGCTGCCAGCTGCTCGCCGAACGCCGTTGTCGAAGCGCGCGATGCACTGCCGAAATCGATCCACTCGAGCGCGAGCGCCACTTCTGTCTCGGTGCTCGCAATTCCAAGGGCCCGCGGCACCCGCACCGCGTTGCCGCGTCGTAGCTCCTCGAGCCCTTCCGCCTCAGCCTCGAACATCGCCCGAGCGGCGGCGGGCGCGACTTTCACGAACAGGGGGCCTGCGCTGCTCTCCCATCGATGGCTTTCGTTGATCGACCCGCCGTGCACCCGCGCGGCCGGCTTCGGCTCCAGGCTCGCGCCGATGGACTTACCAATCTCCGTGGCGAGGTCGGTCATGGGGGATCAGGTTGGCGGACAGAGAGGGATTCGAACCCTCGAAGGGCTTTTGACCCTTACACCCTTAGCAGGGGTGCGCCTTCGACCACTCGGCCATCTGTCCGTCCGGGGCTTGATAAATGAAAGACTTAAGCCCGCTCAACAGCCATCCGCCGCCTCAGGCGGGCGGTCATGATACTAGAGCTGACTGGGGAATGGTAAAGCGCGCTACCGGACGGCGCGAGCGCGCAAAGGATGCTCGGCTCGCACGCAGACCGCGCAAAGCCGAGTTTTTCTTCTTCAGACCGAAGCGTACTCCGCAGCGTTCTGCGACTCGCCCTGCGAAGACTCGCCCTGCTGTTCGCGCTTGATGCGCTCGTAGATTTCTTCCCGGTGCACGGCAACGTTCTTCGGCGCGTTGATGCCGATGCGAACTTGATTGCCCTTCACCCCAAGTACGGTGACCGTGACGTCGTTGCCGATCATCACTGTCTCACCCACCCGTCTCGTCAAAATGAGCATTTATATTTTCCTCCTTGATGTTTCTGTTACCCCTGAACGGCAGAAACCGCTACAGGGCTTGGAATCGAAATCTACGGTAAGCACTGCAGCGAGACCCATAAGGGAAAACCTGAAAAACGCAAAAAAACTTCACACAACAACTATATGCTGGCGGCGCTGCAGCGCATCGGTTGCGGGCGCTGCGGGAAATACTTATTGACAACCTGGGCAGGCGCGGATTGCGCCGCCGATCGAAGCAATTGTTACCGCTACCGGCCGCGTGGCACCGCAGCCGCCGGCGAGGATCAGGCGAGCTTGGTGCGCACCAGCTCCGGCACTTGTGCCAGCGCAGCATCGAGCGCCGCGGGATTGTTACCGCCGCCCTGCGCAAAATCGGGTTTGCCGCCGCCGCGACCACCCACCTGTGCGGCAATCGCACCTACCAACTCCCCGGCTCGCACGCGAGCCGTCTGATCCGTCGTCACACCCGCGACGATAGTGACTTTGGTGGGGTTTTCCACGGACGCAAGTACTACAACCGCCGATCGCAATCGATCCTTGAGCTGATCGACCGCAGTGCGCAACGCACCGGCGTCGGCACCCTCCACCCTCGTCGCAACGACTTTGACGCCACCGATATCCATGGCTCCGGAAGCAAGATCCACTCCCTTACCCGACGCCAGGCGGTCTTTCAGCGTCCGGATCTCTCGCTCCATTTGACGCATGCGCTCCAGCGCATCGCGAACCTTGTCTTTCACGTCTTCGCGCGTGCCGCGCATGAGCCCGGCAACATCCCTTAACAGTGAGTCGTTCTGTTCGATGTACTCGACGGCAGCCTCACCGGTGAGCGCCTCGATCCGGCGCACACCTGCAGCGACGCCCCCCTCACTCACAATCTTGAAGAAGCCAATGTCTCCGGCCCGCTGCACATGCGTGCCACCGCAAAGCTCCATCGAGAAGTCACCGACGCGCAACACCCGCACGTCTTTGTCGTACTTCTCGCCAAACAGCGCCATCGCGCCTGCCGCTACGGCGTTGTCGTAGCTCATCAGCTGAGTCTCTGCAGCTGTATTTGCGCGAATCTCGCGGTTCACGAGCCTCTCGATGTGCTGAAGCTCGTCTGCCGTGATCGCCTGGAAATGCGAGAAGTCGAAGCGCAGTCGATCGGGGGCCACCAACGACCCCTTCTGCTGCACGTGAGCACCTAAAACTTGCCGCAATGCGGCATGCAGCAGGTGCGTTGCCGTGTGATTGAGTGCAGTAGCGCGGCGACGCGCCCCGTCCACGTTGGCGGCGAGCACATCCCCCACGCTGATCGACCCTTCGGCGACGCGCCCGATATGGGAGTGCGCTGTGCCGCGCTTCTGAGTGTCCTCTACGTTGAACCGCACGCCGCGACCGGCGAGCTCGCCCGCATCTCCGACCTGCCCGCCCGCTTCCGCGTAGAAGGGCGTGCGGTCCAGAACGACCTCGCCCAGCTCTCCCGCGGCCAGCCGGTCGACGACGGCACCCGCTTTGAGAAGCGCAACGACGCGACCTTCGGCATCGAGGCCATCGTACCCCTGAAACAGCGTGCGCGAATCGATGGTCGCGCCACCGCGAAGATCGACACCAAACTTGCTGGCTTCCTGCGAGCGTCGGCGCTGTTCGTCCATCGCCGCGTCGAATCCCGCTTGATCGATTTTGAGACCGCGTTCGCGGGCAATGTCGGCAGTCAGGTCGGGTGGAAATCCGTAGGTGTCGTAGAGCTTGAAGACGATCTGCCCCGGAATGGGCCCGCCCCCCGTCAGAGACGCAATCTCTCTCTCGAGCAGCTGCATCCCGTTTGCCAACGTCTCCGCAAAGCGCTCCTCCTCCTGTTTCAGCACGCGCTCCGCGTGTGCCCGCCCCTTCGACAACTCGGGAAACGCCGAGCCCATCTCCTGGTCGAGCACGGCGACCAACTTGTAGAAGAACGGCTCCTGAATACCGAGCTTGTATCCGTGACGGACCGCGCGGCGGATGATGCGGCGCAGGACATAGCCACGTCCCTCGTTCGAAGGCAGTACGCCATCGACAACGAGAAAGGTGCACGCGCGAATGTGGTCCGCAATCACGCGCAATGAGCTGGACTCGAGATCGTTGGTGTTCGCCAGCGACGCAGCAGCACGAATGAGATTCTTGAACAGATCGATGTCGTAGTTGGAATGGACACCCTGCATCACCGCAGCGGTGCGCTCCAGTCCCATGCCTGTATCCACCGAAGGCTTCGGCAGCGGCGTGAGCTTGCCGTCGACAGACCGGTCGAACTGCATGAACACGAGGTTCCAGATCTCAACGTAACGGTCACCATCCTCATCGGGAGATCCGGGCGGCCCGCCGGGAATGTGGGGGCCGTGGTCGTAGAAGATTTCGCTGGACGGCCCACAGGGGCCCGTGTCCCCCATGGACCAGAAATTCGAGTCCTCGCCCAGGCGTGACAGGCGGTCCGCCGGCACACCGACGTCTTTCAGCCAGATCTCTGCGGCCTCATCGTCGTCGCGGTACACGGTGAACCACAGCCGGCTCGGATCCAGCTTGAGAGTGCCCGTGAGAAAGTCCCACGCAAACCGAATGGCGTCGCGTTTGAAATAGTCTCCGAAGGAGAAGTTGCCCAGCATCTCGAAGAAGGTGTGATGCCGCGCGGTGTACCCGACGTTCTCGAGGTCGTTGTGCTTTCCGCCGGCGCGCACGCAGCGCTGGCTGGAAGCCGCCCTGACATAGTCGCGTCGGTCTTTGCCCAGGAAGACGTCCTTGAACTGCACCATTCCCGCATTGGTGAACAGCAGCGTGGGGTCGTTTCCGGGCACGAGGGAACTCGAAGGCACGACCGTGTGGCCGCGCTCCAGGAAAAACTGCAGGAAGGCGCGACGGACTGCCGCCGCGCTCAGGTACTCAGGTTTGCTCAAGATTCCTTCAATCCGCGTCGAAATCGACGCCCAGGGCAGAGCGGATATGATCCGATGAAAAGCCACGCGACTGCAAAAATCGCGCTTGCCGCAGCTGCTCCCGGCGACTTGCGGGCGCCTCGACCCCGAATCGGCGCCGGCACTGCTCGCGCGCCAGGGTCCGCCAGTCGGGTCCCTGCGCGAGCGCCGCCTCGATCAGGCCCGCTGCCACCCCCAGCGCTTCGAGATCCCCGCGGATCCGCAGGGGACCTTGGCCTCGGGCGGCATGGTAGGAGACGTAGTTCTGGGCGAACCGGGTGTCATCCAGAGCCCGGTTCTGGGTGAATTCCCGCACCAGGGCCGCAATGTCTTCCGGCCGGTATCCCTGCAATCCGAGCCGCTGTTCCAGCTCGTTTCGGGAGTAGTCCCTTCTGGCCAGCAATGCGATCGCCGCCTCCCGAACATCCCTTGGGCGTCGAGCGCGCCGCCTCGAGGGCGCAGGCGAGCGCTCGGCGGCCCCAGAGTCCACATCATCGCGGTCCGTCACACCCGGGGGGCCGCAACCGGATCAGGCCGTGGCCTGATCCTCAGTAGCGCGCTGCTGCTTCGTGGGGAGAAGCTTCACGCGGATCTGATCCTCGATCTCGCGGGCGACGTCCCTGTTCGTCTGCAGGTACAGCCGGGCGTTGTCCTTGCCCTGGCCGATGCGGTTGCCCTTGTACGAGTACCAGGCTCCGGACTTCTCGACGATGCCCTGCGTGCTGCCCAGCTCCAGGATCTCCCCTTCGCGAGAGATGCCTGCGCCGTACATGATCTCGAACTCGGCCTCCCGGAATGGCGGGGCGACCTTGTTCTTCACCACCTTGACCCGGGTCATGTTGCCGACCACTTCCTCGCCGTTCTTGATCGCGCCGATGCGGCGGATGTCCAGGCGGACCGAAGCGTAGAACTTCAGCGCGTTGCCGCCGGTCGTCGTCTCGGGGTTGCCGAACATCACCCCGATCTTCATGCGGATCTGGTTGATGAAGATGACGATCGTGTTCGACCGCTTGATGTTGCCAGTGAGCTTGCGCAGCGCCTGCGACATGAGGCGCGCATGCAGACCCAACTGCATCTCGCCCATCTCGCCCTCGATCTCAGCCTTCGGCGTGAGCGCCGCGACCGAGTCGATGACCACCACGTCGACGGCACTCGACCGAACGAGCATGTCCGTGATTTCGAGCGCCTGCTCCCCCGTATCCGGTTGCGACACAAGCAGGTCGGTGATGTTCACGCCCAACTTCTCGGCGTACGAGGGATCGAGCGCATGCTCCGCATCCACGAACGCTGCGGTGCCACCGGCACGCTGCACCTCGGCGATCACCTGAAGGGTGAGCGTCGTCTTGCCCGACGACTCCGGCCCGTAGATCTCGACGACACGGCCGCGCGGCAGTCCGCCGATGCCGAGTGCGATGTCGAGTCCCAGCGAACCTGTCGAGACAGCCTCGACATCGTATGTCGCGGCGGCATCGCCGAGACGCATCACGGAGCCTTTGCCGAATTGTTTCTCGATCTGACCCAGAGCGGCAGCGAGTGCCTTCTTGCGGTTCTCTTCCATCTCGTGAGTTCCTGCGCGTGTTCGAAACAGCAGAGCAAATTATCACACAAAGATTCCGCGCCGGGTGCCTCGAAACACCTATGTTTCCAAGCTTTTTTCACGCGATGAGCCGATGGACAGTACCCGTCTGCGGACAACACTGTATAAGCTGGGCGGAAGGTCTTGATTTCGTACCCAGAATCCGTCCGTCAGAGAGCCACATGACCACACTGATTCCGTCGGCGCGCGCATCGCGCATCGCACGATGCGCCTTCGCCCGTCCGAGCCATGCTGAGAGGCCGATGGGTGGCTACAAAGTGAACTTCTCAAGCGCCAGGTACGTCGCACCCTGCGGCCCGGTCCGGCTCTCCACGAGCGCGTAGTCCACGAAAGACCATCGCACCGGCGACAACTCGGCTGGTAAGGGCGTTCTCGCCGCCTTCCGCGCCAACGTCACGTGAACTTGGAACGGCTTGAGATCCGGGGCAAAACCCGCAGCGACCAAATCGGTTTTGAGCGCGTCGGCCAGCGCGCTAGCCGCCTGGGTAGAGTATCCCGTCGAACCTGCCGGCACAGCGCATAGCGCCTGCGCCTTCTTCCAGTACTCCAGATGCTCGAATGCCAACTGCAACGGCGGCGCGGCGACACCCGACGCCGCGACGCGGCGCGCGATCGCCACGACCTCCTCCAGCCTGCGCTCGGCCACTGAGCCCAGGAAAGCCAGTGTCACATGCAGGTTGTCCTCAGTGACGACGCGGCCACCGCTGGCTGTCAGATAAGACTGCGCGGCGGCAGCCATCTGCGCCCGCTCTGCCGCCGACGGCCAGAGCGCAAAAAACAGTCGGCGGGAGGCTTCCTTCACCCTGAGGGGAGATCCACGGCGAGCACCAGCCGCAGAGCGTGATCGACAGTCAGGCGGCGGATGGATTCGCGATTCCCCGGAAAGAGCTTCACGCCTGAGGACAGCTCAACTCCCTCTCCGAGCCGGAGGGCCAGCCCGAACCAGACCGTGCCGACGGGCTTGTCTTCCGTCCCGCCGCTGGGCCCCGCGATTCCGCTCACCGCTACCGCGATATCCGCGCCCGAAACTCTCAGGGCTCCGGCAGCCATCTCCCGCACGCACTCCTCGCTCACCGCCCCGTATTTTTCCAACGTCCGCTCGGACACACCCAGGTCGCGAACCTTGGCGTCATTGGAATACGTGACATACCCGCAATCGAACCACCGCGAGCTGTTCGGAATATCCGTCACCGCCTTCGAAATCCACCCTCCGGTACAGGATTCCGCAGTAGCGAGACGCCACTTCGCAGCATCCAGGCGAAGGCCCACACGCTCGGCGAGCTCCGTGAGTATTTGGTCGGCCGACATGCTTCAAGGCTACCGCACTGCTCCCACCCCTGCAGCCCGCGCCCCTCTTGCTGTAGCCTTCGCCGCCATGGACGACGCCGCCCTCTCTCAGTACACGCCCGTGATGCAGCAGTACATGCGCATCAAAAGCCAATACCCGGACGTGCTGCTGTTCTACCGGATGGGGGACTTCTACGAGCTCTTCTTCGAGGACGCGCGACGGGCGGCGGCCCTCCTGGACATCACACTGACCGCTCGGGGTCATTCGGCCGGTCAGCCGATCCCCCTGGCGGGGGTTCCTTTCCACAGCGTCGAAAGCTACCTCGCACGACTGGTGCGCAGAGGGGAGAGCGTCGCCCTCTGCGAGCAGATCGG
>Ga0070681_10006796_pt1 | contig 11135 bp, 9 predicted proteins | sample KBSC83BmetaG_FD_65650 | JGI IMG/M metagenome (GOLD analysis project Ga0070681, IMG submission 65650) | Corn rhizosphere microbial communities from Kellogg Biological Station, Michigan, USA - KBS C8-3B metaG | ecosystem: Host-associated > Plants > Roots > Rhizosphere | place: USA: Michigan...
TCATGGAGAACGGCGGAAGGTCGGAGCCGGACACGAGCCGCCCCGGGTGGAACTCGTCGAGCGCCGCGGTCGTGTCGGAGAACGACTGCCCCTCGACGAGCAGCTTGTCGGCCTTGTAGCCGAAGAGGCCCCCGGCCGCGATCGAGAGCAGCACGCCGAGCAGCGACAGGTGGAACAGCAGGTTGCCGACCTCGCGCAGGTAACCCTTCTCCGCCGACACCCAGTGGCTGGCGCCGTCGCGCTGCCGGTCGTCCGCGCCCGACCGCCGGAGCCGGAACCGTTGTCCGGCGAGGACCGCGGCGGCCCCGTCGACCGCGGCCTCCGGCGGCAGCGTGGAGGAGTAGGACGATGTTTGCGGCAGCCGGGCCAGGTTCCGCGGGGCGCGGGGCGGCGGCGTCCGGGCCGCGCCGACGAGCCGGAAGGTCCGCGGCACGACGCACCCGACGAGCGACGCGAACAGCAGCAGGTAGATCGCCGCGAACCAGGGCGCGGCGAACACGTTGAACAGCCCGAGGTGGTTCAGCCAGGGCGCGAGACCGGGATGCGAGGCGAAGTACTGCTGCACCGCGCCCGGGTCGGTGCCCTGCTGCGGCAGCACCGAGCCGGGGATCGAGCCGACCGCGAGCAGGAACAGCAGGACCAGCGCGGTCCGCATGGAGGTGAGCTGCCGCCATCCCCAGCGAAGCCATCCGGCGCTGGCCGCTGTCGGCTCCGCGGTCCGGCCGGTACCGCGCTCTTCCTTAGCGCCACTAAACGAGTGCGCGGCTTCGACTTCTTCCGCCACGGACTCTGGTGGGGGCTGGGGAGTGCGCGTATCGGTCACTGGGTCACTTCCGCGTCGTGCAGGAGCGTGGTCATCTCGCCGTAGTTGACCGCGCCGATGATCGTCCCGGCGACATGCCCGGTCTTGTCGATCACGACGGTGGTCGGGGTGTCGCTCACCGGCACGACCTGGGAAAGCTGCGCGACGACCGCGTACCCCTGGTCACTGATGCTCGGGTAGCTGATGCCGGCGCCGCGGGTGAACGCCAGCGCGTTGGCCGGGGTGTCGCCGACGTCGTCACCGAGGAAGGCGACCCCCTTCGCGCCGTACTGCTTGTCGAGCAGCGCGAGCACGCCCGCCTCGCCGCGGCAGGGCGCGCACCAGGACCCCCAGAAGTTGAGCACGACGGTCTTGCCCCGGTAGCTGGACAGCTTGATCGCGGTACCAGTCAGCGAAGTGCCGGTGATGTCGGGGGCCAGCGGCCGGTGGCCGGCCGTGTACGTAACGGAGTTGCCGTCAGTAACGGAGTTGCCGTCACTGGCTTTACCGTTCCCCGAGGTCAGGAGCGTCACTGTGAGCGCACCAGCGAGCAGCACGGCTAGCGCGGCCGTCACGGTGACGACCGTTCGGCGCTTGGCTTTGAACACCAGCGGGTCCTTACGGTCTCCTACAGGGGGTAGTACTCGGTCTATTGTGCCCTATCCGGGTCAGCAACGGGGCGGCGGGGCGGCACGGCGTAGGAAACGCCGGTGAGCTCGTCTCCGTCGAAGGTGAAGCTCGTGACCGACCCTAGCGCGCACTGGCGCGTGTTCGGGTTGTGCCACAGGCGCTTGTGCTCGGCGGCGAGGCGGCTGACCCAGATCGGCAGCTGGTGGCTGACGCACACCGCCTCCTGGCCGCGGCCCGCCTCCCGGGCCCGGTCGATGACCTGCCGGACCCGCGCGGCCACGTGGGTATAAGGCTCACCCCAGGACGGCGTGAACGGGTTCCACAGGTACTTCCAGTTCAGCGGGTTCACCGCGAGGCTGGCCAGGCTGACGGACTTGCCCTCGAGCACGTTGGCCGACTCGATGAGCCGGTCGTCCGTGGTGATCTGCAGGCCGAGCCGGTCGGCCACGGGCTGCGCGGTCTCCTGCGCCCGCTCGAGCGGCGAAGCGAAGACGGCGGCGACGGGGCGGCCGTCGAAGTAGTCGGCGGCGGCGGCGGCCATCATCCGCCCGTTCGCCGACAGGTGGTACCCGGGCAGTCGCCCGTAAAGCACGTGGTTCGGGTTATGCACTTCACCGTGCCGGAGCAGGTGAACGACAGTGATCTCAGCCATGGCCAGGCCAGCCTACCGGCTAAGCGAAGGCCATCCGGCTCGGTATAGGCGACGTGGCTGAGCCGCTCGATATCCAGAATCGTGAACGACCGGTACCCAGTCGCGACGATGCCGCGTTCCCGTAGCCGACGCAGCACACGCTGCACGGCGGGCGGGGACGCCACGGCGAGCGAGGCTAGCTCCGCCTGCGTAAGCGGGGCGTCTATGATCGCCGTGCCCTTGCCGTGGCTGGCAGCTGAGCGCGGCTGCCCGTACGAGGTGACTAGATGCAGCAAGACGCGCGCCACTCGCGTCGGTACATCGCTACCGCTGAAGTCAACTCGGCGCTGGCTGGCAACGCGCATTTTCGCCACGATCGCCTTGCCTATTCCGTGCGAAATATCCGGGTCCCGCCGTATGCAGTCAACGAAATCCTCCGCATTGATCACGCGCGCTACCAAGGTGCCGCATGAGGTCACCGTTGCGGAACGAGGCAATTGATCAAGCGCCGCGAACTCACCTACAGCATCTCCTGCCACTCGGATAGCCAGGAGGGCATCGGGGCCGTTAGCTACACCGCCAGTTACCTTCACGACACCGCTCAGGATCACGATGACGAACCTCGATTCGTCGCGCTCACGGATCAGAACCCTGCCCGGCTTCGGGTAACGCACCAAGACGCCATGGCTGAGTAGCCGCTCTCGAACAGAGTCGGACAGCATTCCGAGCAGACTATCTGGCGGCCATCCAAGCGTAACCACATTTCACCTCAGCCAACCAATGGGCAAGCGTGCCTGCCGACAACTACATCTGCCACTGGGCATCTCCAGCATAGGAAGGCCGGCTATTGTCGGCATAGTATCGGTTGCTGAGATTCGTGGAGCGGCGCAGTGACGAGCATGGGAGCAGGAACAAGAAAGCTATGCGTCGCATACGACGTAGAACACTACAGCCAGCGTGGGACTAGGCGCGAATATGCGACACAGCAGCGACTGTCAGACGTTCTCGCATTCGCATTCAGCGAGGTCAACCTGACACCAGCGGAGTACGTTCTGCAAGAGCAGGGTGACGGCGGGCTCGCGCTGCTGCCGACAGGCGGCGCAGTGGATGAGCCACGACTCATCGTCGGCCTTCTCCGCGCACTCCGTCATGCGCTTACCGAGTTGAACGAAGACCTCGTGGAGCCGGCGAGGATCAGGCTCCGCGTGGCCCTTCACGAGGGCATCGTGCACCGAGCGGCACACGGCTACGTGGGACCGGCGGTAATCGAGGTCTGCCGGCTGCGGGACGCTGATCCGGTACGGAACGCACTCGCTGGCAGCAATGCGGTGCTGGTGGCGGTCGTGGCCGATGGACTGTACCGTGACGTGCTTTCCCACGGTTACCACGGGCTGCCCGGCAGCGCTTTCACCCCAGCCGACGTGCATGTGAAGTCCTTCAGCGCACGGGCCTGGATCTACCTGCCGGGGGAAGTTGCCGAGTCGCATCGGACGGACTCGGCACCCGCAACAGAGCCCGCCACGGCGGGCGACACAGGCGGCAGGTCGCTCGTGGAGGAGTTCCTGGATTCCAAGGATGCCTGGTGACCAGCGCCGATGTCCTAGCGATATTCGACGAGGATGGCGAACCAGTCATACTCGCCCGCCGTCGCTACTATCTCCCAAGCCCTAACAGGGACGGCACAGATGGCGGGCGTGTGCATGCTGGCGGCATCGTCATCCATCAGCCAGTTGTCGCGATCCTGCTACCCGAAGACTTCCCACCGCTCTCTAGGCGCCGTCCCGACTTTGCCGGATTGCGGCACGTCCTTGTCCGCTTCAGCTTCATGCTCGATCGGCTGCCACCACGGCACGCTTACGACTCTGCGACCGTGACAGTGGTGCTCGATCATCCCGGCGCTGTCGTGCTGGCGCAGCGCCCCTCCCTGGTGACGACCGAGTCCGAGTCTTCCGGGAGCACGACGACCGAGATGTCCGCTGCTCTTGAAGGCCTCGCCCGACTCGGTGCACAGAGGACGAAGACCGTGCAGACGACCCGCAGGACCAGCCTGCCGCTGATTACCGCGGAAAACCGCGGCCCCGGGGGTTTCGGCTGGCATTACCAGGCCCAAGACGGTGCGCCACTGCTCTCGCATGTCGAATCTAGTAGGGCCCTGATTGAATTGCCCAAGGGACTTACCGAGCTGAGCGGCACGATCAACTCGGAGGCGATTGTCTCCTTTTTCCGGTATGGCGTATTTACGAGATCGAAGGCCATGTCTCCGCCACCGCCTGTACAATTTCGCCTGTCTCTTGGCACGGCAGGCTAATATCTGCGTGCAGTGACTCACTCTATATTTCGCGAGTACAGCACGGGCACTTCGTACTCCGTCACAGTTTCCTCATCGGACTCCAGCAATGCGGGGGCGACTTTGAAAGCCCGCGCTACATTCGCGCCGCCAAAGATTGCCTGGTAGAAAAAGACGCTGAACATCCGGGCCGCGTTGTCGGCGATGCGGTAGCGCATTCCAATGACGTGGTTGATATGGCTAGAGACAGCCTCGGCTAGCCGCTTAGAGTGACATGCGTTTATCAACACGAGCTGGATCGTGTCGTCGTAGGCTCCGAAAGCCTTGGCTAGTCCTTCGAACTCGACGGGCTTGCTGTTACCGAGGGGGTCCTCCACACATATGCGGCCCAGGTCGTCGCCATGTCCAGAGAAATGCACAATCTGCGGCCGGTGCCACGCCAGAGCCCGGCTAATGTCCTCGAGCCGCACAGCGACTTGGGCCACCAGCTTGAACTTGTCGCGATTCGGGCTGAGCAAGAGCTCCTGCTCAATCAGTCTGAGTTCCGCGTCAGGACGCAACGGTTCCAGATCCCTCGGGCTCGCCGCGAGGAAGAGAATAGTCGCGGGCTCCCGGCTACCGTCCTGGCAGGCGGCGCCTGCCGCGTGCGCCTTGGTGATCACCAGGACGCGCAAGTGTTCCAACTGCGACGTCTGGCGCAGCGAACCGTGACCGCCTGGGTAGCTGAAACTAAGACGGACCGACACCCGGACGAGTCCGCCGTCGGTCGGCTTTACATTGAAGCGCAGCTTCGCCTTCTTGCCGGCAGGCAGCGTCGCGATCCTGCCGCGGTTCCCGTTGACATCAATGGGGCCGTCAATCATCACCGCCACATCAGTAACCGGCACCGCGGATGCGTTCTGGACGAACACAAGCAGATCGCCATATTGTCCGATCTCGAGCGCGCCACCCGCCCACTCAACGCGCAGCCGGGGTGCCGGCCGCTCAACGGGCTGCATGACCGGGGCGGGCTCCACCGCAGTCAGAACGACGAGCCAGTCCCGGTTACGCACCGAGTCGTCGTCCTCGTCCCGGTAGGAGAAGTTTGGGCTGGTGAGCCGGTAATCACCAGCCTGGGTCGCCTCAACCAGTACGGAGCGTACAACCTCTGTGTCTGGCCCGATCGCCGCAATGTGGATCCGGTCCCCGCCGCCGATGAGCCTGAGGCCAGACGGTACCTCAAGTGTAAAAACGATGTTCCGGCAAGGGCCGGTGCTGACGTTGCTGAACCGGATGTCTACCCGCGCCCGCTGGCCGACGACTAGGCGCCGGGGCGTAACTGAAACGACGATCATTGTCCCCCTGCTGCCCTCGCCCGGACTTGCTGGCCCTGCCAGGCGGGGATGCCCTCCGCAGCAGGCGCGCCGCGCCCGCCGGATGCCTTCTGGTCCAGCCACCCGTGATACCTCGCGGCACCCCGGTGATAGTCGTCGGCACAGGTCGGGCAGTGCATCGCGGCCCGCGGCACCGGAACCTGCGAGGTATAGAAAGCGTCGTCGGCCGCTATGGTCACGCCGTCCCGAATGCAGACCGGCATCCCGCAATGGTGGCACATGAAGAGTTCGACTTCCTGCCAGGTCTCACCGTTTACACCGCAGATCACATTCATGACTGCTCTTCCAGCCTCCTGAGTTCGCCCTGTATCCGGGCCACGATCCTCGCGTGGGTTTCTTCCTTGACTCGGCCAGCGATTACCGCGTCGTCGGCCTCCTGCCACTGTCGCATCAGGGCAGCCTTGCGCGCCCCCGTGTCGTCGTCGGGAGGGACGACGGCCGATAGCGGCTCTTCCTCGACAATCGTGGCGTCCACGACGATCGGTTCATGCGCGAACCGGTTCTCTCGCGTGCCGTCGTATCCCAGCGTGACGCCAGGCACGTCGTCGTCCCATCCGCGAGCAGACGGAGCCGCCGCGATCGAGGACATACCACTGGAGTTGGCGGCCAGCCGACGCAAGAGGCTAGTCACGTGATCGTGCAAGTCGTCCCACCGCTTTTCAATCATCGCCTGCTGCGTCAATTCCGGGTCGTTGGCATACGCCCCGTTGACGGTTACCTGAGCGATGGTCCTGCCGCGGAGAGGGGCGTCCTTGACGAACTCCTCACCTCGCAAGTTGATGTCGAAGCCAATTGGAACCACGCCGTCGTACCAGCGGCCAGCGATATCCCAGACCCTCTTGATGACTTCCCCGCCAGGCTCATACCCTGGCAATGGGTCTTGCTCCACGACGCACTTGACGTAGTACCCCTCTTTGCTGATGAGGTTCGTCAGCTCTGCGACCGTGCCGAAGTCGGGAATAACGCCAAGGAACGTGTCATCGGACTTCCGGTACCCGTCCTGCGGCGACGCCCCCGCGTCAACGTCATCCGCGTTCTGCCCGTCACGCGCATCGCCCACCTGGCGTTCTTCAGTTTCGCGCGCTTGCCTGGCGTTGCTCTGCTTGGGGACCGCCCATTGTTCCTGATATCGGATGGCGTCCAAGCTGATGTTGAACCCGACGGTAACCTCTGTGCGCACCAGCACTTCTGGCTGTTGCCGGGCCTGCCCTCCCCCAGGGAGGTAAACGTCCACCCCCTCGACTCCGGAAAGCGTCCCGGCCGTCGAGGTGGCCGGATTTCCATCCGAAGTCGGTCGCTCGAAAATGGCAGTCAGTGTCCCAGTGAACTGCGCGTTCGCCTGACCGTCCGACTGCTGGTGGTCGTGTCCAGGCAGCACTGCGTTCTCGAAACTGAGCCTGAGCGTTCGGCTCCTGGCTCCGCGTGACACCCCAGGTCGCTGTGTGGCGCCGCTATCTCCTCTCGGCGGGAGCTGCCGCCAAGAGACGACCCGCCGCCCCTTCCGCCCGGCGTCAATCGTCGCACCGCCCGGCGCTGCCTGTACGGAGCCCCACGACTTCGGAACCTCAAGTTCGACTAGCTCGAAACGGGCGAGGTTGAGCTTGCTGTCTTCAGGCCCGAGATCGTTCCAGTGCAGGTCGATCTCAAGCGTCTTCCGGTCCGACGAAGGGACTACCGAAGGAACGATCCACAACGGGATGTCCCGCGGAGCGTTAGCGGCCTGCACCTCGTACTTGGCAGTAAGGATCCACTCGCCTGGCGGGTGGCCGGGAACGTCGTCGAAGAGCGGGTGACCAGCCGCGGTCTCACCGCTGAAGGCAATGCCGGTTCCGCCAGGGAGCACCTCGTCCTGCCCAGCCGCGAAGCGGAGTCCAGCAGTGCCTTTGATCATCGCGGATCCGGCGGTAAACCGAATGGGCGCATGCTCCGGCAGCCGGTACTTCTTCCGGTATCGCCGGAGCCAGTCCCTTCCGCCGTTCGACGACATGTCGAAACTGATCTCGCCGGTTATAGGACCGCCGACCGTACTGAGGTATTTGCCATTAACGAAGCTGACCTGCCCACTCAGACGCTCAACTATTTCTACCGTGTTCACGTGCGGAAACACTGGCAGCGGCGGCAAAGCCGCCTGATCGATGGTGGTCCACAAACCGCTGAAGCGCCTGAATAGCAGTGTCATCAGGCTCACCCGGTGATCATGCTCTTCACAGTGGTACACTGCACCGCGCCGGGGATCGCTTTGCTTCAGCCAGGCGAACTCCTTGCTTATTGGCCGTGCCGAGCCATCGGGACCGGCTGCCGATTGGCGGTAGGCGTCCCTGCTGTGCGTAACGCACATTGGCCTCATGCAGTGATGGCACAGGCTAAGGACCCTAGTTGACCCGCACTCATAGCACCTGACCGCCGGGCCACGCTCGACAATAGTCTCACTCTTCACACGATCACCTTCACGATCCCCGCTGGTACCGGAAGCGGTCCCGCAATGCCTGCTGCAGATGATTCATTTCCGAGGCGAGGACGACATGATTCCTTGGCAGCATGCCAAGCACGGATACGCGCATTCGCCCGCCCGCCGTTCCGAAGATCTCCTTGACCATGCCCGCGTTCTTAAGCCTTTCCTGGTCGACCGAGTACTTCCAGCCGTCCACGGCTATGAGCAGGTTGAGCCAGTTGGTTCCTTCCTGACGGGTTGCCCGTAGGAGCCACCGGGGAGTGTCTGGATTTGACTCATTACCCGGGTCCGCTTGCCAGTCGGTTTCGAAATTTGAGTAGTTCAGCACCGTTACGATGTCCGTGATACGCCGCTCGTCAGGGATTACGCCATCGAACATATACTGCTGGTAGGGTCTGAACTCTCGCTTCGAGAACTCGTCGGTGACGTAGAACGCCGTATCGACACCGAGGCACGACCTTAGCTTTGGTTCCCATGGCCGCTGTCCTTGTGATCGCGGCCATCCATCCTGCTCACGTTGTTGTGGCAGCCGTTGCCAGTCCCCCGTCGCGCCAAAGAGCCAAGCTTCAAGGCCTGACAGCAGGTAACCGTCGATCTCCACTTCGGCGTGGATCGTGAGCTTCTGCTCCCGAAAAAGCTCAGGAGTCGCGAAAAGCTCGCCAGGATGTCTGATCTTGAGCCGCATATCGACGCTGTTGAAGATCCGGGTGCCGGGGCTACCTTCCAGGGCTGCCCCCTCATGCACAGGGATCGATTCCCACTCAAGACGCCCTCGTTCGGGGTTGTAGCGGATCGGGTGAGGCCTGCTTTGCGGCACCCCGCCATCGCGTTCGGGCTGCGTGGCGCCGTGTTCAGACGGTGTGATGCCACGTTCGAGTTGGACACTATGCAGTGAAGTAATGACTGGCCAGTCGACCGAAACGAGCTTTACTTCAGGAACCGGGCCCGTACCGTCCTGCCTGACCGGGATGGCGAGGCCGACGCTGAGGCTCATTTCGAGTCCGCCGGTGAAGCGCGCGGTTCGCATCAACCAGTCAATCGCTCGGCCGAGGTCTATCTGGCCCCACCGGGCAAGAAGGTCAACCGCGCGCAACTGCACCGAATCGGGGTCGTAAAGTTCGACGTCCAGCCACAACGGGAGAACCTCGGGGACCTGCGGCTGGTAGTCATATGTGACGATGCAGGTGTGGCGATCGTCAGTCAACTGGTCGAGATTGTCAGGAACGGGCACCTCAATTGGAATGACGCCCGCATTGTTGTGCTGCCGCATGACGCTTCGCAGATCGGTTCTTGTGTGGTCAGCGAGCAGCAGATGACCGATCACGGCCCTCCCTGACCCGTTTCCCGATTGTCCGCCAATCCCGGCCGCCACGTCGTCGGCGGCCTGCCTGGTGAAGTAGTCACGTCCGTCAAAGGGGACCGCTACCTCTATGCGCCCTGCCGGCTGACTTACCTGCCGAGTCGGATTGCTTGAAATCTCTTGAGTCACCGAGTAGGTCTCGGTGATCTCCGCCCGTTCGGGCACCGCTCTCGCGTACACCTTGCCGTCGCTTCGCGCCCGGCGGGAAGACAGCATGGGACGAGGCCGGTTCCCTGATGTCGCCATTAACCCCTCCTTTGCGACTGTCATCATGGTAGGTAGAGCCAGTCCGGGCTGCGGGTATAAGCACTTGGACAGGGCACAGCCTCCCTGATGGATCCTAGACAAGTCTGCCACTCACCGGCAAGATCAATCTGATCATGCGATGATATTGCCAGCTTTGTCGCCGCAAAAACTGTCCGCAAGGATAGAAAAATCTAACCCCCAACAGTTAGTCACGTCCGAGGGTTTCTTCAGAGGTTTCGCGCTGAAGTAACAAGACAGCCATTATTGACAGATTCCAATAATTATGAAAATGATCTTTCATCGATGTTCTACATCAAGATGAATCACGATACGTCAAAATACCGACATCATTAGGCAATGACCTCGGCGTAGCGACGGAGGTCGGCGACTACCTTCTGTCACGCGGCGCAGCCGCGGCCGGACTGCGGGCCGGTCGACCGCGGCCAGGTCGGCGGTGGCCGCCAGCAGGGTGGTCAGTTCGTCGGCCTCGCCGACCAGTGCCCGGTCGACTGCATTAGCTCGTCGAGGTTGCGCCATCCCGCGCCGTCACCACAGGCTCAGGCTGTCCTGCTCGCCGCCGGCCCAGCGGATCGTCGCGGTCAGCCGCCCGGCCGCACCGAAAGCGACCGTAAGCCGCGGCGGTTCCCCGAGACCGGCCGGGTCGGCCGACAGCGCGACGGCGGCCGCGTAGCTCTCGCCGGACCGCACCGGAGTGGCCGAACGCAGATAGGGCACCGCGGCGTGCCGGCCGAACGCGTGCGCGCCCGCCGGCCGGTACACCCCGGGAAGCAGGGCGCCGTGCAGCGCGATGACGCGGCTGGCCAGGCCGCCCGCGCCGTAGACGGCCGCGGCGCCCGGATCTTCCCGTTGCTCCGGAGGCGCGTCCGCGGCGACCGGCCACCCGCCGATCCGTAGGATCCACGAGCACGTGCCGGCGCCGGGTGCCACGCGAACCACGCGCACTTCCCAGCAGCCGCGGACGACGCTGGCCGTGGTCAGCCACGGGCCGGCCGCCGCCGGATGCCCGGCATCGGGCGGCCAGTGGGCCTGGTGGCGGGAGATGCCAGTGCGGCCCTCGGCCCGCAGCGGCCGCAGTGGCCGCCGGTGCGACGGACGGCCGCCGGTGTCGATCAGCGCGATCGCGGAGTCTATGTCGCCGCCGGGTTCCGGACCGGTGCGGGTCGCGTACGACCACCGGCAGTAGAAAGGATCGTCCGGTTCGCCTGACTCGTCTGACGCGTGGTCCGTGCCGTGGTTGGCGACCCGGACGATGCCGTCGGCGGACGTGCCGGAAACCACCCAGCCGGGCGCCCTGACGGTCCGGGTGAAGTCGCCGCGCTCGACGGGCAGCGGC
>Ga0070681_10006797_pt1 | contig 11135 bp, 9 predicted proteins | sample KBSC83BmetaG_FD_65650 | JGI IMG/M metagenome (GOLD analysis project Ga0070681, IMG submission 65650) | Corn rhizosphere microbial communities from Kellogg Biological Station, Michigan, USA - KBS C8-3B metaG | ecosystem: Host-associated > Plants > Roots > Rhizosphere | place: USA: Michigan...
CAGGCCGTGCAAGACCTGTTCCCGGGCACCAGGCTCGGCATCGGCCCGCCGATCGAGAACGGCTTCTACTACGACTTCCTCCCGGACCGCCCGTTCACCCCGGACGACCTCGACCGCATCGACAAGCGGATGCAGGAGATCGTCAAGGCCGGGCAACGCTTCTCCCGCCGGCCGGTCTCCGACGACGAGGCGCGCGCCGAGCTGGCCGACGAGCCGTTCAAGCTGGAGCTGATCGGGCTCAAGGGCGCCGCCGAGGACACCGAGGGCGCCTCGGCCGAGGTCGGCGCCGGCCAGCTGACCATGTACGACAACCTCGACAAGGCCGGCGAGCGGGTCTGGACCGACCTGTGCCGCGGCCCGCACCTGCCGACCACCCGGCTGATCCCGGCCTTCAAGCTGATGCGCTCGGCCGCGGCGTACTGGCGGGGGTCGGAGAAAAACCCGCAGCTGCAGCGGATCTACGGCACCGCCTGGGAGAGCCGGGACGCGCTCAAGGAACACCTGCGGCTGCTGGCCGAGGCCGAGAAGCGCGACCACCGCCGGCTGGGCGCCGAGCTCGACCTGTTCAGCTTCCCCGAGGAGATCGGCTCCGGGCTGCCGGTGTTCCACCCCAAGGGCGGGATCATCCGGCGCGAGCTGGAGGACTACTCACGGCGCCGGCACATCGCCGCCGGATACGAGTTCGTCAACACCCCGCACATCACCAAGGGCCACCTGTTCGAGGTCTCCGGGCACCTGGACTGGTACGCGGACGGCATGTACCCGCCCATGCAGCTGGAGGGCGCGCAGTACTACCTCAAGCCGATGAACTGCCCGATGCACGACCTGATCTTCCGGGCCCGCGGCCGGTCGTACCGCGAACTGCCGCTGCGGATGTTCGAGTTCGGCACCGTCTACCGGTACGAGAAGTCCGGCGTCGTGCACGGGCTGACCCGGGTGCGCGGCCTGACCATGGACGACGCGCACATCTTCTGCGCCCCGGAGCAGGTCGCCGACGAGCTGCGCTCGCTGCTCACCTTCGTGCTCGACCTGCTGGCCGACTACGGGCTGGACGACTTCTACCTGGAGCTGTCCACCCGCAACCCGGAGAAGTCGATCGGCTCGGAGGAGGTCTGGGAGGTCGCGACCGAGACCCTGCGGTCGGTGGCCGAAGAGTCCGGGCTCGAGCTGGTGCCCGACCCCGGCGGCGCGGCGTTCTACGGGCCGAAGATCTCCGTACAGGCGCGGGACGCGATCGGACGGACCTGGCAGATGTCGACCATCCAGCTGGACTTCATGCTGCCGGACCGGTTCGAGCTGGAATACCAGGCCGCGGACGGGTCGCGGCAGCGGCCGGTGATGATCCACCGGGCGCTGTTCGGCTCGATCGAGCGGTTCTTCGGCATCCTCACCGAGCACTACGCCGGCGCGTTCCCGGCCTGGCTGTCGCCGGTGCAGGCGGTCGGCATCCCGGTCACCGACGCGCACGTGCCGTACCTGTCGGTGTTCGCCGACCGGCTGCGGGCCGAGGGCGTCCGGGTCGACGTGGACACCTCCGACGACCGGATGCAGAAGAAGATCCGCACCTGGACCAAGCAGAAGGTGCCGTTCCTGCTCATCGCCGGGGACGACGACGCCGGCGCGGGCACCGTGTCGTTCCGCTACCGCGACGGGTCGCAGCGCAACGGCGTGCCGCTGGACCAGGCGGCCGAGGAGATCCTGGCGACCATCCGCGGCCGGGTGAACGCCGGGCCGTCGGCGGCGCTGTTCGACGAGGCCGAAGCCGCGGACCCGGGCGCCGGCGCCGGTACGGCGGTCGAGGCCGCCGCCGCCGGTGAGCTCGCGGCCGAGCGGGCGGCGGTCGAGCGGGTGGCGGCCGGCGACGGGATCTCGGGGGAGGGGAGCGCGCCGGCGTGACGGGCGCGGCGGGCGGACCGGAGCTGACCGGCCAGGACGGCGTCGGCGAGCCGGACGCGTTCGAGCGGCTGTGGACCCCGCACCGGATGGCCTACATCAAGGGCGAGGGCAAGCCGGCCTCGGAGGACGAGTGCCCGTTCTGCCGGGCGCCGAAGCTGTCCGACGAGGACGGGCTGATCCTCGCCCGCGGCACGCAGGTCTACGCGGTGCTCAACCTCTACCCGTACAACTCCGGGCACCTGATGACCGTCCCGTACCGGCACGTCGCCGACTACACCGACCTGACCGCGGACGAGTACGGGGAGCTTGCCGTCTTCACCCGTCAGGCGATGTCCGCGGTCCGGTCGGCCAGCGGCGCGCACGGCTTCAACATCGGGATGAACCAGGGCGCGGTGGCCGGCGCCGGGATCGCCGCCCACCTGCACCAGCACGTGGTGCCCCGGTGGGGCGGCGACACGAACTTCATGCCGGTGGTCGGGCACACCCGGGTGCTGCCGCAGCTGCTCGGCGAGACCAGGGCGATCCTCGCCGCCGCCTGGCCCAGCAGCTGAGCCGGCCACGCCCGCCCGGTTGTCACCGCTCCGGGCGGGCGAGGCCTCAGTCCTGGTTGGCGGCCGCGATCGCCTTGCGCGCCTCGTGCTCCGGCATCGGGTCGTGCCGCAGGTAGCGCCGGGTGAACCGGCCGGTCCCGGCGGTGATCGAGCGGAGATCCACCGCGTACCGCAGCAGCTCGATCTCCGGCACCTCGGCGTTGACCACCGACCGTTCGCCGCCGATCGACTCGGTGCCGGTGACCCGGCCGCGCCGGCCGGACAGGTCGCTCATCACCGCGCCGACGTACTCGTCGGGCACGGTCACCGAGACCGACTGCAGCGGCTCGAGCAGCGAGATCGTCGTCGCCTTCGCCGCCTCCCGCAGCGCCAGCGCGCCGGCCACCTGGAACGCGGCGTCCGACGAGTCGACGCTGTGCGCCTTGCCGTCGACCAGGGTCACCTTGAAGTCGACCACCGGGAACCCGGCGGCGACCCCGCGTTCCATCTGCTGCCGCACGCCCTTCTCCACCGAGGAGTGGAACTGCACCGGCACCGAGCCGCCGACGACCTTGACCTCGAACTCGAACCCGCCGCCGGTCGGCAGCGGCTCGACCTCGATGTCGCAGATCGCGAACTGCCCGTGGCCGCCGGACTGCTTGACGTGCCGGCCCTTGGCCGACGCCTTGCCCGCGAACGTCTCCCGCAGCGGTACGACGACGGGCACGGTCTCCAGCTCGACCCCCTGCTCGCGCAGCCGGTCGAGCAGCACGTCGGCGTGCGCCTCGCCCATGCACCACAGCACCAGCTGGTGCGTCTCCGCGTTGCGCTCCAGCCGCAGCGTCGGGTCGCCGGCGGTGAGCTTGGTCAGCCCCTTGGCCAGCGAGTCCTCGTCCGAGCGGGTCTTGGCGCGGACCGCGATCGGCAGCAGCGGCTCGGGCATGTCCCACGGCGCGACCAGCAGCGGCTCGTCCTTGGCCGAGATCGTGTCCCCGGTCTCCGCGCTGGCCAGCTTGGTGACCGCGACGATGTCGCCGGCGACGGCGAAGTCGACCGGTCGCAGCGTCGCCCCGAGCGGCGAGAACAGGTGCCCGACGCGCTCGTCGGTGTCGTGGTCCTCGTGCCCGCGCTCGGCCATCCCGTGCCCGGCCACGTGTACGGACAGGTCCGGCTTGAGCGTCCCGGAGAACACCCGCAGCAGCGACACCCGCCCCACGTACGGGTCGACGGTCGTCTTGACCACCTCGGCGACCAGGGGGCCGGCCGGGTCGACCGCCAGCGGCTCGTGCGGGCCGCCGTCGATGTCGGTCACCGGCGGCAGCGCGTGCTCGGCCGGGGTCGGGAAGGCGCTGGTGAGCACCTCGAGGATGGCCTCGGCGCCGAGGCCGGAGGAACCGCAGGCGGCCAGCACGGGGTAGAACGAGCCGCGGGCGACCGCGGTCTCCAGGTCGTCGACGAGCGTCTCGATCGGGATGTCCTCGCCGCTGAGGTAGCGGTCCATGAGTGACTCGTCCTCGGACTCCGCGATGATGCCCTCGATCAGCTCGTTGCGCGGGCCCTCGATGAGCTCCAGGTGCTCCGGGTCGGCCGGCCGCTCGACCAGGCTGCCGCTGGAGTAGTCCTGCACGGTGCGGGACAGCAGCCCGATCAGGCCGCCGATCGTGCCGTCGTCGGCGTGCAGCGGCAGGTAGAGCGGCAGCACGTTGTCGCCGAACACCCGGCGGCAGACGGCGACGGACTCCTCGAAGTCGGCCCGCTGGTGGTCGAGCCGGGTCACCACCACCGCCCGCGGCATGCCGACCGCGGCGCACTCCTCCCAGAGCGCGATCGTGGTGGCGTCGACGCCGTCGACGGAGGAGACCACGAACATCGCGGCGTCGGCGGCGCGCAGGCCGGCGCGCAGCTCGCCGACGAAGTCCGCGTAGCCAGGGGTGTCGAGCAGGTTGACCTTGATCCCGTTGTGCTCGAACGGGGCGACCGACAGCGACACCGAGCGCTGCTGCTTGACCTCGGCCGGGTCGGAGTCGGACACGGTGGTGCCGTCGGGCACCGTGCCGGCCCGCGGGATCGTGCCCGTGGCCAGCAGCAACCCTTCTACCAGGGTGGTTTTGCCGGAGCCGGAATGGCCCACGACCGCGACGTTGCGGATCTGCTCGGGGCGGTCGACCGCCGCCGCCGCGACGACCGCCCCGCGGTCAGCTCCCTTGGTGGACCCTTTCGACGCCATTGGCCGCCTCCGGTCGTCCGTGCTGGTCTCCCGCGTCCTGCGATTCGACACCCTCCGCATGCGCACCGACAAGACTTCCGCCGGACTTGGCCGGAAACACCGCGGTCCCGGTGCACGGCGGCGGCCGGCCAGGCCTCGCCGCGTAGCGCCGCACCACTAAGGTGGGCCGCACCATGACCGGTCTCTTCTCCCGCGGCCTGTTCTCCCGCAGCGGCTGGGGACGGGTGATGGGGCCACTGATCCGCTGGCTGGTCAAGCACGGCGTCACCGCCAACACGGTGACCGTGGTTGGCACGCTCGGCGCGATGGCCGGTGCCCTGGTTTTCTACTCCCGCGGCGTCTTCTTCGTCGGCACGCTGGTCATCTGGGCGTTCGCGATGCTCGACTTCGTCGACGGCTCGGTCGCCCGGGCGCAGGGCGGCTCGACGGTGTTCGGCGCGGTGCTCGACTCGACCCTCGACCGGGTCGTCGACGCGGCCGTGTTCGGCTCGCTCGTCTGGTGGTTCGCCGGCGCCGGCGACTCGACGCCGCTGCTGCTGGCCTGCCTGCTCTGCCTCGTCCTCGGCTCGGTCGTGTCCTACGTCAAGGCCAGGGCCGAGGGTGCCGGGCTGCGCTGCGACGTCGGGCTGATCGAGCGGCCGCAGCGGCTGACCACCGCGCTGGTCGGCACCGGTCTCGACGGGCTCGGCGTGCCGTACGTGCAGGCGATCGCGCTGTGGGCGCTGGTCGCGCTGTCCGCGTACACGGCCTGGCAGCGGCTGGTCGAGGTGCACCGGCAGTCCCGGGCGGTGCAGCAGGGGTGAGCGTGCGGGATCGGGCGGTCGACGGGGCTTTCGCCGCCGGCTGGGCCGCGGTGCGGGCGCTGCCGCAGCCGATCGCGTCGGCCGCGTTCGCGGCGGTCGGCGAGCTGGCGGCGCGCCGGGACGCCCGCGGCGTGCGCCGGCTGCGGGCGAACCTGGCCCGGGTGGTCCCGCCCGGCACCGACCTGGACGCGCTGGTGCGCCTGGCGATGCGGTCGTACGCGCGGTACTGGATGGAGACGTTCCGGCTGTCCCGGATCACGCCGGAGACGGTTCGCGCGCGCACCGAGGTGATCGGCGGCGACGTCCTGGACAAGGCGCTGACCAGCGGGCGTGGCGTGATCCTGGCGCTGCCGCACTGCGGCAACTGGGAGTCGGCCGGGGTCTGGCTGCTCGACCACGGCTACCCGCTGAGCACCGTGGCCGAGCGGCTGAAGCCCGAGTCCCTGTACGAGCGGTTCGTCGCCTACCGGGAGAGCCTCGGCATGGAGGTGCTGCCGCTGACCGGCGGCGAGCGCTCGCCCAGCGACGTGCTCAAGGACCGGCTGCGCGAGGGTGACCGGGTGGTGTGCCTGCTCGCCGACCGGGATCTGACCAAACGCGGGATCGACGTCGAGTTCTTCGGCGACACCGCGCGGATGCCGGCCGGTCCGGCGCTGCTGGCCGCGAGCACCGGAGCCGCGCTGCTGCCGGTCGGGACCTGGTTCACCCCGGGCGGCTGGGGGATCCGGATCCACCCCGAGGTGCCGATCGCCGAGAGCGGTCGGCTGCGGGACAAGGTGGCCGCCGCGACCCAGGAGCTCGCCGACGCGTTCGCGGCCGACATCGCGCTGCGCCCGCACGACTGGCACATGCTGCAGCGGCTCTGGCTCAGCGACCTGCCCGGGATCGAGCCGGCCACCGACGAGCCCAGCGGCGCGGGGTGAGCGGATGCGGGTCGGGCTGGTGTGTCCGTACTCCTGGGACATCCCCGGGGGGGTGCAGGCGCACGTCCGGGACCTGGCCGAGGCGCTGATCGACCTCGGCCACGAGGTCTCGCTGCTGACCCCGGCCGACGAGGACACCCCGCTGCCGCCGTACGCGGTCTCGGCCGGGCGGGCGCTGCCGGTGCGCTACAACGGCTCGGTCGCCCGGCTGCAGTTCGGCCCGGTGTCGGCGGCCAGGGCCCGCCGGTGGCTGCGGGAGGGCCGGTTCGACGTGCTGCACCTGCACGAGCCGTCGACGCTGAGCCTGTCGCTGACCGTGCTCATGCTCGCCCGCGGGCCGATCGTGGCGACCTGGCACAGCTCGATGACCCGGTCCCGCACGCTGTCGGCGCTGTCCGGGCCGCTGCAGCCGTTCCTGGAGAAGATCAGCGGCCGGATCGCGGTGTCGGCGGCCGCCCGCCGGCTGCAGGTCGAGCACCTCGGCGGCGACGCGGTGGAGATCCCCAACGGCGTCGCGGTCGACCACTACGCCACCGCCGAGCCGCTGCCCGGCTACCCGCGGCCGGGCACGGTCGGCTTCCTCGGCCGGTACGACGAGCCGCGCAAGGGCATGCCGGTGCTGCTCGACGGGCTGGCCCGGCTCGCCCCGGGCCGGCCCGAGCTGCGGCTGCTGGTCGCCGGCCGCGGCGACGCCGACGACCTGCTGTCCGAGCTCCCGCCGGTGCTGGCCGGCCGCGTCGAGCTGATGGGCCAGGTGAGCGAGGCGGACAAGGCGCGCATGCTGCGCTCGATCGACGTCTACTGCGCGCCCAACCTGGGCGGCGAGAGCTTCGGGATCATCCTGCTTGAGGCGATGGCAGCCGGCGCCCCGATCGTGGCCAGCGACCTCGACCCGTTCCGCCGCGTGCTCGACGACGGCCGGGCCGGCACGCTGTTCCGCACCGGCGACCCGGCCGCGCTGGCGAAGGCGCTGGCCGGGCTGCTCGACGACCCGGCCCGGCGGCAGCGGCTGGTCGAGATCGGCGCCGAGGTGGTGGCCGGCTACGACTGGCCGGTGGTGGCCAAGCAGATCGTGGCCGTGTACGAGACGGTCGTCGCCGCGGATCCGGTGCGGGTGAGCCCGGACACGTCGGCCAGCCCCGATCTCCTCCCGGAGTGAGCCGGTTACCCCCGATCTCCGCGGAGAGTGACCGGACCGCCTACCCTGATCACTCGTGGAGGTGATAATCGCGGCCGTCGTCGTCACCGTCGTCCTCTTCGCCTGGGTGAGCTGGACCGTCACCCGCCTGGACCGGTTGCACGGCCGGACCGCGCTGGCCCGCTCCGCGCTGGACGCCGCGCTCGTCCGGCGGGCGGCCGCGCTGCAGGCGCTGGCCTCCCACCCGGACACCGCGCTCGGCCCGCAGCGCGAGGCGCGGCTGCTCGAGCTGGCCGCCGCCTCGCTCGACGCCGACGACAGCACCCGCGAGGCCGCCGAGAACGACCTGTCCCGGGCGCTGCGCGACATCCCCGCCGGGGCCGACCCGGCGCTGCTGGCCGACCTCACCGACGCCGCCCGCCGGGTGGCGCTGGCCCGCCGGTTCTACAACGACGCCGTCCGCGACACCGTGTCGCTGCGCCGCCGCCGGATGCCCCGGCTGCTGCGCCTCGCCGGGGCCGAGCCGCTGCCGGCCTTCTTCGAGATCGACGACACCATCCCCGTGCCCGACCCGCAGCGGACACAGGGATAGGGTCGCGCCTCCGGCAGGAGGTGAGCGTGCGGCGGTCAGGCCATGTCTCCCGACTCACTGGCGGCGCGGACGACGCCCAGACGGCGACCGGCGGCGTTCTCGGGGATCGACCGATACAACCCCGGTATCGGCCGACCCCTCCGCCTTGCCGGACGCCGCCTGGACGCCGCCCGCATCCACCGCGAGTCGGGAGACACGGCCTAAGTCTCGGGTGCATCGCGTTGGCCCTGCTGGCCGGTTGTTCGAGCGGAGGCGACCGGGCCGCGGCACCGAGCCCGACCACGGCGAGTCCGACCCCGAGTCCGACGCCGTCGCCCACGCCGACCCCGACCCCGACACCGAAACCGCCGCCGCCGGCGGTGAACCCGCTGACCGGCCTGCGCGGGGTGCCGAAGCAGCCGGTCGTCGTGGTCAAGATCGACGACACCGCGAGCGGCCGGCCGCAGATCGGGCTCGAGTCCGCCGACCTCGTGTACGTCGAGCAGGTCGAGGCCGGCCTGACCCGGCTGGCCGCGGTCTTCGCCAGCCGGCACCCGGCCGTCGTCGGCCCGGTCCGCAGCGTCCGCAACGCCGACCCCGAGCTGCTGGCCACCTACGGCCGCCCGGCGCTGGCCTTCTCCGGCGGCGCCGCCGGACCGGTCGCCGTGCTGCGCCGCTCGCCGGTGCTGGATGCGGGGCCGCAGCGAGTCGGCGGCGCGTACCGACGGCTGAGCACCCGGCACGCGCCGTACAACCTCGTGGTCGACACCAGCCGGATCGCCGCCGCGGCGGCCGGGGCCACCAGGGTCCGCGACATCGGGCTGCGCTGGTCGGCGAGCGACCCCGCGCTGGCGAAGGCGCGCCGGGTGAGCGCGGTCTCGGTGCTGGTCGGAAGGACCGCGGTGCGCTTCCGCTGGTCGCCCACCGCCCGGCTGTGGCTGCAGGTCAACCCGGACGGCTCGTACCGGCGGACCGCGTCCGGGCGGATCATCGCCACGCCGAACCTGGTCGTCCCGTTCAGCCGCGCCCGGATCGACCGCAGCGACGTCGACGTGGTCGGCAACCCGTCCGTCTACACCTCGACCGTCGGCTCCGGGACCGTGCTGATCTTCCGCGACGGCCGGGTGCTGGCCGGGCGCTGGGGCCGGTCCCGGGCCGGCGGACCGACCCGGTACGAGGACGCCGCGCACAAGCTGCTCACGCTGCACCCCGGTGGCGCGTGGGTGCTGCTGGCCGCCACCGGCGCGCCGGTCAGCATGCGCTGAGCCCACGTAGAATCGGGGGCATGTCCGACAGCCCGCTCGACCCGACCGTGACCAGCACGACGCCCCGGACCGGCACCGCCCGGGTGAAGCGCGGCATGGCCGAGATGCTCAAGGGCGGCGTGATCATGGACGTGGTCACCCCCGAGCAGGCCAAGATCGCCGAGGACGCCGGCGCCGTCGCGGTGATGGCGCTGGAGCGGGTGCCGGCCGACATCCGGGTTCAGGGCGGCGTGGCCAGGATGTCCGACCCCGACATGGTCGAGGGCATCATCAACGCGGTGTCGATCCCGGTGATGGCCAAGGCCCGGATCGGCCACTTCGTCGAGGCCCAGGTGCTGCAGTCGCTCGGCGTCGACTACGTCGACGAGTCCGAGGTGCTGACCCCGGCCGACGAGGCCCACCACATCGACAAGTGGGCGTTCACGGTCCCGTTCGTCTGCGGCGCGACCGACCTCGGCGAGGCGCTGCGGCGGATCTCCGAGGGCGCGGCGATGATCCGCTCCAAGGGCGAGGCCGGCACCGGCAACGTGGTCGAGGCGACCCGGCACATGCGCTCGATCCGGGCCGGCATACGCCGCCTGACCACGCTGGCGCCCGACGAGCTGTACGGGGCGGCCAAGGAGCTGCGCGCGCCGTACGAGCTGGTGGCCGAGGTGGCCGGCCTCGGCAAGCTGCCGGTCGTGCTGTTCACCGCCGGCGGCATCGCCACCCCGGCCGACGCGGCGATGATGATGCAGCTCGGCGCCGAGGGCGTGTTCGTCGGCTCCGGGATCTTCAAGTCCGGCGACCCGGCGAAGCGGGCCGAGGCGATCGTCAAGGCGACCACGTTCCACGACGACCCGGACGTGATCGCGAAGGTGTCCCGCGGGCTCGGCGAGCCGATGGTCGGCATCGGCCTTGACGAGCTCGCACCCGAGCAGCGGTACGCGGGCCGCGGTTGGTGAGCCGGCGCGGCCGCACCGCCCCGGCGGGTGCCGGGCGGTCCGGCCGCGGCGGCGGACGGGGGATGCAGTGAGAGTCGGAGTGCTCGCCCTGCAGGGCGACGTCCGCGAGCACCTGCGCGCGCTGGCCGACTCCGGCGCCGAACCGGTGCCGGTCCGCCGCGCGAGCGAGCTCGAGTCGGTCGACGGGCTGGTGATCCCGGGCGGCGAGTCGACCACGATCGCGAAGCTCGCGGTCGCGTTCGAGCTGCTGGAGCCGCTGCGGGAGCGGATCGCCGGCGGCATGCCGGCGTACGGGTCGTGCGCCGGGATGATCCTGCTCGCCGATCGCGTTCTTGACGGGGTGGAGGGTCAGCAGACCCTCGGCGGGCTGGACGTGACCGTCCGGCGCAACGCCTTCGGCCGGCAGGTCGACTCGTTCGAGGAGACGATCGCCTTCACCGGCGTGCCGGGCGGGCCGTTCCACGCGGTGTTCATCCGGGCCCCCTGGGTGGAGTCGGTGGGACCGGGCGTCGAGGTGTTGGGCACGGTAGAGGCGGGGCCATCCGCCGGTAGGATCGTGGCGGTGCGACAGGGCGGCCTGCTGGCCACCTCATTCCATCCGGAGCTGGCCGGCGACGCGCGGGTACACGCGCTGTTCGTGGAGATCGTGAAGGAGCAGGTCACATGAGCGAGCGCGAGTGCTCGCAGCGCGAGCGGGGAGTGACGAGAGCTGGGCCGGCCGAGGGACGAGGCCGGGTCCGATCGAGGAGCGAGAGATGAGCGGCCACTCCAAGTGGGCGACGACGAAGCACAAGAAGGCCGTCATCGACGCCAAGCGCGGCAAGCTGTTCGCCAAGCT
>Ga0070681_10006798_pt1 | contig 11133 bp, 8 predicted proteins | sample KBSC83BmetaG_FD_65650 | JGI IMG/M metagenome (GOLD analysis project Ga0070681, IMG submission 65650) | Corn rhizosphere microbial communities from Kellogg Biological Station, Michigan, USA - KBS C8-3B metaG | ecosystem: Host-associated > Plants > Roots > Rhizosphere | place: USA: Michigan...
GCGCGGCGCGCCGGCAGGTAGCTGGCGACGCAGGCCACCGCCACGAACACGAGCGCCACCGCCGTGAACGTGAGCGGGTCCGCCGCGGCGACGCCGAAGAGCAGCGACGCGAGGAGCCGCGTCAGCACATACGCGCCGCCGACGCCGATCACGATCCCGAGAAGGGTGAGCGTCAGCCCCTGGCCGATGACGAGCCGCACCACCCGGTCGCGCTGTGCGCCGAGGGCGATGCGGATCCCGAGCTCGCGCGTCCGCTGACTCACCGCGTACGAGATGACACCGTAGATGCCTAACGCGGCGATGATCAGGGCGATCGCCGCGAACGAGCCGAGCAAAATGGCGTAGAAGCGCGGCTGCGCGACAGACTCGGAGAGGGCCTCCGCCATCGTTTTGACGTCGAAGATCGGGAGATCGGGATCCACCTCTCTGATCGCGGCGCGCGCGCCACTGATGATCAGCGAGGGGGAGCCGCTCGACCGCACGAGCAAGCTCACATCCGTGATCGGGGCCTGATCGAAGGGGAGGTATGCGATGGGTGGAGGAGCCTCGCTCGGCCCGAGGACCTTCACGTCCCCGACGACGCCGACGATCTCGCCACCCGCACTCACCGTGTCGGCTTTGTTCTCCGAGCGCTGCCGCCCCCACCCAATCGTTATGCGCTTCCCGATCGGATTCTCGTTGGCAAAGTACTGCCGCGCGAACGACTGGCTCACGACGACGACCTGCGGAGCGTTAGGCTGATCGCTGTCCTGGAATCCGCGACCCGAAAGGAGCGGAATCCCGAGTGTCGCGAAGAAGCCAGCTGTCACGGTCCGGACGTCGGCGATCGTGCGGTGCTCCGGCGTGCTCGGCGGCCGATCGTCGCGCTCGAAGGTCACACGGATCGCGCTCTCGGACAGCGGACGCCCGAACGCGATCGCCGCGCGCTCCACGTTCGGCATCGCCTGCACCTGCTCCAGCAGGCGGTTGGAGAACGTGATCGCCTGCTGGTCCCAGGGATACTTCGTCGTCGGGAGCGAGACGCTCATCGTGACGACGTTCGTCGCGTGAAAGCCCAGATCGACGTTCGTGAGTGCCACGAAGCTGCGCGCCAGAAGGCCGGCGCCGATGAGGAGGATCACCGCGAGCGCCATCTCGGTGACGACGAGAATTCCACGGGTGCGCCGGGTCCCGCGACGGCCGCTGGAGCCGCGCGTGCTCTCCTTCAACATCTGGCCCACGTTCGTCTTGGCCGCGTGCAACGCGGGCACGAGGCCGAAGAGCAGTCCGGTCACGATCGCGAGGGCGATGCTGAAGCCGAGGACAGATGCGTCGATCGACACCTCGGCGAGGCGGGGAACGCGAGCCGGGCCGAATGTCTTGACGGCATCGACGGCCCATGCGGCGAGAGACGTCCCGATGACCGCGCCGCCAAGCGACAGCAGCATGCTCTCGGTCACGAGCTGGCGCACGAGAACGCGACGTCCGGCGCCTAACGCGGTGCGGACCGCGATCTCCGTCTCGCGGGTGGAGGCGCGGACGAGGAGCAGATTGGCCACGTTCGCGCAGGCGATGAGGAGCACGAAGCCGACTCCGCCGAGCATGACGAGCAGCGCCGGCCGCACCTTGCCGACGATGGACTCACGCAGTGGAATCACCGTCGCGCTGAAGTGCGTGTTGCTGTCGGGAAACCGTCGCTCGAGCACCTTCGCGATCTGCGCGAGCTCGGTCGCGGCGCGTTCGATGCTCGCGCCCGGCGCGAGACGTCCGACGGCGCGGAGATAGTGGGCGCCGCGATTCGAGGGGTCGTCTTCGCCCGCCTCGGGAATGAGGGGCAGCCAGATGTCCGTCGGACGAGGAATGTCGATCCGCGGCGCGACGCCGATGATCGTGTACGGACGGCCGTCGATGGTGATCTCGGTGCCGACGACGCGCGGGTCGGCGCCGAATCGCGAGCGCCAGAGACCCTCCGACAGGACCGCCGTGCGCGCGGCGTTCTTCGCGTCCTCGTTCGGTGCGAAGGCGCGTCCCAGAATCGGCGAGACGCCGAGCACGCTGAAGAAGTTGGAGTTGACGCGCGCGCCCGAGAGGCGCAGCGGCTCTCCGGACGTCCCGGTGAGATTGTGCGTACCGACGTCGACCGCGGACATCGCCGGCACGAGTTGGCTCTGGGCACGGTAGTCCTGGAAATCCTGATACGAGATCGGATTGCGGCTGCCGTCACGACCGAGCGATGAGACGGCGACGACGCGCGCGGCCTCGCGTAGCGGGAGCGGCGCGAGAAGCACGCCGTTGACGATGCTGAATACGGCGGTCGTGGCGCCTATGGCGAGCGAGAGCGTGCCAATCACGATCGCGGTGAAGCCTGGCGTTCGCATCAGCTTTCGCGTGGAGTATCGGACGTCGCGGACGAGAGTATCCACTGGGTGGTCGGTGAACGGTGAACGGTGAACGGTGGACGGTGACGGTTGACGGTGGCGGTTGACGGTGGCGAGTGGAACTAGCGTGCCGCGTTTGGCTGGACTCAACTCAGGCGCTGACAATGATTTGCTCCCCGGCGCCGGGGTCGCGAGCGTTCGGGTTTGGGACGAGCGTTCCGAAAGTGGACAACCAACTGCAGCGCACGGCCGCCTGGTGCGATGAAGCGGCCGGCTCGGCCAGGGCCGGTTGACGCGCGGCGAGGGTGTAGACATCATACACCCTCGTGGGTGTAGGCGATCTACACCCATTGCAAGCTTCCCTTTCGCTCCCCGAACTATGCCTCTCTCGCGCATCGAGCTGTTGCAGGGCACGCTCGACATGATCGTCCTCCAGACGCTGCGCTGGGGACCGCGACACGGCTACGGGCTCGTGCAGATGATTCGCACGAACTCGCGCGGCGTGCTGCAGGTCGATACCGGCTCGCTCTATCCCGCGCTCCATCGGTTGGAGCGAGAGGGCTCCATCGCCGCCTCGTGGGAGATCTCGGAGAACCGCCAGCGAGTGCGCGTCTACCGTTTGACGCCCGCCGGTCGCAAGCGGCTCGCCGCCGAGCGATCGAAGTGGGATCAGCTGTCGGAAGCCATTGCCGGCATCTTCACGCCGCCTGTTCCGGAGGAGACATGAGCAACGTCTGGCGCAGCCATTCACGCCGTCAGGAAGAGCTGGACGAGGAGATCCGCGCCCACCTCGAGATGGCGATCCGCGACCGCATGTCGCGCGGCGAGACACGGGAAGAGGCCGAGCGCGCCGCCCGGCGCGAGTTCGGCGACGTCACCACGGTGCGCGAGGTAACGGGCGACATGTGGTCGGGACAGAGCGTCGAACGCGTCGTGCAGGACGTGCGGTGGGCGCTCCGAGGCCTCTTGCGCGCGCCGGGCTTCGCGGCGGTGGCGATCCTGACGCTCGCGTTAGGCATCGGCGCCAACACGGCGATCTTCAGCGTCGTGAACGGCGTGCTCCTCGAGCCGCTGCCATATCCCCGTTCGCACGAGCTGGTCTACATCACGAGCCAGTTCCCGACGCTCGGCTTCGACCAGTTTCCGATGGACGCGGCGGAATACCTCGAGTTTCGCGAGCGCAACCGATCGTTCCAGGACGTCGGCGCGTACGTCATCAACGCGGTCAACATCGGCGGGGAAGGACAGCCGCCCGCTCGGGTGACGGCCGCGATCGCGACGGCGAGCCTCTTCACCACACTCGGCGTACCGGCGCGCCTCGGCCGGACGTTCACCCCGGCGGAGATGCTGCCTAACGCTGCAAACGTTGCGGTGCTCTCGTCCGAGCTCTGGGAGAGTGTCTTCGCCGGCGATCGTGAGATCATCGGCAAGCAGATCGACGTCGAGGGAGTGAAGACCACGGTCGTTGGTGTCATGCCGCCCGGCTTCGACATCCACGATCAGGGGGTGAAGTTCTGGCAGCCGCTCACGCTCGATCCCGCGCAGCGCCAGCAGTACCGCGGCGGCCACTTTCTGCTCCTCGTCGGCCGGCTCGCGCCTAACGTGACACTCGCGCGCGCGAGATCGGAGCTCCAGACGCTGCTGGCGCAGTGGCCCGCCGCGGACGGCGCCGATCCCAACGCCGCGCCCGGCGCAGCAGGCTTCATTCACACGCCGACGACGAAGAACCACCGACTGCGTTACGACGATCTCCAGAAGGACATCGTCGGCAGCATCGGGACGGCCCTCGTCGTCCTTCAGGCCGCGGTCGGGCTCGTGCTGCTCATCGCCTGCGCCAACATGGCGAACCTGCTCCTCATGCGCGCCGAGACGCGGCACAAGGAGCTCGCGGTCCGTGCCGCGTTAGGCGCGGGACGCTCGCGACTGATGCGGCAGTTCCTCGCCGAGGGCCTCGTGCTTTCCTTCGGCGGCGCCATCGCCGGCGTCGCGCTCGCGTACTGGGGCCTGCACGCGCTCGTGGCCGCCAACTCGGGAAGCATCCCGCGCGCCGCGTCGGTAGCGCTCGACGGCCGCGTGCTGCTCTTCACGCTGCTCCTCGCCATCGGCACGGGGTTGCTCTTCGGTCTCGCGCCGCTATTGCACCTCAGCACGAACAGCATCGGGCTGACGCTTCGCGACGCGGGCAGCCGCACCACCGCCGGCGCGGCCCGGAATCGCGTGCGGCGCGCGCTCGTCATCGCGGAGATGGCCTTCGCGGTGATGCTCGTCGTCGGCGCCGGTCTTCTGCTGCGCAGCTTCTGGAACTTGATGCGCGTCGACTCCGGATTCGACCGTAGCAACCTGACGACCTTCAACGTCGTGCTGCCGGCGACGCCATACCGAGACAGCACGCGGCGGGTCGCGTTCTTCAGCAATCTCATGGCGCAGCTGGGCGCGGTGCCGGGAGTGAAGGCCGTGGCGGCGATGAGCGGCCTGCCGCCGCAGCGCCAAGTGAACGCCAACGACACGGTGATCGAGGGGTACGTGCCCGAGCCTGGCGGGCCGGCGCAGAACATCGACTACTACCAGTACGTGACGCCGAGCTACGTCTCGACTATGGGGATTCCCGTGGTTGAGGGGCGCTCATTCGGACCAGCCGACGGCCCGCTGTCCACGCCGGTTGCAATGATCAACCAGAGGATGGCGCAGCTCTTCTACGGCAAGACCAGTCCGATCGGGCGTCGCGTTCAGCCCGGCGGATCACAGACTTGGTTCACGATCGTCGGCGTGTTAAAAGACGTGAAACAGGGCGGCGTCGACTCACGGACGGGCACCGAGCTGTACATGGATTACGAGCAGGCACCCGCGGCGCTCGGCTTCGCGCCGCGCAACATGAACGTCGTGATCCGCTCGCCGCTCGAGCCGGCATCGCTGGCCGCCACGGTGCGACGGAGCGTCTCCACGCTCGACCCGACGCTCCCCATCGTGAAATTCCGCACGATGGATGACGTGTTCTCGGATTCTGTCAGCCGGCCGCGCTTTCTCGCTCAGTTGTTGGGCATCTTCGCCGCGGTCGCGCTCGCGCTGGCGGCGATCGGCACCTACGGCGTGCTCGCTTATTCCGTGACGGTGCGTCGGCGGGAGCTCGGCATCCGCATGGCGCTGGGGTCGAGTCAGCAGGGGCTGCTGTCGCTGGTGCTGGGGCAGGGGATGGGGCTCGCCGCTCTCGGCCTTGTGGTTGGGTTGTTGGGTGCGTTCGGGGTAACTCGTCTCGCGGCGTCGTTGTTGTTCGGGGTGAAGCCTGCCGATCCGCTCACGTTCGTCGGCGTGTCGGCGTTCATGCTCGCCGTCGCGTTTGTCGCGTGTCTGGTTCCGGCGCGGCGGGCGACGAGGGTGGATCCGCTTGTCGCGTTACGAACTGAATGACTTTTTCACCGCGAAGGACGCAAAGGACTGCAAAACAAGAGCTTTGCTTTGCAGTCCTTTGCGTCCTTCGCGTCCTTCGCGGTGAAAGGAGCAAGCCTGAGTTAACGAAATGCCTCAAGTGTGCGATCGAGGCCGCAGGACTTGCTCAATACCAATCCCACTGCTGGAAGGGCGTGAACGGCTTCTGCGTCATCTGCCAACCGCGCGCGCTGCTCTGCAGCATGCTCGACATCTGCCGCGTCGCCCGCGGATTGTGCTGGCCGTAGATGACCATCGACTCGGCCTGATAGCCGAGCTCGCGGCCATTCTCACGGGCGCGGAGGGGAACGTGGAAGCAGCCCGCAAGCGCGGATGCCGTGGCGACCGCAACGAGAAGTTTGGCAATGCCCAGGGCTCGACTGTCACGCATCCGGACCTCCGCGTAGGAATTTGTATGCAAAGTTGTCGTGCATAGGACGTTCCGCAAGATTCGACGAAACGCCGCCAGACCAAGACACACGAGTCGCGTCGTACCCTAATCCGCCGAACTCGGGGGTGGCACTGCTGCGCTATCTTGTGCACCGATGCCAGACCTCGTTTTCCACGACCCACCGCGTTTCCCGCGCGGCTTCCGCTGCGCGAGCGGGCTTGTCGGACTCAAGACCAGCGGGAAGGACCTCGCGCTCTTCGTCAGCGACGTCGATGCTGCTGCCGCGGCCGTCTTCACGCGCAATCATTTTCCCGGCGCGCCGGTGATCCTGGGAAGGGAGACCATTCGCGGCGGCCGGCTGCGGGCGGTCGTCGTGAACAGCAAGGTGAGCAACGTCGCGACGGGCGCGCGCGGCGTCGAGGATGCGCGGCGCATGGCGACGGCTGCCGCGGCGGAGATCGGTACGAGCGCCGACCGGGTGCTCGTGAGCTCCACTGGAGTAATCGGCGTTCGCCTTCCGATAGAAAAGATCGAGGCAGGACTCCGCGGCATCGCACGCGATCTCCAGGACGATCCACTCGTCGGTGCCGCGGGAATCATGACCACCGACACACATCCCAAGGCGCTCTCGGCGAGCGTCGGCGACGCGACGATTACCTGGGTGGCGAAGGGCTCGGGGATGATCGAGCCCAACATGGCGACGATGCTCGCCTACATCTTCACCGACGCGCGTCTCGACCGCGCGACGCTCGACCGAATGCTCCGCGCGGCCGTGCGCGATTCGTTCAACATGCTCTCGGTCGACACGGACACGAGTACGTCGGATACCTGCGCCATCCTCGCCAATGGCCACGCTGGCGCGGTCCCGACTACCGAGTTTGAGCAAACGCTCATCGCGGGCTGCGTGCGGATGACGGAGATTCTCGCCCGGGATGGTGAAGGCGCGACGCATCTGCTGCGCGCCACCGTCCGCGGCGCGGCGAGCGAAGAGGACGCGCGGCGTGTCGCGAAATCGCTGGTGAACTCACCGCTCGTGAAGACGATGGTGCACGGCGCCGATCCCAATGTCGGCCGCCTCCTCATGGCGGTCGGCAAATGCTTCGACTGTGCGATTCAGCCGGAGTCGACCGATGCCTGGATCAACGGCCATCAGGTGGTGCGCGGCGGCGCGCGGCTGGATTTCGAGGACGCGGTGGTGCGCGAAGCGCTCCGTAAGGACGTCGTCGATCTCGAGATCGAGCTTGGTGTCGGCACGGCATCGGCGCGCGCGTACGGCTGCGATCTGACCAAAGGCTACGTCGACGAGAACGCGGCGTACTACTCCAGTTGAGCAATTACTAACGTACAAGGTTGTCAACATTCGACAGTCATCGTGCTCGAGCAAGCATCGCGACGTCGAAGGCGAGTCCAGGTTCGAGAGGACAGAGCCGAGACGGCAGGCGTGAGATAAAGGGCGGCGTCAGGACCTGATACCGCCGTCGATCGGACGCCTGTCGTCTCGTTCCTGCCATCTCGCACCTGGACTGGTCCAGCGACGTCGCGATCCCGCTCTGGTGAGCAGCAACTTCGCCCCGTTCTGATCATACCCATCAACAGAGGCCTGTCTCGTTATGCGAAAGGGCACGATCGTAGCAGCGCTACTCCTGGCGGCGACGGCGGCGGGGGCCCAGCAACCCGCGCTCGTGGTGCTCAACAAAGCCGAAGCGTCGGCGTCGATCATCTCGCTTGTCGACGGGCGCACGATCGCGACGATGCCCGTGGGCAACGGTCCCCACGAAGTCGCGATCTCGCCGGACGGTCGGTGGGCGGTCGCGGCCAACTATGGCGGACAGGGCGCCGCCGGCAATTCGCTGACGGTTCTGGATCTGCGAACGCGTCGACCGGTGCGCACCATCGATCTCGCGAGCTACACGCGTCCGCATGGCATCGCATGGATGCCGGACGGGAAGCGCGTCGTCGTGACCTCGGAGCAGGCGCGTGCGCTCGTCGTCGTCGACGTGCCTAACGGGCGCGTCGATCACGCGATCATTACCGGTCAGCCCGGACACCTGATGACCCTGTCGAAGGATGGTCATCATGCATGGACGGCCAACATCGCCACCGGCAGCATGTCGCTCGTGGACCTGGATCGCGGGACGGTGGTGAAGACCGTCGTCACCGGCAAAGGCCCCGAAGGTCACGACGTCTCCCCGAACGGTCGCGAGCTCTGGGCCGCGGATCGCACGCTCAACCGCATCACCGTGCTCGATGCGAGCACGCTCGATTCACTCGCGAGCATCCCGACGGGCGAGTTCCCCAATCGCGTCCACTTCACCCCTGATGGCCGTTGGGTGCTGGTCTCCAACATCCGCTCCGGGACGGTCGACGTGATCGATGCTGCCACGCGTCAGCCGATCGATCGGATCTCCTTCGCTTTCGACTCTACTCGAGCCAATCAGACGATGCTCGGCGCGATGGGTCGTTCGCCGCAGCCCGAGGGAATCCTGATCGCGCCGGACGGCAAGCGCGCCTGGATCGCGCTCTCGGCGATGAACCAGCTCGCCGAGGTCGATCTCGCGACGAGAAAGGTCGTCCGCTACCTGACGACGGGAAAGGAGCCGGACGGCATGGGCTACGTCGCGGCGCTTCCCACGCCGTGACGTAGCACCACGCTCACAGGTAGCGCGCGATCGCCATCGTCGTCGCCGACAGCACGAGCAGGACGCTCATGATCGTGACCGCGCGCTGCATCTTCTGCTGCAAAGGCTGCGCTTCAGCGACGAGATTGGCGGGAGGCGCACCACCGCCCCGCAACGCCTCCTGCATCCGCTCAGCGATATCGCCGAGCTTCCGGCCTGTCGGCTTCACCATCGCTCCGCCGACGCCGGCGGCGGCGATGGCGAGAAGCGCACCGAGGCCGAGCGTCATTCCGGTTGCCGATCGTCCGAAGCCGCCGCCGGACATTCGCGAATCCAGTCCGTAGAGCGCGAGGCCGGCGAGAATCGTGAGCGTCATCGTGACGTTGATCCAGAGCTGCAGCCGCTGCCGCTGCATCAACTGGCTCATGAGCGCGCCGGCGCTCGGTCCGACGGCGCGCGCCGCCGGCATGATGAACGCGCCGAGGACCACCGTCGCACCGACCCAGAAGATTCCAGCGAGAATATGCACGAGGCGCAGCACAACCATGAGGGAGTTGTTCATGCGCTCAACTATACACTGCCAGGGCGTCGACCGCTGCCCGCTCCTCGGGAGACAATCGCCATCCGGCGGCTGACGCGTTTCCGCGCGTCTGCTCCGGCTTCGTTGCGCCGGCGATCACCGAAGCGACCGCTGGATGCCCGAGCAGCCAGCCAATCGCGAGCTCGAGGACCGTGTGGCGCTTGCTCTCCGCGAAATGAATCAGCTCTTCGACGGCGGCGAGATTTTCCTCGACGAGCAGACCGCTGCCTTCAGCGAGGCGCGTCCCTTTCGGCAGGGCGCGGCCGTGGCGGTACTTCCCGGTGAGCAGCCCGCTCGCGAGCGGGTAGTACGGAATGAACGCGATGTCCAGCCGCGCGCACTCCGCTAGCACGTCGGCCTCCGGCTCCCGGTGCATGAGACTATACTCATTCTGCACGCTCACGAACCGTGCGGCGCCGGGCTTCACGGCGCGTGCCGCCTCGCGTAATTGCGCCGCCGAAAAGTTCGAGCATCCGACCTCGCGAGCCTTCCCCTGGCGAACCAATTCGTCCAGTGCGCCAAGCGTATCCGCGATGGGGATGCTCGGGTCGGGCGAATGGAGCTGAAAGAGGTCGATGTAGTCTGTGCCGAGGCGCTTTAGACTGGCGTCGGCGGCCCGGCGGACGTTGTCCGGGTGTCCGCGCCGGTGCGTCGGTGCCGTCTTGTACCCGAACTTGGTCGCGACGACCACCTCTTGCCGCCTGCCGCGCAACGCACGTCCGAGGTATTCCTCGCTTCGGCCCTCACCGTATAGCTCGGCTGTATCGAAGAAGTCGATGCCGGCGTCGAGCGCCGCGTGAACGACCGCGGCAGTTGCGTCGGCATCCAACCGCCAACCGAAGTTGTTGCATCCCAGGCCGATGACCGACACCTCGAGCGAGCCGATGCGTCTGTGCTCCATCTGATTCTCCACTGAACGAAGCCCGTCTCAGGGGCATGGTGCGTTCCGAAGTGTGTCGGAGATCACGGGCGTCGGCTCCCGTGGTGAGGATCGGCGATCAGTACGCTTCTTGCTCCTGCCTCTGTCGCTGTCGATCGGCGTCGCGGATGACGCCGGCAACTTCAACGGACCCTGGAGGAAACCACCATGACCACGAGATACGGGCGTCACTGCATGATCGCGCTTTCAGCGGCGACCCTGCTCGTTGCCTGCAAGCCGAAGGACAACGCCACGGGCGACACGACCACCGCGGCTGGAGCTGTCGCCACGGGATCCGACTCCGCCAACAAAGCGCGGACGGACAGCGCGAACACCGCAGCAAATGCGAACAATGGTTGGACGGACGGGCAGATCCTCGCCTTCGCGTCGACGGCGAACAAAGGTGAGATCGCTGAAGGCAAGCTCGCCGAGACCAAGGCGACGAACGCGAAAGTGAAGGCGTTCGCGCGTCAGATGGTCACCGATCACACGGCGATGCTATCGGAGGGGAATTCCTTCGCGAAGAAGAACAACATCACGCCTGACTCGACGAAGAGCGACGTCCAGGATCTCTCGAAGGACGCTCAAGACGAGATGAAGGATCTGAGCTCGAAGGCGAAGGGCGCCGATTGGGACAAGGAGTTCGTCGACAAGGAAATCGACGGCCACAAGAAGGTGCTCGACAAGATTCAGAGCTTCCAGAACTCGACGCAGAATGCGCAGCTCAAGGACATGCTGACGAAGGCGGCGCAGAAGGTCCAGCAGCACCTGGACAAGGCGCAGGCGCTGAAGGACAGCACGCTCAATAAGAGCTAGTGGACGGTTGACGGTTGACGGTTGACGGT
>Ga0070681_10006800_pt1 | contig 11132 bp, 15 predicted proteins | sample KBSC83BmetaG_FD_65650 | JGI IMG/M metagenome (GOLD analysis project Ga0070681, IMG submission 65650) | Corn rhizosphere microbial communities from Kellogg Biological Station, Michigan, USA - KBS C8-3B metaG | ecosystem: Host-associated > Plants > Roots > Rhizosphere | place: USA: Michigan...
CGTTGCGGAGAGCGGAATCCCGCGGCTCAGCCGGCTTTTCGGCGTCGCGAGGGCTTGGCGGATTTCTCTTCCGCCGGCGGTTTTTTGCCGCCCGAGACGGGGAGAAGCATCGCGCGCTGCCGCTGATCGGTCTTGGCTTTCTTGGCCGGCCGCTTCTTCGCGGCATCGGGCTTGGAAGGCGCGCCGCGCGCGCCGCCGACTTGCGTTAAGCTTTTCCGCAGCGCACCCATCAGATCGATCACATTGCTCGTATCGGGCGCGGGTCCCGCTTTGGGCGCCGGCAAGCGTTTTTCTTTCGCCTCGATCAAGGCGCGCAACGCGTCCTGGTAGCGGTCGTGGAATTTCGATGCTTCCCACGTGCCTTCGAAGCGATCGATGATCGATTCCGCGAGTTCCACCATCTCCTTATCGGTCTTGCCCTTGAAGTCGAACTCCGCCGCGCGCACTTCGTCCGCAGCGCGCAGCGTCGTCATCAACAAGCCGCCCTCGAACGGCTCCAGCATTACCGGGTGCTCGCGGGTCGAGAGCACGATCCGTCCGAGCGCGACGCGGCCCTTGTTCTCGAGCGCCTGGGCGATGACGCGATAGGCTTCCTCGCCGCGCTTGTCGGGATAGACGAAGTAAGGATCGCCGATGAACAGCGGATCGACGCTATCCTTGTCGACGAAGCTCGTCAGCTCGAGGACGCGATTGCCTTCGACCGCGAGATTGCGCAGCTCCTCATCCGTGAGGATGATGTAGCGGCCCTTATCGACCTCATAGCCGCGCACCAGCTCCGAGCGCTCGACCGGCTCGCCGGTTTCGGCGTCGGTCGGCTGCATCGAAATCCGGTTCCCGGTCTTGGGATTGATCATGTTGAGGCGGATGCGCTCCGACTCGCTGGCTGCCGGCGATAGCGAGATCGGGCAGGAGACCAGGGAGAGCTTGAGCATTCCGGACCAAGAGGCGCGCGGCATCGAGGGATCCTCCTTGCCCGGCGAGCTTAGCCGTTCCTGCGCCGAATCGCGACTCGGCCGTCTCCGCAAAAGCGGCAATTAAGAATTATTAAGATTAATTCGCCGCAGCGTACCGCTCGCGCCGGCGGATCGGACACGCGGCAATCAAGCAACCACTGCGGCGCGTGCCGGCCAAAGGCCGGCGACGCGACGCAGCAATCAAAGCCGAGCGAGACTACTTCGTGTTGTTCATATGCGCCCAGCCCGGCAGCGGGAAGCCCTCGCTGTTCGTGTAAACGTCGGCGAAATCATAGGGGCTGGCGAGGCTGCGGGTGAGGCTGGCGCGATAGGGATCGGAATCGTCGCCGCGCGCCGGCTGGCTCGGCATTTGCGCGGACTGACTTTGGATCTGCGTCGATGCCGGTGCGGTTTGATCGGCAGAGGCGCCGGCGGCGAGCCCGGCCGAGAAGCCGAGCGCGAGAGCGAGAATCAGAATCGGCTGCTTCATGACTTTGTCCTTTGATCCGATGGATGCGTGAAAGACCACGCGCGGACACGCGCTGGTCTTGCCCAACGCATAAGGATAAGCGCGGATCGCATCTGCCGTCCCCATCACAAAGAAGAGAAGGCAAATATTATTTAGATAATAAAGTACAATTGATAACCCATATCAATAATTTCGACTTGCGATGATTGCGGTTTTATTCAGCGAGACCGCGGGTTTTGCGGCGCGGCCTCGCACGGCCATTTCTCGCGCAGCGCGGAGATGACGCCGATCAGGGATGATTGATGCATTTGCGCGGGATGCTTCTCGACCCAGCTCAAGAAAACCTCGCGGATGGTGGCGAGGCCGACCGCTTCATTCGGCTGACAGGCGGAGAAGGTCCAAGCCTTCCCATGCTTCACGTCATCCTCGCTCGAGAGCGCCATCACCGTTCCGAGCCCGGTGGCGAGATCGAACACGCCCGAGAGATAGCCAAGGCAATAGCTTCGCAGCCGGCTCGATTCATCGCGCCGGCAGCTTTCATAGAGATAGGCCGTCTGCTGGGTTTCCGGGACGGTCGATGACGCCGCGGCGCGCGCCGGACCGTGGCATACGCTCGCCAGCAGGACACAAAGGCACAGAATGCACGACGTGATCCTCGCCATTGGCCACCTCCCGAGCTTCGCGCTCCGACCCGCGCGGTGTGCGCGCAGCGGCTCAGTATGGCGGAGCGCGCGTCGCGGAGCGCGTGAGATTTCCGGGGCGCGACGGTCCGCGGGTCCCTCGACACGCCGCATCGCAGCGGCTATGTCATTTCCCGTTGGGGAGTAGCGTCCGCTTGTCGCAAGCGGGCTCGTGTCAACATACTCGCGCCTCGCGCGTGGCACGAACGGCGGACCCGAAGTCCTGCTTCGCGAGACCAGCACGCGCCTGATGCCGTTCCGGCCGGGATCAGGAGAGCGTGCGGCCTCTCTGCCCGGCGGACTCGCCCAAGATGAGCCTCGTCGCCATCGTCGTTCTCGCGCTCAGCCTATCGGCTGACGCCTTCGCCGCCGCGCTGACGAAAGGAACCTTGCTCGATCGTCCGCGTCTCGGCGAAGCGCTGCGCAGCGGCGCAATCTTCGGCTCCGTCGAGGCCATCACGCCCGTCATCGGCTGGGCCGCGGGGCTCGCCGCGAGCACGCTCATCGCCGCGATCGATCACTGGATCGCCTTCGCGCTGTTGGGTGCGATCGGCGGCAAGATGATTTGGGAAGCGATGCGGCGCGCCGAAGGCAAGCCGAAGGCGACGCGGAACAGCTTCTGGCCGCTGCTCGTCACCGCCATCGGCACGAGCATGGATGCGCTGGTGATCGGCGTTACCCTCGCCCTCCTCAACGCCAATATCGTCGTCGTTGCGCTCGCGATCGGCTGCGCCAGTTTCGTCATGACGACGATCGGCGTGATGATCGGGCAGATCGTCGGCGCAAAGCTCGGACGCTTGGCCGAAGCGCTGGGAGGTTTCGGCCTCATTGCAATCGGGACGCTGATCCTCATCGAGCACACGCTGCTCGCATCGGTGGCGGGCCCGGGCCATCTCGCCGCATTTTTGTGAGATCAGGCGCCGGCCTCGCTTTGGCCGAGCGGCGGCGCGCCGATCGCATCGAGCAGCCAGCGCGGCAGGTGTTGGACGAGGATCGGGTTCGCGCCGGTCGTGCAGAGAACGCCCAGCGCCGCTCCATCGGCATCGGCGATGGGCGAGCCCGACATCCCGCCGGCAAAGGCTTGCGCCTTATCGCCAATCCAGAGCGCACGGGGCGTCGCGCGCAAGCGGCACTCGAACCACTGGCCCTCGAGCGAGAACAGCCGCCCTGCCCCTTGCCATTCGGCGGCCTCGGTCTTGCCTTTGCGCGCCAGCGGCAGGGCGGCGACGCGCAGCGGCGTTCGCTGCCCGACGAGACGCGCGTAGTTTCTCGCCTCGCTTGCGAAGTGCTGTGCGTCCGGCGCGGCAAGCACCGCGAGGTCGGCGACCGGATCGGCATAGACGCATTCCGCCCAGACATCGCAAGCTCCGCCAAGCGGGCCAAGCAGCGCCTCGAAGGTCCGCTGCGCGAGATAGGCGCCGGGATCGGGCGCCGGCAGCCGCGGCAAGCAATGGCTGGCGGTGACGACGTAACGCTCGCGCGCGCCGACGAGGAAGCCGCGTCCTCCGGTGCTGATCTGAACCACTGCGTCCGTCATGGCCCGCTCTCCGCGCAAATCCGAAACCGCCGCGAAAGGCGATGAGATCTGCGTGGCGTGGGGAACGGCCTTCATCCGCGATCGCAGAACTTCTCCGCCCGGAGCTTAAGCAGGGTTTCGTTAATTTGCCGCATCCGGGGCGATGCCGCCTTCCCGCGCCCGGCGGCATTAGGAAATCGTCAAGTTTTCGTGCCGTTTATTGCGGCAATGGATTTTCGCATTCGAAATCCGGTGATCCTCGTGCTGGTGCTCGGCGCCGCCTTCCTCGCAGGTCATTTCTCCGGCGAGAGCTTCGGCGAGGTTTTGACGCACTGGCTGGGCAATTGACGCGCGGCACCGCCGCGCTTCGCTGCGGCTGATCGAGGGACGCCAATACCGGCCGACTGCGCTGCGAGCGCAGGATCGATCGGGGCGAGGATGGAACCAATCCACCCAGCCGGGCATTTACCTTGGTTCAGCTTCCTCAAGTTCAAGCGGCTCGGCATGGACGATACTCCGACTTTCGAGGAGACTTCCTCCCTCGCGCGGCAGAACGCGCTTCCGCAGCCCGTGCCGCTCGCCCAGGTGTGGCGCTGGATCGCGCCCGGCGTCGTCTGCGTCGTGCTCGTGGTCATCGTATTTCTCGGCCTCTCCTCGGCGAGCGGCGCCGCCGATGGCGGGACCGAGGCGATCGGCTTCGCCGTCGCGGGCCTGGCGCTGATCGCGCTGGGCTGGGGGCTCAAAGCGCAGTTCGACCAGAGGCTGTTCTCGCCGCTCGTGTCGCGCGGCGACAGCCTCGTCGTCCTCAGCGGGATCCTGACGGCGTTGGCGATCATCGGCCTCGTGGTCGCGGCGCGCGGCGAGGGCGTGACGCTGACGAGCGCGGGCTACGCGCTCTTCATCGTCAGCGTCGCCTTGATCTGCCTTAATCTTCGGCACTATTTCGATTGCCGCGACGAGTTGCGCGATGAAGCGCCGCCGCACGAGCCCGAGCGCTGATCCGCCACACGGCTTGCGGGCGGTCTTCTCCGGCGCCTTTATCCACAGCCTGGCGCGACTCGGAATTTTCTCCGCGCGGTTATGGTTAATTTCTGCTAAAAAAGAGCTAGGCGTTTGAAGCGGCGCGGGAATCCAAAGCACCGGTCGGGTTGATGTCGGGTTGATAAAGACTTCGCCTACGCATCGCCGCGCCGCATTCGGGGAGATGTCGCGCATGACTGGCGTAAAATTCCACCGATCTTCCGCTCACCATCGCTCGCTCTCGCTCGCCCTGGCCGCCGTGTGCGGCGGCGCTCTGGCGATCGCCGGCCCCGGCTGGGCCGATCCGCTCGCCGCCGGCAGTGCGACGGTCGCAGGCACCGCCGCGATGGCGCCGCAGCACCAGAGCACGGTCGTGCCGGGATCGCTCGACCGCGAGACCTCGCCCGACATCCTTACCGCGCCGGCCCTCCCCAGTGCGCCGCCGCCGCTTGCGGCGCGGCCCGAGGCCCATCCGCCCAGCGCGGCCGAGCTGAAGCTCGGCGTGCCGCTGCGCTGCGAAGACCCGTCGGGATTCTTTCCGCATGTCGCGGCATGCCGGCTGGCCTGGCGCGCGATCACCCCGATCGTTCCCGCGGTGATCGAGCCCGAGGCAGCGCCGCGTGCCAAGGCGACGATGATTGCGGCGCCCGCAATCGTGGCACCCGCGCCTGCCCTCCCGACCAAACCGGAGACGGAGCGCCGGCGCGAGCAGTCCGCCTCGGCCGCGCCGCTCGCCGCAGCGCCGCCTCCGCCCGCCAAGGCGACCCCAATCGCAGCGCCCGCAATCGTAGTGCCCGCGCCTGCCCTCCCGACCAAACCGGAGACGGAGCGCCGGCGCGAGCAGTCCGCCTCGGCCGCGCCGCTCGCCGCGGCGCCGCCTCCGCGCGCCAAGGAACCTGCTACGGTGCAACCTGCCGCGCCGCACGCCGCGCCCCTAAAGCGCGCGAGCGTGCCGCCCGAGGCACCGGTGCCGCAGCCGCGCACCGTGGCGATCGCGCTCCCCGCAACGACCCCGGCGGCACCCAGGCCCGCCGCGCCGCCCGTCGAGGCGGTCGAGCCGCCGCATCAAGAACTCGCCGCTGCCGCAAGCGATGTGCCGCCAAAGCTGCGCGCCCCGGCGCCGATCGAGAGCAGCTGGACCGCGCCGCGCGTCGCGGCTGCGGGGGCGATGCTGACGGCGCAGTCGAAGCAGGCCGCCAAGGATGGCGGCGCCTTCGCCATGGTCGAGGCCGCCTGCAACACGCATGACAAGCAATTCTCGCTGCGCGCCGCGCTGGTCGATGGCGCCGGCAGCGCGATCATTCCCTTGACCGAGCGAATGCAGATCGGCGACACCGCGATGCAGCCCGCCTATTTCCACACCGAGCTGGCCTTCAACAAGCTGGTGCTGACGAGCGGCTATGGCGGCGCGGCGATCTCCGAGGCTTCGGCCAACGTTCTGCTCGCCGCCAAGCAAGCCCTCTACGAGATCAAGACGAATGACGGCACGGTCCTGATCAAGATCGCCGCGACGGACGGCAATCTCCGCAAAGTGCTGCAGGCCTGCCAGAGCCGCGAATAGGCGGCTTTGCGCGCACCCTCGCCGCTCAAACCCCGCGCCACGTCGCGCCGGGCGCGGCGGTCTCGAGCCAAGCCGCGCAGGCCGGCGCCGATGCCGCGCTTTCATCCGGCGCCCAGGCCGCCATCTGCTTATCGCTCGCCGCAATGTAAGGGCCGGGCTTCACCTCGAGCGCGACGCTGCCGGGCAGAGCGAAGACGAAGCTGTGCCAGGTCCCGCCCGGGATCTCGATCAGCTCGCCCGTCCTCGCCTCGAGCCGGTGCCGATGCGTCACGGCGCCGGCATCATCGAAGAGGATGACCTCAATGCGCCCGCGCAGCGCCGTGAACAGCTCCCAGCGCGCGGCCGCGTGGCGATGCGGCCGCACATAGCTTCCGGGCGCGCCGGCATTGAGGAAGCGCTGGATCGGATCGGTCGGCGAAGCATGGAGATTGAGATTGAGCCGCCGCCGCGGCGCGCTTGCAGCGCGCGCGACGAGATCATCGATCGCCCGCTCATCGAGATGCACCATGCCGCCGCTCCGCTCTCGCCGCGCACTGCAACGATCGGCGACGATAAGGCCGCGCGGCGCGCGGCATCAACGGGAAAAATCGGCGCGCGCCGTCAGATGGAGTTGAGCAGCGTGTGCGTCATCTCGTTCGATGCGCTAACGATCTTGGCCGCGGCGGCATAGGCGGACTTGGCGAGGATGAGATTGACGAGCTCGCTGCCGATATCGACGCTGGCATCGGCCGAGGCGATGACCGGGCCGGCGGCGATGCCGGGATTCATCGGAATGAACGTCGTCTGCTGCGGCTTGTAGCCGGGCGTCTCGGCATTCGCGACATTGTTCGCGATCACGCCGAGATTGATCTGCTGCGCCTGCAGCGCCGAAGCTGCGATGGTCAAGGCATCGGTCACGCGCCATCCTCCTGAGGATCGGGCGACGCCAGGAGACACCAGGCTCTTTCAAGAGAGTGTGAAGAATCCCCGCAATTTTCGCGGTATTGGAGCGATTCGCAATTCCGCGAGCGACGCGAGCGTCTACTTCGCCGCGCCGATACGCTCGACCGCGACGCCTTTGTGCTCGAGCGCGAGCTGGACGCTGTCGGGGCCCGCGAGGTGCGCCGCGCCCACGGCGATGAAGATCACGCCGGAGCCGTTCAGCATCGTCGCGATGCGGTCGGCCCAGGCGAGATTGCGGTCGACGAGGAGCGTGCGATAGAGCTCGGGGAAAGGCCGCTTCACCTGATCGACCATGATGCGCGCGATCGCCGGGTCATCGCCTTTCGCCCAGGCATCGACCAGCGCGTCGAGCTGGCTCGAGCCCTTGGCGAAATCGTGCAGCGTGTTGCGCAGCAGATCGAGCTCGAGCGGCGGGCTCATATTCGAAAAGAAATGCATCTGCTGGGCAAAGGTCTCGAAGCCGTGGATCGGCTTATTCACGAGCGACTCCTCGTGCAGCAGCAATTGCTCGACGCCGCGATTGGGATCGTATCCGGCATGGGCGACGAGCGCGCCTTCGAGCGCCACCGAGACGAACCAGGGGCGCATCGGCTCGAACGCCTTCTCGCCCTGCTGGATGCCAAGCGACTTCGCCGCCGCATCGAGGCGCGCGAGATCGGGCGGCGCCAATTTGCTCGAGAGCGGATGCTGTGGATCGTAGCCGAGCTGGGCGGCGAGCTTCTTCGCCTCCGCCTGATCGTCGGGATCGGGCACTTCGAGCCAGAGCTCCTGGCTGGCGGCAAGCGCCCGCGCGACGGCGGGCGACTCCCAAGCCTGGTGCGGCTTCAGCAGATGGATCGTGCCGAACAGATAGACCGTCGCATGCGGGCCTTTCGCCATCCAGAGGCCGGGCTCGGCCGCGGCCGGCGCGCCGCCAAGGACGAGGGCAAACCCGGCGAGCGCCGCTGCCGCGGCCAGCGCGCGAAGCCTCAGCGCGACGCGTTGCAGCATCTCAGCCATCCTTCTCGTCTGGGCAAAGTCATCGCCGGCAATCTGCCGCGCTTATGGCTTATAAAGCCTTAACGCGCCGCGACGGGCGCGCAGGACGGCGGACGCCAAGGCCTCGCCGCTAATTGTGCGTGAAGATGCTGCGGAACTTCGATTCGAAGCTGTTCGACATCGGCGCCGCATGCTGCGCTGCAGCCGAATCGAACGCCCAGGGCGTCTGGGGCTCGCGCCACAGATAGAAGATCGCGCACCACAGGAAGACCAAAGCGACGCTCGCCCAGCTCTGCCACGAGACGCGCCGGAAGGCCGCCCAGGCCGCCGAGATGCCGAGCTTGGGCGGCGGCGCCGCGGCCAGCGGACGCTCGCGCAGCAGCTCTTCGGCGGCGCGCTCGATGCGCAGATTGCGCTGCGCCGCGGCGCGCGAGCGCGGCTTGCCCGGCGCGCTCTTGCGCCGATCGTCCGGGGTCGCGCGATAGACACGAACCTCGCTGAACTTGCCGTCCTCGCCTTCGAGCACGGCGACGACCTGAACCCCGTGGCGGGCATGGCCGCCCTTGACCAGAGAATTCGCGAGATTGATCGCGAGCTGCTTGTCGTCAGCGACACTGTCGAGGACCCAGCGGTCGCCGACGCGGCGCTGCACCTCGAAGCTGCGCGAGCGGTTGGAAGTGATGCGATCGGGTGCGGCCATGTCAGCTCACCGGCCGCCAATTCGCGGCGCCGAGAATTCCGGCGATCTTGCCCTGATCGTCGGCGAGCGGCGCCATGATGCTGCGATAGAGAACCGAGATGCCGTCATTGGAGGCAACGCCGCCACGCGTCACCGGCACACCGCGCGCGACGATCTCGGGCCAGCAGCGCCCGACGAGGCCGAGCACGGAATGCTCGGGACAGGACGCGACCAGCGCCGCGCCATCGCCCGGCCAGCCGCCGATCCGCAGCGCCGCGCCGATATAGACAAAGCGCGGCCCCGCCGCATCGCGCAAATCGATCCGGAACACATGCGGCGCATCCTCGCCGGCATCGTTCTCGCCGACCGCGCCAAGTTTGGGCGGCGCATCGCCCTCGCAAGCCTGGCGCCACACATCGAGCACGCGCAGGACCAGACGCTTTTCCCGAACCGGCGCAGGCGCATGCGCGGCGAGCGGAGCAACGGGACTCATCGAACCATGCCTTCTCTGACCGAGACGGGCGAGCTGCTCGGCTCTCCCGCCTCGCGCGCCCGCGCGGGTGCAGAACGCGGGCTCATGACTTCCCGCAATCTTTATTGAATGGCGTTAAGAAGTGGTTTCCGCCGTGCAAAATGGCGGTGGATGACGCAGGTCTTCTCGCGCAGGCAAAGACGCGCGGGCTAGAGAAATCGGAAGCCGAGCCAGACGAGCGCTGCGAGCACGATGAGGGCGAGCACGGGCCGCCACAGCGCGTCGGCCAGCGCGGCGAGGCGCAGGAGGAAGAGAAATCCGTCATCGGCGCTCCGCGGCGGTTTCGGCGCAGCGGCGGGCTTTGCCTTCTCGTCGGCCGCGCGACTCTCGCGGCGGTGGTGCTTGGCGAGATTCTCAATCTCGCTGTCGCGGCCGAGAAGCTCTTTCACCGGCTGACTCCTGACCCGAAAATCGACACGACGCTCAAAAAGCTCGCTTTGCCAAGACGAAGCGGAAGCGCCCCCTCGCCCCCGACAGTCGATAGGCGGCGGCGCGCGCTATCGTCCCCGGCCAATCCTGTTAAGTCTCGGAGAGGATAGGATTTCCCTGTGGAAGAGTCAGCAACTTTAAGCTGTCACAATGCCCAAGGCTCTATTTTTCGGATAGAGCGGGAAAGGGTCCAGCTTGTCCCGTGCGGGAGCGGCGGGTAGGTTGGATCGCGTTTAAGGCTTGTGGCATGCAATCTCCGCGGGGCCTCGGCACGCAGGCTCCGATGCTTATGCCCGCCGAGCGCAGCGGCGGCTGCATGAGACGCACAAGGTCGCGATTGCCGGATTAGCTCAGCGGTAGAGCAGCGGTTTTGTAAACCGAAGGTCGGGGGTTCGATCCCCTCATCCGGCACCACTCAGCCCGGAAAAGACGCGCGGCACGCCGGCACGTGCCAGCGCGCCGCGCCTCGTTCGCGATTGCCTATTGCGGTTTCACCGGCTTCAGCGAGCGCAGGAACGCGATCAGGTCGTTGAGATCGGCGTTGGTCATGTGCTGATACCAGTCGAACGCCATCAGCTTGACCAGCGGACGGTCGGGCCGCATGCCCTTGGTGATCGCAGTCTTCACCTGCTGGTTCGTCCAGCCTGCAATGCCGTTCGGATTGCCCGGCGTCAGATTCGCCGAAATCACCACGCCGCCGCCCGGCGCGCCGAAGGGATTGCCGCCCGCGCCCATGCGCGTGAAATCCGGCCTGCCTTGAACGGCCGGCGTATGGCAATCCATGCAATGGCCGAGGCCGGTCGCGAGATATTTGCCGTAAGCGATCCGGTCGCTGCGCGGCACATCGGCAACATGCGTCACCGGCGGCCCATAGCTCTTCGGCAGCGGGATCTTATAGGTCGACTTCTCGACCTTGTTGGCGATCGGCTTCACGGTGCGCAGATAGGCGACGATCGCCTTGACGTCGGTATCGGACATGCCGCGATAGAACTCGATCGGCATTGGCGGGCCGATGATCGTGCCGTCCGCCTTCTTGCCGTTGCGGATCGCGTCGATGATCTGTGCATCGGTCCAAGCGCCGATGCCGGTCTCCTTGTCCTGCGTGATGTTGCCGGGAACGGCGTGGAACACCGGCGAATTGATGGGATCGCCGCCCGAAAGCTCCTTGCCGGCGATGGGCTTGCCATCCGGTCCCTTGGGCGTATGGCAATTGCCGCAGGCGACGATGCTGTTCATCAGATAGGTGCCGCGCTGCAGCGACGTCTCGGCGGCAATACTGGCTTGCGCTGCCAGGACAAGCAGTGACGCGATCGCGCCCGCAACGAAGGCACGAGTCGTGCAAACGGGCTTCTTCGGCATGATTCCCCCTCCCC
>Ga0070681_10006802_pt1 | contig 11131 bp, 12 predicted proteins | sample KBSC83BmetaG_FD_65650 | JGI IMG/M metagenome (GOLD analysis project Ga0070681, IMG submission 65650) | Corn rhizosphere microbial communities from Kellogg Biological Station, Michigan, USA - KBS C8-3B metaG | ecosystem: Host-associated > Plants > Roots > Rhizosphere | place: USA: Michigan...
TTCCTGGACAACGTCGCGAAATGGATCCTCGAGCTCGACCGCGGCCGCGGCATTCCGTGGGAAGGCAACTACTCGTCGTGGCTCGACCAGAAGCGGACGCGACTGGCGCAGGAAGAAAAGCAGGCGAGCGCGCGGCAACGGACGCTCGAGCACGAGCTGGAGTGGGTGCGCATGGCACCGCGCGCGCGGCAGGCGAAGAGCAAGGCGCGCATCACGCGCTTCGAGGAGCTGGCGTCGGGCGACGTGGGCGCGCGTGTGCTGCAGAGCGAGATCGTGATCCCTCCGCCGCCTCGGTTAGGCAACGACGTGGTGATCGCGAAAGACCTGCGCAAGGGATTCGGCGAGACGCTGTTGTTCGACGGCCTGTCCTTCAGCCTGCCGCGCGGCGGCATCGTGGGCGTGATCGGGCCCAACGGCGCGGGCAAGACGACGTTGTTCCGGATGATCGTCGGGCAAGAAGGAGCCGACGCCGGCTCGCTCACCGTGGGCGACACGGTCTGCATCGCGTACGTCGATCAAAGCCGAGCACTCGACGGTGCGCGCACCGTGTACGAGGAGGTGAGCGAGGGTCGCGATACGATCGACGTCGGGACGCGCGAGCTCAATGCGCGCGCGTACCTCTCGAGCTTCGGGTTCCGCGGACCCGACCAGCAAAAGCTCGCCAAGGACCTCTCCGGCGGCGAGCGAAACCGCCTGCACCTGTCGAAGCTGCTCAAGGCCGGCGGCAATCTGCTCTTGCTCGACGAGCCCACCAACGACCTGGATGTGGACACACTGCGCGCGCTCGAGGATGCGCTGGTCCAGTTCGCGGGCTGCGCGGTGGTCATCTCGCACGACCGCTGGTTCCTCGACCGCATCGCGACGCACATGCTCGCGTTCGAGGGCAACAGCGAGGTGGTGTGGCACGAAGGGAACTACCAGGAATACATCGAAGACCTGAAGCGGCGGAAGGGCGCGGACGCGGACCAGCCGCACCGCATCAAGTACCGCCGCCTGGTTCGTGCCTAACGGCATAACGCCCCGCGGGACACGCCGGGAATCCGATTCGAGCGTCGCGAAGCCCTGTGCCCACGCTTGACACGTGATATGAAATATCGTATCATTCTCCATGCCCGCGGGCCCGCCCACACCGCCCCCATCGCGTAAGCCGCTCTACTGGATGGGGTCGACCCTCAAGGACTTGAAGGCGATGGCGGTCCCCGTGCAGAAGTTCTTTGGTGCGGCGCTGCGTGACGTCCAGTATGGCGAGACGCCGGACGAGGCCAAGCCGTGGAAGGGGCTGGGGAGCGGGGTGCTGGAGATCGTCGAGGACTATGACCGCAGCACCTACCGCGCGGTCTATACGGTGACCTTTCCGGGCGCGGTCTACGTGCTGCACGTCTTTCAGAAGAAGGCGAAGCACGGCATCGCCACCCCACGGCCGGATGTCGAGTTGGTAAGGAGCCGGTACAAGTTCGCCCGCGCGCATTACCGCGCGTGGCAACAACAGCAGGAGGAACACGATGGTTGAGACAGGATCGAAGGACCGCCGGACGCGGCACCGGCAAGAGGAGCAGATCACGAAGAGTAGCGGGAACGTCTTCGCGGACCTCGGACTCTCGGACGCAGACGAACTAGCCGCCAAGGTCGATCTCGCGCGCACGATCCGGCAGCTCGTCGAAAAGCGCGGCCTCTCCCAGCGGGAGGCCGCGCCGATCGTCGGCGTGACGCAGCCGGAACTGTCGCACCTGTGGCAGCGCCGGCTCGACGGCTTTTCGATCGAGCGGCTGTGCCGGATGCTGACCGCACTCGACCAGGACGTGCGGATCGTGGTGCAGCCCAAGGCACGCTCCCGGCGGCATGCAACGGTCCGCACCATGATCCGCACATCTGCCGCACGGAAGTCGGCCTAACATCAGGCGAGCAACGCCTCCCGATTGGGCGAGGCCGACCTGTAGCGCAGTCCGACTGGGTGCATGACGCACATGTGAGGAAGAGAGGAGGCGTGATGCGCGATCGTGTTCTGGATTATCGACGGCCGCATTTGCTACGAAACGACCGCGAGTACGATGCCGCTATCTCGAGCCTCGACTCACTGCTCGATCGCGGGCGCGTGTCTCGCGAAGAGGAGGAGCGACTCGAGCTTCTCACGCTGCTCGTCGAGGCATTCGACTTGGAGCACTATCCAATCGAGTATACGAGCCCACCGCAAGCGATCATCGACTTTCTGCTCGAGCAGAACGCAATTAGGCGCATGGATTTGGCCCCGCTCATGGGTGGGGCGAGCCGGGTTTCCGATTTCTTCAACGGGAAGCGCGCGTTGTCGCTCGGGCAAATCCGCAAGTTGCGCGATCGGTTCAATATTTTGGCGGACCTACTCATTGAGCGCGCGCCCGCACGCCGAAATTGCCGTCGCTGCTCCGTGCGTTAGGCATGACGCCGTCTGGCGGCGCGATCGCGGGCGCCACGGCCGGGACCGCGCCATCGAGTATGCCCCCGCGTGCCACGAGCTGCGCCGCCAACACCGTTTGGATCACACTGGTGATGTTGTTCGTCGCCATCTCCGGCGCGCCGACTGGCCCGCCGCCCGCGATCGTGACCAACTTGGCGTCGGACAGCGCATCGGCGATGACCGGCGCGATCTGCGGAAGCAGCTCGATCTGGCGATAGCGGAAATAGCTCTCGCCGCCCGCGGCAATCGCCTGATTCACTTTCTGGATGCTCTCGGCCGTCGCTTCGGCGATGCGGCGGATGCGGATCGCTTCGGCGTCCGCGTTTGCCTCGGCTTCGATGCGGACGCGCGCCGCGTCGGCCTTGGCCTGCGCGATTTGTGTTGCATCGAGCTCCGCCTCGCGCTGCACGCCCATCGCTTCCTGCCGCTTCGCTTCGGCCTGCGCGATCAGCGCGGCGTTGCTGGCTTTGGTCTGCTCGAGCTCGCGCTGCTTGTCGGAAATGGCGCGCTCGGCGTCGAGCTGGGCTTCTTTGGCGCGACGCGATTGATTCGCGGCGACGATCTCGGCGTTGGCCTGCGCTTCGGCGGCCGATTGGCGACGGCGCGCTTCGGCGACCTCGGACTGCACGGCCTTGATGTTGAGCGAATTGAAGATGAGTCCGAGGTCGGTGAGCTCGCGCGAGCACGCCTTGCGAATAATGACGGCGAGCGGGTCGTCTTCATCCTCGATCACGCCCTCGTTGGCGGGCACCATCCCCATCGGCGCTGCGTTAGGCCGGAGCGCCGTTCCGGTGCCGGTGACCGCGGGGATCGCGCGGGTGGGCGCCGCCTTGGCGGAGAAGAGCTGGTCGTGCGTGAGCAGGTTGATCGCTCGCCGTCCCGAGCTCGAGAGGAGATCGGTGAGCGTGCTGATCTGGTCGGAGTCGGGTTTGGCGAAGAACCGGTTGGCCGCGGTCTTGATGAGCGCGTCGCTGTCGCCCACGCACACAATCGCGCTGGCGAGCACGCGCACTTTGATCGGGCGCGCGGTCCCACTGTCATCGATGTCCGCCGTCTGGTCGGTGATGTCCAGATCGACGTTGATCACCTTGCTCGAGATCGTCGTTCCGGTCGTGAGGAGCGGGATCTCCTTGGATTTGCCGGGTCCGCGATAGATGACGGTTCCACCGGCGAGCCAGCTCACGAGACGGATGGTACCCGCCTCCACGTTGCGCAGAAATCCGGCGACGATGAGCGGCATGCCGACGAAGACGATGCCTAACACAATGGCGATGACGACCCAGCCCGACAGGATGCCCGACATGTTTCAAACTCCGTGAGGTGAAAGAGGGACCGACCGTATCAGTGCAGCGAGACCGTGCATCGATTGTGATCGGCGTCGACCGCGGCGATGCGCACGCGGTCGCCGGCTCGCACTGTCGCTCCCGCGGCGCGCTCGGCCGGGAGCAGCGTCGCGAGCACTTGCACCATCTGGCCGTCGAGCTCGATCGCGACGACGCCGTCTCCGTGCGCATCGAATGCCGTGACGGCGGTCGCGGGATCGGTGACGCAGCTCTCGAGCGTCAGCGCGGGACGCGACGCGAAGCGCATCGTTGCATTCCATACCGGCCGCACGAGCACGGCCTCGAAGATCAAACCGCCCGCGACGGCGACGCCGGCGAGCAGGCCCGATCCGAGTGTGTGGCGGAGCAGCAGGCCGGTCGCGCCGGTGCCGAGCAGCACCGTGAAGAGCACGCGCGGGGACATGAGCGACCAGAACACGCGCGATGCGAGGCTGCCTCCGCCTGTGTGTCCGGTGCGCGTCGTGCCCTGGCTGTGCGTAACGCCGCGACTCTGTGCACCGCCGTGCGAGTGCGTCGCGCCGTGCGCGGCGTGACCGCTGCGCGCGTGCCCATGGCCGCCGTGCCGCCCGACACCGGTGAGCGACATACCCACGAGCCCGAGCCCGCCTAACAGCAGACAGAAAGTATAGGGATCCATCGAGGTGGGACGGATGGCGACGGGCGCCGGACGACGAGAGGGGTTCGCTCCGCGCCGGCGCGTCGCACCGGCGCGGTGATGCTACGGGCGGATGCGCGTTGCCTGGACCAGTAAAGCAGCGAGCTCGCTGTTCGAGAGCGACCGCCAGTTCGCGGGGAACGACTGCAGCTCACGCGTCTCGGTGTCGTTGTTGAAGAGGAGGACGACCCGATTGTCCGGCAGCGGCAAACCCCGGTGGGCGACCGCTGACTCGAGGAAGTGTTCCTCGAACACTTCCCACGCGAGACCGGCGGAGTCGGTGAGCATCCGACTCGCGCTGGCGATGGCGGGCGCGTTGGCGCTGACGGTGGGCGTGGCACGTGCGGTTTCGGTGAGGGCTAACTCTCCGGGGCTTTCCGCTACGATCGGGTCCGGCTTGAACGCGTTCGATTCCGTGAGGACGATGTCGCGCATGCCGGGCGCGATATCAACAGGCATACTCCACTTGAAGTCCTTCCCGGCAGTCGACACCCAGTCCGATGTGACCAATCGATATCGCCCGCGCGGTACGAATCGCGTTGTTGCTCCTGCGCCATCCGTAGTCAAGCGCACGGTGTCGTCGGACTCGGAGATCAGGAAGACGCTGACACTTTGAATTGGGTAAGGCGGTGCGGCCGCGTCGCCGACACTGATGAAGATCTTGGTAAAGATGCGTTTGTCGGGACCGACGTTGCCGGCCGCGCGTGACTGCGCGGACAGACTGTGCGCGCCGCCAATGAACAATACGGCCGCGATCGAGAGAGCGCCAAGGCGAACGCGCATAGCGTTTCCTAACATGTCGTGGACCTTATAGGTCGCGTTCATTAGTGGAGTGGTGCTAACCGTCGGACGGTTAGGAGCGTTCGCAACGGTCGTGCGCGGGGCACTGCGCGCTGGCTCACGTCATGGGATTGGACGCCTTGACGAAGTGTCGCAAGCTACGGTGTGCCAACGGCCTTCGCCTACTTGGGCGATGAGGATGGGAAGCGGGCACGGCCATGAGCGGTGACGTAACCGGCGCCGCGAAAAAGTGTGGCGCCCAGTATAACAATGTGTCGCACGACAGCCACCACACGTTCCACCCGTGCATCGGTCGGCGAGCTCGTTGGTAGAGCATCGGGAGGTCGCTAGAAGGCGCGATAAACAGATGAGATGAGGCTCATTGGCGGGGCAAGGTTGCGGTTATCAACACGAAGTGATCTCTCCGGTTACGCCCACCGACCTCGTGCCCGTGCTAAGCATCGGGACATGAGATGTCAAGGGCGCAGGGCGAGCTCAGCTAGGGCTTGGCGCGGGTGTGCTGCGGTCCGGCGAAACGCTCGCTGCCGATGACCAACTTCTTGCAAGGCGGTTAGCACACCTTAACCCCTGTGGCCGCCTCAGCCGTACGGATGCGCTACGTGTGGAGTGAGGTGAGGGTGTGCAGGTCGACTCTCCTGTTGTTCCCCTCGTTGGTCCAGTGCAGTTCCACGTTTCACAACCCCATTAGGAGGAAGTATGTCGCGCATCATCCCGCTGGTCCGCCATTTCGTCAAGAACGACGAAGCGGCGACGATGGTCGAGTATGCAGTCATGCTGGCGCTGATCGCCGCGGTTTGCATCCTGGTCATCGGTCCGTTGGGTACGGCCGTCTCGAACACGTTCTCCGGCATCACGCCGCAGCTGCCCGGCTGAGCGAGGCCACCACTGGCGAGGCGTGCGACGGCGCAATGATGTCGTCGCACGCGTCGCCGCTCGACGCTCTCCAACTCTTTGGATTCATGACTTTCGCGCATTCGTGGATGGGTGTGGCGTTCGGCGCCGTGTTCACCGCCCTGATGGCGGTCGCGGCGGCGTACGACCTGCGTGAGCGCCGGATTCCCAATGCTGTGGTGCTGGCCACGGCCGCAACGGGCGCGGTGTTCACCATCCTTACGTTAGGCATTCGCGCGTTGGTGTTCCGGTTTCTGGGTGGAGCGGCGACCGGGTTGGTCATCTGGCTGCCGTTCTGGTGGGCGGGGTTGATGGGGGCGGGTGACGTGAAGATCTTCGCCGCCGCGGCCGCGTGGCTCGGCCCGGCAGCAGCGTTAGGCGCGGCTGTCCTGACGGCGCTGGCGGGCGGCATTCTCGGATTGGCGTGGATTGTCGTGGTGCACCGCGGACGCACCGCTGCACCCTCGCCGGGCGCGGACGCCGTGCAGAAGAAGCGCTCCCGGATGACGGTGCCATACGGTGTCGCAATGGCGGTGGGTCTAACGATGGCGGCCTGGGTTCCCCGGTTGGTTCACTAGAAGAGGTCCGTTCCATGATCGCACACTCCAGGTTCCACTCCGAACGCGGGAACGCGATGGTCGAATTCGCCATCGTGCTGCCGCTGCTCTTGATCCTCGTGTTCGGCATCATCGATTTCGGCCGCGCGTTGTACACGGCCAATAACCTCACCGCTGCGGTCCGCGAAGGCGCGCGCCTCGCCTCGACGCAGATCAGTCCCGATCCGACGACTGCGGGATCGATGTCCGCGGTGAGCACGGCCGTGAACAGCTATGTCGTGGCCTTCGGCGGAAGCAGGACGCCGACGGTTAGCGAAACGTTCAACGGCGGTGCGCCGCCGAACATGCAGTCGATCACGGTGACGATCGTGAACTACCCGTTCACGCCACTCACGCCGATCGCCAACTTCGTCGGCTTCGGCACGATTCTCATGTCGCCGACGGCGACGTTCCGCTGGGAAGGCGCACCGTAAAGCAGCAGGACGTCCGGGAATTCGTTCACTCGTTGTTCACATCGATTACTCGACATTGGCGGTCACATGGCGGAGCGACGTTATACCACAGTGCTGTACGCGGCGGTCATCACGGCTTTGCTGGCGACGTACGGCGTCTACCGGTATCTGCAGCAAGCAAAGCAGGCGACGCAGGTCGCCATGCAATCGGTGGTCGTCGCAGCCCGCGACGTGGCGGAGGGCGAGAAGTTGGAGCGCCTCTCGTTGGCCGTGGTGCAGTGGCCCACGGGCACGGCGCCCGAGAGCGCGTACACGAGCATCGACTCTGCAGTCGGCCGCGTGACACGACTCGCGGTCTTCAAGGGTGAGGCAATCGTCCCCGGGCGTCTGACGCCTCCGGGAACGGGACCCGGCCTCGAGGTGAAGATCGGTCCAGGCATGCGGGCCATGGCGGTAAAGATCAACGATGTTGCGGGATTGAGCGGGCTCGTTCAACCGAATAGTCGCGTCGACGTCTTGGTCACGCTCAAGGAAAACCCGCAGCAGAACACCAAGGAAGAAGCCAAGCTGTTCATGAGCAACATGCGAGTCCTCTCGGTGGGCACGCAGGTAGAGCGCGGTGAGGACGGCAAGCCGATTCAAGCGACGACCGCGACGCTCGAGGTGACGCCGCCGCAGGCGGAGCAACTCGCGGTCGCGATGAACGAGGGCACCATTCAGCTCGTGTTGCGCGGGTACGGCGATCCGGATTCGATCATGACACCAGGGGCCACCGCAACCGACGTGCTTGCCCAACTCCGGACGGCCGGAAGCGTTCGCGCCGTTGACCCGCCACCCGCGCCCAAGCACGCGCGGTCACGGCCTCGCCCAACGCCGCCGCCGGCACCGGTGCGCACCGTTGTCGACCCGGTCGCGAAGCCCGAGTCGGTGGTCGTACGCGTGTACCGCGGCGACAAGCTCTCGCAGCAGAAGTTCGAGCAGAAGGACACGACGACGCAGCAATAACGTGCCGCCGTCGATCCTGTTGATCGACGCGCACTCCTAATGGAGGATTGGATGTCCAGTTGGCAGAGGCAGATCCGGCGCGATGCCGCGCTGAGCGCACTATGGTGTGTGGCCCTTGTCGCCGTGCCGATGGCGCACGCGCAACAACTGGCCAGCGTCTCCGACACGGCGATCGTGAACGTCGATCTTCCGTTAGGACAGTCGTATCCCATCACGACCTCATCGACCATCACCCAGGCGTCCGTTGCCAATCCCGACGTGGCCGACGTGGTGGTCATCGGTACACGCGACGTCGTCATCAACGGCCACGGCGCGGGCTTAACGGACGTGATCCTCTGGCAAGCGGATGCTCCGCTCCGCCACTACCGCGTCAGCGTGCACTCGGCCGCCAATGTCGAGCAGGTCGTGCTCGCCGTGAAATTCGCCGAAGTTAGGCGCGACTTCCTGCGCTCCCTCGGCTTCTCCGGGTTGTACCGCGACCGAAACAACCGCGTCGGAACCGGAAAATTCAACACGGACAACGTCTTCAATTCCAACGGCACCATCACACTGCCGGGAACCGAAGGATTCGGAACGGTGCTCAGCAACTTCGGCACGGGCACGCTCCTCGGGTTGCTCGAAGCGGACGAACAAACGGGCGACTCGCGCATTCTCGCCGAGCCTACGGTGATGGCGTCAAACAAAGACAGCGCAAGCTTCTTGGCCGGCGGCGAGATCCCGGTACCCGTCGCACAAACCACGGGCGTCGGCGGTGCACCGACGGTTACGATCTTGTGGAAGGAGTTCGGCATTAGGCTCAATTTCTCGCCGGAGATCGTGAGTGACAGCTTGGTCAAGCTGCACATTCGCCCCGAGGTGTCCAGTCTCGATTTCACCAACGCGATCGAGATCTCGGGATTCAAGGTGCCGGCGCTGCGCACGCGGCACGTCGAGAGCACCGTCATTGTGCGTCGCGATGAGAGCCTGATCATCTCCGGCCTCATGGACGACGAGCGCCAGCTGACGAAGGACGGTATTCCGTTCCTCAAGGACATCCCGATTCTTGGCTCGCTCTTCTCGAGCACCAGCTGGCAGCGCAACCAGACCGAGTTGCTAGTGATCGTGACGCCCGTGGTCGTGGACCCAATGCGTCCGCGCCCCCAGGACATTCTGCACTTCGTACCGGATACGATGCTTCCGGCGCGCAAGGCGCTGGAGCCGCGGCTGCCGGCGCCTTCCAAGCCGTAAAGGATGATGATGTATGCCTCGTAAGGCGCTAATCGTGTCCGGCGCGGCCGGACCACAAGACGTGGCGAACGGCGTGTTGCAGCGCTTCGGGTTCGCACCGGCAGAGTCGTCGCTCAGTCTCACGGATGCGACGACACGTCTGCATGCCGAGGCGTTCGACCTCGTCGTGATTCCGCTGCACGGCATCGCCGCAGTTGATCTCGCGACACTCGAGCGCGAAACGCGTCGTAGTGGCGCGGTCATCATAGGTACGGCGTCGCAGTCGGATCCGGAGTTGATTCTGCGCGCGATGCGGTCGGGCATCAACGAATTCCTCGTGTATCCACCGGATCCGAAGGATCTGGCGGGCGCGTTGGACCGCCTCATGCGCCGCGCGCACGCCGAGACCAAGGCGGGAAGCGCCATCGCCGTGTACAGCGCCAAGGGCGGCGTCGGTACGACCAGCGTCGCGGTGAACCTGTCGTTCGCGCTTGCCAAGGCGCACCCGGAGGGACACGTCGCATTGGTCGACCTTGTTCCAGGCGGCGGCGACCTGCGGGTGATGCTCGATCTCAAGCCGACGTACGACATCAGTAATGTGTTAGGCAAGTTGGACAAGCTCGACGGCGACCTGCTGCGATCGCTGCTCACGCCGGCCTCGGGGAATGGCGGCGTGTGGGTGCTGCCGTCATCGGAGGATCCGGAAAGCGTCGAGCTGATGGATGCGACGGCGATTTCGACGTTGCTGGATCAACTGCGCCAATATCACGCGTTCACGGTGATTGATTGCGAGCATGTGATGAGCGATCGCACGCTGGCGGCGCTCGACGCTGCCGATCGCGTCGTGCTCGTGACGCAGCTCAACGTGCCGGCTTTACGCAGCACGCAGCGCACCTTGGCACTGTGCGAGCGATTGGGATACCCGAGCGAGAAGGTGCACGTCGTAGTCAATCGGCATCAGTCGTCGGACATCGTGTCGGTCGCCGATGCGACGGCGGTGCTCGGCCGCGACATCTTTCACCGACTCCCGAACGACTATAAGACCTCCGCGGCCGCGCTCATGAAGGGCCTTCCAGTTTCGGAGTTCGATGCGTCGTCCCACCTGGCGTACGCCTATGATGGGTTGGCCAGCCGCGTGAACGGCGGTCCGACCGGCAAGGCCCGTGGAGCTCGGCGCGGATTACGGTTAGGCAAACTCTTTGGCCGCGGGAGCAAATGATGGCGCCGTCCCTTCGCGACAGATTGCTCGGGCGCTCCTCGCCCAGCGTCAGCTCGATCCGTCAGGCGCCCGGCGATCGCACCAACGGTGCGACCTCGGAGCTCGAGTCGGCGCCGGACGGTCCGTCGTCGGGAATGTTCACGCAGACGCGGGCCGAGGCGCAGACGCTGAGTGCCGTCGAGCAGCTCAAGCTCGAGCTGCACCGACGATTGATCGAGCGGCTCGACCTCGCGGCGCTGGAGAAAATCACCGACGAAAGCGTGATCGTCGTCCAGATTCGGCAGGCGGTCGCCGAACTGCTGCGCGGTGAGGCAACGCCGCTGAGCTCCGCCGAGCGCGAGGAGGTGGTGGAGCAGATCGTGTACGAGGTCATCGGACTGGGTCCGATCGAGCCGTTGTTCCGCGATCGCGCGGTGACCGACATCCTGGTGAACGGGCCGAAGGAGATCTACGTCGAAAAGGCGGGGCGCCTAACGCGTGCGCTGACGTCGTTCCGCGATGATGCGCACTTGTTGTCGATCATCGACCGGATCGTGAGCCGCGTCGGGCGGCGGGTGGACGAGTCGTCGCC
>Ga0070681_10006805_pt1 | contig 11130 bp, 7 predicted proteins | sample KBSC83BmetaG_FD_65650 | JGI IMG/M metagenome (GOLD analysis project Ga0070681, IMG submission 65650) | Corn rhizosphere microbial communities from Kellogg Biological Station, Michigan, USA - KBS C8-3B metaG | ecosystem: Host-associated > Plants > Roots > Rhizosphere | place: USA: Michigan...
GAACGCAAGGCGCTGGACGAGGAAATCGGCCGGCTACAGGCGGAGAATGAAAAGCTGAAGGCGCAGCTCGCGGCGTCCGGCAAGCCCGGCGACAAGCAGGCCGGTCCGAACACCGCCGAGAACCAGCGCAAGATCGAAATCCCGCTGCCGAGCGACCAGGACATGGACCGCGTGATGTCGTTCCTGCAGCGTGCCTGGAAGCGGCTTGTCGACATGGCGAACCAGGTGCAGAAGGACGTCTCGGGCGCCGGCAAGATTTGAGGTGACGTGACCCCGTCCGGATCAATATCCCGCGCCAAAACCTCCGTCGTTGCGGCGACCCGCATCGCGACGTCGCTTCTCACCGTGCAAACGCGCGGCAAGGGATTTGTCGACCTCACCTCGGAGGTCGAAAATTTCGTCCGCGAGTCGAATGCGAAAGAAGGCGCGGTGACGCTATTCGTCCGCCACACCTCGGCGTCGCTGACGATCCAGGAGAACGCCGATCCTTCCGTGCTCGCCGACCTGCAGACGGCGCTGTCGCGGCTTGCGCCGGAGAATGCCGGATGGACGCATGACGCGGAAGGGCCGGACGACATGCCCGGACACGTCAAGGCGATGCTCACCGCGACATCGCTGCACATCCCGGTCGTGAACGGCGAAATGGCGCTCGGCACCTGGCAGGCGATCTACCTGATCGAACATCGCGCGCGAGCGCACCGGCGCGAGGTCGTGCTGCAGTTCGCCGGGGCCGCCAAATGAAATCGGCCGCGGATCGCTCCGCGGCCGATGGATCGAGAGAGTTTCCGGACGATCAGGTCTTGGTGATGTCGACGTCCTTGGTCTCGGGGAGGAACAGGAAGCCGATGACCAGGCTCATCGTCGCGATCACGACCACATACCACAGGCCAGAATAGATGTTTCCGGTGGCTGCCGCGATCGCGAACACGGTCGCCGGCAGGAAGCCGCCGAACCAGCCGTTGCCGATGTGATAGGGCAGCGACATGCCGCTGTAGCGGATCCGGCTCGGGAACAACTCCACCAGCCAGGCCGCGATCGGCGCGTAGACCAGCGTCACATAGATCACGAGGAGCCACAGCAGCACCGTCGTCATGACATAGTTGACGTCGTTCGGATCGGCGGAAGCAGGATAGCCGTGCGCCTTGATCGCCGCGGGAAGATCCTTGGCGAAGGTCGGGCTGTCCGCGGCAAGCGTCTGCTCGCCGACCTTTACCTTGGCCTTGGTGCCGGGAGGTGCGGCCTCGTTATTGTAGTTCACCGACGCTGTGACGAGGGCGGACTTGGCCACGTCGCAGCTTGTGGTGAACTTCTCGGTTCCGGTCGCCTTGAACTGGAACGAGCACTCGGAGGGATCGGCGATCACGGTCACCGGAGACGCGTTGAGCGCCGCTTCAAGCTTCGGGTTGGCGAAGTGAGTAATTCCCTTGAAGATCGGGAAGTACGTCACGGCCGCCAGCAGGAAGCCGGCGAGGATGATCGGCTTGCGGCCGATCTTGTCCGACAGGATGCCGAAGATGACGAAGAACGGCGTGCCGAGCGCGAGCGCAACCACGATCATGATCTGCGCCGGGACGGCGGCCACCTTGATGGTTTGGGTCAGGAAGAACAGCGCATAGAACTGTCCGCCATACCACACCACGGCTTCGCCAGCAGTCGCGCCGAACAGCGCGAGAATCGCGATCTTGGCGTTCGACCAGGTGCCGAAGGCTTCGGTGAGCGGACGCTTGGAAGTCCTGCCTTCGTCCTTCATCTTCTGGAAGACCGGCGACTCGTTCAGGCTCAAGCGGATCCAGATCGAGATGATGAGCAGGATGCCCGAGAGCAGGAACGGAACGCGCCAGCCCCAATCGCCGAAGGTTTCCTCGCCCTGCCAGGTACGGATGCCCAGGATCAGCAACAGCGCCAGGAACAGGCCCAGCGTTGCAGTGGTCTGGATCCAGGATGTGTAATAGCCGCGCTTGTCCTTTGGCGCGTGCTCGGCGACGTAGGTCGCGGCACCGCCATACTCGCCGCCGAGCGCAAGGCCCTGCACCAGGCGAAGCAGGATCAGCACGATCGGGGCGGCGATGCCCCAGGTCCCGTAGCCCGGAATCAGACCGATGAAGAACGTGCCGACGCCCATCAGGGTCATCGTGATCAGGAAGGTGTATTTGCGGCCGATCATGTCGCCGAGCCGGCCGAAGATCAGCGCGCCGAACGGCCGTACCGCAAAGCCCGCGGCGAAGGCGAGCAGTGCGAAGATGAAACCGACATTCGGCGGCACATTGGCGAAGAAGTATTTCGCGAGGAACACGCCAAGCGTTCCGTAGATGTAGAAATCGTACCATTCGAACACGGTACCCAGCGACGAGGCGAAGATGACCTTTCGCTCCTCGGCTGTCATTCCTCCGGTACGGACACCGCCCGCAGTTGCTGCCATTGTCATTGTTGCTCGCTCCCCGACATGTCGATCAAAGGCCCACGCCCCCGTTGCGCCGGACGCCGCCGTTGACGCTGGGGCCTCAACTTACGGTAACATTGCGGTGAAACTCGTCCATATAAGACTTTTGGCTCTTGCCGCTGTTCGGTGGAAAGCTCGCCGGCAACAGGCTCGGTGGGCAGCCCCGAATGCGCTATTGCGGCGCACAATGGTCATTAACTGCGTTGGCGTGAGGCCGCATTGAGTGCTTGCATGCGTTATACCAACGGAGGAGAATCGTATTGAAATTTGTATTGATCGGCCTTCAAGTGCGCGTGCGGTTCAGTGTAAGGGACACGTAAGGAATCGATGACTGTTGCTGCCAACACCCGTCTCGTCATTGCCGATGACCATCCCTTGTTCCGCGACGCGTTGCGGCAGGCGGTGAGCAGCGTCGTGGCCTCCGCGAAGATCGATGAAGCGGGATCGTTCGAGGATCTGACGGCGCTGCTCGATCAGGATTCCGATGTCGATCTGATCCTGCTTGATCTCTCCATGCCCGGCATTTCCGGCTTTTCCGGTCTGATCTATCTCCGCGCGCAATATCCGGCGATTCCGGTCGTGATCGTGTCCGCCAGCGACGACGGCGCGACCATTCGCCGTTCGCTGGATTTCGGCGCCTCCGGTTTCATCCCGAAACGATTCGGGGTCGATACCCTGCGCGACGCCATCGTGAAGGTGATGGACGGCGACGTCTGGGTGCCGCCGGACACCGATCTCTCATCCGCCGCCGATCCCGACATGACGCGGCTGCGCGACCGACTGGTGACGCTGACCCCGCAGCAGGTGCGAGTCTTGATGATGCTGTCGGAGGGATTGCTCAACAAGCAGATCGCCTACGAGCTTGGCGTGTCGGAAGCGACCATCAAGGCGCATGTGTCGGCAATCCTGCAGAAGCTCGGCGTCGAGAGCCGGACGCAAGCCGTGATCGCCGCCGCAAAGATTGCCGGTTCGCAGTGGCGGCAGGGCACGCCGACGGAGTAGTAAGGCGATCGGATTTTCGCGGAAGGCGTTTGATCTGTCACGTCGTCGTTGCCGGGCTTGACCGGCAATCCATCATTTTGGAAAAGCTCATTTTCGATGGATGCGCGGGTCAAGCCCGCGCATGACGAATGGGCGTTACTCCGCAGCCACCATCTGCTGGATGCGCCACTGGCCGAGCAGAGCGCGCAGCGAGGCCGGCTTCACCGGCTTGTTCAGCACCGCGATATTCTCCTCGCGCGCCGCTGCGCGGACATGCGGGCTGCGGTCGGCGGTGATCAGGATCGCCGGAATATTTTCGCCGAAACGGCGGCGGATGTCGCGGATCGCGGCGACGCCGTTGCCGCGGTCGAGGTGATAGTCGACCAGGAGCCCGGTCACGCCTCCGCCCACGGCCTCGATCGCCTCGATCGCGGCATCGGGATCGGTGACCGCGATCACGTCGGCATCCCAGGCCTTTAACAACGTCTTCATGCCGTCGAGGATCGCCGGATCGTTCTCGACGCAGACAATCCGTGCGCCCGAGATCGGCGTACGCGACAGCGGTGTCGCGCTGGTCACGGCGGCGGTATGGTTGATGACGTTCGCGGTCGGCGCCGTCACCGAAAACACCGAGCCGCCGCCGGCGTTGGCGTCGATGGCGATGCGGTGGTTGAGCACCCGCGCGAGCCGCTCGACGATCGATAGCCCCAGCCCCAGGCCGCGCGCGATCCGCGCACCCTGCTCGAGGCGGTGAAACTCCTTGAAGATCTCGCCGCGCTTGACGATGGGAATGCCGACGCCGGTATCGTAGACGCAGATTTGCAGCGCCTCGCCGCGGCGGCGGCAGCCGACCAGCACGCGTCCGTGCGGCGTGTATTTGATGGCGTTGGAAATGAAATTTTGCAGCAGGCGCCGCAGCAGCAGGCGGTCCGATTGCACCGGCAGCGAGCAGGGCACGAAGGTGAGGTCGAGCCCCTTGGCGCGCGCGCTCGGCGCGAATTCGATCTCGAGCGAGCGCATCAGGTCGGCCATCTTGAAATTGGAGATCGACGGCTGCATCGCGCCGGCATCGAGCCTGGAGATGTCGAGCAGCGCGCTCAGGATCTCCTCGATCGCCTCGAGCGAATCGTCGATGTTCTCGACCAGGCGGGAATCCTCGCCGCCGTTCTGGCGCTCGACCAGGCTCGTTACATAGAGACGCGCGGCATTCAGCGGCTGCAGAATGTCGTGGCTCGCAGCCGCGAGAAAGCGCGTCTTCGAGATGCTGGCGTCCTCGGCCGTGCTCTTCGCGAGCGCCAGCTCCGAGTTCAGCCGGGTGAGCTCCTCGGTGCGGTCGCGCACGCGTTTTTCCAGCGTGGCATTGGCGCGTTCAAGCGCTTCGGCCGCCTCGATCGACGGTGTGACGTCGGTGAAGGTGATGACAAGGCCGCCGTCCGGCATCCGGTTGCAGCGCACCTCGATCACCATGTGCCGGCCGGGCAGGCGCTCCAGATGCGGCTCGCCTTCGGTGGTATAGGCGGCGAGCCGTCGCATCATCGCGCTTTCGCCCTCGCCGGCGCCGGGCGGGCTGATCGCGCCCATGAACTCCAGGATTTCGCGCAAGGGAGTGCCGATCTGCACCAGGTGCGGCGGCAGGCTGAGCAGGTCGCTGAACTGCCGGTTGGAACAGATCAGTTGCAAATCGGTGTCGAACACGGCGATGCCCTGCCGCACATGGTTCAGCGCGGTCTGCAGGATTTCCCGGTTGAAATGCATCGCGGCATGGGAGTCGTCGAGCAGCTTCAGCGCGGCCCTAGCGGAAACGGTGCGCTTGCGCAGGAGCAGCGACATCACCAGCCGCGACGAGGCCGCGCCGATCGAGGAGGCGATCAGGTGTTCGGCATGCTGCAGCAATTCGAAGTCGGCGGGCGCTGCCGGATCGAGCCTCGTGTGGTGGCTGCCGGCGAAGGCCTCGAACGACAGCTGCGCGCGTTCGGCGCCGATATATTGCGCAACGGTGCTCTGGATGTCCTGGACGGTCACGGTGGTGCGCCAGCGGCGGAAGCTCGGGGCGATTGGCGCGAGTTCGCTCGGCACGAACAGGTCGCCCTGCACCCGTTCCATGGAAGAAGGCTGGCGCGCCAGGGACAGCATGACATAGGTCACGAGATTGAGTGAGAGCGACCACAGGACGCCATGGAGCAGCGGCGGCAGGTCGGCGCCGAACAGCGCCTGCGGCCGCAAGGCCTCGATGCCGAACGGGCCGTGCTGCAAGAGCAGGATGCCGGCCGTGTTGGTGTCGAGGAAGGACGGCATGAACAGCGTGTAGAGCCAAACCGCGAAGCCGACCAGCATGCCGCCCATGGCGCCGCGCGCGGTGGCTCGCCGCCAGAACAGTCCGCCGAAAAACGCCGGCGCGAGCTGTGCGATCGCGGCGAACGACAAAAGTCCGATCGCCACCAGCTGCGTATTGCCGAGTGCGCGGTAATAGAAATAGGCCATCACCATGATGGCGAAGATGGCAAAGCGCCGCGTCTTCAGCAGGAAGTCGCCGAAATCCTTGCCCTCGCGCGATTGCGGCGAGCGCTGCAGCACCAGCGGCACGATGATGTCGTTCGACAGCATCACCGAGAGCGCGACGCACTCCACGATCACCATGGCGGTCGCCGCCGAAAGGCCGCCGATGAATACGCCGACCGAAAGCAGCGGCGCATTGCCCTCGATGGGCAGCGCCAGCACGTACATGTCACTGTCGACCGCGCCGAACGGAAAGGTGACGAGACCCGCAATCGCGATCGGGATCACGAAGAGATTGATGGCGAGGAGATAGAGCGGAAACAGCCAGCGGGCGCGGCCGACCTCGGCATCCGAGGAATTTTCCACCACGCTGACATGGAACTGGCGCGGCAGCAGCATGATCGCGCAAAACGACAGCACGACCATGCAGAGGAAATTTCCGAGCGACGGATCGTATTCGATCGCACGCACCGCCTCCGGCGTTTTCATGGCGCGATGGATCAGCTCCTGCGGGTCGAACATCCAGAAGGTGACGAAGACGCCCACCGCGAGGAAGGCGACGAGCTTGACGATGGATTCGGCGGCAACCGCGAACATCAGGCCGTGCTGGTGTTCGGTGGCATCGGCCTGGCGGGTGCCGAACAATACCGCGAACACCGCCATCGCCAGCGTCACCATCAGCGCGATGTCGCCGAAGATCGGAATCCTCGAGAACGCCTGATCCTCGCTCAGGATGGTTTCCAGAGACGAGGCCATCGCCTTGAGCTGCAGCGCGATATAGGGAACCGAGCCGATGATGGCGATCAACGCCACGGTGGCCGCGACCGCCTGGCTCTTGCCGTAGCGCGCGCCGATGAAGTCGGCGATCGAGGTGATGTTCTGGGCCTTCGCGAGCTGGATCACGCGGCGCAGCAGCGGCGTGCAGAACGCAATCATCACGATCGGGCCGATATAGATCGCGAGGAAGTCGATGCTGGTGCGGGTGGCGAAGCCGACCGAGCCGAAGAAGGTCCACGAGGTGCAGTAGATCGCAAGCGACAGCGGATAGATGAATGCGCCGGCGCGGCCGCGCTGGGCCGGCGACAGGCGGTCGCCATAATGCGCAACAAAGAACAACAGCCCGATGTAGCTGAAGGCGGTCGCGATCACGCCCCAGTCGTGCAGCATCGGCGCTTAACTCCCTGTGCCGGGCGCCCCTTATTCTCTGAAGAGAAATGTAGCGCGTTGCGCCGGGTCAGGCGACAGCGAAATTCCCGCAAAATCCGCGATTTAGGATCGTCGTTAAGGTCCGGCCGGGGGTTGTCGAGGCGGCTATTCCGCCGCCAGCGACTGCTTGCGGAGCGGCAGGCCGAGGCGTTCCCAGACCTGCAGCAAGGCTTCGGCCAGCGCGTCGATCAGCCCGTCATCGTGATAGGGCGAGGGCGTGATCCGCAGCCGCTCGGTGCCCTTGGCGACGGTGGGATAGTTGATCGGCTGGATGTAGATGCCGTGCTCTTCCAGGAGAATGTCGGAGGCGTGCTTGCAGCGCTCGGGGTCGCCGACAAACAGCGGCACGATGTGGGTGGCGCTCGACATCACGGGCAGGCCGGCGGCGGAAAGGATCGCCTTGGTGCGGGCGGCGCGGTCCTGGTGGCGCTCGCGCTCCCAGCTCGACGTCTTGAGATGACGAATCGCGGCGGTCGCGGCCGAGCAGATCGGCGGCGGCAGCGCGGTGGTGAAGATGAATCCCGGCGCATAGGAGCGCACGGCGTCGATGATGTCGGCCTTGCCCGCGATATAGCCGCCGAGGCAGCCAAAGGCTTTCGCCAGCGTCCCTTCCAAGATGTCGATCCGGTGCATGACGCCGTCGCGCTCGGCGATGCCGCCGCCGCGCGGGCCGTACATGCCGACCGCATGGACCTCATCGACATAGGTCATCGCGCCATATTTCTCGGCGAGATCGCAGATTTTCGCCAGCGGCGCCACGTCGCCGTCCATGGAATAGAGGCTCTCGCAGACGATCAGCTTCGGCCGGCTCGGCCCGGCTGCAATCAGCAGTTCTTCCAGGTGCGCCACATCGCTGTGACGGAAGATCTGGCGCTCGCAGCCGGCCTGGCGCACGCCTTCGATCATCGAATTGTGGTTGAGCGCGTCGGAGAGAATGAGGCAGTTCGGGATCAGTTTTGCGATGGTCGCGATGCCGGTCTGGTTCGAGACGTAGCCCGACGTGAACAGCAGCGAGGCTTCCTTGCCGTGCAGGTCGGCCAATTCCGCCTCGAGCTGGACCAGCGGATGGTTGGTGCCGGCGATGTTGCGGGTGCCGCCGGCACCGGTGCCGACCCGGGTCGCGGTCTCGACCATGGCGCCGACCACCTTCGGGTGCTGCCCCATGCCGAGATAGTCGTTGGAGCACCAGATCACGACGTCGCGCTTGCCCTTGGGCGAGTGCCACGCCGCATGCGGGAACCGGCCGGCGATGCGTTCGAGGTCGGCGAAGACGCGGTAGCGCCGCTCGTCATGCAGGCGGCCGAGGGCGGTACTGAAGTATTGGCTGTAATCCATCGCAAAACCTGGGAAACCGGGCCGAAGGGGATGTCTCTTTTTAGAGCGTTTCCAGCTTGGCTGTCGAGCCGAAAAGACCCGCTTTGCCATTTCGGCCGACAAAATTAAAATTGCCGAAAATTGCTTTGGATCAAGCTTATACCGGACCTTTTGCGCCAGGCGTGCCTGGGGTATTCGCCGGGATCACGTGGTCCTGAACCGCAGGACCCCGTCGCTTTCCTGCGCCGTCAGGCGCCCCTCGACCAGCATGTAATTGACATGGGCGATCAATTCGCCGGCGGCAAAGCCCATCTGGTGCGGGTCCAGCACGTGCTTGTGGAACACGACCGGCACCAGCTCCTTGGAGGTCTGCGGAACATCCCGGCAGGCGTCCGCAATCAGCCGACAACGCTCCTCGTGATGGTCGGCAAGCTGCTTGATCCGGGTCTTCAGCCCGTAAAACGGCACGCCGTGGCCGGGCAGCACCAGCACGTCATAGGGCAGGGTGGTGGTGAGGCTTGCCAGCGACGCCAGATATTCGCCGAGCGAGTTCTGTCCGGGCTCGACCGCCCAGACGCTGACATTGGGCGATATCTTGCTCAGCACCTGATCGGCGGAGAGGAACAATTTGTCGGCGGCGCAATAGAGCATCACCTGGTCGAGCGCGTGGCCGCCGCCGGTGATCACCTTGAAGCGGCGCGCGCCGATCACGACCTCGTCGCCATGGGTGAGACGGTGGTAAGATGGCGGCAGCACCGACACCCGCTTCAGATAATCCTGGCCGCGGCCGAGCAGCTTCTCCGTCAGATCCTCGTCCATGCCGTGGCGGCGGAAGAACAGCCGCTGCGCATTGCGGCGTTCTTCGGTGCCGCGGTTCTGATGGTAGACCGACTGCAGATATTCCACCTGCGACATGAACAGCGGACAGTCGAAACGCTCCGTGATCCAGCCCGCAAGCCCGACATGATCGGGGTGCGAATGGGTCACGATCAGGCGCGTGATCTTGGCATGCTTGAGCGGTCCTTCAAGCAGCACGGTCCACGCCGCGATCGACTCTTCATTGCCGAAACCGGAATCGATCACGGTCCAGCCGTCGCCGTCTGCAAGCAGATAGATGTTTACGTGGTTGAGGCGGAACGGCAGTTTCAGCCGCGCCCACAACACGCCCGGCATCACCTCGACGACCTGATCCTGCCCCGGGTGGTTTTCCCAGGGGTAGCGCAGGGCGTCGGCAGAGGACTGGAGTGAATCTGTCCGTGTGTGCATGGCTACCGGCTTAGCCGGACAAACGGCGCGGCGCCAGCCGAAAAACGAACGCCGCTTGCGCCTATCCCATGCGCGGAAAGCAGCAGCCCGTCGCCTGCGCGCATGGCCCGCGCCGTTCCATCACATAAAGCCGGGATTGCGTGGCAGATAGCGGCCAAAGTCGCCGAATGCGCGCGACGATACCAGCACCATAGGAAACGTCATTCGCATGCCGTGGCTGACGGCCACGTCCAGCGCCGGGGCGTTGACCCCGGGAAGAAAGGCCGAGATATCGGAGGCTCCGGATTCTGCTGCGAGCTTGAGCGCGGTCGCAATAGCCTGGTTCATCACGTCAGGCCGCACGACCGCGAGCGGGCCGACATGTCCGCCGGAGTTGATATAGGCGTAGCCGACGCAATCCTGTCCGGCGTGGAAGAATACGCCTCTCATCTTGGGGTCGCCGAGCAGAAATCGGTGATGCTTGTCGCGCGCAAAGCCGAGCGTGGCCAAATCGAACTCTGCCAGTCGGACCCGGTCCGAGGCGGTGTCCTCGATGCCGGAGTGCCGCAGCAGCTCTGCGTGATGCTGCGTCGGCAAGGCATCGCGGGCAACCTTGAAGAAATAGATGGGTAGCCGGGGGTAGAGTCCGTGACGGACATAGAGCCCCTGCGAGATCGTGTTGAAGGAAAAGGTGATGAGCGCCTTGTTGGCGGCTCCGCCCCGGTTCGCGTGGTCAAACGTTCGCTTCAGGAGCTCTTCACCGATTCCTTGCCCCTGATGGTTGGGAGAGACGAACAATTCGGCCAGAAACCAGAAAGCCCCGCTGATCCAACTGAAGGCGAAGCCGACGATTTCGCCGGAAGCCTCCGCTACCCAGAGGCCGGCCGGATCATCTTTTAGCGAGAATTGCTGGAAGTCGGCGGGACGCAGGCTCGCCATCGGGCCAAAGCCGTGACGCACCGTGAGGTCGTTGATGCTCTGCACGACGAGTTCCTGGGCGGTCTGCAATTCGTCGGCGCGAGCGGGCCGGTACACGATCGGCATGATGCGTTATCCGTGAGGACCCTGCGGTCGGAGGACAGAGCTTATCGCAGGGGCCTGCCGGGACAAGTTCCGGCGGGCAGTTTCGCCGACGCGCGGCCTGCGTCAAACCCGCGCTCGACTCAAGCCGCGCGGATATTGACCAGGAACGCGTCGATTTCGGCGCGCAGGCCCTCGGCTTCGCTGCGCAGCGCGGCGGAAGCGTTCAGGACCTCGGCTGCTGCCGCGCCGGCTTCGGCGGATGCGGCAGAGACGCCGGCGATGTTGCCGGAAACTTCGGTGGTACCACCCGCGGCATGCTGGATGTTGCGGGCGATCTCGCGGGTCGCCGCTCCCTGCTCCTCGACCGCGGCCGCGATCGCCGTCGTGACGTTGTTGATCTCGCCAATGGTCTGGCCGATGTTGCG
>Ga0070681_10006806_pt1 | contig 11129 bp, 10 predicted proteins | sample KBSC83BmetaG_FD_65650 | JGI IMG/M metagenome (GOLD analysis project Ga0070681, IMG submission 65650) | Corn rhizosphere microbial communities from Kellogg Biological Station, Michigan, USA - KBS C8-3B metaG | ecosystem: Host-associated > Plants > Roots > Rhizosphere | place: USA: Michigan...
GAAGCTTTTTCAGCGCCGCGACGGCGCCTACGTGATCGAGATGTGCGTGCGTCAGCGCGATTGCCTGGAGCACGAGGCCGCGACGCTGGAGCACCTCGATGATCCGCTCGGCCTCGTCGCCCGGATCGATGCAGATCGCCTGTTTTGTTTGTTCGCAGCCGACGATGCGAGTATGTTGCTGAAACGCAGTGACGGTAATCTCTTCGATGATCATTGGAATCTAAGACCTATAATACATAGCAATGCCCTTAACAGCTCAATCAGCACCGCTAGCCGCCGTCCTCGACTCACTGACCATCGAGGGCGCGCCGGAGGTGACTGAACATCTCGGTGCTGGTGCCTTGAAATGCTACGCCTGTGGGCACCGCTGTTTGATCAAAGAGGGAAAACGCGGTATTTGCAAGGTGAGGTTCAATGAAGGTGGGCATCTTCGCGTGCCGGCGAACTACGTTGCTGCTCTGGCTTGTGATCCCACTGAGAAGAAGCCGTTCTTCCACGTCCTGCCTGGTTCCGACACGCTGACGTTCGGAATGCTGGGTTGCGACCTGCACTGCGCGTATTGTCAAAACTGGCTGACCTCGCAGGCGCTGCGCGACGACTCCGCCGGCACCAAGCCGACGATCGTTTCGCCGGAACGCCTCGTAACGATGGCCAAAGCATATGGCGCTTCGATGGTTGGCAGCAGTTATAACGAACCGTTGATTACTGCCGAGTGGGCGGTCGAAGTGTTCAAGAAAGCTCGGCCGGAAGGTTTCAGAACGGCGTTCATTTCAAACGGTAATGCGACGCCGCAAGTGCTCGATTACCTGCGACCGTGGACTGACTGTTACAAGATCGATCTGAAGTCGATGAACGATAAAAACTATCGTCAGCTCGGTGGGGTCGTCGACAACATTCTCGAGACTGTGAAGATGGTCCACGAGCGTGGCTTTTGGGAAGAGATCGTGACGCTCGTGATTCCCGGCTTTAACGATTCCGAAGACGAGTTGCGGCGCGCGGCTGATTTCATCGCGGCTGTGTCGCCGGACATACCGTGGCATGTGACTGCGTTTCATCAGGACTACAAGATGACTGAAAATTCAAACACGACCGCAGAGCAATTGATACGCGCGTGTGAGATTGGTCGTGAGGCGGGTTTGAATTACATCTATGCTGGAAATCTTCCGGGCAGGGTTGGTCGTTGGGAAAATACTTACTGCCCGTCGTGTGATGAGTTGCTGGTGGAGCGTTTCGGATACTTGATCCGCCAGGTAAACGTCACGTCTGACGGTCATTGTCCAAACTGCTCCACGAGGATACCTGGAATCTGGGTATAGTTTTTAGCCGCAGATGAACGCGGATGAACGCAAATCAAATCTGCGTTTGTCTGCGTTCGTCTGCGGCTAAAACTACTTAGCTATCCGCGTTGCCTGTGAGGCGACTGCCTGCCACTTGCCATCACGTCGACTGTAGACGTCGAGAAAACGATATTCACCGCTGATATCGATCGTCTTTTTCGTGGTCGCGTCTTTGTACTTGCCGTTTCGAATAACGCTCTTTCCAGTGACGTAAGCCGAGTCGGCATTCACTACCGTCACTTTCGGATCAACCATCTCAAACGCATCCGCCGTAATCGCGCCCGATTCAATCGTGCTCACTTCCTCCGCCTTGGTCGCGAGCGTTCCGTCTGGATAAACAATCACTGCATCGTCAGCCACGAGACGACGAACCGCTTCAGAATTGTGTGATTTATTCGCGTCAGCCCATTCACGTTCGAGCTTCATTACTTCCGCCTCAATCGCGGCCGGGTCAAAGGCCTCTTTCTGCGGGCTTGCCTTCGCCAGCGCCTGATTTCGATTTGTATCGACAGCAGGCTGGCATCCCGTCAGAACGATGGCCACAGCAGTTACAAACAAAGCGATCACGCTTCTCTTCATTAAGTCAAAACTCCTTTTACGAGTGTCAGGCGACTCAAAAAGCACTCTGCTTCTTACGCTAAACTCCTCCGCCCGTCAACTTTTTGGAGTTGCCCTTCAGCTGCCCTTCAGGTTGACATCAGATTTTCTTGGGATTATTTTTTATTTCCTTCCTGTTTGTTTGTGAACACGCACCCTTGTGGAAAGGAGTAACGATGACTCGCCTTTTGAGATCCCCAAATTTTTGGTTACCAAACCGAGCCTTGCTTGTAGTAATAAGTTTTATGATTGCGGCGGGAGTAGTATCGGCACAAACGACTCGGAAACCGGCCGGCCCTGTTGAAGAGGAACCCGTCTTTCACGAGTACCGTGGCGTCAAACTTGGATGGCTCGCGGATGACGTACGGAAGAAACTGGGAAATCCTGCCGCCAAGAGCGACGAGCAGGATTACTATCTCTTCAACAACGAGAAAGAGCGCGCCCAAATCTATTACGACAAGGCGACTCGCCAGGTGACCGCAATCTCCGTTGACTTCATGACCGGCGCTCCTGAAATGATCACTCCGCAGCAGGTCTTCGGCGGTGAAGTGGAAGCCAAGGCAGATGGCTCACAATCAAAGCTAGTGAGATATCCGAAGGCTGGTTGCTGGGTTTCATACAGCCGCACCGCGGGCGATAGTCCGATTGTCAGCGTGACAATACAGAAACTCCCGTAGTGAGCCTCGCGCGCGACATCAAGGCAAGAGCTCTTTTCGAGGGATTCAACAAAGTCGGAATCGTCGGCGCCCAGTCGTTTGCGGATGAAGGGCGGCGGCTGAAAGAGTGGCTGGCGCGCGGCTATCAGGGCGAGATGAGCTGGATGGCGCGCGATGTCGAGAAGCGCATCAACCCGCTCGAAGTCTTTCCGCAGGCGCGCTCGGTCGTTGTCGTAGCACTCAACTACTTCACACCACACCAGCATCACCAAAGTTGCAGCACGGGAAAAGTCTCCCGTTACGCATGGGGAGACGACTACCACGACGTAGTCAAAGAAAAACTGTCGTCGCTGCTTGCATGGATTCGCGAGCACGAGCCGGACGCCACGGGAAAGGTGTGCGTAGATATTCAGCCGGCGATGGATAAGGCGTGGGCCGTGCGCGCGGGTCTTGGTTGGCTTGGTAAACACTCGAACGTGATCACGCCGGAGCATGGTTCGTGGGTGTTTATCGGCGAGTTGCTGCTGAACCTTGAGTTGGACCACGACACCGAGCGTGTTGAAGATCATTGCGGGACGTGTACGCTGTGTATCGATGCTTGTCCGACGGCTGCGATCACGGAGCCTTATGTGGTTGACTCGAATAAGTGTATTTCATATGCGACGATTGAGCTGCGCGCTCCAGAGTTATCTGACGAGATCGAGAGCAAACTTTCGGGTTGGTTGTATGGTTGCGACATCTGTCAGGATGTTTGTCCGTGGAATCGTTTCGAGGAGCCGACGAGTGAAACGCGATTCGCTCCGCGCGAAGGAAACGTCAACGCAGATCTCGATAAGATACTCGAACTCACGCCTGAGACGTACGCCGCTCGTTTCCGCGGAAGTGCGATGAAACGCGCCAAACTCTCCGGTCTTCAGCGCAACGCCCGAGCGCTGATAGTCTCCCGCAGAGGCGCAAAGTCGCAAAGATAACCCATCTTCTTTGCGCCTTTGCGGTAGATATTCTTACACTTGCCTATGGCCCACGCGAAAGAAATCAAACAGAGTTTCGCAAAACAGACGATAATGGGACTCATCGGCGCCGAGTTGACGCGCGTCGAACCCGGGCTCATTGAGATCACACTGCCTTATCGACCCGATCTGGCGCAGCAGCATGGTTATTTGCACGCCGGCATTGTGACTACGATCGCCGACTCAGCTTGCGGCTACGCTGCATACAGTTTGATGCCGGCAGAGTCGGAGGTGTTGAGTGTTGAGTTCAAAGTGAATCTTCTGCGACCGGCGAAGGGCGAAACGTTTTTGGCTGCCGCGGAAGTTGTTAAGGCTGGGAAGACGTTGACTGTTGTTCGCGCAGATGTGTTTGGTGTGGATGAGGAAGGTCAACGCCAACTCATCGCAACGATGCTCGGAACGATGATCTGCATACGATAATGTGTTTCATTCATTCCATCGGCGGCGCGTTCAAGCGTCAACCCGAAGAGCTGGACCGCAAGCTCAGCGACAAGTCATCGGACCTCATCAAACGCGCCTTCGACGACATAGATCCCGAGAAGCTAATCGATCATCACGTTCACATCGCCGGCCTCGGCGTGGGCGGCACGAAAACATTTGTAAATTCAAAGATGCGCACCTGGAAACACCCGTTTCATCGTTTCAAGTTCAAGGTTTATATGAGTTCGGCCGGCGTTGACGATGAACACAAGGCTGACTCGCAGTTGATCGAACGTCTCGCGCGGTTAGTGGGCCACATTCGCGGACATGGAAAGCACCGCTTGCTCGCATTCGATAAGAACTATCAGCGCGATGGAACCGTGAACCTTGAGAAGACCGAGTTTTACGTTCCAAATCAGTATGTTTTCGAAGTGGCGGAGAAGTACCCGGATCTGTTTGTGCCCAACATTTCGGTCAATCCTTACCGGCCCGATGCGATTGCGGAGTTGGAGAAGTGGGCGCAACGCGGCGCGCGAATCGTGAAGTGGTTGCCAAACGCGATGGGGATCGATCCTTCCGATCCGCAGTGCGATCCGTTTTACCAGAAGATGAAGGAGCTTGATCTCATACTGCTGAGTCATGGCGGCGAGGAGAAAGCAGTTCAAGCGGAAGAAGATCAAAAGCTCGGCAATCCTCTGCTGCTGCGACGTGCGTTGGACCACGGTGTCAAAGTAATCGTTGCGCATTGCGCGGGACTCGGCACCAACGAGGATCTCGATAGCAAGGATCGTAAACAGCGAGACAATTTCAATCTGTTCATGCGTTTGATTGACGAGAAACGTTACGAGGGACTGATCTTTGGCGAAATCTCGGCCATGACGCAGTTCAACCGCATCGGTAAACCTTTGCACACGATTCTCGAACGCGAAGACCTGCACGAACGGTTGGTGAATGGCAGCGACTATCCGCTGCCTGCGGTTAACATTCTGATCAGAACGCGGCCGCTCGTAAAACAAGGCTATCTCACGAGCTCGGAAGGCGAGTGCCTGCGAGAGATTTACGATTACAACCCGCTGCTTTTTGACTTCGTTCTCAAACGCAATTTGAAGCGGCCGGGAACGTCCAAAACTCTACCCGCAGCAGTCTTCATGACTAATCCGTCTCTGTCCGTGTAAATCCGTGGCTTAAAAGGTATGATTTCCTCGATGTCGTTACGGGACTCCTACAATCGCCCGATTCGTGATTTGCGCGTATCGTTGACGGACCGCTGTAATTTCCGCTGTTTTTACTGCCTGCCGCACGGTGAGCCACCGATTGCGCCCAAGGAAAAGATGCTCTCGTACGAAGAAATCGAGTACGTGTGCGACATCTTTGTTGGATTGGGTATCGAGAAGATTCGGCTAACCGGCGGTGAGCCCATGTTGCGCCGCGATATAGAGACGATCATTCGAAAGCTCACGCGCCTGAGGTCTGCCGGGCTTCAAGATCTGGCGCTCACGACTAACGGTTACTACTTGCCCGAGCGAGCTCAGAGTTTGAAAGACGCCGGATTGGATCGCGTGACGATAAGTCTCGATAGTTTGAAGCGCGATGTCTTCAAGCGGATGACGGGTGTTGACGTGTTAGACAAGGTTCTGGCTGGAATCGCGGCGGCGAAGGCTGCGAAACTCGAGCCGATAAAGATCAATGCGGTGATTGTGCGTGGTCACAACGAGGATGAAGTCGCGGATTTCGCCGCGTTTGCGCGTGAATACGATGTGAAGATGCGATTCATCGAGTTCATGCCGCTGGATTCCGGACACGAGTGGGCGCGCGAAGATGTTGTTTCCGGAAAAGAGATTCGGGAACGCATCAATGAGCGCTTCCCGCTCGTGCGCGTCAACGTTGCGCGCGGATCCGATACGTCTTCGCGATTCCGGTTCGCGGACGGCGGTCCGGGAGAGATTGGAATCATCGCGCCGGTGACGGAGCCATTCTGCGGAGCGTGTTCCAGGATCCGTCTGACTGCTGATGGTCAGATTCGTACGTGTTTGTTTTCAACTGTAGAGCACTCGTTGCGCGACGTCGTTCGCAGCGGCACGTCGCGTGATGAGATCGTCGAATACATTCATTCAGTGATAATGAAGAAAGAACCCCGCCACTTCATCAACGACCCTGGTTTCGTCGCCCCCTCACGTACGATGAGTTTTATCGGCGGCTAATTGACCGTTAATTTTATAAGACATAGAATCAGTTCAACTTGATTCACAATACTCACACAATACCTATGAGCACTAAAGTCGAAGCCACAATCGAAGATCTTTACAAGGTCAAGGGCAAGGCTGAGCTCGTTAACGGAGAAATAATCCTCATGTCTCCAACTGGTTTTCTCCCGAGCTATGCAGCCGGTGAAATATTTTCCTCACTACGCGAGTACAGTAAATGCCGGCGTTTTGGAGTTGCTGTTGGCGATAACATGGCATTTCTCGTGAACCTTCCGCATCGCAAATCATTCTGTCCTGACGCTGCGTTTTATACTGGCCCAAACACAGGAATGAAGTTCGGAGAAGGAGCGCCAGTGTTTGCTGTTGAGGTTCGCAGCGAAGGCGACTACGGACCGCGCGCCGAACGAGAAATGGCGAAGAAGCGGGCAGATTATTTCGCCGCCGGTACGCTTGTGGTTTGGGATGTCGATCTGCTGAGCGATGATGTGGTGCGGGTTTATCGAGCCAGCGATCCGAATACGGCCACGACTTACCGCAACGATCAGATTGCCGAAGCAGAGCCGGCCGTGCCGGGCTGGACCATGCCGGTTGATGATCTGTTTCCCGACCGATAGGTCCTATACTGTTACCCTTCTTCAATTTCTTTCACTGCTCTCAAACCCCACGACAGCCCCCCTGCAGGTTGCTAACTGACCTCATCGTCTGCTTCTTCGTTTATGCGCGTGCGACCTCGTTGTCTTTGCCGCAGGCTTCGCTTGAGCGTCTGTACGGACAGGCGCTGTTGCGGGTTGCGAACTTGTTTCCTGCGCAGGTTTCGGCGGCATGTCGCTCTTCGCAAACCGCGGCAGCAGATCATCGCGCGTGGCCAACTGATAAACGGCCCATGCGACTACCATCGCATCGTCTTTCACGTCGTCTTCGAGAATTCGTTCGTAAGTGTCGAGATTTGTGTGCCACGTGTGTGACTGATACTCGATCGGGTCCTGGCCCATGCCGATACCCGGTAAACCCGCCTGGTTGAATGAAGTGTTATCGGAACCTCCAAGCCTGCGACTGCGCGTTGGGCCTGCCCCGACCACGCCGTCGGCTTTGAACGGAGCGAGAATCTCGCGCAGAATGTTGCCCGCTTCGGGTGGTCCAAACACTGATGCACCGCGAACGCGCCCCGTGCCTGAATCGATGTTGAAGTAACCCCCAAACTTTTCAAAGCCGGGTTTTTGATCTTCGAACGATCCGAAGTGTTCTTTGACATACGCCTGCGAGCCGAGCAGACCCTCTTCCTCACCACTCCACAAAGCGACGCGAATCGTCCGGCGTGGTTTCACTCCGAGTGTTTTCAGTATGCGGGCGGCTTCCATCATGATCGAGCAACCGATCGCATTGTCGGTGGCGCCGGTTGCGGCGTGCCATGAGTCGAGGTGTCCGCCCAGCATGATCACTTCGTCGGCTTTATCACTGCCGCGAATCTCCGCGATCGTGTTGTAAGAAGTCGCGCCCTCGGGGTAGAAATGGTTGACGATGTTGAACTCGAGCACAACGTCAGTGCCGTCGTTGAGAATGCGACTGATGCGACCGAAGTCTTCGTTGCTCATCACTATGGTCGGAATCACTTTGTTTACGTCGAACGTCCGATTGTTGAAGGCACGAATCTGTCGGAACTCACGACCTGCATCGTTGACTCTAACGAGCGCGCCATTCTCTTTCAGAAACGTATCGAGTTGTTCGTCAACCTGGCGATTGCTTAACGGCGGCGGCGCGTTGGGATCAGGCGTTGGAGTTGGCGACGGCGTCGGAAACGGACGCGGGTTTGGTCCAAAACGTTGCTCTGCTTGTTCATCGGTGAGTCGTTTGGCTGGCGGATTTAAGTTGACTGGTATCACTGTCGGTTTACCGATTAGGACAATCTTGCCGCGCACTTTCGCTTTGTAGTTGTCCAACAATAACTTGAGCTGGTCCTGCGACACTTTTTCCGGCAGCACCAACTGAAACGCGTTTGCTTGCACTGTGCCTTTTGTGCTCGGAGTCCACGCAAGCACTTCACAAACGAGTGGATCTTTAACGGGAGAAATCAAGTGCGCGGTAAGTCGTTCGTTCAACCAGCCGGGGTGCTTGAAGTCCCACGGTTCGAGATGCGCGTTCTCAAGTCCCCACGCCGTCATCTGTTTTACTGCCCAATCGGCGGCGGCTTTGTGATTCGGCGAACCTGTCAACCGTGGTCCATAGAGATCCGTAAACATGTGCATGGTCTTCATGATTTGCGAATGATCCAAGGCCTCCTTGCGAATGCGGCTCAACATATCGCCGCTGCCGTTCTGCGCGGCGATTCGAAGGGAGAGCAGCGACAAGACTAGAGACAAGGCGATAACACGTCGTTTCAGCATTTTTTATCTCCGGGAAATCGGTTGGGTTGGATTACCAGCGCCCGAGATTATAGACTACCTTCATACCGATGGGAGAATGTCTTCTATGAGCGCAGGAATCAAACCAACGCAGAGCGAAATTTCTGAAAACAGTTCACTGCCAAACTCTCGACGCGTTTATGTCGAGGGCAAACTGCCGGGCGTGCGCGTGCCTTTTCGCGAGATCGCGCAGAGCTCGTCGCGAAATTTTGACGGCACTTTGGCGGCAAATCCGCCGGTTCGTGTTTACGACACGAGCGGGCCTTGGGGCGATCCCGCGCAACAGTGCGACGTGCGGGAGGGATTGTCGCAACTACGCCGAGATTGGATCGCCGGTCGCGGTGATATCGATACATACGAAGGTCGTGAGGCTAAGCCGATCGACGACGGTTATCTCACGTTTGAAGCTGCGAAACGCGCGCGCGTGAAGGACGTTGGCCGCCTCGAAGATTTTCCTACCGCAAGACGTTCAGTGCTGCGAGCCAAAGCCGGTACATGCGTGACACAGCTTCACTACGCGCGACGTGGAATCATCACACCCGAGATGGAGTTCATCGCGATCCGTGAGAATCTTGGCCGCGAAGCGGCGTGGGAAGCGGGCGACGCACCGCGCGACTCGTTGCTGCACCAGCACAAGGGACAATCGTTCGGTGCTGAGATTCCGCAGTTTGTCACGCCAGAGTTTGTGCGCGCTGAAGTTGCACGCGGACGCGCGATCATTCCGGCCAACATCAACCATCCCGAGTCGGAGCCGATGATCATCGGCCGCAACTTCCTCGTCAAGATCAACGCGAACATTGGCAACTCGGCAGTCGCATCTTCAATAGACGAGGAAGTCGACAAGATGCGTTGGTCCATCCGCTGCGGGTCCGACACGGTGATGGATCTTTCGACCGGCAAAAACATTCACGCCACCCGCGAGTGGATCATTCGCAACTCGCCCGTTCCGATTGGCACGGTGCCAATTTACCAGGCGCTCGAAAAAGTCGGTGGCAAAGCTGAAGAGCTCACCTGGGAGATCTTTCGCGACACGTTGATCGAACAAGCCGAGCAGGGCGTCGATTACTTCACGATTCATGCAGGCGTGCGACTACCTTACATTCCGTTAACAGCGCGACGGACGACGGGCATCGTCAGTCGTGGTGGATCGATCATGGCGAAGTGGTGTTTGGCTCATCACGAAGAGAGTTTTCTTTACGCGAACTTTCGCGAGATCTGCGAGATCATGGCCGCATACGATGTGTCATTCTCGCTCGGCGATGGGCTGCGTCCGGGTTCGATTGCGGACGCGAACGATGAAGCACAGTTTGCGGAGTTGGACACACTTGGTGAGTTGACGCAGATTGCATGGGAACACGATTGCCAGGTGATGATCGAGGGACCCGGCCACGTGCCGATGCACCTGATCAAGGAAAACATGGACAAGCAGCTCGAGACTTGTGCGGAAGCTCCGTTCTACACGCTTGGTCCACTCACGACCGATATCGCGCCCGGATACGATCACATCACGTCAGCCATCGGCGCCGCGATGATTGGCTGGTTTGGCACGGCGATGCTTTGCTACGTCACGCCGAAAGAGCATCTTGGGCTGCCGAACAAGAAGGACGTCAAAGACGGCGTGATCGCCTACAAGCTTGCGGCGCATGCGGCGGATCTCGCGAAGGGACATCCGGGCGCGCAGTATCGCGACAATGCACTATCGAAGGCTCGGTTCGAGTTTCGTTGGGAAGACCAGTTCAATCTTTCGCTCGATCCGGAAGTCGCGCGCGAATATCACGACGAAACCCTCCCGCAGGAAGGCGCGAAGCTCGCGCACTTCTGTTCGATGTGCGGCCCGCATTTTTGCTCGATGAAGATCACTCAGGACGTCCGTGAGTATGCAGCGAAGAAGCAGGTTGATGAAGCGGAGGCGTTGCTTGTCGGGATGAAGGAAAAAGCACAAGAGTTTGTCGAGTCCGGCGGCGAAATTTATCCCAAATAGCCCTGGTATGCGAAAATACACACACCTCATCCAGGATGAGTACGAGCAGATAAATTAGACAGGATTTACAAGATTTTCAGGATTTACATGATATCTTGTTAATCCTGAAAATCTTGTAAATCCTGTCAACCTTTACCTCACGAAGGAGAAGCGATGGATATCAATATCCTCACACACAAAGTCATCGGCTGCGCCTACAAAGTCCACAACACCCTCGGATTCGGTTTCCTCGAAAAAGTCTACGAAAATGCACTTAAGCTGGAACTCCGAAAATTGGGGTTCGGCGTTCGCCAACAACCGAAACTCCCCGTTTTTTACGATGGCCAACAAGTTGGACTCTACTTTCCTGATCTCTGGATCGATGACCGGTTGATAATCGAGATTAAAGCCGCGGTTGCCTTAGCAGCCGAACACGAATTGAAGCTCATCCACTATCTCACAGCGACTGGCGTCGACAACGGCTTGCTTATAAACTTCGGCACAACCGTCCAAATCAAACGAAAATTCCGCGAGTATCGAAACTAA
>Ga0070681_10006807_pt1 | contig 11129 bp, 12 predicted proteins | sample KBSC83BmetaG_FD_65650 | JGI IMG/M metagenome (GOLD analysis project Ga0070681, IMG submission 65650) | Corn rhizosphere microbial communities from Kellogg Biological Station, Michigan, USA - KBS C8-3B metaG | ecosystem: Host-associated > Plants > Roots > Rhizosphere | place: USA: Michigan...
CCGCTAGTCGAGGTGGCCGCGCTCAGTCACAGTCATCGCAATGCGGCTCGAGCCGAAGGCCGTCAAACCCCTCCCGCGCGATGATCGGCACCATCGCGAGTGCTGCGACAGGATCGGCCCACCACCAGCCGGCAACGGCGTTGAGCGCGAGGCCGGCGAGCAGGATGACCGACAGGTACGCGCAGAGCGACGTCTGCTTGGCCTCCGCCGCGAGCGCTCCGCTCTCCAACTGGAGCGCCACGCGCCGCTTGGCTTTCGCCAGCAACGGCATCACGGCCACCGACAGCGCGGCCAGGATAATGCCGATGACGCTTTCGCTTGGCGCTTCGCGCCTAACGAGCGCGCGGCCGGCGTCGATGGCAACGTACCCCGCCAGGGCCAGGAACAGCCCGCCGATCACGCGGCGAGCCATGTGCTCGGCCCGTTCGCGCCGCCCAGGGTCGTCGGCGCTTAGGCGCCAGAGCGCCGTGACGCTTGCCGCGAGCTCGATCACGCTGTCGAGGCCGAAACCGACGAGAGCTACGCTGCCAGCCATGAGCCCCGCCGCCATCGCGACAACCCCCTCGAGCGAGTTGTACGCGAGCGTCGCAACGTTGAGGCGCTTGCTCCGGCGGACGAGGCGTTCGCGCGCCGCGTCGACCTGGACCACGGATGCTGTCATCGCCATCATCTGCGTCCCACGCTACCGTGAGCTCTCTCGCGTAGCACGAGAGCGAGCAAGAACATGCTGAGCGGAGCAGTGACTGCCCACGGCGAGCCGAGTAAGAGGAGGTTCGAGGAGAATCTCGGATAAAAGTAGACGACGCCGGCGAGCGCGGTCGCTATGAGATTGGCAATGCAGGCCCACCGAGCGCCTCGTTCGACTCCCGCGTGTCCGAGCGCTGGAATGCCTAGCAACAGTGCGACGCCCATCGAGATGTACGCCAGCGCATCGAAGTCCCACAATAGCGAGTGAGGCGTCTGTTCAAGAACCTGAACGGCCGCGAGTGTTCCACGGAGCTTTGCAGGGATTACGGTCGTGAGCTGAACGACATAGTTCGCGCTGCCGAACACGGCATACGCAGTAGTGAAGATCAGAGCACCATGCGTCCAGAACCTATTGTCGTCGCTCGTTGAATGGTGTAGCGCGAGCATTTCCAGAACGAATGGGACGATGATGCAGAGCGACGTACCGAATATCAGAATCTCGTCGAGCGGGAAGCGAAGCATGCCCGCCATCTGAAGGAGTTGGACGACGTCGTAACCGAGTGCCGCCGACGCCGCGGCAACCCCCGACCAGAGCCCGATGCGCGCCACGGATGACGTGGTCATGGAGTCACGAGAGTGTCCGCGGGCGCGAGTGTCCGCTCCAGTCGCATGCTACGCAGTCGCTGTGCGATGTTCGACTTCGTCGCCCTCTTCAGAGGTAAGGCACGAGTCCCGTGTTCCACCCGCCACAGCAGCGTCGCGGACAGCACGGCGACCCAGAGCAGCCAGGCTACGATGTTGACCCGCTCCCACACACCCATCCACGGAGTGGGAAAGTTGGCCTGGAGCTTCGGGGCGTCCATCGACGTCACGGCGCCGGCTGCAAGAAGGATCACCATCGTCGCGATAGAGTAGATGCGGAATCGTCGGCCGAGTGCCGCCGCAGCGAAGCCCATCGCAAGGAGCGTGAGCATGCCGTTGGCGACAGTCCAAGCGATGTGCAGTGTGTCGGTCAGAGTTGCGCCGCCCGCCGCCAGGACTTCACGCAGGTGCATCGGCGGCCAGAAGATCCCTGCGACTGCGGCGACGAGGATCGACGCTCCGGTGATGCGCAGGCCTCTGCTCGAATCGGCGGATTTCCACACGGCCCAGCCGAAAGCGCCATAGAGCAGCGCCCACACAATCCCGAGCGGGACCCACAACGTTCTCGTCGGCGCGTCGACGGCCGACAGCTCGCTCACGGTCTGCGAAGCGGACGAGTACCCGCTCCATGCCAATGGAATGAAGACGAGCATCGATGCGTAAAGCACCGCCGAGATAAGTCCGCACGCGAGCGCGAACGGGTTCAGGTCAGTCCGTATCGGCACCAAACGCCGGCCGTTCGCCGACCTCCAGATGCCCATGGCAAAGAGAAGGAGCAGCGTGCTCGAGATGCTGGATATCGGCACCACGAGCCCGCTAGTTGGCGCGCCGATCGCAAACAGTTCATGCTGTTTCTTGGTTGACGTAGCCGTCAGATGGTGCTGCGTGGTTGCGGTCCTCATCGTTCCCTTCCGGACTTTTTCCAATAGGAACGATGCCGCAGCCGACAAGGATGGTCTGTCGGTTGATAACCGTCGCCGAGTGAGGCTTTGCCGTACGGGCGCGCTGAAGACTATCGCGGCGCGGTGTGGTCGTATTGAGCGGCTGATATCGCGATCGAGGCCATCGACTACTACGGAAAGGACATGCCATATACAACCCGCAAAATGGCGAGCGGTCTATGGCAGATCCTTCCCCAGTTGAGCCAAATGCGCTCGCGCATCAAAATCAGTCAGATCGTACTCTCGGCGATGACGACAACGCGGATTTGGAGAAGACATTAGCGCGCGCGACAGAGCCGTTTCCCGTGGTGGTGAACCTCGCGGCGGCACTGAGCGCGTCTGGTGCCGACTCAGCGGCCATTGCGGCGGTCGTTCGCCTGCCGTCGGAGGATCTCGCGCGTCCCGAGCTTCAGACCGCGCTGGCGATCGCAAACTGGCACCTCGGCAACCGCGACTCGGCGCAATCCATTGTTCGCCACCTCGCCCGAAGCGGCGCGACGCGAGCGAACGCGATGCTCATGGCGACCGTATATGCACAGACCGGCGAAGTGGACTCCGCGTTCGCCTCGCACTCGCGTGCCGAGTGGCGGACGGATGAGGTATTGAACCTGCGCGCCGAACCAATGCTCGACCGGATCCGTCGGGACCCGCGATTCGTCCACCTTCTCGAGCGGGTGACGTCGCGGTGATATGGTGATATGGCATACGTGGTTTCCGGGTCGATTCTCGTGGTATGACGAGGGGGATGAATTCCACCACGAATTCGTACGTTCACGGATCGTACGATTCGTGCTCGACACTCAAACCAAGCACGCGACCCGCGTTCCGTCACAGGCTGCGGAGCCCTTGAGCGATGCCGAAGTTGCCGCCGCTCGCAACTCGCCCTGCCATGTTGCTCGGAATCCTGAGTACGAGGACCGCGAAGATTACGCTGATCGCCACGACCTGCGTCATTTCCTGCGGCGTCGTCACTCGAAGGTTGGGCGGGATGTACGTCGCGATGATCGTGGTGGCGACGCTCAACAAGAGGTAGAACACGGATAGCCTAACGCCGAGGTGGACCAGGTAATTCGGGTAGTTCTCTACTCGCGGACGGCGCTGCGGCGATTACCGACAAGTAGGCACACAACGCGGTCTGCGTCGCGTCCGCCTCGAGCGCGGCACCATAGTGACGTTAGGCTATCGATGGCGACGTATCCGGCGAGCGCTAGGAACGACCACCCGATTCCGCGCAGGGTCACTCGCTCGACCCCCTCCCGCCGCCCGTGGTCGAGGTCCGAAAACGCAGCCTCCACTGCGCGGCCAAACTCGCGGTTACCTCGATCACGCTGTCGATGCCGACGCCGACGAGCGAGACGCCGCCCGCGACTACGCCGGCGACGAGGGACACCACGGACTCGAGGCAGTTGTACGCGAGCGTGGCATAGTTGAGCCAGAGCTCACGCCGTACGAGCGCCTCGCGCGGATCAACGAGCGAATCCCTGCCAGCCGCTCGATCATCAGCGCACGAGCTCGAAGTGTCCCATCATCCCGCCGGCGTGATGCTCGAGAATGTGGCAGTGATACATCCACTCTCCGGGACGATCGTCGGGCATCCAAGCGATCCGTACGCGGCCCTTCGGCGGGACGTTTACGGTGTCCTCCCACGAGCGGAATGACGGCGGCTCGCCATTCACTTCCACCACCTGGAAGAAGAAGCCGTGCAGGTGGAACGGATGATCCATGAGCGTGTCGTTAATGATGTCCCACACTTGCAACTCGCCGACCTTGACGGGTCGGTCGCGGTGGTGTGACTCGTCATTCACGACGAAATCGACGCCATGCTTGAGGCTCATCTTGACGCCAAGATGCACTTCACGCGTGGGCGCCGCGCTCGAGGTCACCAGCGGCGCGATGTCGCGGAGCTTCGTCGGAACGCGGGCACGCGATGGCAGCGCGGGCCCCACGCGCAACGTCGCGAAGCGCTCGTTATGCGCTCTGGCAACGGTTCGACGATCATATCGGAGTGCGTCGATGCTCAGGACGTCGCCTTCGGCGAACGGTCCGACGGCGAGCTCCACCCGGTCTGCGGGCGCAAGGAGCACCTCGCTCATCGTCACAGGTGTATCGACCAATCCGCCATCGGTGCCGATGACGGTGAATGGCTTTCCGCCGATTGAGAGCCGCACATAGCGCGCGCTCGACGCGTTGACGATCCGCCAGCGCTCGACCTGGCCCGCAGCGATGGCGAGCTCCGGTTCGCGCCGCCCGTTGATGAGTCGCGTGCTTCCCTGACGGCCGTCGTGCTGCTCGATCCACCAGCCAGGCGGTTTGATCTCGCCCTTGCGGTTCAGCGCGACATCGTCGAGCACCAGGACGCGCTCGGCGTCGAGCACCGGCTCGTTAGGTCCGCGCACGACGATCGCGCCGTACAGGCCGCGCTCGAGCTGCACCGTCTCATTCGTGTGGGGGTGGTACCAGAACGTGCCGGCGTCCGGGAGCTTGAAGCGGTAGGTGAACGTCTCGCCCGGCAGGATCGGATGCTGGACCATGTCGGTACCGTCCATTGCGGCGGGGATCTGAAGCCCATGCCAATGGATCGTGGTAGGCTCGGGAAGGTCGTTCTTGAAGCGGACCTCCAGGACGTCACCCACGCGCGCCTCGATGGTGGGCCCCGGCACTTGGCCGTTGAACCCCCACGCGCGAGTCCCCTGGCCCGGCACGAATTCCCAGTTGAGCTCGCGCGCTTCGAGGTCGACCCTGACGACAGAACAACCATGGTCGGGGACGGCGGCTTCGACCGCACGGGTGTAGGCAACGGCGGCATCGGCGGGCGCACCGTGGTGGACGGCGCCGTGGCCGCCATGCGCCTGTCCGTGCATGCTGTGATCGTCGGTACCGTGGTGATTGCCGTGGTGATTGTGCGACTCACGCGACATGTGAACCTCGTTAGCCCGATTTACGATTAGATGGTCGGTTGCTCGTTGTCTCGTCAAGAGACTCGACTGGTGACGAGCGAATCGTTAGGCGTGCGGACTTCCCGTCGCGCCACAGTCGAGCACGCAGCAAAAGATTGCCGTGCGGAATGAGCGGGCGCTTGAATGAAAGGGCTGATGTGGGGCGTTAGGCACGGTCGGCGGTCACCGAGCTCAGCCCAGCGGCGGGGGCTTCGGCCCACGCGTCCACCAGCCGACGACGACCAGCCAGATCATCCACGCTGCGCTCAAAGCCCATCCCAGCACGATTGCGGTTGTTTCCGCTTGCGAGAAGCCGTCGGAACCGACCACCCAGCCCTGGAACAGGTAAGCGAGCCCGGACAGCCCCATCAGGTAAGGGACCGGCCGCGGAACCCAGCTGGTACGCGCGACGGAAGCCGCGAACAGGAGCAAGGCCAGGCCGAGCGTGAAGTCTTGGTAACTCCTGATCCCCCACTCGATCCAGCGAATCGCCTCGGCGCTCGCGAACCGTGCCGCCTTCTCGGCGTTCGGTGCCGTCACCCACGCGATGTCGGCCTGTTTATTGGCGACCCCGTCCACCGCCTGAAGGACGCCGTACAGGGCGAGAGCGGACACCGCCAAAGCGGCGCCGAATCGGCCCGCCCATCTCGCCGTCGCACCCTGAGTGGCCAACGCGAAGGACAAGGCGAACAGCCCTCCGAGCAAGATCGCCATGCTCACGAACTGCGCGACGTGCACGGCCGTCCATCTGCCGCTCGCGGCGTACTCGGCGAACACAGCCGGGTGGTTATTGGCTTGCCCGTCGGCGTGGAACAGGGTGGCCACAATGTACAGGAACTGTCCTACGACCAGCAGCGTGGCGGATAGGCGCAGGGATGTGCGATCGTAAGTTCTGCTCATGGGAGTCTTCACCGATGAGTGCTTTCAGCGGCTATGGCCTCGCCGCCAATCTCACAGCGTGCGAACGATGAGGCTAGCCTCCGGGTTGTTGAGCTCATCCGCAGGGTCCGGTGCAACCGGGCGCCAGATTCCGCCGAACGGCGGTGCGTGGCATCCCGAGATACATTGGCATGAGCGCCCTCCTCGATCGTGTCATACGTGCCAGATCACGATGGAATCGACAAACGCGCGGCCGCGTCTTGAAACCGATCGCTTGATTCTGCGCGTGCCTTCGCTCGATGATCTCGATCGTTGGGCCGAGATGATGGCGGACGAGAATGCGGCGCGGTTCATCGGCGGTGTCGCGCCGAAGGCCATCGTCTGGCGCATGATCATGCAGATGGTCGGCGCGTGGGAGCTGACGGGTATCTCTATGTTCTCCATCATCGAGAAGGCGAGCGGCCAGTGGGTGGGCCGCGCCGGACCATGGCAACCGTTCGCGTGGCCGGGCACTGAGGTTGGTTGGGGTTTGCATCCCGACGCGTGGGGCAAGGGCTATGCACTCGAGGCCGCGGTTGCGTCGCTGAATTACGCGTTCGACGTGCTGGGTTGGTCGACGGTGATTCACCTCGTCAATCCCCTGAACGTTCGCTCTCGACGTGTTGCGGAACGGCTGGGAGCGACGCTGCGTGGAGAGGCGCGCATGCCGCCGCCGATGGATCAGGAATTAGTGGACGTGTGGGGTCAGACTCGCGATGAGTGGCAAGCCAACCGTCGGCGATTCGTGCCGCCTAACGAACGCTGACGCTGACAAGCGCTTGGCCCGAGAACTCGGCGGAGGGGAGCATGATGCGTAGGTTCTTGAACGCAGGCTCGATGGTCTGCCTGCTCGCGACGGGAATGGTGGTGACACAGGCGGCCCGCACGCGGCAAGGGAGCTCGGTCGACCTTCTCATCAGCCGCGCGCGCGTAGTGGATACACGATCCGGTGCCATCGCGCCGGGTCGCGTCATCGCCATCCGAGCGGACACGATCGTTGCCATCGGCGATTCCACTGGGATGTCTCACTTTCGCGCTCGGCGGGTTGTCGATGTCTCGGGGCGATATGTCATCCCCGGGCTCTGGGACATGCACATGCACTTCGGCGGCGGCGACACACTGATCCAGGAGAACCGCCTGCTGCTACCGCTGTATCTTGCGCACGGCGTGACGGCGGTTCGCGATGCGGCCGGAGACCTGTCGTCGACCGTGCTGGCGTGGCGTGACTCCGTCGCCCGAGGGTCGCTGGAGGGCCCGATGATCTTCACGTCGGGCCCCAAGATCGAGGGAAAGAACTCGATCTGGCCTGGCGACACCGAGGTGGAGACGCAAGCCGGCGTGGACAGCGCGCTCGACAACCTGCAGCGCTTGCGCGTCGACTTCGTGAAGCTGACGGACAACACGCTCAAGCCCGACCTGTTCCGGTACGCGTTAGGCGAGATCCGGCGGCGGGGGATGAAGAGCTCAGCGCACATTCCTGCCGGCGTCCCTGTCAGGGACGCCGTTCAACTCGGGCTCGGATCGATCGAGCATCTGTCGTACGCGATCCGCGGTGCCAGCGAGGGAATCCCAAAGGCGCCGGGCGCCGACAATCAACCACCATCATTCGACTCGGCAAATGCGCTAGCGCTGTTTCGGTTCATGGCCGAGCGCGGCACCGCCATTACGCCGACGCTCAACATCAGTCGCACGTTGGCTTGGCTCGACAGCGAGGACCACACGAAGGATGAGTACCTGAAGTACATCGGACCCGGATTGCGGGCGACATATGCGTGGCGTGTCGAGCGACAGGCCGGCTCGACGCCAGACGCTATCGCGAGACGACATGCGAACTACGAATTCAGCAGCTCGAAGCTTCCACTGCTGCAGCAGTCGGGCGTGCTGATTCTGGCTGGCACCGATGCCGGATTCCTGAACTCGTACGACTATCCCGGCATTGGACTGCACGATGAACTCGGTTTGCTTGTCAAAGCCGGGTTAACACCGCTCCAGGCGCTGCAGGCATCGACGGTCAACGGGTCGCGCTGGCTCGGCAGGGCGTCGCGGCACGGCGTGCTCGCGCCAGGATTTGCATCGGATCTGGTGATCCTCGATGGCAACCCGATCGTGGACATCAGCGCGACGAGGCGCATCCACGGTGTCGTGACGCGCGGGCGCTACCTCGATCGCGCGAAACTCGACTCGATGTTGGACGGCGTGGCTCGCGACGTGTCGCGAATGAAGGGGCCAACATTTCGCTAGCTGAGCCTAACGACATGGGACTGTTGACTTTCAGCATCAATGTCACTCTGGACGGATGCGTCGACCATCGGGAGGGGATCGCCGACGACGAGACGCATGCCTTCTTCACCCAGCTGATGGACCGGAGCGGGGCCATGCTATGGGGTCGCGTCACGTACGAAATGATGGAGGGCTACTGGCCGGCGGTCGCCCGCGGTGACGAGGCGGCGCCGCCCGCGATGCGCGAGTGGGCGGTCAAGCTGGAAGCCAAGCCAAAGTACGTGGCGTCTTCGACGCGAACCGACTTCCCGTGGACCAACAGCCACCACATCGCCGGCGACCTCGCCACTGGTGTGCAGAAGATCAAGGACGCGACGCCAGCCGGCGTGCTCCTTGGGAGCGGCAAGCTTGCGACTGAACTGGACAGGCTGGATCTCATCGACGAGTACAAGTTCCTCGTTCATCCAAGGATTGCCGGCCACGGCCCAACCCTTTACGAGAGCGGACTACTCAGCACGCGGCGGCTCGAGCTCGTCTCGGCAATGCCGCTCCAATGCGGCGCGGTCGCCGTGCACTACCGGCGCGCTCGCTGAGCCGAGCCGATTGCACGCGGTCTCCATGATCCCCTGGCCGATCTCTGCGGCACCTCACTGGGTCGGCGTCGACATGCACCGGTCGCTACTCGAGCAAAGCACTCCGCTCTAAGCGGGCGCTCACGTCATCGGTCATCGCGCTCTTGCGCGCGTCGAGCGTATCCGACCTGACCCCCATTGTCGCATAGACCGACGTCGCGGGGCTCACCTTAATCCCCCGCTCCATCGCGGCGCCCATCACAATGTTCACGAGCGTTTTCGAAGCGGAGCGCGTGTCGTGTGGCTTTCCGGCGTTCGCCGAAGAAATATTCCTCGACCACGAGCTTGCCGTGGCGAGCGACGAGAATGCCGTGCGGCCGATACGCATTGGACGAGTCGGTCGAGCTGCCGACTATCCATTGCATGAGCTCCGTGATCTTCTCAAGTGAGAGCCCGACATCTCGCGCGTTGGCCACGCGCCAGCCATCGGCGAGTGCGCGAGGTATACGGTACGCATAGCGGGACGCGGGCCGCCGTCTGGCGTAGAAGTCGGTGAAGCTGTCAGGAGCTGTCCGCGCGAGATCGAAGCCCATGCCGGGAACGCTCACGGGCAGGACGCCGCCCTGAAGCACGGTGGTGAATACCGACGAGCTCTGGGCCAAACCGCTTGTCATACCGGATGCCGGCCAGGCGTGGATCCTGGCATGGAGCAATCGACGGCGAAAGCGCCAACACGAGCACGAAGGCCGATCGAAGCAGGCACGTCTCCGTCAAGCGTGTCGCCTGGTATAGCCATAGTGGCTATATTGTCAACACACCAACGAGAGAGCATTCATATAACCACTATGGCTATACAGCCAGCAGCCCCCGGCGTGCGGCGGGATTCACGCGGTGACCGGACGAGACAAACCCCGAACAAAATGCGGTGACGATGCGTTATTGACAGTATAGCCACAGTGGCTATACTACACCCATCGCCTAACGGCGAATGGCCCTTCCGACGTCGATGCCGAAATAGGCAGGTTCACTGGACCTTCCGGTGCGCGCACCACGAGACGTCTTCTCCACACGACGGCTCGCGGGTGATCCAAACTGCAACTCAGCCAAGGTCGATATGACTCGTTTACTCGTTGCATGCGGCGCGGCCACGCTGCTCGCGGCGTCGCCTCTGCCCGCGCAGTCTGCGGCCGATACCGGCGCGATCAAAGCCACGGCTCTCGACTACATCGAGGGGTGGTATGAGGGAAACGCGGAGCGCATGGAGCGCGCCGTACATCCCGACCTTGCCAAGAGGATCGTCAACACTGACCAGCGCGGCCGCAGCGTTCTCGGGCATCAGAGCGCGATGACGCTGGTTCAGAACACGCGGCGCGGTGCCGGTAAGGAGACGCCGATAGGAGAGCGACGCACTGACGTGCGCATCCTCGACATCTTCGGCAACACGGCGAGTGTGCGCGTCGACGCCAGCACGTGGATCGATTACATGCACATGGCCAAGTGGAACGGTCGCTGGGTCATCATCAACGTCCTCTGGGAAAACCGGCCATGACGCCGCCGCCGTGATTCACGAGGCGGGTTCCGTAGATCGATTCCTTCGAGGCCGCCCGTATCCTCGCGTCGCGCGAGAGTGGGATTCGGACCTCGGTTCGTATCGCTTCTGCGCCACAACGCTCTGACAACAAGGCTCTTACATTCGCCCTCGTGAGTGAGAGCGGCGTCCGAGAGGCGACTATCGATCGGCGCTAGAACAGCGTTCAAAATGGCCATGCTGGTCGGCGCACCTTGCGGTAGACCACCTCTGACGGTGACTAGGGACGCGACCAAAGCAGTGATCGCTGGATCAAGACCGGCGCGAGCAACGGCGCGCCTCACATGAGCCAGGCTTACGCTCGGGAAGCAGTCTTTGATGTCAAATCTCGCTACGTATCGGTGTCCAGCATGCGCCTGAGCGTTGGTAATTGTCGACGCCCTGCGGCGGCAATGAGCCGTGGGGTACGCCTCCAGGCTTTTCAAGACCGCGGTGACGACGACGTTGTCGTCTCGCACACGCGTCGGTAGCTTCGAAGCTGCGTCCCCCGCCGTTAAGCCGCCGTTTGCTGAGCGTGAACTCGCCAACGTGGCCTTTGTGTGTCGGCGCGGTCTTCTCGAAACGGAGCGCGTCCAGGAGCGCCGTAGATGGCCCTGTTCGAATTGCGTACGTTGGGCACGCTCGA
>Ga0070681_10006808_pt1 | contig 11125 bp, 8 predicted proteins | sample KBSC83BmetaG_FD_65650 | JGI IMG/M metagenome (GOLD analysis project Ga0070681, IMG submission 65650) | Corn rhizosphere microbial communities from Kellogg Biological Station, Michigan, USA - KBS C8-3B metaG | ecosystem: Host-associated > Plants > Roots > Rhizosphere | place: USA: Michigan...
AGATAGCCGCTGCCGCGCATCAGGCGGCTGCTGACCGATATCGGCGAGCCGACTTCATACTCACTCGCGCGCAGTATCTTGCCGTCCTCGATAATCGATGCCTTGGTCGTCGTGCCGCCCATGTCGAGCGTGATGACATTGGGATAGCCGCTGCTCTGCGCAACTCGTGCGGCCGCAACGACGCCCGCCGCAGGGCCCGACTCGATGATGGTCACCGGCCGATAGGCCGCAAAGCCCGAGCTGATCAATCCTCCATTCGATTGCATGACCAGGAGCGGCCCGCGAATCTGGTTTTCGTGCAGCTCCTTGCGCAGATTCGTCAGATAGCCGCTGACAAGCGGCGCGAGATACGCATTGGTGACGGTCGTGCTCGTGCGCTCGAATTCCATCATTTCGGGCAGAATCTCGCACGAGAGCGAAACGTGCAGACCGGGCAGCGCCTTGCGCAGATACTCCCCGATCATGCGCTCATGGACCGGCTGCCGATACGAGTGCAGCAGGCACACCGCGACCGCCTCGATGCCGGAACGGCTGATCTCTTCAACGATGGGCTCGAGCGTGCTTGCATCCAGCGGCACGCGGATCTCGCCCGAGGCAGCGATTCGTTCATTCACGGTGAACCGCCATTCGCGTTCCACCAGCGGCGGCGGCTTCTGCCAGTTGATGTCGTAGGTCAGCGGAATGCGGATGCGGCGCAGCTCCAGCACGTCGCGAAAACCGAGGGTCGTGATCAGCGCGGTTTTGGCGCCGCGCCGCTCGAGTATAGAGTTGGTCGCAACGGTCGTCGCGTGCACGACTTCATGCACGTCCTGCGGCGACAGCTCTTCCTCGCGACAGTACGCGAGAATTCCCTCGATGATCGCGCGCGCGTAATCCGGAGGAGTCGATGGCACTTTGCGCTTGTCCGTACGCCCGTCCGGACGCATGAACACGAGGTCGGTGAACGTGCCGCCGACGTCGGCGCCGATACGGAACAGCGAAGCGGCCCGGGCTTTTTTCATGCCACGGCTCCACGACCTGCGCGCAAGGCCGCGCGCAGCGAATGCGTTGCGCTTTCATCGACGCGCCACGGTGAAGACAAGAGCTTGACGCCGTAATCGCGCGCGGCGCCTTCGAGCGTGAGCTTGCCGTTCCTGACGTCGTGCAGCACCGTTTGGGTGTCGCGCTCGAGCGGATCTCCATATCCGCCGGCGGCCGCGGTGACATGGCGAAAAGCCTGGCCGTTGCCGAGCGGCCGTGTGAATTTTGTCGGCAGCGTCGTCCAGTTGCCGCTGCCGTCATCGAACTGCGTATCCGAAGGGCTGCCATTGCGCCCGCCGCAAAGACCATATGGCGGATGCTGCCTGCGATCGGAGCGCAACTGCAGCGTCGCGTGATCGCCGTTAAAGCGGATCTGCCGCACGATCGACATGCCTCCGCGCCAGCGGCCCGCCCCGCCGCTGTCGGCAACGAGCTCGTATTTTTCGATCGTGACCGGAGCCTGATTCTCCACGCGTTCGATCGGTGCATTGCTGATGTTCGAGCGCGGGTTCGACACGCCGTCGAGCCCTTCGCGCTCGAGACCGCCGCCCCACGCACCCACGATGGCTTCGCGATGAAGAACGTAACGTCCGCTGAAGTCATAGCCGCCGATGCTGTAACTCGTCGTGCCGCCCTCCCCTGCTGCGCGCACGCGGTCGGGCACCGCCTGCGCGATTGCGCCGTTGATCACTTCGACCATACGATGACCACTCACGCCTCGAGCAGCGCATGCGGCGGGCGGTTTCGGGTTGACGATGGAACCGAGCGGAGCGTGGACGTGGATCGGCCGGAAGAATCCGGCGTTGTTCGGCACGTCGGAATCCATGAGCGTTCTGACCGTGAAATACACGCCGGACTTGATATAGGACAGCGTCGAATTGATCGCGCCTTTCACCTGCGGCGACGAACCCGTCAGGTCGACCGTCAGCTCATCGTCTTTAACGATGACCGTCGCGCGCAGTGGAATCGGCTGATTAAGATTGACGCCGTCGTCATCCAGAAAATCGCTGAAGGTATACGTGCCATCGGGAATCGAGCGGATCGTGCGGCGCGCTTCGCGCTCCGAATAATCGAGAAGGTCGGCAAAGTCGCGCTCGAGCTGCGCCACGCCAAACCGCGCCACGAGCTCGCTGATTCCGCGCTCGGCGATGCGGCACGCCGCGACCTGCGCCTGCAGATCCCCGGTCATGGCGTCGGGCAGGCGCACGTTCAAAGCCAGAATCCGGAAGAGGGCGTCGTTCGCAACACCGCGTTCGTAGAGCTTTACCGGCGGCAGGCGTATGCCTTCCTGGTAAATCTCGGTCGAATCTGCTGCGCTCGATCCCGGTACACGCCCGCCGACGTCGTTGTGATGAGCGACGGACACAGCGTAGCCGATCAGGTAGTTGTCGGTGAAAATCGGCTTGAACATGAAGATGTCGGGAAGGTGCATGCCGCCGTGATACGGATCGTTCAGAATGACGACGTCGCCTTCAGACAAATTTCCGCCGAACTGAGCCAGCACCGCTTCCATGGCATCCGGAATCGATCCCATGTGCATCGGCAGGCCGTGCCCCTGCGCCACCAGCCGGCCGTTGCGATCGCAGATCGCCGCCGACAGGTCCATCGTGTCCTTCATGATCGACGAATAGGCGATGCGCACTACCGTCAGGATCATTTCATCTGCGACAGACCCGAGCGCATTCTTCATCAGCTCGAGACGGATCGGATCAAACTGCATACTTTTTCTCCAGCTCCTTGATCTCCTGCAGACCGCCGATGTTGTAGAACTCCTCGAACCCACCGATACGGTCCCACACCGACGCGGAGTTTCCGGTTTTTTTAATTTCCCGCAGCACCTCAAAGATGATTTTGGCGGCGGCGTGTATGGCATGGGCATGGAAGCCCACCGTCTTGAAGCCGAGCTCTTCGAGCTCTGGAAGCGGAAGGTGCGGAACCATGCCGCTCGATGAGTGATTGAAGTGCAGCGGCGTGCGGCCTTTGAACTGTTTCGACATCGCGCGTATCTCGTCCATGTCCTTGCGCATTTCGAACCAAAGCACGTCAGCGCCGGCGGCGAGATACGCCTCACCGCGCTCGAGCGTATCGTCGAGCCCGTTCACCATCAGCGCATCGCAGCGCGCGAAGATGACGAAATTCGGATCGCGGCGCGCATCGAGCGCCGCGTGGATTTTCTGCACCATCTCCTGTTTCGGGATCAACTGCTTGCCGCTCATGTGGCCGCAGCGTTTGGGCGACACCTGGTCCTCCATGTGGATGCCGGCGACGCCCGCCTGCTCGAACGCGCGTACGGTGCGCCTGACGTTGATCGCATTCCCATAGCCGTTATCGGCATCGGATACCACAGGAATGTCGACGGCCTCGGCGATATAGCGGCACGCCGATACGACCTCCTCCATGCCCATAAACCCAACGTCGGCGTAACCGTGCGTCATCGAGATCCCTGCCCCGGTCACAAAGCACAGCGGGAAGCCGACCTGCTCGACAATGTGCGCGGTCATCGCGTCATGCGCACCCGCTCCGACGACAAGACCGTCCTGCTTCAACAGCGCGCGCAACTTCTGCGTTTGAGACATTCCTTTGGTATTCATTGGTGCTCCTTCTCGTGTGCTAATCGACCGCGATAGCGGCAGCTTTGATGACCTTATCCCATTTGAGCGTTTCCGCGCGCATGAAGCGCGCGAATTCGTCCGTGCTGATGCTGACGGGTTCGAGACCGAGACCGACAAGACGCTCTCTGATATTCGGCAGCTGCAGTATCCGCGCAAATTCGGCATTTAGCTTTTTCACGATTGACGGCGGAGTGCCTCCGGGCGCGAGTATGCAGAACCACGCAATCGCTTCGAATCCCGGCACGCCCGCCTCGGCGATCGTCGGTACCTCCGGCACGACGGGCGAGCGCTGGCGGCTCGTTACGCCGAGCGCACCGACGCGCCCGGCTTTGATCTGCGGCACGGAAGCGACGATGTTGTTGAACAATACCGACACTTCGCCGGACAGCAGTGCCTTCATCGCAGGTCCGCCACCGCCGTAAGGTACATGTACCAGGCTGATGCCGGTCATCGACTTCAACATTTCCATGGCAAGATGTCCGGTGCCGCCGTTGCCGCTCGATCCGTAATTGAGTCCGCCCGGCCTGCTCTTGGCGAGAGCGATGAATTCGCGGAGCGTGCGCGCCGGCACCGCGGAATTCGTCAACAGAATATTCGGCGAGGTCGCCAGCAAAGACACCGGCGCGAAATCACGGACCGGATCGTACGGAAGGTTCGAATGAAGACTGACGTTGATCGCGTGAGTATTGGTTGAAAGCAGGATCGTATAGCCGTCGCGCGGCGCTTTTGCCACGAGCTCGGTACCGATGATCGTGCCGCCCCCGGCGCGGTTGTCGATGATGACCGGCTGTCCCCACGCTTCGTTCAGCTTCGCGCCCATCAGCCGTGCGAGGATGTCGCCTCCGCCGCCCGGCGCATAAGGCACGATCATCCGGATCGGCTTCGATGGATAAGTTTGAGCGACGACCGGCGGTATCCACAGCGAAGTCATCAGCACCATCGCTATTGCGAGCCACCGCTGTGCCCAGTGCCATAATCCGGGCGTCACTGTCCCGTCTCCGCCCCAACACCAAACCCCTCGCCGAGATCCCGGACATCCGCCCGGCGCATAAGGCACGATCAACCGCAGGGGTTTGGCGGGATAGCTATCCTGCGCTTCGGCAGCGGTCGCAGCATCAGGCGGGATTGACACTAACGCCGCGAGCAAACCCAGGAGCCAGTGGACACCAGCCGCACGCATGCGCCGAATTGCCGCTGTCCAGCAACGCATCACGCGCGCTCCAGCAATGGATTTGGGTCGGTTGGATTCACTGCAACACGCAAACTTCCCGCCTCGCTAGGTCGTGATACGACTGTCGGATTCACGCACTGGAACTTTGATGACTGGATGGAGATTCCTGAATATAATGCATTATATTTGATCTGTGAAGCCCGCCGTAATGGCAACGGGGCGAGACGCGTAACGCTATCTTCTCTACGGTGACTTCTGTGAGTCGGATTTCAGGCCCACGGTCCGTCCGAGCTTGCCCCACTTGGCCAGTTCCATCGCGATGTAATCCCGGAATTGCTCGGGCGTTCCTCCCACTGCATCCGTGCCATCGCTCGTGAGTCGTGCCGACATGTCCGGTGCGAGCAACACGCTGACCGCCGTGTCGTGCAGCTTGTCGATGATGCCTCGCGGTGTCTTCGCGGGAGCAAGCAGGCCATACCAGTTGATGACTTCGAAACCGGATACTCCGGATTCGGCAAGCGTCGGAAGCTGCGGCAGGACGGCGCTGCGCTTTGCGCTCGATATCGCGAGCATTTTCAGCCTGCCCGCCTGTACTTGCGGCAGCGTCGTCGGCAAGCTGCTGAACAGTACGCTTACCTCACCGGACACGATTGCCGTCACGGCCGGGCCACCGCCTTTGTAAGGCACGTGCACGAGGTCGATCCCGGCCAAGCTCTTCAGCAGCTCGGCCGCGAGGTGCGGCGCCGTGCCGTATCCGCCGGAAGCATAGTTCAATTGACCGGGCCGGGATTTGGCAAGCGCGATAAACTCCTTCACGCTATTGGCTGGAACCGACGGATGGATCACCATCAGATACGGCTGCGCGGTAAGCAGCGAAATGGGCGCGAAGTCTTTCAGCGGCTCGTACGGTATCTTGCCGTAGGTCGCCGGTATGATCGTGTGCGCGCTCGAAGTCATCAGAATGGTGTGGCCGTCGGCCGCCGCCCTCGCCACGAGCTCGGTACCCACGATGCCGCCTGCGCCGCCGCGATTGTCGACCACGACGGACTGTTCGAAAGTCTCGCTCATTTTCTTGCTCAGTATGCGCGCGAGATTGTCGGTTCCTCCGCCCGGCGCAAAGGGTACGATCATCCTAATCGGCTTCGATGGATAAGTTTGAGCGACGACCGGAGGTATCCATAGCGAAGTCATCAGCACGATCGCAATTGCGAGCCACCGCTGTGCGCGGTGCCATAACCCGGGCGTCATTGCCCCGTCTCCGCCCCAACACCAACCCCCTCGCCGAGAGCCGGGCCATCCACCCGGCGCAAATGGTACGATCATCCTAATCGGCTTCGATGGATAAGTCTGAGCAACAATCGGCGTAACCCAAAGAGAGGCTACGGCTGGTATGACCGCAGCGAGGAAAGTTGCGCATGTCACTCTGCTCATGGGTCGCCTCCGTGAATTTCAAACCCGGTAATACGCGCGCAGCGCGCGCACGTCGCGAATTTTGTCGATACTCCAGACCGCCGCGATGAGACCCTGGGCGCGCCGTACCCCGAGCACTGGCGACAGGAGATCCAGAGCTTTCGCGTTTTCCTCCTCGCGCGTCATCGGATTGTAAGAGCTGCCGCGCGCGGCATAGGTATAGTGCTTCAGGCGCCGGCCATTTTTGAGCTTGATCTCGATCTCGGCATGCCAACGCCGCTTGACGTCCGTCATGGCAGGCGTGCCAATCAGCTCGATGCGCTGCTTGATCTTCAGAACGCGCGGATCGCGCATGCGCTTAAAGTCGTGCGACGACTTGAAAGTCACCTGTCCATCGAGGAGCATCAACGCGACCAGATGCTGCATATTGATGTCCGGCATCGCGCGATGGTTCACGACCAGCGCTTCTTTGTCTCCCACTTTGATACTCAATCGTTCAACGTCGTGTGCCGAGAATTCATGATCCTGCCGCAGCGTGTCAATAGCGTCGAGTGCTGCGAGTATGGGCGCGCCGACCGGCCATTTCTTGATCGACGCGTTCATGATTTCGAACGTCGTACCGAGCTCGCGCGTGAGCTCGGCCGGGTTTCCCAGAGCCGGTGAGAACGCAAAGAAGAAGTTGCGATCGCCTGAAAAAACATCGGCGACACCTGTGAACCCGTGGGCCGCAAGCAACGCCGCCTGCACTCCGTTGTGAGCAGGCATGCCACTCATGTCGAATGCTTTTTCGATGTGCTGCGGGTCCGTGAACAGACATGAAAGCCCCGCCGCCTGCTGCGCGGTGTACGACAACATGTAGCGCACGCGCTGCGGGTCGAGCCGCGCGAGCGCGCCGGCGGCCGCTGCGGCGCCGAACAGATCGCCGAAGCACGGCGGATGATGCCCGCGCAGGAACAGGTCCATCGGATTGAGCGACAACGTGAGACGCGCGCAAAGGTCGTATCCGAGCACGACCGCACGCAGCAAATCCGCGCCGCTGCGCTGGTCGCGTTCGGCCATTGCCAATGCAGCGGGCACGATCGCGGAGCCCGGATGCGTCATCGAAGCGGGATGCGAATCATCGGTCTCGTCAGCATGCCCGAAGATCCCGTTCGCCAGAGCGGCGTTAACCGCCGTCGTGATGATGCGGGTGCCCACCACGCATGCCTCCTTCGTGCCGCCGAGCGTCTTGACGTAGCCAATTGCGCGCTGCCCTGGCACCAGGCTCGAGCCCGAGATCATGGCGGCGAGCGCATCGAGCAAGTGCAGCTTTCCCCGTTCCTCGACCTCCTTGGGCAATCGTTTACGCAACGCGCGCGCGATGTAGCTGCTTAACGCGAGAGTGACTTTGGACACCGTCGGACTCAGGTGGGCCGCCGCTTTCTTGGCCATGTTCGCTATTCCTTTTTTTTATTGATCATTTGATCGCGTGAACCGCCAGCAACGGCGATCAGCAATTTTGTGCTCAGCTGCGCATGATATCCTATCGTGAATGCGTGATGATGGCGTCGAGTGACGATGATGGACTGCTGCGGCCATTGCGACCGCGCGAAAATCGATCGGATCGACGCGCTCCGGCATTCGAGCGGATTGAAGACGACGTACACTTCGAACCAGCGGAACATCGACATGAACGCTCGCAAACTGAAATCCGCGCTTGTGTTTGCGCTATACGCTGTGCTCGCGTTCCCGCACGGTGCACAGGCACAGGAGGCAGCCGGGAGTCGAACGCCGGGCTGGAAGCCGACGCGAAACGTCGAGATCGTGGTCCCGACATCCGCCGGGACCGGCGGCGATGCCACGGCGCGGTTCGTACAGCGACTGCTGACCGAAAAAAAACTGCTCGACGTGCCGGTCATCGTCGTGAACAAGCCGGGCGGGGCCGCCAATATCGGTCTGATCTATCTCGCCCAGCAAGCGGGTAATGCGCATTACTTCATGCAGAACACCGCTGCACTGCTGACCAATCACATCACCGGCAAGAGCACGCTTAACCATACCGACATCACGCCTCTTGCCCAGATCGGCACCGATGCCATCGCATTTGCCGTACGCGCCGATTCTTCAATCAGGACCGCGAGGGATCTCGCCGATCGCTTGAAAGGGAACGCCGCGAGCGTGAACATCGCGTTCGCCAACGCGCTGGGCAACCAGAACCACATCGCCGCAGCCCTTGTAGCAAAGGGCGTCGGCGCGAACGTGAGGAACCTCAAAGTAATCGTGTTCAACGGTTCGGGGGAAGCGGTGACTGCGGTGCTGGGCGGGCACGTGGATGTCGTCGTGGCGTCCGCGTCAGCGCTCTTGCCTCATTCGACCGCGGGCACGCTCCGGCTGATCGCGGTATCGTCACCGCAGCGCAGCAGCGGCGCGCTGTCGGCCGTCCCGACGTGGAAGGAAGCCGGCATCAATGCCGTATCGTCCAATTGGCGCAGTCTGGTCGGCCCCAAAGGGATGAGCGAAGACCAGATACGTTTCTGGGACGATGTGTTCGCACGGATGGTGCAGCTTCCCGAATGGAAGCAGGATCTCGACGCAAAGGTCATTGATAACACTTACCTGAATGCCAGAGATACGCGCAAGCTGATGGAGACCGAGTACGCGGAGCTCGCCGCTATTCTCGGCGATCTGGGATTGCGGAGCACCGCTTCCGTGCCGGTCCGCTAAGGAAGGTCTGAAAAACCCCAGTTTCGTCGTTCCCGCGTAGGCGGGAACCCAGGGAATTCAAATACGTCTGGATGCCCGCCTACGCGGGCATGACTATTAATCAGAGGTTCCCTAACTAAACTCTGAGCGGCAACGCCGCGGCTCACGCTGCCTGAGTGTGAGCCGTCCTCGACGTCAACGCGCGCGGAAACTGGAACACACCGATTTCGAATCCGTCATCGCCAGCGATGACGGTAAACGGTCGCTCCGAACGTGAGACCCAGGCGAGCGAATGCCGGACATACTCGATCCCCGCGTGCGTGAGCGAACCGTTCAGCACGAGCCAATACTGGCCGCCTCCCGCGTCAGGGTCCGGGCCGGTCGCGGTGGCGCCGGACCCCGCGCGCAAAACGTACGAGGCGAGGCCGTCGTCGTGAGGCTCGATCACGCAATCGAGCGCAACGTCGCGCCGCGTCGCAATGGACTCTGAAACGGAAAGCCCGATCTTGTCGCGGCCGATTACGAGATAACGCCGCGCCGACGGCCGGAGCTTCGCGCGCGCGCCATCCCGGTCGACATACTCGGCGCCGGGATCGAAAAAGTTGCGCAGCGTAAAATAGGACAAGCCTTCATCTCCCGCGAAGATCGGTCCGTAACCGGTGAACTCGTCGGTGTAATGTAGGGTCACGGTCTCGACGGCGTGGCGTCGCCCGAGCCTGCCGCCACCCTGCACGAACACCTGGTACTGAGGCACGCGGTGAAAATGCGCGGGAGTCTCGGAGTTACCCGGCACCTCGATCAGGAATGCGTGGGGCGAATCCGGCTGCTTAAGCAATTCCTCGTGCAGCTGCATGCGCTCTTCCCTGGACATCGAGTAGAAAAACTTCGACGGGCCGAAGAAATCGGAGCGCATGAGCTTCACGTTGCCGACGATGGACTCGCCCGCGCGTCGCGTCGCTGCTGCCGTCTGCCAGGCTACGAATCGTGCCATTGCATAATTCTCCGTATGCGAGGGACCTGCCGGGAAAATTACTCCGAAGCGCGACGCCCCGCAACTCCCGGCGCGGCTGCGCATGATAACCAATCGTGCAATCGCTGGTGCAATCAGAATATAATGCATTATATTTTATTTGTGAAGACCGCGGAATGGTACTTGCAAAATGCCGCTGCTGCCCAGGCTGGAGAAAAAAGTGAATACAGTAAAGCATCCATTCGTCGGTGCCGTTGCATTCGCGGTTAGCGCGAGTCTCGTTTCGGAGCTGGCTGGGTCCGCTGAGGATTTCCCCAACAAGCCGGTTCGCTTTCTCGTCGGTTTCGCACCCGGCGGTGGTGCTGATATCGTCACGCGCGCGCTTGCCAGCCGTTTGACTGAAACCCTGGGTCAGCAGGTCATCGTCGATAATCGCCCCGGCGCCGGCGGTAACATCGCAACCGCCATCGTCGCCCGCTCGAATCCCGACGGGCACACCCTGCTAATGGGAAACATAGGCCAATTGGCGGTTGCCCCGAGCTTGTACTCGAATCTGCCGTTCGATCTGACCAAAGATCTGGCGCCCGTCACCAAGGCCGCGGATTCCACTAACATCCTGTGCCTGCACTCTGCTGTTCCTGCCACTAATGTCCAGGAGCTTGTAGCGCTCGCAAAAATCAAATCGTTAAACGGCGGATCGTCAGGTATCGGGACAACCGGGCATCTCGCGCTCGAGCTCTTCAACAACATGGCGAGGACCAAAATCGTGCACGTGCCGTACAAAGGCGGCGGCCCGGTCATGCTGGATCTGCTGGCCGGAAACATACAACTGGTTTTTTCAAATCCCGCCAGCGCGATGGCTCACATCAAGGCGGGCAAGATAAAAGCAATTGCCGTCACCACCGCGAAACGCTCGCAACTCATGCCGGAGCTACCCACGGTCGCTGAAAGCGGCTTGCCTGAATTCGAGGCGAATAACTGGATCGGCGTGGTCGTGGCGGCAGGCACGCCGCGTGCCGTAATCAACAGACTCAACAAGGAAATCGTCGCGATACTGCAAACGCGGGGGCTCGGCGATTTTCTTTTCCGGCAGGGATTCGAAGCGAATCCCGGCACGCCCGCGCAATTCAGCAGCTACATGAAGTCGGAAAGCGTCAAATGGGCACGAGTCGTGAAGGACGCAGGCATCAAGGGCGAGTGAAGCCTGTTGTCCAAATTGATTTTCCAACCGAATAACGATGCAGCAACGGAGAACCTGCG
>Ga0070681_10006811_pt1 | contig 11120 bp, 7 predicted proteins | sample KBSC83BmetaG_FD_65650 | JGI IMG/M metagenome (GOLD analysis project Ga0070681, IMG submission 65650) | Corn rhizosphere microbial communities from Kellogg Biological Station, Michigan, USA - KBS C8-3B metaG | ecosystem: Host-associated > Plants > Roots > Rhizosphere | place: USA: Michigan...
GCGATCTCGCTGTTCCTCGGCATGGTCGTCGGCGGCGTCGGCTGGCTGCCGGGTTCGATCGTCGGTTCCGCCTTCATCATCTTCGTGCCGAATATCGCCGAAGGCATTTCCAAGGGCCTTTCCGGCGCCGTGTTCGGTGTCCTGCTGTTCCTCGTCATCTTCCTGGTGCCGCATGGCGCCCGGCAGGTCGCGATGGTAGCCCAGGGCCTGATCGGCAAGCTCAAGCGGTAAATAGAAACCATAACGGTTCCGACTGAATCGGAACCGGGCTCCGGTCTCTTGTCTCTCTTGTCTTGAAGCATTCGTTCATGCCAACCAGTGCCTCCCGGCTCAAACCGGGGGGCATGTTTCATTTAAGACATGACAATCAGCAAACCCAACCCAAGGAAAAATGATGCTTTCGACGTCACCAACAAGAACCGCCGCGTTCACGACGGCGGTCATCGCTTTCGCTGCCATGAGCGGCAGTGCACTCGCCCAGAAGAAATACGACACCGGCGCGACCGATACCGAGATCAAGGTCGGCAACATCATGCCCTACAGCGGCCCTGCCTCCGCCTATGGCGTGATCGGCAAGACCGAAGAAGCCTATTTCAAGATGATCAACGACAAGGGCGGCATCAACGGCCGCAAGATCAATTTCGTCACCTATGACGACGGCTACAGCCCGCCGAAGGCGGTCGAGCAGGTTCGTAAATTGGTCGAGAGCGACGAAGTGCTCGTTGTCTTCAATCCGCTCGGCACGCCGTCCAACACCGCGATCCAGAAATACCTGAACTCCAAGAAGGTGCCGCAGCTGTTCGTGGCGACCGGCGCCACCAAGTGGAACGACCCGAAGAACTTCCCCTGGACCATCGGCTGGCAGCCGTCCTACCAGAGCGAAGCGCAGATCTATGCGAAGTGGCTGATGAAGGAGAAGCCCGACGCCAAGATCGCGATCCTGTATCAGAACGACGATTTCGGCAAAGACTACCTCAAGGGCACCAAGGACGGCTTTGGCGCCAAGGCCTCCTCCGCCATCATCATGGAAGAGAGCTATGAGGTTTCCGAACCGACCATCGACTCGCACATCGTCAAGATCAAGGCCGCCAACCCGGACGTGCTTTTGATCTACACGACGCCGAAGTTCGGCGCCCAGACCATCAAGAAGACCGCCGAGCTCGGCTGGAAGCCGCTGCAGATCATCACCAACGTGTCAGCCTCGGTCGGCAGCGTGATGGCGCCGGCGGGCTTCGAGAATGCCCAGGGCGTGCTGTCGGCGGCCTATGCCAAGGACGGCGCCGATGCGCAGTGGAACAACGATCCCGGCATGAAGAAGTGGATCGAATTCCTCGACAAGTACATGCCGGGCGCCGACAAGACCGACGGCAGCCTCGTCTATGGCTACGGCGCAGCCCAGACGCTGGCGAAGGTGCTGGAAATGTGCGGTGACGATCTCACCCGCGCCAACGTCATGAAGCAGGCGGCGAGCCTGAAGGACTTTACGCCGGACACACTGCTGCCCGGCGTCAAGATCAACACCTCGGCCACCGACTTTGCCCCGATCGCCCAGTTGCAGATGCAGCGGTTCAAGGGACAGAAGTGGGACCTGTTCGGGGAGATCATCAGCGGCGACCTCGCCACCCAGTAATGCTGCATTGCCGTTCGGAACGGTTTGGTTGAACGGCAAGATTACTCGCCCTCTGCGACGCAAGCCGCAGAGGGCTTTTTATTGACCGGATGCCGAAAACGTATTCAATGCGGCGAGAGCCCTATCGGTTCTGATGGCATCAGATCCGGCTCGACTATTTTGTTTGACGCGTTTTCTACCGCAGATAAGTCTACGCAATCTGCGTAAACTTGATTGCGTTGCGAACCGGTATCCACTTCGCTCGAAAACGCTATGAAATGAAAACGGAATTTCGGAATGACTGCTATCTGTTGGCGATTGGGAGCAGCCGCACTCGCCGTTCTCACCGCGACCTGCGGCAGCGCCTTCGCCCAGAAGAAATACGACCCCGGCGCGTCGGATACCGAAATCAGGATCGGCAACATCATGCCCTACAGCGGACCGGCCTCCGCCTACGGAGTGATCGGCAAGACGGAAGAAGCCTATTTCAGGAAGATCAATGCCGAGGGCGGCATCAACGGCCGCAAGATCACCTTCATCAGCTATGACGACGGCTACTCACCGCCCAAGGCGGTCGAGCAGGCGCGCAAGCTGGTCGAGAACGACGGGGTGCTGCTGATCTTCAATTCACTCGGCACGCCGTCCAACGTCGCGATCCAGAAATACCTGAACGACAAGCAGGTGCCGCAACTGTTCGTCGCCAGCGGCGCCACCAAGTGGAACAACCCGAAGGATTTTCCGTGGACCATGGGCTGGCAGCCCTCCTACCAGAGCGAAGCGCGCAGCTATGCGAGATACCTGATCAAGGAAAAGCCCGACGCCAGGATCGGCGTGCTCTACCAGAACGACGACTTCGGCAAGGACTACCTCAAAGGCCTCAAAGATGGGCTCGGCGCCAAGTCGTCGATGATCATCGCCGAGCAGAGCTACGAAACGTCGGAACCTGCGATCGACAACCAGGTCGTCAGGCTGAAGGCTTCCGGCGCCGACGTCTTCATCAGCATCACGACGCCCAAATTCGCGGCGCAGGCGATCAAGAAGATCGCCGAATTCAACTGGAGGCCGCTGCAGATCGTCGCCAGCGTCTCGTCCTCGGTCGGTGGCGTGATGAAGCCGGCGGGTTTCGAAAATACGCAAGGCATCCTCTCGGCTGCCTACGACAAGGACGGCGCCGATCCGCAGTGGGACAAAGATCCCGGCATGAAGAATTTTGCGGCCTTCCTCGCCAAGTATTATCCCGAGGGCAACAAGAGCGACGGCGCCCTGATCTATGGCTATGGGGCTGCGCAAACCCTGGTGAAGGTGCTGCAGATGTGCGGCGACGATCTCACCCGCGCCAACGTGATGAAGCAGGCCGCGAGCCTGAAGGATTTTTCGCCGGACACGCTGCTTTCCGGCATCAGGATCAACACCTCAGCCACCGATTTCGCGCCGATCGAGCAACTTCAGTTGATGCGATTTAAGGGCGAAAAATGGGAGCTGTTCGGCGACATCATCGGCGGCGAGCCCAGCCACTGAACGGCAGGACTGCTGCCGGACTGTGCGACTAAATGAGGCCCCCCGAGACGCCGTCTTGGGGGGCTTTTCGTTGCTGGGAACCGTCGAAAGGTATTGAATGCCGGCAGGGGCCGCCAAGCGCTCCAGATCCAAAAAACAGACACATTCATCGTGATCCCAGGGAGATCAAAATGCCTGCTATCCATCTGCGATTGGGGGCTCTTTCGGCTGCCCTCGCGATACTGGCCGCCACCAGCAGCGGTGCATCCGCGCAAAAGAAATATGATGTCGGCGCATCCGACACCGAAATCAAGATCGGCAACATCATGCCCTACAGCGGACCCGCTTCCGCCTATGGCGTGATCGGCAAGACCGAGGAAGCCTACTTCCGGAAGATCAACGCCGAAGGCGGCATCAACGGCCGCAAGATCAATTTCATCAGTTATGACGACGCCTACTCGCCGCCGAAGACGGTGGAGCAGGCGCGCAAGCTGGTCGAGAGCGACGAGGTGCTGCTCGTCTTCAATTCGCTGGGCACGCCGCCGAATTCGGCGATCCAGAAATACATGAACCAGAAGAAGGTGCCGCAACTATTCGTCGCCACCGGCGCCACCAAGTGGAACGATCCGAAGGATTTCCCCTGGACCATGGGCTGGCAGCCCAACTACCAGAGCGAAACCCAGATCTATGCGAAGTATATCCTGAAGAACAAGCCGGACGCCAAGATCGCGGTGCTCTACCAGAACGACGATTACGGCAAGGATTATCTGAAGGGCTTCAAGGATGGGCTCGGCGCCAAGGCGGCCTCGATGATCGTCATGGAAGAAAGCTACGAGATTTCCGAACCGACCATCGACAGCCACATCGTCAAGCTGAAATCGACCGGCGCCGACGTGTTCATGAACATCACGACGCCTAAATTCGCAGCCCAGGCGATCAAGAAAAATGCCGAGATCGGCTGGAAACCGATGCACTTCCTCAACAACGTCTCGGCCTCGATCGGCAGCGTGATCCGGCCAGCCGGTCCGGAGAACGCGCAGGACATCATCTCGTCGGCCTACCTGAAGGATCCGACCGACCCGCAGTGGAAGACCGACAAGGGAATGATGGCCTGGAACGCTTTCCTGGATAAATATTATCCGGAAGCCAACCGCGCCGATGCCTCGGTGATGTATGCCTACACCGTCGCCCAAGGCCTGGTGCATGTCCTGAAGGCCTGCGGCGACGATCTGACGCGCGCCAACATCATGAAGCAGGCAGCGAGCATCAAGGGGCTCGAACTCGAGGGCCTGTTGCCGGGCATCAAGGTCAACACGTCGGCCACCGACTTCGCGCCGATCTCGCAGGTGCAACTGGAGCGGTTCAAGGGCGAGACCTGGCAGCTGTTCGGAGAGATCCTGAGCGGCGACGTCGGCGGCTAGTCGATCTAAAGTATTAAGCTGCTAAAGTATTAGCCTGACTACTAAAGGAGCAGCCCCTGCGGCTTTGCCGCTGGGGCTTTTTATTGTGACCCCACGGGCAAAATGGTAACCACGGCGCAAGTCAGAAAAGAGCTTTCGGATCAAGGAAGCCATGGCACACATCATTCCATGTCGTGGAAATTGAGGGAGAGACGTTAATGTCCACTATCGCCAGACCTTTGGCCATTGCTTCGACCGCGCTTGCCTTGTTCGCCGTATCCGCCAGCGGCGCGCTGGCGCAGAAAAAATACGACACCGGTGCGACCGATACCGAAATCAAGATCGGCAATATCATGCCCTACAGCGGACCGGCTTCCGCCTACGGCATCATCGGCAAGACCGAGGCCGCCTACTTCAAGAAGATCAACGACGCCGGCGGCATCAACGGCCGCAAGATCAACTTCGTCAGCTACGACGACGCCTATTCGCCGCCGAAGACGGTGGAGCAGGCGCGTAAGCTGGTCGAGAGCGACGAGGTGCTGTTGATCTTCAATTCGCTGGGGACGCCGCCGAATTCCGCGATTCACAAATACATGAATTCCAAGAAGGTGCCGCAACTGTTCGTCGCCACCGGCGCCACCAAGTGGAACGACCCGAAGGATTTCCCCTGGACCATGGGCTGGCAGCCCAACTACCAGAGCGAAACCCAGATCTATGCGAAGTACATCCTGAAGAACAGCCCGAACGCCAAGATCGCCGTGATGTATCAGAACGACGACTACGGCAAGGATTACCTCAAGGGCCTGAAGGACGGACTCGGTCCCAAGGCGGCGTCGATGATCGTCGCAGAAGAAAGCTTCGAGACCTCGGAACCTTCCGTCGACAACCACATCGTCAAGCTGAAATCCACCGGCGCCGACATCTTCATCGACATCGCGACGCCGAAGTTCGCCGCGCAGGCGATCAAGAAGATCGCGGAGATCGGCTGGAAGCCGCAGCACTTCCTCAACAACGTCTCGGCCTCGGTCGGCAGCGTGATCAAGCCGGCCGGCTATGAGAACGCGCAGGGCATCATCTCCGCCGCGTATCTCAAGGACGCTTCCGACAAGCAGTGGGACAACGATCCCGGCATGAAGGAATTCTACGCCTTCCTGGCCAAGGACTTTCCGGAAGGCGACAAGCTCGACGGCGGAACCGTGGTCGGTTACGGCGTCGCCCAGACCCTGGTGCAGGTGCTGAAGCAGTGCGGCGACAACCTGACCCGCGAAAACGTGATGAAGCAGGCCGCCTCGTTGAAGGACTTCCGCACCGAAGTGCTGCTGCCCGGCATCAAGATCAACACCGGTCCGACCGACTTCGCGCCGATTTCCTCGCTCCAGCTGATGAAGTTCAAGGGCGAGAAGTGGGAGCTGTTCGGCGACGTCATCAACGCCGACGCCGGCGGCTAGAACCTTCAGGCGTAAATTTCGAACGTACCAGGCCTCCTGCGATACCGTCGCAGGGGGCTTTTTCTTGCGAACATTTTTTTCCCCTGTATCAATACAAGAGAAGAAACCACAGGTCCGCTCGACCCGAACGGGCCGCCAAGAACATCAGGGAGTTTAGGGATGACCAGCCCGATCAGCCGCCGCCTAGCCACCACTTTTCTGGGTCTGTCGCTGGGCCTGGCGCTTGCCTTGGGCTCCGGCCAGGCCGCGTTCGCGCAGAAGAAATACGATACCGGCGCCACCGACACCGAGATCAAGATCGGCAACATCGTGCCCTATAGCGGCCCGGCCTCGGCCTACGGCGTGGTCGGCAAGGCGATGGGCGCGGTGTTCAAGAAGGTCAACGACGACGGCGGTATCAACGGACGCAAGATCAACTTCATTTCCTACGACGACGCCTACTCGCCGCCCAAAGCCGTCGAGCAGGCGCGCAAGCTGATCGAGAGCGACGAGGTGCTGCTGCTGTTCGGCACGCTCGGCACTGCCTCCAACACCGCGATCCAGAAATACGTCAACAGCAAGAAGGTGCCGCAACTGTTCGTCGCCACCGGCGCTACCAAATGGAACGACCCGAAGAACTTTCCCTGGACCATGGGATGGCTGCCCTCCTACCAGAGCGAGTCGCGGATCTATGCGAAATATCTCGCCAAGGAGAAGCCGGCGGCCAGAATCGCGGTGCTCTACCAGAACGACGACATGGGCAAGGACTATCTCAAGGGCCTGAAAGACGGTTTTGGCGCCGACGCGTCGCGCATCATCGCCGAGGAGAGCTACGAGGTGGCGGAGCCGACGGTCGATAATCACGTGGTGCGGCTGAAATCCGCCAACCCCGACGTCATCATCTTCTTCACGACGCCGAAATTCGGCGCCCAGGCGATCAAGAAGATCGGCGAGATGAACTGGAAGCCGGTCACCATCGTCTCCAATGTCTCTGCCTCGACCGCGACCGTGATGCGGCCCGCGGGGATCGACAATTCGCAAGGGGTGATGTCGGCGGCCTACGCCAAGGACGTCAGCGATCCGCAATGGGCCGGAGATGCCGGCATCAAGGCGTTCGACGAACTGCTCGCGAAATACCTGCCGGAGGTCAACCGCGTCGATGCGTCCGCGATGACCGGCTACAACATGGCGACCACCATGGTCGAGGTGCTGAAGCGCTGCGGCGACAATCTTACGCGTGAGAACGTCATGAAGCAGGCTGCCGGCCTCAAGCAGTTCGCGCAGGGCGGCCTGTTGCCCGGCATCACGCTGAACACGAGCCCGGATGATTTTCAGCCGATCGAACAGTTGCAGCTGATGCAGTTCAAGGGCGAGCGCTGGCAGTTGTTCGGTGACGTCATCAGCGGCGAGTTGAGCAACTGACTCCGATCGCGCCAGGACCGATTTCGAAGACGAATTTCGAAGACGAAAGCAATATCATGACCGACCGGCGCCCCCTCCTCCGCGCGATCTTTGACGCGGCTGTCGCGGCCGCCCATCCCGACGTCGTGCTGTCGGCGCATCTGCGCCCCTTGCCGAAAGGCCGGGTGATCTGCCTTGCCGCCGGCAAGGGCGCGGCCGCGATGGCGGCAGCGGCCGAGCGGCATTATCTCGATGACCTCAAGCTCGATCCGTCGCGCCTGATCGGGATTGCCACCACCCGCCACGGCCACGGCGTGCCGACGCGGCGGATACGCGTGGTCGAGGCCGGCCATCCCGTGCCCGATGAAGCCGGCCTGAAAGCCGCCGACGACACGCTGCGGCTGGCGGGGGAAGCGACCGCCGACGACCTGCTGCTGGTGCTGTTGTCCGGCGGTGGCTCCGCCAACTGGATCGCGCCGGTCGAGGGCGTTTCGTTCGCCCAAAAGCAGCGGGTCAACCGGGCGCTGCTGCGCTCCGGCGCGCCGATCGGCGAAATGAATGTTGTCCGCAAACATCTGTCGCGCATCAAGGGCGGCCGGCTGGCGCGCGCCGGCCAGCGCGCCGAAATCGTCACGCTGGCGATATCTGATGTCCCGCATGACGATCCCTCCGCCATCGCATCGGGACCGACCGTGCCGGATCCGACCACGCTGGCGGACGCCCGGGCACTGGTTGCGCGATATAACCTTGCGATCGACGACGCGGTTCGACTCGCCTTGGACGATCCCAAAAATGAAAGCTGCAAGCCGGGCGACGTAGCTTTCGACCGCGCGACGTTCGAGCTGATCGCGCGACCAAAGGCCTCGCTCGAGGCCGCGGTCAGGATCGCCAGAGATGCCGGCTATGACATCGTCGAACTCGGCGCCGACCTCGAAGGCGAAGCGCGCGAGGTTGCCGCCGAGCATGCGCGGCTGGCGCTGAAGGCACGCAGTCAAGGCAAGCGCACCGCAATCCTGTCCGGCGGCGAGTTGACCGTGACCGTGCGCGGTAACGGCCGTGGCGGCCCCAACCAGGAATATGCGCTGGCGCTGGCCGACCTGTTGAAGGACACGCCTGACATTGCAGCACTTGCGGCCGACACCGACGGCGCCGACGGCGGCGCCGGCAGTGCGACGGACCCTGCGGGCGCCGTAATCGATCACGCAACGTTCGCCAGGATGAAGTCGCTCGGGCTCAACCCGAAAGCGTATCTGGCCAATAACGACGCGTCGGCGTTTTTCGAGGCGACGGGTGACTTGCTGCTGACCGGTCCGACGCTGACCAACGTGAATGACGTCAGGGTGATCTTGGTGGATGGGGCCTGACCGCGAACGCGGCTGTTGCAGGAAAATTAACGCTCTGTTCAGCGCGTTCAAAGGAAGTTGCTGAACTTTCCGGCATTTCAAACAAGCATTTCACCTGGTTCGGCATCTAATGGCCGGTCTCCTGAAGGGGGGAGCGCCGCGAATGGCGACGGGGGAAGCGCCATATGACGAATCGCGACCAGTTACCCATCGACCTTGGGCCAGCCGATTTGAATGCTCGGCTCGAGCAGGCGATCAACAATCTATCGCTCGGAATTGTCATCTTCGACCAGAAGCGCGAAGTCGTTTTCTGCAACGAGCGTTATATCGAGATGTACAGGCTCTCGCCCGAACAGGTGAAGCCGGGAACGCCGACCAGCGAACTGATCCGGCATCGGCTGAACCTCGGCCTGAAGGTGCACGTCGCGGCCGATGATTACATTCGTGAGCGCGTCGGGCGGGACATTGCGCTCGACACCACGGCTCAGCAATTCACCGACGGCCGGATCATCGCCTACACCGTCTATCCAATGCCCGATGGCGGCGGAATGGCGACGCACGAGGACATCACCGAGCGCGAAGAGCTCCATGCCCGTCTGAAGCGGCAGTACGACCTCGGCAAGGAACAGGAAGAAGCCCTGCGCTTCCGGAATTTCCAGTTCGACACCGCGATCAACAACATGTCACAGGGCTTGTGCTTCTTCGATGCCGATCACCGCCTGATCGTGTGCAACGACCGCTTCGTCGAGATGTACGGGATTCCGTTCGACCGCGTCGGTCCCGGCACGACGCTGGTGGAAATCGTCGATATGCGCTTCGAGGCGGGCAGCTTCCCGGCCATGTCCCGCGACGAATATCTGCGCTGGCGCACCAACGTTGCGGTTTCCGCCGAAGCAAAAGACAGCATCGTCGAACTGAAGAACGGCCGCACCTTCAAGATCCGCCACCGGCCGATGCCCGGCGGCGGCTGGGTTGCCACGCATGAGGACATTACCGAGCAACGGCAGTCCGAGGTCATGATCGAATTCATGGCGCACCATGATTCGCTCACCGAGCTAGCCAATCGGGTGCTGCTGAACCAGCGGCTCGAACAGGCGCTGGGCCGGATCGACGGCGGGGAACTGGTGGCGGTGCATCACCTCGATCTCGATCAGTTCAAGGCCGTGAACGATACGTTCGGCCATCCCGCCGGAGACCGGCTTCTGAAGATCGTCGCGGAGCGGTTGCGCGGGCTCGTTCGCGAGTCCGACACCATTGCACGCATGGGAGGCGATGAATTCGTCATCGTGCAGGCTCCAATCGAGGACCCCGCCGAGGCGACGTCGCTGGCGCAGCGCGTTATCAAGCTGTTGAGCGAGGCCTATGACATCGACGGTCACCAGGCCGTTATCGGTGTCAGCATTGGTATTTCAGTCGGACCCGGCGACGGGTCGAGCCCCGACAAGCTGTTGCGCAACGCCGACCTTGCGCTCTACCGCGCCAAGGGCGACGGACGCGGCACGTTCGGCTTCTTTGAGCCTGCGATGGATCTGCAGATGCAAACCCGCCGCATCATGGAACAGGACCTGCGCAAGGCACTTCCGGCCGGCGAGTTCGAGCTGCACTACCAGCCGGTCGTCAATCTGGCGAGCAAGGAAATCAGCGGCTTCGAGGCCCTGATCCGCTGGAATCATCCGACCAAGGGAATGATTTCGCCGGCCGACTTCATCCCGCTGGCGGAAGAGATCGGCTTCATCGTGCCGATCGGCGAGTGGGTGATCCGGCAGGCATGCGCTACTGCGGCGCAATGGCCGGAACCACTCAGCGTCGCCGTCAATATTTCAGCAATCCAGTTTCGCAATCCCGGCCTGATGCAGGTGATCGTCGGCGCGCTCGCGGCTTCCGGTCTCTCCCCCACGCGGCTTGAGATCGAAATCACCGAGACTGTGCTGCTGCACAACAAGGAAGCGACGCTCGCCGCACTTCATCAGTTGCGGGCGATCGGAATCCGGATCGCGATGGACGATTTCGGCACCGGATATTCCTCCCTGACCTATCTGCAGAGTTTTCCGTTCGACAAGATCAAGATTGACCGATCGTTCGTAAAGGACATTACGGAGAATTCGGGCTCGCTCAATATCGTGCGGGCGGTCGCAGCGCTCGCCAATGGAATGGGCATGACGGCCACCGCCGAAGGGGTGGAAACCCTGGAGCAGCTCGACAAGATCGCTTCAGAAGGGTGCACCGAGATGCAGGGGTTCCTGTTCAGCCGGCCGCTTCCCGCAAGCGAGATCGAACGACGGTTCCTTGTGGGGCGTGAGCCGCAAAAAGCTCCCGGCCGCATCGTCGCCTGACCGGTCCGACGCTGACCAATCTGAATGACGTCAGGGTGATTTTGGTGCAATAGGCGTCGCTCCGTCCACCGTCATTGCTGCGAGGAGCAAAGCGACGAAGCAATCCATTT
>Ga0070681_10006813_pt1 | contig 11119 bp, 10 predicted proteins | sample KBSC83BmetaG_FD_65650 | JGI IMG/M metagenome (GOLD analysis project Ga0070681, IMG submission 65650) | Corn rhizosphere microbial communities from Kellogg Biological Station, Michigan, USA - KBS C8-3B metaG | ecosystem: Host-associated > Plants > Roots > Rhizosphere | place: USA: Michigan...
GGGATCGACCAGTCCGGTCGGACGCACCACCTGCTCGACCACTTGGGCCTGGTGCGTGCGTTCGTATTCCGCCGGCGTCGCCGACACAAAAACGCTGCGCTTCATCATGCCCTCGAACTCGTCAAACCGCAGCGGCCGGTTATCCAGCGCCGAAGGCAGACGGAAGCCGTAATCAACGAGATTTTCCTTGCGCGCGCGATCGCCTTTGTACATCCCGCCAAGCTGCGGCATCGTGACGTGGCTTTCGTCGATGAACATCAGGGCGTCCGACGGCAGGTAATCGATCAGCGTCGGTGGCGGCTCGCCTGCGCGGCGGCCGGACAGGTGGCGCGAGTAATTTTCGATGCCTTTGCAGAAGCCCATCTCGTTCATCATTTCCAGATCGAAACGAGTGCGCTGCTCGATACGCTGTGCTTCGACAAGCTTATTCTGCTGCTGGAAGAATTCGATACGCTCGCGCAACTCCGCCTTGATTGCTTCGATTGCGCGCAGCGTTGTCGCGCGCGGTGTTACATAATGGCTCGATGGATAGACGGTAAAACGCGCAACGCGCTGCAATATGTGCCCCGTCAGCGGGTCGAACATCGAAAGGGTCTCAACCTCATCATCGAACATGCTGACCCGGATCGCGGACTCCGAGCTTTCAGCTGGAAAAATGTCGATTACGTCGCCGCGCACGCGAAATGTGCCACGCTTGAATTCGATCTCGTTGCGCTCGTACTGCATTTCAACCAGGCGCTGGATGATATCGCGCTGCGTGAGTTTTTCTTTCTCGCGCAGATGCAGAATCATGTCGTGGTAATCGGACGGATCTCCTATACCGTAAATCGCCGACACTGTCGCAACGATAACGGTATCGCGCCGCTCGAGGAGCGACTTGGTCGCGGACAGCCGCATCTGCTCGATGTGCTCGTTGATGCTCGAGTCCTTCTCGATAAACAAATCGCGCGACGGCACATAGGCTTCGGGCTGGTAATAATCGTAGTACGAGACAAAATACTCGACCGCGTTTTCAGGAAAGAATTCGCGCATCTCCGAATACAGCTGCGCGGCAAGCGTCTTATTGGGCGCCATGATGATCGCCGGACAGGCCAGGCGTGCGATGACGTTGGCCATCGTGTAGGTCTTGCCCGACCCCGTCACGCCGAGCAGTGTCTGGAATGAGAGTCCATCCGTGATACCTTCGGTGAGCTTGGCGATCGCCTCCGGCTGGTCCCCTGCGGGCTCGAATGTCTGATGCAATCGGTACGGGCTGCCGGGAAAAGTCACGACACTTTCCGCCGGGACCTCGGCGATAGCTCGATTTGCTGCAGGATTTGCCATAATCGATCGGGCGACGGTTCAAAAACCGATTATTGTCCCATATCGGTCGTGATTGTTGCCAGTATCGATCCAGACGCCGCCCATTTTCGCGTGTACGCGACAGCAACGCCGTATGACCGGCTACAATAGCGGGCGCGTGATCCATATCACTATCCGTTAAATCGTCCGACCACACTCATATGAGCGCATCGCCCCTTGCCGCCGTCGAAATGGCCCCCCGCGACCCGATCCTTGGCGTCACGGAAACCTACAACGCCGATCCCAACCCCAACAAAGTCAATCTTGGGGTAGGAGTCTATTGCGACGACAACGGCAAAATACCCGTGCTCGAGTGCGTGCGCCGAGCCGAGCAAACGATCGCGGCGGCAGCGCTGCCCCGCAATTACCTTCCGATCGATGGCCTGCAGGCGTACGACCGCGCGGTTCAGGGAGTGCTGTTCGGAGCCGATAGCGAGGCACTGCGCAGCGGACGCGTCGTAACGGTGCAGACTCTGGGCGGCACCGGCGGGCTTAAAGTCGGCGTCGATTTCCTGCGCCGGCTCAACCCGGGCGCCCAGCTCTGGATCAGTGATCCGAGCTGGGAGAATCACCGGGCCATATTTGAATACGCGGGATTTACGGTCAACACCTACCCCTACTACGACGCGCCGACGCATGGACTCAATTTCGACGGCATGCTGTCGACTTTGCAGGAGCTTCCGGCCGGGTCGATTACGGTCCTGCACGCATGCTGTCACAACCCGACCGGCGTCGATCTCACGCCTTCGCAGTGGGATCGCGTGATCGATGTCGTCAATGCGCGCGGACTGGTGCCGTTCCTCGATATCGCGTACCAAGGCTTCGCCGAAGGTCTGGACGCCGACGCAGCCGCCGTGCGCCGCTTCGCCGCAGCCTGCAAGGTGGTATTGGTATCGAGCTCGTTCTCAAAATCGCTCTCGCTGTATGGCGAGCGCGTGGGAGCGCTCAGCATCGTAGCGGAGAATGCGGCAGAGGCCGCGCGCGCCCTGAGCCAGCTGAAACGTGCAATCCGCACCAATTACTCGAACCCGCCGAGCCATGGCGGACAGGCAGTCGCGACCGTGCTCACCACGCCCGAACTGCGCACGCTGTGGGAAAACGAACTCGGGCAGATGCGCGAGCGCATCAAAACGATGCGCCGTCAACTTGTCGACAAAGTACGTGCGATCCGCGCTGATTTCGATCTGAGCTTCGTAGTCGAGCAACGCGGCATGTTTTCCTATTCTGGGCTTACGAGAGAACAGGTGCAGCGTCTGCGTTCCGAGTACTCCGTCTATGCGATCGACAGCGGGCGTATCTGCGTTGCGGCGTTGAACCCAAAGAACATCGATTACGCTGCATCGGCGATTGCAAGCGTGCTGATCTGAGCAATGCCAGGGCATTGAAAGCCCGGCGCGGGCGATTGTTTCACTTTTTTTCTTCTTTCCGGCCAAACAGGCCTTCGGCCCAGCCTCCGACTTTTGCGCCGACCGAAGTTCCGAGTCCCGGGCCCAGTACTGCGGTGCCCACCGCTGCACCGGCGATGCTCGCACCGGTCGGATACAGCAGCGGCGCGTGGACTGTTCCCGCGACATTAAGCGGAACATTTGCGCTCGTGCCCAGTGCCTTGACCTTGGCGGTGATGCGCCCGGAGAGATCCTTGGCCGGCGAAATGTTCACATTCCCGTCCGCGGCGAGCACGCCCGAGGCGATCTTAAGCTGCGTGAACCGAAAAGCATTGCGTTCCATATTCAGATGGCCGGACAGCTGGTCGAAATGCGTCTCCCCGCCCGTCGCTCCATGCTTGATCAACTTGGTTGCTGCTTGCGCGATGTCGACGCCGTGCAGCACGCCATTCTGAATGTTAAACGGCGTTTCAAGCCGCAGCGCGCTCATCACGTGGCTTGCGTCAGGCGCCGACGCTGAGAACACTGGCTTGGCAGTAAGCTTGCCGCTCATTTTGGTGCCCGGCGAAAGCAGCGGCGCCAGCGAGTTGAGTTCGACCTGATTGACGTCGATATTGCCTTTGAGCTTAAACCCTTTCTGCCAGCTGACGGCTGTTTTGCCTTTGACTGTGCCGCCATAGAGCTTGGCGTTCACCTCACTGAAGTCGGCATCGTTCAGCGTCGCCACCCCCTTGACCGTAAGCTCGTCGAACACTATTGCGGGTCCGGCCGGGATTTTCCACGATTTCGCGGTGGCGCTAATCAGATAATTTGATTTGTCAGGTTTGACGAAGGCTTTGAGCTTGCCGTCCTGCGTGCTCAATGAAGCATCTTCTGGCTCGCCCTTACCGTTAAGATTCACGCGCGCGTCGAATGGACCAAAGCTCACCTTGTCGAGAGTAACCACCGCATCATTGAGGCGAATGCTCTCGACCCGCACCAGTGGCGGGCGTTGCGGCGCCTTCTCGTCCGACTTCATCCATACCGGAATCTTGTCGAGCGCCTTTTGCGTCAGCACTAGCGACTTAATTTCGACGCTGCGAATAACCTTGGTCGAGCTCAGCAGCGTGAAAAAATCGGGAGTAATCGTCGCCTTACTTACCTTGATATCGCCGGTTTTGCCCACCGTGATGCCATCGACCGTGAGATGCGGCAAAGGCAATGGCGCGAACTTAATGCTGGTAATCGATACCTGCTCTTTTAACCGGTCCGATACCGCTTGCTCGATTTCAGGAATGTAATCGTTGAGCGTGATGAAAAACGGCAGCGCGATAAGTATCAACAGCAGAACGCCAAACGCGATCCCGATCCGCACAAACCATTTCATAGTGACAGGCGTCGTTGAAGCGTTGACCCGAACGGCTCAACACATTACTATATCCGCCTTTTGCAACACCTTCCACCCGATTCATTTCCCCGATAGCTCAGTTGGTAGAGCGACGGACTGTTAATCCGCAGGTCCCTGGTTCGAGCCCAGGTCGGGGAGCCAAATACTCAGCTATCAGGATGGTTGGATCCACTCGGTAATTATTCATACCGAAAATCCCAGATAGCGTCGAGATTCGGTTCCAAGTGAGTTTCGTCACGGTTGATCTGACCGCGCGGCTGTTCGTCGTGACTGAACGCACGCCCGTCAGTCCGCCGGACTCCTGCTTGTCTCCCGAATTTGGACGCTGGCACGTTAGATGCATGTAAGAGCGCGAGTATTCCATTTTGGAGATTATGATGGTTGACATCCTGCTGAGTAGCCTGCTGGTGGTTCTGGCATTGATTGGCGGTATCGCGATTTGGGTCGGCGTTAAATTCACCCGAGCTAGCGAATAACGCGACGGGAAGAAACGATTCCGTTTTTCTACGCTTGCAGCGGCCTAGGTCCCGGGTCGGCGAGCCAAACACGTTTACGCATGCGTGAAAAATAGGCAGCCTCGCGTAAACCGAGATGGCACGGCCTTTGTCAGCCTGTTCCGGCCGAGAATCCACAGCGTTATCCACAGAAATGGTGGATACTTGTCCGGGGCCACTTCATGGCCCGCTCGTCGTTACACGACTTTGAACCTCGCCAAGTCAAAATTATCCCCCACCTCGACGAGCTTGCTTGGCATCAGATGGTATTGTTTGCCGTTCACGTCCAGATCGAAGCGCTGATCGGGGATAAAGCTACGCGCGCGCAATAGTAGGTCAATCTCGCCATTCGGATTCGGCGCGGTTGACAGCATCACCGCCGGATAGCCTTTCTGCGTGGGATTGGATGCCGGGTGGTCACCTGAGGGCAAAAGCTTGACCGCAATTGCGGTATTCGACAGCAATTGGATGCCAACGCTGCGCTGCTGAAGATTGGCGCGCGTAATGCGACGGACGACACCGACACCCCAGTGTTGCGAGGTTTCAGTCTGCACGCCAAGCACACGTCCAATTCTGACCCAATCACCTTTGAGCGGCGGAATGATTGCACCGAAACCGCCGTCACTCACGTTCTCGATGATCCAGCTCTCGCTGCCGTCCAAAGGCATAAAATCCAGCGAATCATCATCGGCTGCGGATAAAATGTTCGTCAGCATTTGCGTGAAGGTGCGTACCACCGTAATTCGCGCGGCAATCTTGCGGCGCTCGGAGCCGCGCGCTGGCGGATTATCCGACCAGTACAATGCAAGATGCTGCATGACCGGCAGCACAAGGTCGGGTTCAAAACTAACGCCGATATCGAAGTGCGAAGGCGCTCTGTCCCCGGTCTTTATTTTCTGAATCAGCTGTTCGAGCGCCGGCAGCGCCGCACCGGGACCGAAAAAGCGCATCGTCGGGGTCGATTCGATGCCTTTGAATATGCGCGCGGGCTTTCTGCGCGTCCATAGGTCGAAGCAATGGTTGCTGCCGGACACCGGCTGCGGCTGCATGACGTACATATCGGCTAATTGAGCGACGGTGCGCTCGGCGATTTCCTGTGCGATCGGAGTCAGGCCGTGGGTCGACGACGCGCTGAGCATCATCGCTTTGAGAAACTCGCGCTGCACGGTGCTCCTGCCCTGCACGCCAGGATAAATCTTGACGACGACGGTGGCGATGTCCCTCGTTTCAGCAAATTGATAGATCCGACCAAGGTCGTCCCATAGGCGGTCATCGACAGCGCCGTATCGCTGCAGAATCCATTTGAGCTGCATCGTCAACGCACGTAGCGCACGCGCAACGATGACCGGCAGATACTTCGCGTTCGTCGCCGCGTTGCCAGCATCGGATTGGAATTGATCGATGCACCGAATGTAAGCGCTACCGAGCATTTTCCAGGACTCGAATATCGTGGTCCACAGCTTGTTCGCACGCACTTTTTCGCGGCGGTCGTTGGCGAGGTATTCGTGCGTGATTTTGCGCTGATGGCCTTTTGCGGCCTGGTCGAGCAGCCCTAGCAATTCAAAACGATAGGCGAGCGTAAACCACTCGGCACGACTGGCCGACTCGAGCCAGAATCCGATTTCCTCGAGTGTTAACGCAGAATCGTAGACGGGCAGCTCTGCAATGAGCTTTTTCGCAAGTTTGATTTCCGCCATCGGGTGCACCGACCGGCCGAATAGCGCTCCCGAAACCTTTCCAACGACATTGAGCATTTGATTCCTCCCATAGATTACCTGTGGAGGCTATGCAAGATTCAAGCCCGTTCAACTGCGACTGAAATCAATGGCTTAAGTTCCGGTTGCGGCGTAATCCCGTTGACGTGCACGCAGCCCATACGAAAAATCGACGGCTGCTTTCGGCACGTGACACACCGGGTGGACCTGCTCGTAAGCCTATTCCATTCGGCGCCGTTGATAATCCCCGCACTAAGACGGCCTCGGCTCTTGATTCTTCCCGCCCAGATTTGGTGCCGTCGATCACTCGTCTCCCATGAATATGCGAGGAGATTTAACGAGATAATGACCGCGTCAGCAAAGACTTCCAAAAGGCGCATATGGACCTTATTCCGAATGTTTTCAAAGTGGACGACCCGCATGCAGCGCTGAAATTATCCAGGCTGCGCCGCATGCAGCGGGTGGCGACGTTGCTGCTCTGCGCAATGCTGGTTCTGCTTGCGCTGAGCGCGGCATTCCAAACGACCTTTTCGTGGCTGCAGTGGGTGCAGGCATTTGCCGGAGCCGCTACGGTAGGCGCTATCGCCGATTGGTTCGCCGTGGTCGCGCTATTTCACCATCCCCTCGGCCTGCCCTTCCCACACACCGCTATCGTCCCGGCAAACAAGGATCGGATCGGCGCAAGCCTGGGGCACTTCGTCGAGCACAATTTCCTGACTGCGGAAAATGTCATCCGCAAGCTCGAGCAGCGCAATCTGGCCAAGGCGGCCGCCGAATGGATAGCGGATCGATCAAACAGCGAGCATTTGGCGGAACGCGCCTGTGCGCTGATTCCGGCGCTGTTAAATGCGCTCGGAGACGAAGATGTGAGGCGCTTTGTTGATCGCACTCTTGCGCCGCAGCTCAGAAAATTGGATGTGGCAAACATCGCTGGCAACATCCTGACGGTGCTGACTGCTCAAGGCCGGCACCAGGCGGTGCTGGATCGGGCGCTGCACGCACTGGAGGGCTGGTTGGTCGCAAATAAGGATACGATTACAGCGAAGTTCAGCGCAGCTTCGAAATACACCCCGGGGTTTTTGGATAGCTACATCGTAAACAAGTTTGCGCAAGGTATCATCGCCTTGCTACACGAGGTTGCGCGTGATCCGGATCACGAAATTCGCCGGCAATTCGATCGCGCGAGTGCTGAATTCATTCACAAGCTTAAGACCTCGATCGAATATCGCGAACAAGGCGAAGTGCTCAAGCGCGAATTCCTCGCGCATCTGGAACGCGAGGGTTATTACCGGATCGTATGGAATGACATCAAGCAAAGGCTCGATGCCGACTTGGCGTGCGACCATTCTCTCATCCGGACGCATATAGCCGAGGCTTTGGCCAAGCTCGGCAACGGCCTGCGGGATGATCCCAACCTGCAGATTAGACTCAACGCCTGGCTATTGCAGGCAATCGAGGCTTTGCTCGTGCGGCACCGGCATCAGGTGTCAGGACTGATCACGGACGTGGTAAAGGGTTGGGACGCCCGCGAAGTAGCCGAGAAAATGGAACTCGAAATTGGCAAGGACTTGCAATACATCCGGATCAGCGGGACTCTGGTCGGAGGAACCGTTGGCTTACTATTGCATGCGATCACCGGCCTGTTATAACGCAGTGGCGCTTGAGCGGCCGGACGGATCACCGCCAGAACCACCGTCACGCCAGCCCGCCGGTCAGTAGCTACGTCTAAAGCAGGCCTCGAGAAATTCACTCAACTCGTTAGCGAACTCGACATATCCGTCGTTGATCGCATTGAGCGCAATGCGCTGCCACGACTCGCCATGATCGATCGCCTGCGCGGTCGCGCTGGCAGCGGGCAGCATCTGGCGAAAATCATTGACCGCCTGTTCGAGATTCGAGAAGCACAGCACCATTTAGCTCCATCGTGAAAACTTTGGCTACACGCCTGATTGAGCAAGAGCCGTGCCTGATGGAAATGCCCGCGCTCCCGCACCGGGAAGCGCTCAAGCGGCGAAAAATGCCGCGCATGCCATGACTTTTCCGAAGACAAAGCTTAGCCAGGCTGTCGAAATCAACGTCAGTGCTGACGGCGGCTTGACAATCGGAATCGATAAAACGGGGGCCGCCAGTCGTTTCTCAATGCGATCGCTGACTCGATGGGCCTCCGCTTACCGCCTGACACCATTGGCCAAGTTCAGTAATTCGTCCCGCCTGGCCCATTAATTGCCTTTGCTTGGGCAGTTGACACAAAAGAAAGGCGTTATGAAATCGCTAACCGAGGAAAGGTCAAAAATACTCGCGGAGAGACACGGATGGTCGGCCGCTCGCGCGCAAGGCTATGTCGCGGGCGAAGCTTGTCGCCGGGGTGAGGAAGTTCCTTCGATGTATGCGATGGTCGGAATCGACGATTATGCCGTGGGCTTCCGAGCGGGCTATTTCGTGCGCCAGAGCTCGCGTTCGACGTACGCTGCTAATCTCGACACGCAATTTGTCCCGGCGCAATTGCGCAGCGCCGACTTATAACAGGTCCTTCATCAACCGTTCGCGTGCAAGTACCGCGGTAGCATCAATCTTCCAAGGCACCACCTCGTGCCTTCGTCTTCGATAAGAGCTGGGAGGGACCGGCCTGGTTAGCGCGCGCCGGCAAGCAGCTTAGCAGGCTAATGCTTAAGCTTAAGCAGGATCACGAAATTCGGTCCGAAGCGAACGCGTGAGTCGGTGTCGGCCAGGTACGCTTGACCCGTCGGTACTTCGTCGTCGTTGACGAACGTGCGGTTGCGGGAGCGCAAATCGCACACCCAGACGCCCTCGCTACAGATGCGCAGCTCGGCATGCCGGCGCGATACATGCCGGTACGGCTGTATTTCGTCTGCGACGGGGCAGAACCCGATTTCGCGCCCGATGTTGAGGCTATCCTTCAGTTCGGTGGTTGCGTTCCACGGCCACTCGACCGTGCACTGCACCGGCGTGTCGTCAAGTTGGGCGGGCGGCTCAAGCACAGCGCTTACGGTATTTTGCAGCGGTTCCTTGGCGACCTGCACGCCGCCGCGCGCAACCAAGCTCTCGTCCTGCCCCAGCAACTTCGCCATCTCGCCGGGCTGAAATAACGCGGTTTCGTCTGAACCGTTGTTTTGAGGTACCGCTTCGGAAGACATCACGGGCACGACCGCCGCTTCGGCCCAAGCCCCCGACTTGATGCTGAAACCCTTCGCCAGCAGCTGCGCTTCGACCGCGAGGATCAGCTGCTGCGCTTCCAACGACGCTTGAGTGATATTGCGCCGGAATGCCTCGGCCAGCCGGACGTCATCATGAGAATCGGTGGCGGGCAGACCGAGAAAACGGCGGAACGATATGCGGTCATGGCACGCTTCAAGAAGCGCGGCCTCGCTCATGCCGTACCAGCGCGCAATCAAGGACATTTTCAATGCCGCCAGCGGAACATCGGCATGTACGCGGGTGCCGATCGCATGCATCAACGGGGCCAGCGGAGTCCAGTCGATCAAGCGCTCGATCTGCACCAGAAAGTGTTCGGATGTTGCGTTGCTCGACATGTCCATAAGCAAGTCCCGGTCTTCGCCCCGATCAAGAAGTTTACCCCAATTTGATTTCATTGTGCCGCACGCACATCGATAGGAATGGTCAATTACGTCGACACACATGCATGCTTTATGCCTGAAGAGCAAGCGCGTGTCGTCGGGCGGACTGTGCGCCTCGGATCACGCCGTTCGTGACTGCAGTGTAGACTGGCGAAATGAACCCACCCGACGACGGCCGGCCCTATGCGTGGAACCCGGCCTTGGGCCTGCAGCTAGTCGAAGTCGTGGTTGAGGTTCCGCGCGGCAGTTTTATCAAGCGCGGGTCCACCGGTCATATAGACTTCATTTCCCCGCTGCCGTGCCCGTTTAACTACGGTTCGGTACCTAACTATTTGGGCCTTGAAGGCGATCTGCTCGATGCATTGATCCTGGGGCCGCGTCTACCCTTCGGCGCGCGCAAGCTCGTTAAGGCTTGGGGAGCCGTAACTCTGACCGACCGCGGGATGAGCGACGACAAACTTGTCTGCAGCGACCAGCCTTTGAACTCTGCACAGCGACAAAATGTGCTGCGGTTCTTTCACTTCTACGCAAAGTGCAAGGGATTGCTGAATGCGTGGCGACGCCGACCCGGACGCAACGCGTGCGAGGGCTGGTGCGAGGCGAACGAGGCACTCGCGCGCGCACGCTACCGACCCGCAACTTGGCGCGGACCCAGCGTCAGTTTTTGAAACCTCGCGCGCGTGATCATGCGGATCGCCTGGAACGCGGCGATGCCGCGGAGAAAACTAGGCGGGCTTGCGCTTGAGCAGGAATGCCTGGATGCCCTCCTGTACTACTTCGTCGCGCTGATTCAGCACCTGCAACTGGCGCTTCATCACGCCTCGCTTCGCATCGGATGTCTCGCGCTTCTCGAGCACTTTGATTCGCGCGTGGATTGTGTCGCCCGGCTTGACCGGCTTCGTGAACTTCAGGCTGTCGAACCCCAGAAATGCGATCAGTGTGTCGTCGTAAAGGTGAAGTTGGAACAGCAAACCCGCCGCAATCGCGTAAACGAGAGGACCGTGCGCGATGCGCCCTCCGAATTGCGTCTGTTTGCAAAATTCTTCGTTGACGTGCAGCGGATTGTAGTCGCCCGACAATCCCGCAAACATCACGATGTCGGTTTCGGTGACGGTGCGCCCGGGACTCTCGTATTCCGCGCCGATTGCCCACTCTTCCCAATACATGCCGGTCATCGCATAGCCTCCCCGCGTTGTTTTAT
>Ga0070681_10006814_pt1 | contig 11119 bp, 7 predicted proteins | sample KBSC83BmetaG_FD_65650 | JGI IMG/M metagenome (GOLD analysis project Ga0070681, IMG submission 65650) | Corn rhizosphere microbial communities from Kellogg Biological Station, Michigan, USA - KBS C8-3B metaG | ecosystem: Host-associated > Plants > Roots > Rhizosphere | place: USA: Michigan...
GCCATGCCGGACGGCGCCGGCGCGGTCATGATCGACGGCAAGATGCAGGACGACGCCACCTGGAAGCAGGCCCGGGTGCTCCTCGACCTCGCCCGGCTGGTCGCCGCCAAGGACCCGGACATGGCCGCTCGCTACGGCCTCTAGCGACCGTCTGGCGGAAGGCCGGACGTTCCATTATCTGTTGGTATCATGAGCACGATGCGTAAAGCCAAATTCAAGATCGGCCAGGTGGTGAAGCACCGCCTGTTCTCGTTCCGCGGTGTCGTTTTCGACATCGATCCGCAATTCGCCAACACCGAGGAATGGTGGCAGTCGATCCCGGCCGAGATCCGTCCGCACAAGGACCAGCCGTTCTACCACCTCTATGCCGAGAACGAGGAGACCGAGTACGTCGCCTACGTCTCCGAGCAGAACCTCCTGCCCGACAATTCCGGTACGCCAATCCGCCATCCGGACGTCGCCGACGTGTTCGAATGGAAGAACGGCGCCTACCGCCAGCGCGATTTCACGCTGCACTGAGCCGCCACCGCTCGAGATTCAAACGGAAAAGGCGCGGAGCCTGAGGCCCCGCGCCTTTCGCATTCAGTGTCGCGCTGCGCTTACTTCTTCGGCGCCGCGGGAGCCGCCGGGGCCGGAGCGCCCGGGGGCGTCTGGCCCTGCTGGCTCTCGAGCTTCTTGCGCTCCGCGTCCGCCTTCTTCTGGAGCTCTTCCTGCAGCTTGCGCTGCTGCTCTTCGAACGCCTTCGGATCGGTCGGCGGGCCGTCATAAGCCTTGGCGAAATCGGCGAGCGGCAGCGGCAGCGAGATCGCGGTGCCTTGCAAGTTGATCGCCTGCACGGTGATCTGCTGGCCCTTCTTCATCTTGGCGATGAGATCGTCGGTCGCCGGGTAGTCGGCCATGCAGCCGACCGGGAAGCAAATCTTGTACGGCGCCTGCATCGGCTGGTTCTGGTCGACGATGACGCGCGTGCCGTGCGCGAGCTGCATGCCGAGCGGCACGGTGATGCGCAGAACCTTCTGCTCGCCCTCCGGCTCGAACAGCTGCACGATCGCGACCGGCATGCCGTTCTCGAGCCGGCCGTCCTTGGTGACGACGCAGACCTGCTTGTTGTTGGTGTCCGGACCCTTGCCGCAGACCTTCATCCACGGCGAATACATTAGCTGCGGCTCGCCCTGCGCGGCCTGGCCGGGCGCTGCGGGAGCAGGCTGCGCCGGCTGAGCGGGCTGGGCCGCCGGCGCGGCGGGCTTGGCCGCCGGCTTCTTCGGCTGCGCCAGCGACGGCGACGACCAGGCAGCGGCAAGCGCGGCAACGCCAATCGTTGCCGTGAGCGCGCGGCCCCAAGACCGGCCTGAAGTCAGGGCCGATGCGATCGGATGATCCATTGCGATAAATCCCTTGCTTTCCAACCGCCAGGCGGGCTGCGTGGCCATTCCGAACGGTCGCCTCGCCCGGCTCTCTCGATGCGAAATACGGCGGGAGCGTGACCCCTCGCCGCTGCCTGATAGCCGAATTCACGCCTGCAATAAAGCCACGAAGCCCCAGAAAATGCCGTGCAGGCCGCATCGCGCGGCCCGTGGTAAATTCGCGCGACCCGGAGCCGAATCGCCATCCGCCCAGTGCAAACGCCACCGTTTCGTTCGACACCAGCGCAACGATCCATGCCGTCGCGCCGCAGCGTCGTGCTGGGCGCGCTCGCGGCCTCGCTGCCGTGGCGGCTCGCGCAGGCGCAAGCCGCCCGTCACGCCATCGCCATGCACGGCGCGCCCGCCTGGGGCCCGGACTTCTCGGCGCCGGTCTACGCCAATCCGGACGCGCCGAAGGGCGGACAGCTCGTGCAGGGCGTGCTCGGCGCCTTCGACAGCCTCAATCCCTTCATCGTCAAGGGCATCCCCGCCGCCAATATTCGCGGCTACCAGATCGAGAGCCTGCTCGCGCGCGGCTACGACGAGCCGTTCACGCTCTACGGACTGATTGCCGAGTCGGTCGAGACCGACGAGGCACGCACATACGCGGTCTTCACGATCAACCCGAAGGCGCGCTTTGCCGACGGCAAGCCGGTCACGCCCGAGGACGTGATCTTCTCGTGGCAATTGCTGCGCGACCACGGCCGGCCGAATTATCAAATCTACTATGCCAAGGTGAAGCAGGCCGTCGCCGTCGGCGAGCGCGCCGTGCGCTTCGATCTCACCGGCGCCGACGACCGCGAATTGCCGCTCATCATCGGGCTGATGCCGATCCTGGCGAAGCACGCGGTCAAGGTCGACACGTTCGAGGACACCACTTTCACGCCGCTCCTCGGCAGCGGTCCGTACACGATCAGCGCCGTGAAACCCGGCGAGAGCGTCACCTTCACGCGCGATCCGAACTATTGGGGCCGGGATCTGCCGATCAACCGCGGCGTCTGGAATTTCGACACCATCCGCTACGACTATTACCGCGACGGCAACACGCACTTCGAAGCCTTCAAGAAAGGCCTCTACGACGTCCGTCTCGAGACCGATCCGGGCCGCTGGCAGACCGCCTACGATTTCCCGGCGCTGCGTGACGGTCGCGTCGTCAAGGAGCCGTTCCCCTACGGCCTGCCGAAGGGCATGGACGGGCTATGCTTCAACACGCGGCGGCCGATCTTCGCCGACATCCGCGTGCGCGAGGCGCTGCTCCACCTGTTCGACTTCGAGTGGATCAACCACACCTATTTCTTCGACCTCTACAAGCGCACCGCCAGCTACTTCGACGGCTGCGAACTCTCGGCGCACGGCGTGGCCGCGAGCGCACGCGAGCAGGAGCTGCTCGCGCCGTTTCCCGGCGCGGTGCGTCCCGACATCATGGCGGGCCAATGGGAGCCGCCGAAGACCGACGGCACCGGCCGCGACCGCCATGGTCTCGCGCGGGCCTTTGCACTGCTCAAGGACGCCGGTTACGCGCTCAAGGGGACCGAACTCGTTCATGTGGCGAGCGGGCGGCCCTTCGCCTTCGAGATACTCACCAACACCCGCGACCAGGAGCGCCTCGCGCTCGCCTATACGCGCACGCTCAAGCGCGCCGGCATCGACGCGCGCGTGCGCAACGTCGATCCGACGCAGTTCGAGCACCGCCGCATTGGCTTCGATTTCGACATGATGCAGTACCGCTGGGAACAATCGCTGTCGCCCGGCAACGAGCAGCTCTTCTATTTCAGCTCCGAAGCGGCCGAGCAGAACGGCAGCCGCAACTACATGGGCGTGAAGTCGAAGGCGATCGACGCCATGATCGCGGCGCTTCTGTCCGCGACCGCCCAGGAGGATTTCGTCACGGCGACGCGCGCGCTCGACCGCGTGCTGCTGTCCGGCTTCTACGTCATCCCGCTCTATTATCCGCCGGTGCAGTGGATCGCGCGCTGGACGCGCATCGCGCACCCGGCGCGCACCTCCCTCTACGGCTACCTGCCCGAGACGTGGTGGGTGAAGGACGGCAAGGCGTGAGCGCGGGATTGACCCTCGACGGCCTGTTCCGCCGCGCCGGCGTGCGCAATGCGCATGCCACGGCCCTCGCCGATCCGCCGCATCGCGCGACATTCACCGACGGCGCGCGACGCCGGCTGACCTATGCGCAGGCCGACCGCGCCATCTCCGCCTTCGCCGCGACCTTGCGCGGCCTCGGACTGCACACTGGCACGATCGTCGGCCTGCAATTGCCCAACACGGTCGAGAGCGTGATCGCCTTCCTCGGTACGGTGCGCGCCGGCATGGTGGCGGCGCCGCTGCCGGTCCTGTGGCGGCGCCAGGACATGGTCGAAGCGCTCGGACGCGCCGGCGCCCGCGCCATCGTCACGGCGGCGCGCATCGGTGAGACGCGTCACGCCGAGCTCGCCATGGAGGTCGCGGCCGAGCTGTTCCCGATACGCCAGATCTGCGCCTTCGGCGCGGACCTGCCCGACGGCGTCGTGCCGCTCGATGGCGTGTTCGCGGGCGGCGCGGCCGACACTCCGCCGCAGCGGCTGGGCGATGTTTCCGCCCAGGTCGTCGCCATGACATTCGACATGAGCGCCGACGGCATCGTCGCCGTCGCGCACGACCACGCGCATCTTCTCGAGGCCGGCGTCGCGCTCGCCGAGGCGGCCGGGCTCGCGCTCGATACGCCGATCGTCACGACGATCCCGCTCTCATCGTTCGCGGGACTGACCGCGAGCCTCATGCCGTGGCTGATCACGGGCGGCGAGTTGAGCCTGCATCACGGCTTCGACGCAGACGCCTTCGCAGGCCAGACAGCGGCGCTGGAGCACGGCGCCGTCGTGCTGCCGGGGCCGGTGGTGGCCGCACTTGCCGACGCGGTCGCCGCCACGAACCGGATCGTCGCGCTCTGGCGCGCGCCGCTTGGGCCCGCCGCCCGCACGCCGGTGGCGAACATCGCCGACTGCGTCGCGCGCGACGAGGCCTCCGTCACCGTCGCCACCCGCGGCGAAGACGGCCTGCCCGATCCGACGATCGTCGAGGCTGCGGCCAGGATCGCCGCACCCGGCACGGTCGCCGTCGGCGCTTATAAATTCCGCCAGGCGGCGCTCGATACCGCGGTCGCCGCCTCCGATCCCGCCGCGATGATCGCGGCGCTGCCGGACGCGCTGCTGGGCAACCGCCTCGCCGGCCACGCGCCGGAAGCGGCTCGCATCGCTGCCGATCTCGCAGCCCACGGCGCAAATCCGCTGGTGGCCCAAGCCTTCCGGCGCGGGCGGTCTCTTAATTCCGAGGCGTCGTCAACGCGGTATTAACAGGCCGCGCGTAGGGTGCCGTGGTCATTTTGTAACCCGTGTGCGTCATATGTCGCTGCAAGGTCCGCTGATCGTGGTCGCCGATACTCCGGCGACGGAGTTCACCAAGGCTTTGAGCGAAGCCGGCGCCTTCCCCATCGTCGAAGCGACCTGGGCCGATGCGCCGACCGCCTTCGTCGCGGTCAAGCCGGCGGCCGTCGTCATCGCCGAGCCGGGCCCGCCGCCAAGCGAATCCTCCGCCCGCATGCTCTGCCTTCAGATCGCCACCGCGAAGGGGCCGATCGTGCCGGTGATCGGCCTGGCCGATGGCGATCGTGACGCGGCGCTGCCGAATGCGCTGCCGGCCGACGCCTCCCTGCCCGTCGCCCGCATCGTCGCGCGCCTGCAATCGGCGCTGCGCGTTCGCGCGCTGCACGCCACCGTCTTGCGCCGCTATAACGAGGCCGCGTCCGGCCAGTTGCCGCCAATGCCGGCGACCGATGCACTCGACGACGCGACCGTGCTCATCGTCGGCCGCGGCCCGCTGTACCCGGCGCTCAGCGTCGCCATGGGCGAGCGGGTGAAGATGATCGGCGCGCTCAGCGTCGAGAACGCGGCGAAATATCTCAACGCCCGCGACATTGACGGCGTGGTCGTCGGCGACGGCTTCTCGCAGGTGACGACCGACGCCTTCCTCGCGGCGCTGGCCGAAGACACCCGCTTCCGCGACCTGCCGGTCGCCGTCATTGGCGAGACTTCGGACGACTTCGCCGAAGTCCTGCCGAACGTCGACCACCTCGATCCCGACCCGCACCGCATCGTCTCGCGCATGGTGCCGCTCATCCGGCTGCACGCCTTCGAGGCGCGGCTCAAGCGCGTCATGGCCTCGCTCGAGGCCGGCGGCATGTTCGATCCCGACACCGGGCTGCTCACCCGCGAGGCGTTCTGGCGCGATCTTGGCAAGGCGATCGCCGAGGCCGCCGACCGCAGCCAGCCACTGTCGCTCGCCCGCTTCTCGTTCGAAGGGCCGCTCGACGACCGCGCCGCGCTCGACGGCGCACGCCTCGTCACGCGGCTCGCCCGCGCCATCGATTTCGCCGCGCGCGAAGAGGACGGCGCCATCCTCATGGCCTTCACCCAGACCGATCTGCGCAGCGCCCATGTGGTCGCGCGCCGCATCGCCGGCGCGTTGAAGACCACGATGCTCGGCTCGCATCGAACCTCGCAACAGGTGACTGCCAATGTGACGCTGGCGACGCTGAAAGCCGGCGACACCCTCGACACGCTGATGCTGCGCGTCATGGGCAGCCGCATGGTTGCCGCCGAGTAGGCGGACGCTTACCTTCAGGCTCCGGAACTCGAGGAGCCGCCCCATGTCCGACCGCCGTCCCATCCGCATCGACGTCGTCTCCGACGTCGTCTGCCCGTGGTGTTTCATCGGAAAACGTCGGCTTGAGAAGGCATTGGCGCTCGCCTCCGATGTTCCAGTAGAAGTTCACTATCGGCCCTATTACCTCAACGAATGGATCCCGGCCGAAGGCATGAGCCGCGACGAGTACCTGACGACCAAGTTTGGCTCGCCCGAGCGCTACAAGGGCATCGCCCAGCGCGTGCAGGCCGCCGCCGCCGCGGAAGGCCTCGTCTACGCCGTGGACTCGATCAGCCGCCAGCCCAACACCCGCGACGCGCATCGCCTGATCCGCTGGGCCGAAGGCATCGGCAAGGCGCCCGACATGAAGCAACGGCTGATGGACCTCTACTTCACAGAGGGCGCCGACCTCTCCAATGAGGCGGTGCTGGTGCAGGCCGCCGCCGATGTCGGCCTCGATCCGGAGGACGTGCGCGCCGCACTCGACAGCGACAAAGACATTGCCGAGATCGAGCAGGAGGTGAACGCGGCCAAGGAAGCGGGCATCCAGGGCGTCCCCTGCTTCATCCTGGACGGCAAATACGCCATCTCCGGCGCGCAGGAGCCCGAAGCACTGGCGCAGGCGATCCAGCAGGTCAGCGCGCAAGCCGCGGAATAGCGTGTCGCGCAGCGTGTCCTCGACCGAGACGTTCGATTTCATCGTCGTCGGAGCGGGCAGCGCCGGCTCGGTGCTGGCCAACCGGCTGACCGCGAACGGCCGCCACCGCGTACTTCTGCTCGAGGCCGGCCCTCCCGATCGCAATCCGTGGATCCACATCCCGGTCGGCTACGGCAGACTCTTCAAGGATCGCCGCCACAACTGGTGTTTCACGACCGTGCCGCAGGAGGGCTGCCACGGCCGTGAGATGATCCAGCCGCGCGGCAAGGTGCTCGGCGGCTCGAGTTCGATCAACGGCCTGATCTATATCCGCGGCCAGGCGCAGGACTTCGACCAGTGGCGTCAGCTCGGCAATGCCGGCTGGGGCTTCGACGACGTGCTGCCCTACTTCCGCAAGGCCGAGGACAACGAGCGAGGCGCCGACGACCTGCACGGCGCCGGCGGACCGCTTGCCGTATCGAACGCACGCGATGAGCACCCGCTGGCGCTCGCCTATATCGAGGCCGCGCAGCAGTGCGGCTTTCCGCGCAACGACGACTTCAACGGCGCGGCGCAGGAAGGCGTCGGCTTCTATCAACTGACGATGCGCGGCGGCCTGCGCTGGTCCGCCGCCAAGGGCTACCTCAAGCCGGCGCGGAAGCGGTCCAATTTGAGGATCGTGTCCGAGGCGCTGACGTCGCGGATCGTTTTCGACGGGCGTCGCGCGAGCGGCATCGAATATTGGACGGATGGCGAGAAGCACATCGCGACTGCTGGCCGCGAGGTCATCCTGTCGGCCGGCGCGTTCGGCTCGCCGCAGCTGTTGCAGCTTTCCGGCGTCGGACCGGCGACATTGCTGCAATCGCTGGGCATCCCCGTCGTCGCCGACAGGCGTGGCGTCGGCGACAATCTGAACGACCACTATTCGGCGCGCATTGCGCTGCGAACCCGCGTCCCGACACTGAACGACACGGTCCGGAGCTGGCGCGGCAAGGCCACGGCGGCTTTAAGCTATGCCATCACCCGGCGCGGGCCGCTGACGACCTCGGCCATCACCGCCGGATGCTTCGTCCGCGCGCATCCTTTGTCCGCGACGCCGGATGCGCAGTGCTCGATCGCGCTGTTCTCAACTGACTCCATCGGCGAAGAACTGCACCCCTTCTCCGGCGTGACTGGCGTCTGCACCTTGCTGCGGCCGGAAAGCCGGGGCGACGTCCGGATCGTATCCGCCGATCCAACGCGCGCGCCCGCCATCAATCCGAATTATCTGGCATCCGAGCGCGACCGCGACACACTCGTCGCCGGCGTGCGCACGCTGCGCCGGATATTCAGCGCGCCGGCCATGTCGCCCATCATCGATGCGGAGATCGCACCGGGACCGGACTGCGTCAGCGACGCCGACCTCCTCGACTTCATCCGCCGCAGCGGCGGCACCACGTTCCACCCGTGCGGCACCTGCCGCATGGGTCAGGACCCGCAGGCCGTGACCGACGAGCGCCTGCGCGTGCGCGGCCTCGAAGGCCTCCGTGTCATCGACGCCTCGATCATGCCGATGGTGGTGTCGGGCAACACCAACGCGGCGACGATCATGATCGGCGAAAAGGGCGCCGACATGGTTCTGGAAGACGCGGCACGCGGCTGATCACGCCGCCTTCTTCTCCGCGATGCCAGCGAGCGCGCGCAGCAGCGCCGCCGTGCCCTTGAGCCTGAGCCCGGGGGTGTCCCAGTCGCCGAGCAGGACGAGCTTCTGCCCCGACTTGTCGTTCCTGATCTTGGCGTTCGGCCCCTGCGCCTGGATGAAGTGCAAGAGCCCGGCCGGATTGGCGAACAGGTTGTCGCGGAACGACAGCACCGCACCCTTCGGCCCGGCGTCGATCTTCTCGACATTGGCGCGGCGGCACAACGCCTTGATCGCCACCACCTGCAACAAATGCTCGACCTCCTTCGGCAGCGGACCGAAGCGGTCGACGAGCTCGGCGCCGAAGGAGTCCATCTCGCGCTCGTCCTCGAGATCGGCGAGCCGGCGGTAGAGCGCGAGCCGCACCGAAAGGTCGGCGACGTAATCCTCCGGAATGAGGATCGGGGTGCCTATCGTGATCTGCGGCGACCAACGGTCCTCGACCGGCGCGGTGATGCCGGCTTTCAGGCTGACGACCGCCTCTTCCAGCATCTGCTGGTAGAGCTCGAAGCCGACCTCCTTGATGTGGCCGGACTGCTCCTCGCCGAGCAGATTGCCGGCGCCGCGAATGTCGAGATCGTGGCTCGCCACCTGGAAGCCGGCGCCCAAGGTGTCGAGCGACTGCAGCACCTTCAACCGCCGCTCGGCCTGCGGCGTGATCGGCTTCTCCGCCGGCAGCGTGAACAGCGCATAGGCGCGCAGCTTCGAGCGCCCCACCCGCCCGCGCAGCTGATAGAGCTGCGACAGGCCGAAGCGGTCGGCGCGATGGACGATGAGGGTATTGGCGGTCGGGATGTCGAGACCGGATTCGATGATCGTGGTCGACAGCAGCACGTCGTACTTGCCGTCGTAGAAGGCCGACATGATGTCGTCGAGCACGGTCGGCGGCATCTGGCCGTGCGCGACGGCGACGCGCACTTCCGGGATATTCTTGTCAAGGAAGTCTTTCGCGCCAGCGAGGTCCTCGATGCGCGGGCAGACATAGAAGGATTGCCCGCCGCGATATTTCTCGCGCAGCAGCGCCTCGCGGATGGTGATCGGATCGAACGGCGTGACGAAGGTGCGCACCGCCAGGCGATCGACCGGCGGCGAGGCGATGATCGAGAGATCGCGCACGCCGGTGAGCGCGAGCTGCAAGGTCCGCGGGATCGGCGTCGCCGACAGTGTCAATACGTGCACCTCGGCACGCAGCGACTTGAGCTTCTCCTTGTGCGCGACGCCGAAGTGCTGCTCCTCGTCGACGATCAGGAGCCCGAGATCCTTGAACTTGATGCCCTTGCCGAGCAAGGCATGCGTGCCGACGACGATGTCGACCTGCCCCTCGGCGAGCCCCGCCTTGACGTCCTTGAGCTCGGCCGCCGGCACCAGCCGCGAGGCCTGCGCGACGTTCACGGGGAAGCCGCGAAAGCGATCCCGGAAGGTCTTGAAGTGCTGCCGCGCCAGCAAGGTTGTCGGCACGACGACCGCCACCTGCTTGCCGTTGATCGCCGCGTCGAAGGCAGCGCGCAAGGCAACTTCCGTTTTGCCGAAGCCGACGTCGCCGCAGACCAGCCGATCCATGGGGCGTCCCTTGGCGAGATCGTCGAGCGCGGCCTCGATTGCGGTGAGCTGGTCTTCCGTCTCCTCGTAGGGGAAGCCGGCGCAGAATTCGTCATAGGCGCCCGGCGTGACGGTGAGCTTCGGCGCCTCGCGCAATTGCCGCTCGGCCGCGATCTTGATCAGATCGCCGGCAATGGCGAGGATGCGCGCCTTCATCCTCGCCTTGCGCGTCTGCCAGCCGCCACTGCCGAGGCGGTCGAGCTCGACGCCAGACTCCTCCGAGCCGTAGCGCGACAAGAGCTCGATGTTCTCGACCGGCAAATAGAGCTTGGCGCCCTCGGCGTAATGGATCTCGAGGCAGTCATGCGGCGCACCGGCCGCCTCGATCGCCTGCAGTCCGACGAAGCGGCCGATGCCATGGTCGACATGGACGACGAGATCGCCGGTCGACAGGCTGGTCGCCTCGGCGATAAAATTCTCGGCGCGGCGCTGCGCCCGGCGTGGCCTGACGAGACGGTCGCCGAGAATGTCCTGCTCGGCGATGACGGCAGCGTCTTCGGTCTCGAAGCCGGCCTCGATCCCGAGCACGGCAAGCCCGATGGCGTGCTTCGGCAGCGCCATGACATCGGGCCACGACCGCACCGGGCTCAAATTCACGAGCTTATGGTCGCCGAGCACGTGGCTCATGCGGTCGCGCGCGCCCTCGCTCCACAGGGCGATGACGACGCGCTTGCCCGCCGCCTGCCGCGCCATCACGTGCTTGCTGACAGCTTCGAACACGTTGGCGCCCGGCTCGTTGCGCTCGGCCGCGAAATTGTGCCCAGCCCGCGCACCGATATCGATGACGTCGCGCGCTTCCGGCACCGCGAAGGGGGTCAGCTTGGCGCGGGCCGCGCCTTCCAACCGACTCTTCCATTCGTCTTCGGAGAGATAGAGCCGGTTCGTCGGCAGCGGCTTATAGGAAGGCGTGACGCCTTGCTTCAGCGCCTCGGCGCGGGCGTCGTGATAGTCGGAGATCTGGCCGAAGCGCTCATGCGCGGCGTCTTCATCCAAGTGTTCGAGCGCGAGCGGCGTGCCCGGCAGATAGTCGAACAGCGTCTCCATCTGCGTGTGGAAGAGCGGCAGCCAGTGCTCCATGCCCGGATGCCGGCGGCCTTCGCTCACCGCCTCGTA
>Ga0070681_10006816_pt1 | contig 11118 bp, 7 predicted proteins | sample KBSC83BmetaG_FD_65650 | JGI IMG/M metagenome (GOLD analysis project Ga0070681, IMG submission 65650) | Corn rhizosphere microbial communities from Kellogg Biological Station, Michigan, USA - KBS C8-3B metaG | ecosystem: Host-associated > Plants > Roots > Rhizosphere | place: USA: Michigan...
GCAACCTGCGCCTGCTATCGAAGTCGCTGTACCCGCTCCCGGAGAAGTTCCATGGACTGGCCGACCAGGAGCAGCGCTATCGGCAGCGCTATCTCGACCTGATCACGAATCCCGAATCGCAGCGCGTCTTCAAGATGCGCTCGCGCATCATCCAGACCATGCGCGAGTTTTTCGTCTCACGCGGCTATCTCGAGGTCGAGACACCGATGATGCAGGCGATTCCGGGCGGCGCCGCGGCGCGTCCGTTCGTCACGCATCACAACGCGCTCGACATGCAGCTTTATCTGCGCATCGCGCCCGAGCTCTATCTCAAGCGCCTGGTGGTCGGCGGCATCGAGAAGGTGTTCGAGATCAACCGCAATTTCCGTAACGAAGGCATCTCGACGCGCCACAATCCCGAGTTCACCATGCTCGAGTTCTACGAGGCTTATCAGGACTACCATTACCTGATGGATCTGACCGAGGTGCTGCTGCGCGAAGTTGCGCACAGCGCCATGGGCGGTACGACGCTCACCTACCAGGGCGAAACGATCGACCTCGGCAAGCCGTTCGACCGTCTGACCATGGCACAGGCCATCGCCAAGTACAACCCGCGCTATCCGCTGTACGAGCTGGACAAGCCGGAGTATCTGCGCGTGGCGCTCGCACCCTTCGACGTCGAGATCTTTCCCACCGACGGTGTCGGCATACTTCAGCTCAAGCTGTTCGAGCAGACCACGGAGTCGAAGCTGATCCAGCCGACTTTCATCGTTGCGCACCCGACCGACGTTTCGCCGCTAGCACGCCGCAACGACGCGAATCCCGCAGTCACCGACCGCTTCGAGCTATTCATCACAGGCCGCGAGATGGCCAACGGCTTCTCGGAGCTCAACGACCCCGAGGATCAGGCCGCGCGCTTCCGCGCGCAGGCCGAGGCCAAGGCAGCGGGCGACGAGGAAGCAATGTTCTACGACGCCGACTACATCCGCGCGCTGGAGTACGGTCTGCCGCCCACCGCCGGGGAAGGCATCGGCATCGATCGGCTGGTCATGCTGATGACCGACAGCCCAAGCATCCGCGACGTGATCCTGTTCCCGCAGATGCGGCCTGAGTGAATACACGGTTAAACTAGCCTCTTGATTCGCCGTGTCGCCATGACCCAAGACAGCCCCGTCATTCTCTGGGAGCCTTCCCCCGAGCGTAAGGCCAAAGCCAACCTGACTCGCTTCATCTCCGCGGTCAACGAGCGTTGGGGCGCGGGTTGCTCGGACCATCCGTCGCTCTACGACTGGTCGATCCGCGAGCCGGAAAAGTTCTGGCAGTCTCTGTGGAGCTTCGCTGGCGTCATCGGGGACATGGGCGCCGCGCCCTATCTCGCGGACGCCGACAAGATGCCCGGTGCGCGATGGTTTCCGAATGCTCGTCTCAACTTCGCCGGCAATCTGCTGCGGCGGCGCGACCACGAGACGGCGATCGTGTTCTGGGGCGAGAACAAAGTGCGCCGCAAGCTCACTTTCGCCGAGCTCTACGATCAGGTGTCGGTCACGGCCCAGGCGTTGCGTGCGATGGGCGTGCAGCCGGGCGATCGTGTCGCGGCGTTCATGCCCAACATGCCCGAAAGCATCATTGCACTGCTTGCCACGACCAGCATCGGCGCAATCTGGTCATCCTGCTCGCCGGATTTCGGCGTCCAGGGTGTGCTCGATCGCTTCGGGCAGATCGAGCCGAAGGTGCTGTTCTGCGTGGATGGCTATTACTACAGCGGCAAGACGCACGACACGCTCCCGCGCATCGCCGAGATCGTCGGGCGACTTCCGACGCTGGAAAAAGTTGTGGTCGTGCCCTATCTCATCGCGAAGCCGCTGATCGGCGAGATCCGTAACGCGGTCAATTTCACCGCGTTCACCAGCGGCTTCAAGGCCGGCGACATCGAGTTCGAGCCAGTGCCCTTTGCGCACCCGTTGTGCATCCTGTACTCCTCGGGCACGACCGGTGTGCCGAAGTGCATCGTGCACGGTGCCGGCGGCACGCTGCTGCAGCACCTGAAAGAACACCAGCTGCATGCCGATCTGTCGCGCGGCGACCGCCTGTTCTATTTCACGACCTGCGGCTGGATGATGTGGAACTGGCTCGTGTCGGGGCTCGCGACCGGCGCCACGCTACTGCTCTACGACGGCTCGCCGTTCTATCCCAACCCGACCGTTCTGTTCGATCTCGCCGACACCGAGAGCATGACGGTGTTCGGCACGTCGGCGAAATACATCGATGCGCTCGCCAAGGCGAACGCCAGGCCAAGAGAAACCCACCGCCTCGACAGCATTCGAACCATGACGTCGACCGGCTCTCCTCTGGTGCCCGAGAGCTTCCAGTATGTCTACGACAACATCAAACAAGACCTGTTGCTCTCGTCCATCTCGGGCGGGACCGACATCGTCTCGTGCTTCGTGCTCGGCAGCCCGCTTCTCCCGGTGTACCGCGGCGAAATCCAATGCCGCGGCCTCGGGCTCAAGGTCGAGGTCTACAACGACGAAGGCAAGCCTGTAGTCGCCGAGAAAGGCGAGCTGGTGTGCTCGGCGCCGTTCCCCTCGATGCCCGTCGCGTTCTGGAACGATCCCGAAGGCAAGAAATACCACGACGCCTACTTCGCGCGCTTCCCCGGGATCTGGTGCCACGGCGACTACATGGAAATCACCGAGCGAGGCACCGCAATCATCTACGGCCGCTCGGATGCCGTGCTGAATCCCGGCGGTGTCCGCATCGGCACGGCCGAGATCTACCGGCAGGTCGAGCAACTGAACGAGGTCGTCGAAAGCCTGGTCATCGGCCAGGACTGGGACAACGACGTGCGCGTCGTCCTGTTCGTGCGCCTGCGCGACGGCATCACGCTGGACGAGACGCTGGTCAAGAAGATCAAGAACCAGATCCGCAGCAACACGACGCCGCGTCACGTGCCCGCCAAAGTTGTGCAAGTCGCCGACATTCCGCGCACGAAGAGCGGCAAGATCGTCGAGCTCGCAGTGCGCAACGTCGTGCACAACCGTCCAGTCAAGAATCAGGATGCGCTCGCGAATCCCGAAGCGCTCGATCTGTTCCGCGATCTCGCCGATTTGCAGCGCTGAGGACTGGGGGACCGAGCGTAGCGGCGTCCTCACGAAGCCGAGATTATGAGTACGCTTCGCACCGTCGTAATGCGCGGTCGATCTTTTTTGGTGCGACCGTTTCGTCTGGCGCCAGCGGATTGGTTGCGGAAGTCGCTGATTTGAGTTACTTATAGTGGCGCGGAACGCTTCGGCACATCGATTGCTAAGTCGTCAGCCGCACGCCCGGGTCGCTGTACGGTCCCGGTTCGCTCTACGACAGCTCGATATTTGAGATTGGTCGGCTTCAAAAACGAAAATCCTCTAAGGAGACCCGAGGGTGAAACCTGCTACTTCAAGACGTCGCTTCGCACTGACGACTCTGGCCGGCATGCTGGCCGGAGCATCGCTCCTGATGTCAACACACGCCGTTGCCGCCGACCCGATCAAGCTCGGCATCCTCGAGGACCAGTCCGGGAATTTCGCGATCGCGGTGATCCCGAAGATCTACGCTTACCAGCTTGCGGTCGACGAGATCAATGCCAAGGGCGGCGTGCTTGGCCGTCAGCTCCAGATCATCCACTATGACACGCAGTCGGATAACACTCGCTTCCAGGAATTCGCGCGGCGCCTGATCCAGCAGGACAAGGTCGACGTGATCTTCGGCGCGTTCTCGAGCGCGTCGCGTGAGGCGATCCGTCCGATCATGGACCGCTACAAGCAGCTCTACTTCTACAATAACCAGTACGAAGGCGGCGTTTGCGACTCGAACGTGTTCGTGACCGGCGCGGTGCCCGAGCAGCAGTTCTCGACGCTGATCCCGTGGATGATGGAGAAGTACGGCAAGAAGGTCTACACGATCGCGGCGGACTACAACTTCGGTCAGATCTCGGCCGAGTGGGTGCGCAACATCGTCAAGGAGAAAGGCGGCACGATGGTCGGCGAGGAGTTTATCCCGCTGTCGGTGTCGCAGTTCAGCCAGACCATCCAGAACATCCAGAACAAGAAGCCCGATGTGCTGGTGACCTTGCTGGTCGGCGCGAACCAGGCGTCGTTCTACGAGCAGCAGGCTTCGGCCAATTTGAACATTCCGATGGCCAGCTCGGTCAACGTCGGCCAGGCCTATGAGCACAAGCGCTTCAAACCGCCAGCGTTGAAGGACATGTACGTGACGGCGAACTATGTTGAAGAAGTCGTCTCGCCCGCGAGCGACGATTTCAAGAAGCGCTTCCGCGCCAAGTTCCCCAAAGTCGAATACATCAACCAGGAGGCCGCCAACGCCTACGACGCCATCTATTTGTACAAGGCCGGCGTCGAAAAGGCGAAGTCCACCGATCAGGCCAAGGTCAAGGCTGCGCTCGGGAGTGGCGGTATTTGCACCGACGGTCCGTCGGGCAAGGTTTGTCTCGATCCGAAGAGCCACCACATGAGCCACCGCATCTATCTGATTCACGTGAAGGCGGATCATTCGGTCGACATCCCGAAGGTGTGGGACGATATCGAGCCGTACTGGCTCGGCCAGGTCGGCTGCGATCTCAGCAAGAAGCCGGATCAAAACCAGTACACGCCGAGCAATCTGCCCAAGAAGTAAGATCGACGGAGCAGACGCCGGGCCGGCGCACCTCGCCGGCCCGTCTTCCCACTTGCGGCTCGAGCGCGGATGAGCTTCCTGGTTCAGGCCTACGCTTTCTTCTATCAGTTCGCGGATTCGTTCGCGTTCCTCGTGCTGTGCGGGCTCGGGCTCGCGATTATCTTCGGCATGATGGGCGTGATCAACCTTGCGCATGGCGAATTCATCATGTGCGGGGCGTACGTCACGGTTCTGTCGGCGCGTGGTGGGTTGCCGCTCCCGTTCGCTATGCTGTGCGGAACGCTGGCCGCCGGTCTCGTCGGCTTGATCCTCGAGTTTCTGATCATCCGGCGCCTGTATCATCGTTTGTTCGACTCGATCGTGGCCACCTGGGCGCTGAGTCTGATTGCGACACAGGGCATGCTGATTGTTGCGGGCCCTTCGATCGAAGGTTTGAAGACGCCGTTCGGCAGCTTCGAGCTGGGCGACTACTCGTTCTCTGTCTATCGTGCGTTGCTGCCGCTGGTCGCTCTGCTGCTGCTTGGCGCGCTGTACTGGCTGTTCGTCCGCACGCGCTTTGGCATTTATTCGCGCGCCACCATCCAGGATGCCGACATGGCGCGCGCCCTCGGCGCGAACACGAGCCGCATTTATAGTCAGACATTCGCACTCGGCGCAGCGCTGGCTGGCCTCACTGGCGCCCTCTACGCGCCGACCATGACCGCGGTGCCAACGATGGGACAGGCGTTCATCGTGCAATCGTTCGTAAGCGTCGTCGTGAGCGGTGCGGATGTGATGCTGGGCCTTGCGCCGGCCGCCGCCGTGCTCGCGTTCATTCAATCGCTGCTGACTAAATCCTACGGCCAGCTGATCGGACAGATCGGTCTGCTGCTGACGGTCATCATCGTGGTGCGTGTGCTGCCCAAGGGCATCAGCGGCTGGTTCCTGCAACGAAGCGGAGGCCGTTAGACCTCATGCCGCGTTGGATGGCCCTTCTCGACGGACCTCAGACGCTTGGGCGCGGGCCTGCGTTCTGGTCGGTGTTCGCGATAATAGTCGTCGCCACCTCGTTACTGCCGACGTTCGTCAATGCGTTTGCGATAACCAATCTGACCTATTTCCTGGTCTGGGTGTTCATGGCGCTCGGCCTGTCGCTCATCTGGGGCTACTCGGGGATTTTGAGCTTCGGCCAGACCGCGTTCTTCGGCCTCGCCGGTTACACCTATGGCGTGATCAGCATCAACCTCGGCGACGCGGGTCTGTGGACTTGGTTCGCGCTGCTCGTCTCGCTGATCCTGCCTATCGTACTGGCGGTCGTTCTCGGCTATTTCATGTTCTACGGCGGCGTGCGCGACGTCTTCGTCGGGATCGTCACGCTGTCGATCACGCTCGTGCTCGAAACATTCATGGCGCAAACCGCGGGACCCGAGTGGACGATCGGCTCGGCACGCCTGAACGGCTTCAACGGCATGTCGAACATGCCGCCGCTCACGTTCCCGTGGGGCGAGAACTCGATCATCTTCGACGGTCCGGCATTCTTCTGGCTCGTGCTCGCACTGGTCGTTCTCGTCTATCTGGGCTTGCGCATCCTCGTCAACTCGCGCTTCGGCAATGTGCTGGTCGCGATTCGAGAAAACCCGGACCGTGCCGAGATGCTCGGTTACAACGTGCGCCTGTATCAGCTGCTCGTCTTCGTGATCGGCAGCGTTCTGGCCGGCATGAGCGGCGTCTTGTACACCTTGTGGGGCTCGTACATCACGCCCTCTTCGATGGGACTGACGGCCGCCGCGCTGCCGATCATCTGGGTGGCCGCGGGCGGACGCAAAGATCTCACCGCGACGCTACTCGCCACCGTCCTGCTCACCTGGCTTTCGCAACAGCTCGCGGTCAAGGGCAACCAGTACGCGCTGATCTGGATGGGCGCGATTCTGCTGGTCGTCGTCCTGTTCGCGCCCGAAGGGCTGTTCGTCACGCTCTGGAAGAGGCTGCGCGGACGCAAGCGTACGCGACAAGCGACGGCGGCCAAGGCCGCTTCCTCTCCTTCGGCTTGATCGCGAGCCATGGCGACTATCCTGCAAACGCGTGGGCTCAAGAAGTACTTCGGCGGTCTTTACGCGATCAACGGCGTCGACCTCTCCATCGAGGAAGGCGAGCTGCGCTGCCTGATCGGACCGAACGGCGCGGGCAAGAGCACGCTGTTCAAGCTGATCCTGGGCTCGTACGAGCCGTCCGAAGGCACGATCCTGTTCAAGGGCCATGACATCACGTCATTGCGGCCGCATCTGCGCGTGCAGCGCGGATTGAGCATCAAGTTCCAGGTGCCGGGCATCTTCCTCGCGCTGCCGGTCGAGCAGAACCTGCGTATCGCTCTGCAAAGAGCGTTTCGCGGCGCCGCGCTCGAGCAGGAGCTCGAACGGCTGCTCGCGCTGATCGACCTCGAGCACCAGCGCACCGAGCTGGCCACCAATCTGTCGCACGGCCAGCAGCAATGGCTCGAGATCGCGATGGCAGTCGCGCTCCAACCCGCCGTCCTGCTGTTGGATGAACCGACCGCCGGCATGTCGCCCGAAGAGACCTTCAAGACCGGCGAGCTGGTCAAAAAGCTGAACGCCTCCGGCATGACCATCGTCGTGATCGAGCACGACATGGCGTTCGTGCGTCAGATCGCGAAGCGCGTCACGGTGCTCCACTTCGGCCAGGTCTTCGATGAAGGCAGCCTCGACGACATCGTCCGCAACGAGGACGTCGTGCGTATCTATCTGGGCAAGGTCTGATGGCGGCCTATCCGCTGCTCGACGTTCAAGGGTTGCGTGCCGGCTATGGCGCGACGCCGATCCTGCAGGGCGTCGAGTTCTCGGTAGGCAAAGGCGAGATCGTCGCAATCATCGGCCGCAATGGCGTCGGCAAGACTACGCTCATGAAGTGCCTGATCGGGCTGCTGCCGGCAACGGCCGGGACGATTCTCTATGATCGCAGCGACGTTACCGCGGAGGCCGCCAATGTGCGCGCGCGGCGCGGCATCGGCTACATCCCGCAAGGGCGGGGCATCTTCCCACGCCTCACCGTTGCCGAAAACCTGACGATGGGCGGGCTGGTGGGTGCGGACAAGAGCGGCCAGAAGTTAGGCGAGCTGGTCGATCGCTATTTCCCGATCCTGGGCACGCGCAGCAGCCAGCGCGCGGGCACCATGAGCGGTGGTGAGCAGCAACAGCTCGCGATCGGCCGTGCGTTGATCGGCAATCCCGACCTCGTGCTGCTGGACGAGCCCTCCGAGGGCATCCAGCCTTCGATCGTCCAGCAGATCGCCGAGAACATCAAGAAGCTGAACGCGGAGATTGGGCTGACGGTGTTGTTCGTCGAGCAGAATATCGACATGATCATGTCGATGGCGCAGCGCTGCTATGTCATGGACAAGGGTGCGATCGTCGATCAGGTAGCGCCGGGCGAGCTGGCCGACGACAAAGTGATGAGAAAATATCTGGCGATTTAATCGGAGAACGAGGAGAACTCACATGAGCAACTGGCTCAGCACATCGATCATGCACACCAAGGGTGTGGCCAAAGGAAAGGCCGGCACCACGCACCAACTGACCGAAGCCAAGCAAGGCCGCTATCACTACACGATGGGGCCGTACTCCGATCCCGTCATGCAGATCAAGCCCGGTGACCGCGTCGTGGTCGAGACGCGCGACGCGTTCGAAGGCGCGATCAAGACCGAAAAGGATCTGCCGACCAAGAAGCTGCAGATGCCGTTCCTGAATCCGCAGAACGGTCCGATCATGATCGAAGGCGCGGAGAAAGGCGATGCGCTCGCGGTGTATATCGAGTCGATGGTGCCGCGCGGCACCAACCCGCTCGGCACCTGCTGCATGATTCCGGAGTTCGGCGCACTGACCGGCACCTACTACACGGCGACGCTGAACGATCCGCTGCCCGAGATCGTGCGCAAGATCAACGTCGACGAGAAGTGGGTGTATTGGAGCGAGCGCGTCACGCTTCCGTACAAGCCGCACATCGGCACGTTGAGCTGCTCGCCCCAGATCGACTCGATCAACTCGCTGACGCCCGACAATCATGGCGGCAACATGGATCTGCCGGACATGGGTCCGGGCAGCATCACTTATCTGCCGGTGCGCTCGCCGGGTGCGCGCTTGTTCATCGGCGACGCGCATGCGTGTCAGGGTGATGGAGAGGTCTGCGGTGTCGCGGTCGAATATCCCACTGTAACGACGATCCATGTCGAGCTGATCAAGGGTTGGACAATCGAATGGCCGCGCCTGGAGAACGAGGAAGTGATCATGGCGATCGGCAGCACGCGTCCGCTCGAGGACGCCGCGCGCATCGCCTATCGCGAGCTGGTGCGCTGGATGGCGAGGGACTACGGCTTCGACCAGTGGGACGCGTACATGATGCTGAGCCAGTGCGGCAAGGTGCGGCTCGGCAACTTCGTCGATCCGAAGTACACGGTTGGAGCGGCAATCAGCAAGAAATATCTGGCGAAGGCGTAGGCGGTATCACCCTCACCCTGCCCTCTCCCATCGAGGGAGAGGGTTGGGGTAAGGGGAGAAGGGTTGCAGGCCTGCACTATGTCCGTCGTCCAGGCTTGACCCGCGCCCGCTTCGCCCCCACCGTAGGGAGATGAACGACGCGCGCCCTGCTCCGTCCACCACCCGGGATCTCCTCGACCTCCGCATCGGCGGCATGACATGCGCAGCCTGCGCTGCGCGCATCGAGAAAGTCCTCAACCGGCTGCCGGGCGTCGCTGCCAGCGTCAACCTCGCAACGGAGCACGCAAGCGTGCGGGTGGCACCTGGATCAGCGACGGCACAGCGCCTGATCGAAGCCGTGCAGCGCGCGGGCTACGATGCGGAAGTCGTCGCGACCGCCGACCCAGCCGCCGACAAGGAGCGCCGCGAAGCCCAATACCGCCGCGAGTTGAAGCAGTTCTGGATTGCCGCGGCACTGTCGGTGCCCCTGCTTGCCCAGATGGGCGGGATGCTCACGGGTCATCACGTCGACCTGCTCCCGCGCTGGCTGCAGCTGGTGCTCGCGACGCCCGTGCAATTCTGGATTGGCCGGCGCTTCTATGTCGGGGCATGGCACGCGCTGCGCGGTGGCAGTGCCAACATGGACGTTCTGGTCGCGCTCGGCACCAGCGCCGCATATCTGTTCAGTGTCGTGGTTACCTTGTTCGCCCTGAGGTCTGAGCATGTCTACTTCGAAGCGAGCGCGGCGATCATCACGCTGGTTCTGCTCGGCAAGCTGCTCGAAGCGCGTGCCAAGGGGCGCACGTCGGCCGCCATCGAGCAGCTCATTCGCCTGCAGCCCAAGCAGGCGCGCGTCGAGCGCAACGGACAACTGCTCGATATCGACGTTTCCGCGGTGGTGCCCGGCGACGTGTTTCTCGTGCGGCCGGGCGAGCGTATGCCGGTCGATGGAGAAGTGCTCGAAGGCGGCTCGAGCGTCGATGAGAGCATGCTCACCGGCGAGAGCCTGCCGGTCGTGAAAGAGCCCGGCGCGCGCGTTTTCGCGGCCACGCAGAATGGCAATGGCGTCTTGCGTTGCCGTGCGACGCGTGTCGGAACGCAGACTCAGCTGGCCGAGATCATCCGGCTCGTCGGCCAGGCTCAAGGCAGCAAGGCACCGATCCAGCGTCTCGCCGATCGCATTTCGGGTGTGTTCGTGCCGGTGGTTCTCGTCCTCGCGTTGCTCACGCTCGCGGGCTGGTGGTTCGGCACCGGCGACTTCACGCGCGCCCTCATCAATGCCGTCGCCGTGCTCGTGATCGCGTGCCCTTGCGCGCTCGGACTGGCGACGCCGACCGCCATCATGGTCGGCAGCGGTCGCGGTGCGCAGGCCGGGATCCTGGTGCGCGAGGCAGCCGCGCTCGAGCGCGCCGAGAAGATCGCAATTCTCGTGGTGGACAAGACCGGAACACTGACGGAGGGCAAACCGGGAGTCACTGATCTCGTGCCTGCGATCGGCGTGGACGAGCGGGAATTGATCGCTCTGGCCGCGGGATTGGAAGCCGGGTCCGAGCATCCGCTCGCGGGCGCTATTCTGCGTAAGGCGAATGAAGCGGGTACCGAGCTCATCGCTGCTACCAGCCTGCGCGCGCATCCGGGCCTTGGGATCGAGGGGCGCGTGGGAGAACGCACAGTTGCACTCGGCACACCGGCGTGGATTGCCGCGCGCGGGCTTCCTGTGGATGAAGCGGTGACTAGCCGCTTGGGGCACGAGGGCAAGACCGTCGTCGCGCTCGCGGACGCGACGCGCGTACTCGGCTATCTCGGTATCGCGGATCGTCTGCGCGAGACGTCTGCGGCAGCGGTCTCGCGCTTGCGCGAGATGCAAGTCGACGTGGTGATGTTGACCGGAGACAACGAAGCCACCGCGCAGGCGATCGCACAGCGAGCCGGAATCGCTCGCTGGCAAGCCGGCGTGTTACCCCAGAACAAGGCACTCGAGGTGCAGCGCCTGAAGTCAGCCGAG
>Ga0070681_10006820_pt1 | contig 11117 bp, 11 predicted proteins | sample KBSC83BmetaG_FD_65650 | JGI IMG/M metagenome (GOLD analysis project Ga0070681, IMG submission 65650) | Corn rhizosphere microbial communities from Kellogg Biological Station, Michigan, USA - KBS C8-3B metaG | ecosystem: Host-associated > Plants > Roots > Rhizosphere | place: USA: Michigan...
AGGCGTGGTAGGGGCCGTAGAGCCAGATGGGGTTGATCTGGAACAACCCGCCCAGAAGGCACAGGACGGCGGCCACGGCGAAGAACAGGCCGAGCGACTTCATGGCATACGTCGGCCAGAGCTTCGGGCCCTCCACGGTGTCCTCGGTGTGGCCGTCGCCGGGGAACTGGGTGTGCTTCTGGCGCCACACCATGGCCAGATGCACGCTGATCAGGCCGAACAGCAGGGCGGGGACGATGATCGTGTGGATGGCGAAGAGCCGCCCGATGATCCGTGCCGACGGGTACTCCCCGCCGAAGACCAGGAAGGCGATCCACGTGCCGACCACCGGGATCGATTCGGCGATGGAGAAGGCGATCCGCAGGCCCGTGCCCGACAGCAGGTCGTCGGGCAGCGAGTAGCCGGCGAACCCGTTGAAGATGGCCAGGATCAGCATCGTGACGCCGATCATCCAGTTGAGTTCCCGGGGCTTGCGGAAGGCGCCGCTGAAGAAGATCCGGCAGAGGTGGGCGACGATGGCGGCGATGAACACCAGCGCCGCCCAGTGGTGCACCTGGCGCATCACGAGCCCGGCCCGGACCGAGAAGCTCAGCTCCAGCGTCGAGCGGTAGGCGTCGGACACGTCGGCCCCCACCAGCGGGTGGTAGGCGCCGTGGTAGACGACCTCGGTCGAGGAGGCGTTGAAGAAGAACGTCAGGAAGATGCCGGTGAGGACGAGGACGATGAAGCAGTAGAGGGCGATCTCGCCGAGCAGGAAGGCGTAGTGGTCGGGGAAGACCTTGTCCAGCGAGGAGCGGACGAAGCGCGACACGCTGAGCCGCTCGTCGAAGAACGAGAGGGTCCGGCGGATCAACGGTTCCTGTTTGCGACGGCGGCTCACCGGTCTCGGTTCCAGAACCCGGGGCCGATCGGCTCGTGGTAGTCGCCCTGGGCCACGAGGTTGCCGTCGGCGTCGACGGCCAGCGGCAGCTGCGGCAGGGGCCGGGTGGCCGGCCCGCTGGTCGGCACGGCGCCGTCGAGCACGGCGAAGACCGACTGGTGGCAGGGGCAGTACAGCCGGTGGGTCTCGGCCTCGTAGAGGCCCACCGGGCACCCGGCGTGGGTGCAGACCTTGGAGAAGGCCACGATGTCGCCGACGGCCCAGTTCTCCCGGCCGGGCCGGGGCTTGTACTCGCCCGACCCCAGCTTGATGAGCAGCGTCTGGGAGTCGGCCGATCCGGCGTTGCCTTCGGGGAAGACGGTGAGCACTCCCCCGACGTCGAGGTCCTCGGGGCGGACGGGCTTGTTGTGCTCGTCGACCGCCCGGGCCCCCCGCCGCCAGGCGGTGAGGAACAGCGACCCGCCCGGCCGCGACCCCAGGGACCGGACGGGGAACACCAGCGCCGCCCCCAGGGCCACGAAGGCGCCGGTCATCAGCCGGACGAGCAGCCGGCGCCGCTCGAGGTCCTCGGCGCCCTCCTCGAAGGTCTCGGTCGTCTCCTCCTGCTGCAGGGGGCCCTGGGTCAGCGGGTGGCGCTCCTGGACGTAGGGGCCCTGGGGCAGCAGCGTGCCGCCCCAGGTGATCAAGCCGGCGGCGATCCCGCCGAAAGAGAAGAACAGCAGCGTTCCCTCCAGCTGCGGCTGCCCGCCGAGGGCGTAGACGACGCCGAGGGCGATCGACGCCAGCAGGCTGACCGTGAAGGCCAGGGCGATGGCCCGGCCACCCGACTTCCCCCCCGTCGCCCCGGGCTGCAGCTCGGGTTGCGGCGCCGGCCGCTGGGCCAGGCTCTCTTCCCTCGGCTCCGTCTGCTCGGTCATTCGGGGACCTCTCCCTTCGACGGCGGCTCCTCCCCGGTGCGGGTGCCGATCCAGCGCGACACCCCGAGGAGCAGTCCGAGCCCGATCAGCCAGCCGACGGCGCCCTCGGTCACCGGCCCGATGTGGCCGAGGGCCAGCCCGCCGGGGTCGGCCGTGCGGCCCAGGTACTTGACGTAGGCGGCGATGGCGTCGACGTCGTCGTCGGTCAGCGTCTTCGGGCCGAAGACCGGCATCGTCCCGGGGCCCACCCGGATGGCCTCGGCCACCTCCTCCCGGCTCGAGGACGTGACCGCCGGGGCGAACGTCTCCGGGCCGCCGGTGTCGGGCGCCCCGCTGCGCTGCGCCGCCGACAGCGTCCCGCCGATGCCGGTCGAGGAGTGGCAGGCGGCGCAGTTGGCCAGGTACAGCTCGGCGCCCCGCGACAGCGACGGCGGGTTCGGCGACAGGTAGGGCACCGTGGGGCCGGCCTGGCCGAGACTGGCCAGGTAGGCGACGATGGCCTCCCGGTCGCGGTCGGAGTACGCCGTCGTCGCCGCCCCCCGCCGCATCGGGTCGTCGGGCTTGCGCAGCGGCATGCGGCGGCTGCGGAGCACGAAGTCGACGTCGGCCGGGCCCTTGGTGCCGGAGCGGAGATCGGGCGCCCGGGGGGTGCCCTCGGCGTGGGCGCCGTGGCACCAGGCGCAGTCCCGCAGGTACAGCACCTGTCCGGTGTCGCCGGCATTGCCGGCCTGCGGCGAGGCCGGCATCGGCGGGACCGAGGCGTGGAAGGGCCCGACGTCGTGCTCGCTGCAGGCGACGCCGGCGACGCCGACGACGCCGGCGACGAGCAGCATCGAGCCGACCGCCAACGCCGCCGGGAACCGGCCCTTCACCGTTCGGCCCCCAGCAGCGCCGCCGCCTCGGCGGCTTCGGCGGCCACGGCCGCCTCCCGGCGCAGCCGGCGGAGGCCGACGTCGCGCAGCAGCCGCCGGAACAGGAGCAGCAGCGTCACGAAGTACACGACGTCGGCCGGCACCCACATCACCACACCGGCCAGCTGCTGGTCGGCCAGGGCGGCGTCGGTGCCGTGGGCGGCGTAGGCGGCGTAGAGCGGCGTGGTGGCGAAGGCCAGCGCCGCCGAGAGCCAGATGTTGGCCAGCATGGCGGCGAAGACGAACCCGCACGTGGCCCCGAGCCCGAGGCGGCGCTTCGGCCCCGGGTCGAGGACGACACTCCAGAACAGGAACCCGCCGGCCAGGAACGTGACGTGCTCCAGGCCGTGGACGGCGTCGTTGTGCAGCGCCGCCTCGTAGAGCCGGGGCAGGTGCCAGGCCCAGAACCCGCCGACGGCCACGGTCAGCACGACCACCGGGTTGGTGGCCAGGCGCCGGGCCAGCCGCCACTCCGGCCGGTGCAGCGTCCGCCCCAGCCGGGCCCGGGCCTCGACCGGCAGCGCCTCCACCAGCAGCGCTCCCGGGCGGGCGGCCACCAGCAGCGGCGCAGCGGCCAGGATCAGCAGCAGGTGCTGGGCCATGTGGACGGAGAAGCGCCGGGCCGCCGCCCCGTCGAGGGGCGGCGACAGCGCCACGGCCACGACGACGAGGCCGGCGGCGAAGTACGCCGCCCGCCGCCGTTCCCGGCTCCGATGGGCCGACACGCCGTTCACAGCGGTGTCTGGCACCGCTTGAGCATCAGTGGCGGGGCGAAGCCCCCCACGATGAGGAGCAGGAACACGATGCTGTTGGCCATGCCGGCCAGCGCCATCCAGTGGGCGACGTCGCGGCGGTGCTCGGTCGTGCTGACCCCGTCGACCGGCACGATCGACGTGCGACGCCAGGAGCGGATCGACGTCGCCAGCGCGGCGAGCACCACCAGCGTGACGGCGGCGTCGACCAGCACCACCCAGACCCGCACGTCGAGGCCGAGGATCAGCCCGCGATGATCGGTGTTGGACGGGCTGCAGGCGAGGAATTCCTCCCACTGGTAGTTGAGGTTGAGCTGCCCGAACCACACCATCGGCCCGGCCAGGACGCCGAACCACGCCGACTTCGAGCCCGACAGCCCGGTGGTCATCCGAGCTGGGGCGAGAGGTAGAGGGTGGTCAGGACGAACAGCCACACGATGTCGACGAAGTGCCAGTACATCGTGAAGTTCTGCACGCTCACGTGGTGGTGGCGGTCGAAGGCGCCCTGCCAGGCTCGCAGCTGCACCCAGGCGCTCATCATCAGACCGACGAACACGTGGGCGCCGTGGAGGCCGGTGATGGTGAAGAACAGCGAGCCGTAGGCGTCGGTGCGGGGGGTGAACTCGTGGCGGGCGATGTCGGGGTACTCCTTGCCGAGCTGGAGGGCGAGGAAGACCGCCCCGAGCACGAAGCCGATGGCCAGGTAGGCCTTCAGCTTCTTCACGTCGCCCTTCTTCTTGATGGCGTGGTGGGCCATGTGCACCGGAAAGCTCGAGCTCCAGAGGATGGCGCTCATGATCAGCACCAGCTTCAGCTTCGGGTTCTCGATCCCGTCGGGGGGCCAGACCGGGCCGGAGCGGAAGCGGAGGTAGAAGTAGCTGACCAGCAGCAGGGCGAACAGCGTGGCCTCCACGCAGATGAACAGCACCATCCCCCACCAGCCGAAGTTCTTCGTGCCGGCCCCGGTGGTGGGCAGCAGCTCGTCGGGCTGCCCGGTCGGGACGAGCAGCGGGGCTTCACCGGTCAGTGCCATGTCAGTGACGTCACTCCCCTCTCCGCTCCATCCTCACGTCTCCTGGGTCTGGCTCCGGGGCCAGAACCAGCCGCCCACGCTGATGACCGCCGCCACCCCGGCGGCGATCCAGAAGAACGGCGACCGGACGACCAGCCCGAGGAAGATGAAGAACAGGGCGATCGTGAGGAGCAGCGGCCACGGCGACTCGTGGGGCATCGGCACGACCACCTCGGGTTCGGCCTCCAGGAGGCTGGTGCAGAGCGTGTTGTGGCCGCCGCCGAGCCCCCGCCCCCCGGCCTCGACCGGCTGGCCGTGGGGGCCGAGCTCGGGCTGGTCCCACATCGGTTCGCGGCTGCGGATGGTCGGGATGTTCTCGAAGTTGTACTCGGCGGGCGGCGACGTCGTGGCCCACTCCAGCGTCTCGCCCGCCCAGGGGTCGTGGCCCGCCTCCTCGCCCCGCTTGGTGCTCCACACCCAGTTGACGAACGTGATGAGGATCCCCAGCGCCAGGACGAAGGCGCCGATGGTCTCCAGCAGGTTGAGGGAGTCCCAGCCGTGGCCGGCCTGGTACGTGTACATGCGCCGGGGCTGGCCCCGCAGGCCGAGGATGTGCATGGGGAAGAACAGGGCGTTGAACCCGACGAACATCAGCCAGAAGCTGGCCTTGCCCCAGCCCTCGTGGAGGAGGCGGCCGGTCATCTTCGGGGCCCAGAAGTAGATGCCGGCGAAGATCGGGAACATCGCCCCGCCGACCAGCACGTAGTGGAAGTGGGCGACGACGAAGTAGGTGTCGGTCACCTGCTGGTCGAGGGGGATGGCGGCCAGCATCGGGCCCGACAGGCCGCCGATGACGAAGAGGATGATGAAGCCGAGGATGAACAGCATCGGCGTCTTCAGGACGGGCTTGCCGGCCCAGAGCGTGGCCAGCCAGGCGAAGATCTGCACCCCGGACGGGATGACCACCAGGAAGCTGGTCAGCGAGATGAAGCCGAGCCCGATGGTCGGCAGCCCGGTGGCGAACATGTGGTGGACCCAGACGCCGAAGCCGATGAGGGCGATGGCCATCTCGGCCAGGACGATGTAGGTGTAGCCGATCATCGGCCGGCGGCACATCGTCGGGATGATGGCCGAGGCGATCCCCAGCGCCGGCAGCACCACGAGGTAGACCTCGGGATGGCCGAAGATCCAGAACAGGTGCTGCCACAGCAGGGGCTGGCCGCCGCCGGCCGGAGCGAAGAAGTGGAACCCCGCCCGGCGCTCCAGCTCCAGCAGGAAGTTGGCCAGTGTCAGCGCCGGCAGGGCGAAGATCACGGTCAGCGCCATGGCCAGCTCGCCCCAGACGAAGATGGGCATGCGGTCGAGCGACATGCCCGGCGCCCGCATCTTCAGGATCGTGACGATGAAGTTGATCGACCCGGCCGTCGTCGAGATGCCCATGAAGATCAGCCCCAGGGCGTAGAAGTCGACGTTCGGCCCGGCGGAGTACACGGAGTCCGACAGCGGGGTGTAGTTGAACCAGCCGGCGTCGGGCAGGCGGTGGATGATGAACGACGAGTAGAAGAACACGCCGGCGCCGAGGAAGACCCAGTAGCCGAAGGCGTTCAGCCGGGGGAAGGCCATGTCCCGGGCGCCGATCATCAGCGGCACGAGGTAGTTGCCGAACCCCGACAGCACCGGCGTGGCGAAGAGGAACATCATCGTCACGCCGTGCATGGTGAAGAGCTGGTTGTACGTCTCGGGGTCGAGCACGTGGAGGTTGGAGTGGGCCAGCTGGATCCGCATGACCAGCGACTCGACGCCGCCGATGACGAGGAACAGCAGCCCGGTGTAGAGGTAGCGCTTCCCGATCCGCTTGTGGTCGACGGTGGTCAGGAACGATCCCAGCCCCGGTTCTTCGTGCCATTCCTCCTCGAGGTGCTCCGGCGAGGCGAGGCCCGCTTCGATCGTGGCCATCAGCGCAGGCCCTCCAGGTAGGTCACGAGGTGGTCGAGGTCGGCGGCGGACAGCGTCGTCGGCGGCATCGTCACGCCCGGCTTCACGCCCTGGGGGTCGCTGATCCAGCGCCGCAGGTTGGCCGGCGACAGCGGGAGGACGCCGGCGCCGAGCGTCGCCCGTCCGCCGAAGTGGGTGAGGTCGGGCCCGACCGCGCCCTGGGCCGCCGTCCCCCGGACGCGGTGGCACCCGGCGCAGGTCTGCGTCTCGAAGACCTGCCGGCCGGCGGCGTCGGACGGGGCGGCCGGCTCGGCCTGGGCCGCCATCCAGCGGTCGAAGTCGGCCGGGGCGTCGGCCACCACCCGGATGATCATGTTGGCGTGCTGGAGTCCGCAGAACTCGGCGCACTGGCCGCGGTAGATCCCGGGCTGCTCCGCCTCCAGCCACAGCTCGTTGTGCATCCCGGGAATCATGTCGACCTTCGGCGCAAGCTGGGGGACCCAGAAGCTGTGGATCACGTCGTCGGTGTCGAGCGCCACCTTGACCTTCTGGCCGGCCGGGATGTGGATCTCGTTGGCCGACACGGCGCCGTTGGGGTAGCGGACCTCCCACCACCAGTCGTGGCCGATGACGTTGATCCGGAGGTTCGTCCGGCGGCCGGCGTCGGTCAGGGCCTGCGTCCGGGCCAGCGAGAACAGGAAGAATCCGACGAGGATCGCCCCGGAGATCCCGACGCCGGCGACGACGATGAACGGTTCGCCCCAGCGGGGGGTGATCTTGGCCTGGTCCACGGTCTTGCGCCGGCCCCGGGCGGCGGCCAGCAGCAGCATGCCGGCCACGAAGGCGAACACCGCGGTGGCCACGATGAGCATCGGCCACCAGATGCCGGTGACCGAGCGGGCGGCCGGGCCCTTGGGGCTGACGATTGACGAGTCGCCGGTGCAGCCTCCGACGGCCAGCGCGGCACCAGCCGTGAAGAAGACGACCGGCGCGACCGACCTTCGCCCGCAGTCAACCCGACCGGTCGACACGCGATCCAACTTCCCCCTCCCATGCCGCTCCAAACGGTCACTTTCGGGGTATGGGACCGGGAGGAGACGACGACGGCGGCGAGCCGGGCACTTGAGGAAACGGAGGAGGAGCGATGGCCGCAGTGGACGACGGGCGCATGTTCGACACCCCGTTCAACGTGGTGGCGGCGTTCCGCAGCCGGGCGCAGGCCGAGGCGGCCGCCCGGCAGCTGACGTCCGCCGGACTGCCGGTGGGCGCCGTCGAGGTCGCCACCCGGCCCGGCGCCGGCGGTCCCGTCGAGACGGCCGAGCTGCGGGCCGAGATGCAGAGCGAGCTCGACCGCACTTGGGGCATGGCCACCGGCCGTCAGGTGCGGGGCGCCCTGTTCGGGACGGGCGCCTTCGCCCTCGCCGGCCTCGTGATCGGCGGCGTGATCGGGCTCATCCTGGGCCTCGGCCTGTCGCTGTCGCCGGCCGGCACGGTGGTGATCGGCGGGCTCATCGGGCTGGTGGCCGGGGCCACCATCGGGTTCGTGGCCGGGGGCGGCGGTGCGCCCCGGATGGGGGCGGCCGTGTCCGCCACCGGGGAGTTCGACGACCCGGCGCCGCTGGCCGAGCGCGACGTCCTCCTCGCCGTCCACGCCGCCGAGGCCGAGACGGCCGAGCGGGCGGCGAAGCTGCTGCGCGACGACCTCCACGCCGACCGGGTGGACCTCGTCGACGCCAGCGGGACGCCGCTGCCGCCGGAGCACGACCACCCCCGTCCGGCCGACCCGGAGGGCTACTGGTGGAGGCAGGCCGGGAGCGGCTGAGGTTCACCGCGCCGCGGCGGCGTTGTCCGACGTGCTCTCCTTCTCCTCCAGACCGACGGCCGCCCGCAGCTCGGCGATGTCCTTCTTCAGGTCCCGGTCGGGGAGGCGGCCCTCGATGTGAGCCATGAGGTCCGACACCCCGTCGGCGATGGCGTTCAGCTTGTGGTGGACGGCCTGGTCGTTACGGGTCTGGCTGTTCTGCAGCAGCGCCACCATCAGGAAGGTGATGATCGTCGTGGCGGTGTTGATGATCAGCTGCCAGGTGTCGACGTCGGGCAGGATGAGCAGGCTGGGGATCCACACGACGATGATCAGTACGCAGAAGGCGAAGAACGCCGCCCGGCCGGCGATGTTCGAGGCCACGCCGGCGAAGCGGTCGAACGGGCCGACCCGGCTCGACACCTCGGTCGGCATCAACACCTGGCGGTTCTCGCCCATGGCAACGGGGCCTCCTTCGACGTTGTGCCGCGGTGGTACCCATTTCCAGGCCAACCGTCACTTTCCATTGACGCCGGCGCCGTCGGCGTCGTTGCCACCGTGGCGCGGAGGGCCGTTGACGTTCCATCATGAACCGGAACGGGAAGGTGACAGCGCAGCAACGCTGACCGTACGAGAGGTGGACATGGCGGCGAAGTTCGAGATCCTCCAGCCGAAGCCGGGCGAGTTCCGCTGGGTGCTGAGCAGCCAGGGGCGGGTGCTGGCCCGGAGCGACGCCTACACCCGGAAGGCGTCGTGCCTCAACGCCATGGAGTCGTTCCGGAAGGCGGCGCCGACCGCCACCGTCGACGACAAGACCGTGGCGGCGGCGCCGAAAGCGGCCCCGCAGAAGGGCCGCGCCGCGAAGGGCGCAGCGGCGAAGCCGGCGACGGCCAAGGCGGCCCGGGCCACCGGGAGGGTGGTCGGCAAGGCGGCGGCCAAGGTCAAGGAGCTCGTCGAGAGCGTCGAGGAGGCGGTGACGCCGGCGCCGCGCCGCCGCGCCTCCGGGGCCACCAAGGCCCGCTGATCCGAAAAACCGACGCCGCGGCGAGGCCGGGGCGCTCTACATTCGGTTCCGATGAGCGGGGACGAACCGAACAAGGCCGAAATCACCCGGCGCCGCCTGCTGGCCGGCGCCGGGGCGGGAGCCTTCGGGCTGCTGGCCGGCGGGGCGATGTCCCGCCTGCCCTGGCCGGAAGCGTCGGCGGCCGCGGCCGACGCCGGCTCGGCCCCGGCCGCCGACGGTCGCGCCATCGAGCACATCGTCGTCGTGATGATGGAGAACCGCAGCTTCGACCACTTCCTCGGCTGGCTGCCGGGCGCCGACGGTGTGCAGGACCCGCTCACGCCCCGCTTCCGCGACCAGGCCGGCGCGCGGCGGGCCAACCACCACCTGACCGACCCGATGGGCTGCGGCCACCCCGACCCCGACCACTCCTACGACGGCGGCCGGTTCCAGCTGAACGGCGGCGCCATGGACAACTTCGCCCGGGGCCACAACGACGACTACGCCATCGGCTTCTACACCGAGGCCGACCGGCCGTTCATGGCCGCCCTGGCCCGCCACTACACGACCTGCGACCGGTACTTCTGCTCGATCCTCGGGCCGACGTACCCCAACCGGCTGTTCCTCCACTCGGGGCAGACCGACCGGGTCCGCAACACCCCCGATCTGGCCACGATGCCGACCGTGTGGGACCAGCTCAACCACGCCGGCGGGCCGACCGGCCGCTACTACTACACCGACGTCCCGTTCCTCGGGCTGTGGGGCACCCGCTACCAGTCGATCGCCGCGCCCTACGAGCAGTTCCGGGCCGACGCCGCCGCCGGGCGGCTGCCCAACGTCTCGTTCGTGGAGGCGTCGTTCCTCGGCATGGGCGAAGGGCACGGCAACGACGACCACCCCCACGCCCCGATCGGCGCCGGCGACGCCTTCCTGTCCGAGGTCTTCCACGCCCTGGCCGACGGGCCGGCCTGGGAGCGCACGGTCTTCATCGTCACCTACGACGAGTGGGGCGGGTTCTACGACCATGTCCCGCCGCCCCGGGTGACGCCCGGCGTCCCGGTGGGCGCCGACCCCGCCTCCGGCGTCGACACCGACCTCGTCGACGGGCGGGTGCTGCTCGGCTTGCGCGTTCCCTGCATCGTGGCCTCGCCGTTCTCCCGCAGCGCCGATCCCGGGCAGCCGACGATCGACCGCGTCGTCCACGACCACACGTCGATCCTCCGGCTGATCGAGTGGCGCTTCGGGCTCCGTCCCCTGACCGCCCGCGACGCCTCCGCCCGTCCCGACGACCCGCAGAGCCTGCTGTCGACGCTCCGGCTCGACTCGCCCAACCCCGAGGTTCCGGCCGCCATCCCGAGCGTCGACCCCCCGCCGGCGTCCTCGACCGGGTGTCCCCCGCAGGACTCCCAGGCCGAGACCGCCGCCGGCGACGACGAGGACATCTGGCGCCGGCTGGCCGGCATCGCCCGCCGCCACGGCTGGCCCGTGGCCGGCGGGGTTCAGACGGGGTAGACGCCGTTGCGGCGCTCGGCGGCGGCGGCCGGGCGGCGGGAGTAGGCGGCGAAGCGGGCGATGAGCTCGTCGCGGAGGCGGGCGACGGGGACCACGGCCTCGAAGGCGTTCTCCGACGCCACCTTGAAGACGTCGATGTCGGCCTCGTAGGCCGCCCGCTGCTCCTCGACCCAGGCCGCCCGCTCCGCCTCGTCCTCGATGGCCACGATCCGGTTGTAGTGGATGGCGTTGACGGCGGCGGCCGGGCCCATCAGCGCCACCTTGGCCGTCGGCAGGGCCAGCACCGCGTCGGGATCGGTGGGGCTGCCCGACATGGCCAGGTACCCGCCGCCGTAGGCCTTGCGGACGATGACCGAGATGCGGGGCACCGTGGCCTGGCAGACGGCGAAGAGCA
>Ga0070681_10006822_pt1 | contig 11116 bp, 8 predicted proteins | sample KBSC83BmetaG_FD_65650 | JGI IMG/M metagenome (GOLD analysis project Ga0070681, IMG submission 65650) | Corn rhizosphere microbial communities from Kellogg Biological Station, Michigan, USA - KBS C8-3B metaG | ecosystem: Host-associated > Plants > Roots > Rhizosphere | place: USA: Michigan...
CGACTTGGCAGGCTCCGGCTTCGGCGGGGGCACGACACCTGCTTCAGGAGTGAACTTCTCCTCCGCAGGCTCGCCGGTGGGAGTCGTCGGCATGTTAGGCTCAGCGGGCTTGTTCGGCTGACGTTTCTGCCCGCCGGCAAAAGGAGCAAGGAAGAGAAGAAGGATAGCAATCCGGGTATAGTTCATTCCGACAAATCCTCCGCCGGTGATCAGAATCGGTGATGTACCGTTCCGGCAGACATTTGTACTGGATTTTGTGAGAGAACCCGGACCCTTTTACATAACTTTACTTATCGATGCGCTGAGCACCTGGCCACGCATCGCACGAATTTGCAGCGATCAATTCTTCGACGGTCTGATCCGTGAAATCCATGCGAATCTGTGGTCAACTTGCGGTAAGCGCAGGATCTGAACCGGAATCGTCGGTCTTCTGCAGCCTCATTCGGCCCAGGGCTGCGTTACAGGTGCGTTATGAACAACTTGGCCAGAACGAGAAGCCACCCCAAAATCGCAATAAGTCCGTTCACACGAATGGCGCGTTCGCTGGGTGGCCAGGGAAACATCAGGACCCCATAGAGCGACATAAACTTCTCGGGCCAGATGAGTCCAGCTACGCCGAACACAAGGTTCGCTTGCACGATGAGGCAAAAGATCAGATTGAAATCAAACTTTTCCATAAGGTGTTTCCGGGGGGGAACCCAAATTTTATTACATGAGGGGTGGGGGTTGGGAAGAGAAATTCGCGTGTTTCGCAGTGACCAAGGTGCTAAAACGGGCCCTAAAGCCGCAAAATCAGAAGTCTGCAAACCTGTTTGAAATCAAAAGCCCCATCCTGCCGCAGAGGACGCGGGAGGGTGGGGCCTGGCTTGCGGCTCAGCTTAGTTATCTCCTGAGTTCCAGGGCCTGAGACAGTTCGAAGGTTATGTTCGACTCGGCCGGAAGAACGATGTCCTTATTGCCGGTCAGGGCTGAGCCTCCAGCCCCGGCTCCTGCGCCAGCGGCCAATCCAATTGCCGCTCCTTTGCCGCCACCCACCAAACCGCCGATGATGCCGCCCAAAGCCGCGCCTCCGCCGGTCGCAACCGCAGTACGTTTGCCTTTGCCTTTCTGATTGAACGTACGCTCTGCAGCTGCGACTTGTACGTTATTGATGGAGTCCAGACGCACCTGCAGAACCGCGCCCCCGGCAAATTTGCCCAGCGGCTTCGCGTCCGTCACGGTACCGCTCACATTAGCGCCTTGACGAATGGCGACTTCGCCGCCGACCACGACGTCTTTCGCAACACTACCCGAGAACGTCTGGCCCGACTGGCTGATTTTTGAACCGATCGAGTCTCCCAGGCTGATGGTCACCGCGGTCCCTGCGGGCACCACCATCCTGCGAGCTTCAGCTTTGTGTTCTTTTCGTTCTTTGGGTTGACGGGCAGAAGAACCACCTTGCTCCGCGGAAGCGGGTGCGTTCTGATCCGCGGCGTTAGGATCACTGCTGTTGTCAGCTGCCGGCTGCTTGCTGCAGCCCAGTGCAAATGCTAGATAAAGGGCGAATGTGAACAGAATTAGACGCGAGCGCATAAGAGCCTCCGTATCCTTGAATTTCGGTGTGCCCTAACTGTAATGGATTTGACGGCAGCGGGGCAATGAATGAGAAGGGCATGGAGGTATCGACGGTGTATAGGACTATCGGGTGCGGACCAACCCAGTGCGGATTAGCGGGTCGGATTCAGCCCGGGCAGACTCGTCTGGACGGTGTCTTCCGTCTCCAGTGCGGTGGGTTCGGGTGCCGCTTCGAATGGTGCAACGCTGTTAAAGGGCTCGTCAGCTTCGGCAACCTTTTTGGGGCGCAGAAATTTCTCTGAACTGAGCACTGGTCGGCCGAGCGATGGATTGTAAGTCGTCCAAGGACCGTCGAGAGTGGCATCCCGCTCGAACTGAGCCCGCATAGCTTCCATCTTCGAATCGAGATCGTCAAGGTAATGCAGCACCAGGGCTTCGGGGAACATCGGCAACTTGGGTGATCCGAACTCGTACTCCCCGTGGTGGCTGATGATCATGTGCTCGATCAGAATCTTGAGTTCTTCAGGGAAGTCGGGCAGCGAACACAGCTTGGCCTGCAGCATCTCCAATTCAATGATCATGTGCCCCAGGAGCTGGCCCTTCGTCGAGTATGAGAAGGAGCGGTTATACGTCAACTCGTGGATCTTCCCAATATCGTGGAAAAACGCGCCGGTGAGCAGAAGATCGCGGTTGATTTGAGGATAGTTTCTGCACATCAGGTCACAGGAGCGGAACAGCGACACCACGTGATCCAGCAGCCCGCCAATGTAGGCGTGGTGCAGCGTTTTAGCAGCGGGGGCGTTGCGGTACGCGGCGGCAATTTCCGGATCCGCCATGAACGCCTGGACCAGCCCCTTCAGGTGTTGGTTCTCGAACGTGGCAATAAAGTTCGTCAGCGTCTGCCAGAGTTCGTCGACATCTTTCGTGGTCTTGGGAAGGTAGTCGGAAAAATCGATTTCGGTGTCGCCGAGTTTTCGCAGCTTGTGAATCGTGAGCTGGAAGCGCTGTTTGTACTTATTTATCAGGCCCTTGATTTTAAGAAAATCATCCTGCTCGAAGGCCTCCAGCACTTCCTCCACGTTGTCCCACATCTTGGCTTCGAGCTGCCCGCTGCGATCGCCAAGGGTCAGCGCCAGATAAGGTTCGCCGGTCTTCTTCGGCTTGATCTGTTTGGCTACCACGACGAAAGTCGAGGTGATGACCTTGTTCTCGTGGCGCACGCAATCGCCGATGTAGAAGTCCTTCATGGGATGTGCCAAGTATAAAGCAGCCCCTCTGCAATGCACAGGATTTCAGGAGGACATGTGGGGACAACTGCCATCGGCTGTCCGACGCGGACACGTAGGAGACAGCGCCCCGAGAGCGGCGTGTCTTCGGCCCTGCCAACCATCATTCAGGAGGATCAGAGCACGCCCAGCTTCTTGTGCCTCTTCTTGTCCAGTTTCTTGGCGTCGGCCTCTTTAGCCGAGGTGGTCTCGATGGGCAAGGTCTGGTTTGGGCTGGCGCCCGTGTCCACGTATCCCTGCGCCAGTTTGATGTAAGCGTCCTCTCGAAGCTTGGTGAGATAGGCGCGCAGCGCAGGCTGCAGCTTCTCGTAGTAGAGAGCGTCCTGGATCTTCGGCATGGCGTCTTTCAGCGAAGGAATGCCCGCCTGCTGGTGGTCCAGAACTTTGAGAATCACGTAACCCTGCTTGGTCCGGATCACGTCTGTAACATCGCCCGACTTCATCGCGAACGTCTTGTCTTCCAGTTCTTTGGCGAGTTGTCCGCGCTTGAACATGCCGAGCGCGCCGCCATCGGCTGCGGAGGGACCGTCCGAGTATTTCTTGGCAATGTCGTCAAAGTTCGCCCCATCGCGGATTTGTTTGAGCAGATCGTGGGCCTTGGCTTCAGCAGCGGCGAGCGCTGTAGCATCGGCAGCCTGCTTGGCAGCTTCATCCTCCGGATTCTTAGAATCGGCGGGCGCCCCGGCCGGCTTGGGGTCAGGCGTGATCGACGACGTTTTGGGGGCTACCAGAATTTCTGCCAGGCGGATGAACTCGGGCTGCTCCATCTCCTTCTTGTGCTCATCGTAAAACTTCTCAGCTTCTTCCTTCGTAATCGACAGCTTGCTGCTGACTTCTTCGCCGATGACCTTCTGGGTGATGATCTGGTTCTTTTGCTGCTGCTTGAAGTCTTCCCAGGAGATGCCCTGCTTTTCGGCCTCCTTCTCCAGCGCCTCGAGGGAATCCAGCTTCATGCTCTTGCGCATTTCGTCGAGACGCTTCACCAGATCGGTGTCGCCGGTAATGCCGAGATCTTTGCCCTTGTCGAGAAGAAGTTGCTGGTCGATGAGGTCGCGGAGCACGTCCTTTTCCTTGCCCCCATAGACCTTGTCTGCGTCGTTCGGATCCTGCTGCTTGACCTCGTCTCGAAGCTGATCCTTACTGCGGCTGAATTCGGAACGGGTAATAATCTGATTGTTGACGCGAGCCACGATCTCTTCCACAACCTGTCCGGAAGCGAGCGCGGGCAGACAAGCCAAAGCGACATATGTCAGGCAAAGTTTCTTCATAGGAGTCATATAGGCCAATTCCTGGGCTTGCGGGCAAACGGTGGGGTTAGGCCGATAAGACATTTTACTCCTTCCGGCCACATTGGCGACATAAGGGCACGCGAAACGCGATAAGGCCGTGGGCCCCCTACATCCCTCCACGTCGGACGCGTGGATGGCGCACAAAAGTTGGCCTAGCGAGTGCGAATCAGGGCGAGTGCTGTGCGGTCATCGCAGAGGGGAACATGGCCGCTGTAATCGGCAACGGTGCTAACGACGGACGAGCATAGCTCTTTTGCATTAAGGGAACGTGCATTCTGGAGCACTTTCCTGACCTTCTCCAAGCCGAATTCGTTCCCGCCGTTGTCGCGGCCGGCCCCTTCGCAAGAGACTAGGCCTTGAGAGACCAGCAGGAGGCTGGCAGGCCTTTCCATGCCCACCATTCGAGCGTCGGAGGTCGCGTGCGAGAACAGTCCCAAGGGCAATCCCGTGGAACCAAGTTCGACGATGCCGGTGCTATCGCGGAGCAGCCCAGGAGTATGTCCCGCGTTGCAATAGCAGAGTGTTCCTAGTCTCTCGTGATAGCAGGCGGTGAAAGCCGGGCAGGAGTGGACCCCGTTAGAAGCTTCGATCAAGCGGCGATTAATACGCACGTTGAGTTCGATCATGGCGTCGGATTCATTGATATCGGGCGCCGAGAACAGTTCTCTACCGGAGTTGCGAAATGTTTCCTGGGCCGCGATGAGGAGCTTGCGGTTTTCTTCCCGGCGTCCGGCAACATCGAGCAGGCCAATCAGAACGCGCTCGGGACTGACCCGTACCGAGTCGTAAAAGTCTCCCGCCATGCGGTTGCCCGCGAAGACGGCTGCTATATCGGCGCCATCAATATTCGGGAAAACAGTCGGCACCGGCTCGATGCTGACCGCCGTATCCGATCCGTTGAATTTGAAAAAAGAGCGCACGGATTAATACTCAAGGCAAGCTAGCATGGAATTCCGATGTGAGCAATGAATCCAAGGTGGTACCTCACTGTTCCCGCAGCACACACCCGGAGACAGCCTCTTTGGGGCTCTCCAGCCCGTGCGCAGCCGAGCAGGAGACCGGCCTTTCTGCTCCCATTATCCCAACCGGCTCACTCTCCATACTTATCGGCGAGGTAACGGCCTAAGTCCAACTCGAATTGGCCATAGTCGGAGTGGATGGTGGCACGAAGGGCAGCTTCGGTGGAGTTGCCCTGGCTGATTCGTTCCAAAATGCGTTGCACGTCGCTCAATCCGTAGGAATCGCTGATGAAGGTTACGGCCGCCAGACTCTCGGCATAAGCAATATAAGCGGTGCCGCCCGAGAGCTTCATGAAACTGCCCTCCAACAGGTTGAATGGAAGATTCTGCTGGGTCTTAAACAGATGTGCGAGCTGGCGGCCATCTGCCGCCAGGCTTCTGGGTTCAAGAAACTGCGCAATGCCTTCATTGAGCCAGGGAGGGCAGCGGCCGGCTGAGAGTTTGGCGACGAATGAGTGCGCCAGTTCGTGCTTGAGCACGTGAGCGAGTTCAGGACTCACTGATGTGAGACCGCTGATCGGGATTCTCAGTTTGCCATCGTTGAGGGCGCCTACCCAACTGGGCGCGTGCGTCACATCAAAAAAAGCCGTCTCGGTATAGAGCGTTACCTGGATGTTGTCGCGAGGAGGAGTGCCGAGATCGCGGACGAGGTCGTCATAGTCTGATTCGAGAGCGGCCAGGATCTGAGTCCCGAGCGCTTCGCTCTGCTTCCCCTCGTAGTGCAGTACGAAATGGTTGCTTTCGTTCTGCACAAACTCGGCTTCGGCCGCCTGCTCGCGCTGCGCTTTATCGAGAAAGCGCTGCACCGAGGCATCGGGGCGAAGCGCGAGGGAGCGCTTCCACGAAACAATGGCGTCTTTTGTGTGATCGGAAGCGAACTGGGCGTAGCCCAGCATGGTATAGGCATCTGCCGATTCCGGATTGGCGCGAACTGCGCGTTCGGCATAGGGCAATGCCTGGCTGGAGTTTCCGGTACGAGCCAAGACTGCGGCGTAATACGTAAGTACGGTCGCACTCTCCGGCTGGAACCGAAGTGCGTTCTCGAAATACTGCTGCGAATGCGCGATGTTGCCGTGTTCGAATTCAAACTTGCCGGCGATGAAATTTGCCGTGGAACTCAAGACAGGATTGCCTTTTGCCTCCAGGGTGCTCAGCCCATCCTGATCGACTTTTCCATCCCGGATAATTTTTGCGGTGAGGTCGCCTTCCTTCGCGAGGCTGATGGCTGCCGAGTCAAAGCTCGGCAGATTACCCAACTTCTCGGTCGCGCTGCTTCGTGCCGGGAGACCACTCGCTTCTACATGGTCCACCGCGGACCTGGGGATCCCGTAAGAGTCGTCCCCAACTTCGTACTCGTAACGGTTGCCGTTTTCGCGGACATGATCCGCGAGAATCTTGCGGCCATTTTTAAGATGAATGGTGTCCGCCCAAACGCCAGTCCAAGCTTGCGTCAGACAGAGAACCAGAAAAGTGACACGCAGCCGCATTCAGGCGCATTCTAGCAACGGAGGAATGCACAACCCACGTGACGAAGGTACTGGGGACGAACCGAATTTCCTTGCTGGCAGCGGCTTTGCTGGCACTCTGCACCTGCCCATGGGCGCCGATTGCCGCCCAGGAGTCATCCGGAAAGCAAGCGGCAACGCTCTATTCGCAACTGGGGCAGGTTAGCCTCGACCCTGCCCGCGTCTATCGCGTGCGGGGCGCCTCCCTGAATCGGGCTGCCATACAAATCAGTCTGGAAGACGGCACCATCGCATTTGCCCAGGACGTCATGGGCCGGATCACTGGTGCATTCTTCGAAGGAGACGGCGAGATTCTGCTGAGCCCTCCCGATGAAGTCGAACGAAGATCCATGAGCCTGTTCACCGGAATGGCGATCCTGGAGGAACGCTTTGCGACCGCGTATTTCAGGTTCAACGAGGATGTAGCAAGCGAACTCGTGTCGGATCTGCGCGCCAGCGACGAGAAGCAGCAGTTTGTAGACCGTTGGGCGCCGACCGCCAAAAATCTTGCCCCCATTGATGCTATGAGGCTGCTCATGACCTTCAGCCGCATGCTGCCCGCGAGTGGAGCGTCGGGCAGTTCCGGCCAGCAATCCAGCGCGTCTGATCGATTTCTGCACGCGCGCCTGCAGGGCGCCACATTAGGAGTGTTCGACGTCTTTTTTGACTCGACTGCACCCGAGCAAGTACAGGCTGGCCAAGCCAAACTCGTCGACGGGGAGAACTACTACGACGTGTGGACTTCGTTTTCGCCGAGCACAACATCCAGGCGGCCGAAATTGGACAGCTCTCCTCAGCCCCAGAACCAGAGGCTCCGAGCCAGCCGCATTGCCGTGCGCCGCTACGCCATTAACACCGAGGTGACGCCTCCCAAACGCATTCAGGCGCGCGCGCGCTTGCAATGCGAGGTGCTCGACGGGGGCGAAAGAACGCTGCTGTTTGAACTTTCGCGCTTCCTGCCAACCGACAGCGTAACCCTCGACGGCCGCCCGGTGGAGTTCATTCACAATCCCTCCCTGGAAGGCACGGAACTTTCACGCCGAGGTAACGATGTGATCGCGGTTGTACTTCCAGAGCCCACGCGAACCGGTCAGAAGTTCGAACTGGAATTTTCCTACGGGGGAGAAGTTCTGCAGGAACAGGGCAGCGGGTTGCTGTATGTTGGCGCTCGCGGGACCTGGTATCCGAACCGCGGCATGGAGATGGCTGATTTCGACCTGCAGTTCAGTTACCCGCAAGACTGGACCCTGGTCGCGACAGGAAAACCTGCAGAGGTTTCGTCGGATCATAAGGCGAACGGGCAGCAGGTGACGCGGTGGGTTTCGGATCGGCCTATTCCACTCGCTGGCTTCAATCTCGGCAAGTACCGTGAAGCCACGACTCGCGTTGCCAATGTCTCAATCGAAACCTACGCCACCCGCGGTGTGGAGAAAGATTTTCCTACAGGACAAATTCAGGTGATCGCTCCTCCCCCGCAGACTCCGATGCGGCGGCCGCAGGTCATCCTGCCAGTGCGTCCTTCGCCGGCGCAGAATGAGGTCAGGGTCGGCGAGGAGGCGGCGCAAGCCATTCAGTATTTTTCCGACCGCTTCGGCCCCTTTCCTTATAGTCATCTGGCGCTGACCCAACTGCCGGGGCGTGCCAGCCAGGGTTGGCCCGGCCTGGTGTTCTTATCCTCTTACGCCTTCCTGAGTGATCAGGAACGGGAGCAGCTGCGTTACGGTGCCACGCAAATCCTGCTGCAGCGACTCGTACCTGCTCATGAGACGGCGCATCAGTGGTGGGGCGACCTGGTCTCCTGGAGCAGTTATCGCGATCAATGGCTCTCAGAAGGGCTCTCGCAATACTCCACGCTGATGATGCTGCAGGAGCAGAATCCGGCAGGATTCCGCATGATCATGGAGGAATACCGGCGCGAACTGGCCACCAAGGATCAGGAAGAAAGATCTCCGGAGGACGCAGGACCGGTGACGCTCGGAACGCGGCTTGTGTCCTCTCGCTCGCCGCAAAGTTATGAGGTCCTTACCTATGGCCGGGGAACGTGGCTGTTTCACATGCTCCGAACGATGCTCAAGGATGCGGAGAGCTCTGAAGGCAAGGTTCGGAGCAAAGGCAACTACGAGGAACCCTTTGTCCGAGCCCTGCGAAGGGTTCGCCAGCGATATGAGGGCAGGGCGATCAGCACCAGGGAACTGATGGATGTCTTCGCCGAAGAGCTTCCGCCTTCACTCCGGTACGAACAGAAAAAATCGCTGGATTGGTTTCTGGAAGGATGGGTAAATGGCATCTCGCTTCCCAAGTTTGAGCTGAAAGGCGTGAAGTTTTCCGCCAAGGGAAGCGGTGTTACGGTGACCGGAACCATTTTGCAGAAGCAGGCACCCGAGGACCTGGTGACATCGCTTCCGGTATACGCGATAGCTGCGGGTAAGCAGTACGTCTTGCTGGGCCGCGTGTTTGCCGATGGGGACGAGACTGCGTTCCGGCTCTCCGCGCCCGCTGGAACGCGAAAGATCGTGCTCGATCCGTTTGAGACGGTGCTAAGTGCACCGAAATGAGCGGTGTTTATGCCGGCATGCGGCGCCGCACAGCTCGCAGGAGTTCACCCTGAATTTCTGACAACGGGACGACACGCACCAGCACACCAAGTTCAGCGCACGCGCGCGGCATACCATAAACCGTGCACGTGGCCTCATCCTGCCCGATGGTGAGCCCGCCGGCGCCATGAATGGCTTTCATTCCTTGTGAGCCGTCCGAGCCCATGCCGGTCAGGATCACTCCCATAGCCCGGCTTCCATAAACTTTGGCAACGGATTCCATGAGCACGTCGGCCGAAGGAATGTGCAGCGCGTCCGCTGGATTTCTGTCGAGCGAAATGAAAACCGGCGACCCAGGCGTGCCCCCCTGCACTCTCATGTGCAGACCGGCCGGGCAGAGATAGGCCGTTGCGGAGCGAACAGCTTCTTTATTTCTGGCTTCATGAACCTCAATGGCGCAGAGCGAATGCAGCCGCTGTGCAAACGAAGTGAGAAAGCTCGCAGGCATATGCTGCACGATCACAATGGGAATGGGGAAGTCTCCGGGCAGGCTGGGAAGGATTTGTTCCAAAGCTCTCGGTCCGCCGGTCGAGGTGCCAATTGCCACAATGGCTGGATTCCTCCCCCGAAATGCTGCATCTCTTTCGTGGGCGCGCTGCGGGGGCTTGCGCGAAAGCGAATGCGGTAGACGCGAACGCCGCGCTTGGCAAGCGGCATGAATTTTCGAGATCAGGTCCGAACGGATGTGGGCGATCTCGAGCGATGTGGCCGACATCTGCTTGGCAACACAATCGAATGCGCCGGCGCTCAGCGCATTGAACGTAATCTCGGCATCTCTATCAGTCGCCGCGCTAACCATAATGACAGGCCGCGGGAAGTCAGTCATGATGTGGCGCAGAGTTTCTACGCCGTCCATTCCTGGCATTTGCACGTCCAGAGTAACCACATCTGGATCCAATGCAGGAATCTTTCCTAAAGCATCTGCCCCGCTGCACGCCGTTCCGACGACCTCAAAACCGGCTTCAGATTTGATCATGCGCGCCAGCGCAGCGCGCATGAAAGCACTGTCGTCCACAATCAGTATGCGCGCCAGCGAACGATTTGAAGCATTCTCTGTCATTTCCGGTAAATCGCATGCACCAGGCTGTGTACCTCGTCCATGTAGGAATCGAGTTCGAAAGTCAGGCGGGCCCAATCGAAGTCCCGCAACGCCGGGAACTTTTGCAACAGCACAGTGAATCCCGGCTGTTCCAACACATTCACCTGCCGATTTTCGAGGTATCCGTAATTCAGACCGCTCACCCGGCACAGCAGATCGGCGAGTTCGACGACCGCAATCAGGGAAGCGTGTTCGCTGGATTCGTACGAGCAGTGGTGTAGGGACACGACTGCACACATGTCGGCGGAGAGGTCCCAGTTCGCTGCCAGCAGCCGTCCGCTATCGCAGTGCGTAAATCCGAGAACAGCTTGCTCGGCTTCATGCAGCGGAATGCGCTCGCTGCGGGCGCGTTCGAAAGCACTGCGAAATTCCCTGGGAAGACCCCACAAATTGACGATGATGCCAAGATCGTGAAGTAGCCCGGCAAGATAGGCCTTTTGCGGATCTGGATAGGAGATCGTGCGCGCAAAATGGCGGCAAACCAGGGCGCATCCCAGCGAGTGTTCCCAGAACACCACCGGATCGATCCCTCCGCTGTCCTTGGGCGTGAGATTGAGAACACCGCAGGACATCGCAATGTCGCTCACCCGCTGGAAGCCTAACCCCAGGATGGCGGTGCGGAGCGAGTCTACTTTCTGCCATCGACCGAAAATGTAGACGTCGACCACGTTCGTCGTCGTATCGAAGGACAGATTCCACACATGCTCGATGATCATGGAGCGCGTGACATCCCGCCCGGCGTTATGCATCAGGTACTCGAGCAGGGCAAA
>Ga0070681_10006824_pt1 | contig 11115 bp, 9 predicted proteins | sample KBSC83BmetaG_FD_65650 | JGI IMG/M metagenome (GOLD analysis project Ga0070681, IMG submission 65650) | Corn rhizosphere microbial communities from Kellogg Biological Station, Michigan, USA - KBS C8-3B metaG | ecosystem: Host-associated > Plants > Roots > Rhizosphere | place: USA: Michigan...
ATGAGCTCACCGTCGATGCCGAAGGTGAACTTGCCGCCTGTGAGCAGCGTGTAGGCGATGCTGACAATGGTGATGAACCCGTAGCGCTGCCGGGGAGCGCCGGTGAGCCCCGCCGCCCAGCGGGCAAAGTCGACCGCCTGCTTGTGGTCTTCGGAAGAAGCGCCGACGCGAACCAGGTGCAGTTCCTTCGAGGTGTACTTCGAGATGTGGGTCGGGGTGACCCCGGCCCCGAGCGCCTCGATCAGGTCACCGGTACCGGAGACGATCATCGCCGCGTGATTCCAGTGGGTGTACTTGCGGTCGGCGCCATGAATGCGGAGGCGCTGACCGAACCGGATCAGCTTGCTGGTCCAGGCGTCGCCGTGGGTGAGGATGAAATCGCCCGCCGCATACCGGCTGGCTTCCTCTCCGGCTCGAAAGCATTCGACCCCGGCCCGAGACACCGGCTGGAACGGCGCTCTCTCCATCGCGGCGGAATCGTAACCCGCCAGATGAAGCGAGGGAGGCAAGGCGCAGCCCTGCCTCCCTCACGAGCCCGATGCCGTTACCGGTTGATGACGATGTTCTTGAACTTGGCGTGAGCCTTGGTGAGGGGCTTGCTCACGCAGTCCCCTTCGATCCCGGTCACCTCGAAGGTGCCCGAAGTGCGGGGGCCCTTGAAGCTTCCTCCGAGCGCCCCGCCCTGGAAGGGCCCGTAGGTGAAGTCCACATCGTCGGTGACGGTGCCATCCGTGAACTTGAAGGTGTTGGTCGAGGTTCCTTCGCCGCCGGAGCTGCAGCTGTCCGGATCCTTGGTGCCGTATTTGCCGGCGAACGTCATGGTGCCCTTGATGTTGCCCTTGCAATCGAGGGGTGCCGGCTCGCTCTGGAAGGTGCCGGACGACGGGCTCGTCGACAGACCTGGGTTTACAGTCGTATTGAGCAGGTCGGTGCGCTCATAGGGCCGTGTCGTATGACCGACGCTGAGAGCGGCTTCTCGGCGACAGATGCAGCGACTTACGTAATCTATGTCTTTGGATAGATGTTCTTCGGGGTTGGCCTCGGCAGACTTGCGGGCATGACGGAGGCGTCGGTGACTCACCTGTCGGACTTCCGCAACCACCGGGCCAGCGAGCGGATGGGCGAACGTCCCTGGCCCCTGCCGGGGCCGGAGGCGGCGCCGCTGCCCACCGGAACGGTCACCTTTCTGCTCACGGACGTGGAGAACTCGACCCCGGGTTGGGAGGCGTCGCCGGATCAGATGGCGTCGGCGGTTGGCCGCCACTACGAGATCCTCGACTCGGCCGTCAACCGCCACAACGGGATCCGTCCCGTCGAACAGGGCGAAGGCGACAGCATGGTGGCCGTTTTCGCCCTGGCCTCGGAGGCGGTCGGCGCGGCGCTCGATGCACAGCGGGCACTGCTGGCGGAACGGTGGCCGGACGGATCGGAGATCGCCGTCCGGATGGCACTGCACACGGGTGAGGCACGGTTGCGGGACGAGCTGTACTACGCCGGTCCGAGCATCATCCGCTGTGCACGACTCCGCTCGCTCGGGTACGGAGGCCAAACGCTGCTGTCGGCGACTACCGCCGACCTGCTCGCCGGGTCCTTGCCCGAGGGGGCGGCCCTGCTGCCCATGGGGGTGCACCGGCTGAAGGGGCTACGGCATCCCGAACATGTCTTCCAGCTGGCCCATCCGGACCTGCCGGAGCGGTTCCCACCCTTGCGATCGGTCGATGCGCTGCTCACAAGACTGCCGACGCAGCTGACCAGCTTCGTCGGTCGTGAGGCCGAACTCGCCGACCTGGGGGACCTCCTCGGACGACACCGGCTGGTGACGCTGGTCGGCCCCGGCGGAACCGGGAAGACACGCCTGGCCATCGAGGCGGCCGGCGACGCCGCCGAGGCCTTTCCGGACGGAGTCTGGTGGCTTGATCTCGCCCCGGTGTCCGACCCGGGTCTCGTGCCCCGTGCGGTGATGACCGCCATCGGGCTGGACGGCACCCACGTCGACCCGGTGACACGGATCGCCGGCTTTCTCACCGAACGACGAGGAATGCTCGTGATCGACAATTGCGAGCATGTGCTGGACGCCGCCGGTGCGCTCGTGTCGGCCGTGCTGGCCGCCTGCCCCCGGGTGACCACGCTCGCCACGAGCCGGGAAGCGCTGGGCATCGCCGGAGAGGTCGTGTGGCGGGTGCCCCCGATGGCGCTGCCGACCACCGGTCAGGGCCGGCCGACCAGAAAGGACGTCGACCGTATCGCGGCCAGCGAGGCGGTCCGCCTCTTCGCCGAACGGGCGGCCGAGAGCCGACCCGGCTTCCGGGTGGATGAGTCCAACACTGCGGTCGTGGCCGAGATCTGCAACCGTCTCGACGGTTTGCCGTTGGCCATCGAACTGGCCGCCGCCCGGGTGCGCGCCCTCACGCCCCAGCGCATCCTCGACGGGTTGACGCAACGCTTCGCGCTCCTGACCGGAGTTCGCGGCGGGACCGCCCACCAACAGACTCTGGCCGCGTCGATGGAGTGGAGCTACGACCTGCTGACCGAGCCCCAGCGCCTTCTGTTGCGGCGTCTGGCCGTCTTCGCCGGCCGGTTCACCCTCGAGGATGTCGAGGCCGTGACGACGGCCGAGCCGCTGACTTCGTGGGACTGTCTCGTCGTGCTGGCCGACCTGGTCGACCGTTCACTGGTCGTGTTCGACGGCGAGCACTACCGGCTGTTGCAGACGGTGTCCGCCTTCGCCTTCGAGCGGCTTGCCGAAGCCGGGGAAGTCGGCCTCCTCCGCGCCGCTCACGCCGCCCACTACGCAGGGCTGGCGGCAGAAGGAGCGGCGGAACTGGATGCCGGACCGCATGCGGCCACGTTGGAGCGACTGGAGGTGGCCCGCGACAACGTGCTGGCGGCGATCGAACAGGCCCTGACGGACGGACATCACGAGCAAGCGCTGGCAGTCACAGCCGACATGACCGTGTTCTGGCTCCTGCGCGGGCGCTACGGCGAGTGCCTCACGTTGCTGCGGAGGGTGCTGGCCGCCACCCCTCCGGACCCGAGCCGCGCCCGGGCCCGGGTGCTCTGGGCGGCGGGGCAGCACGCCCTGTTCGGCATGGACCTCGCCAACGGCTACGGCCTGGCCGAAACCGGCCAGGCCGTCGACATGGCCGAGGCGACGGGAGCCACCAGCGTGCTCGGCCGCGCCCTGGGCATGCGCCATGTAGTGGACCTGTTCGCCCGCCCCGAACGGGCCGTCGAACCCCTCCGGCACGCCCGGGAGGTGGCGGCCGGGGCCGGCGACCGGTTCGGCGCCAACTTCGCCACTGTTTGGCTCTGTATGACCGCGACCTTCGGGCTGGACAGCGCCGACCTGGCCGAGCAGGAGCTGCGCCGGCTGCGGATCGAGGCGGATGCCGGCGGAAGCCCGTACTGGGCTCTGTGGCATGCGGTCTGCTCGGGCTACGCCGCCGCCCGGACGGGCCGGCTCCAAGAGGCGGTCGACGTTCTCGCCCCGGCGGTCGAGGCGGCCCGGCTTTCGGGTGATTCGCAGATCGAGTTCTTCGGTGCCTTACCCCTCGCCGATGCGTTCGTCGATCTGGGTGAGGCAGCCGAGGCCAACGCCGTCATCACCCGGAGCGTCGAATGGCAGGATCGCTCGGCGATCGGGCGGGGCGAGTTCGTGCTCCTGCGCCGGGCACGGCTGCTCTTAAGGCAGGGTGACCTGGCCGGCGCGCAGACCGAGGCTGCCGTAGCGGCGACGGTCTTGCGTGGCCTCGGCTTCCCCTGCGCCGAGATCGAGTTGGATCTCATCGGCGGACGTGCGTCGCAGGAAGCCGGCGACCTGGTGGCGGCGCGGGTGGCGGTCGACGAAGCAGCCGTACTGGCCGAGACGCTCGGGATGCCCTGGTACCTGGCCTGGGTGGCCGACGCCGAAGGGCGCCTGGCCAGGGCGGAGGGCCGGCTCGCCGCGGCCGAGGAGGCGCACCACCGAGCGCTGAGCCTCTGCGTGCGCCACGGATACGCAGCCCGGACCGCCGAAACGCTGGAAGCCCTCGCGTCCCTGGCCGTGGTCGCGGAGAGCTGGGCCGAGGCGGCCCGGCTGTATGGCGCGGCGGCAGCGCTGCGCCGCCTGACCGGACTGCGCCGGCCCGTCCTGGAGCAGTCCGGCGTCGACGCGGACGGATCGGTGCTGACTGCGGCGCTGAGCCCCGCCGTGTATGTCGCCGTCACCGGCGAAGGCGAGCACATGTCGGCGGATGATGCGGCCGCCTACGCCACTCGAGCCCGAGGCGAGCGCAGGCGCCCGTCGGCCGGTTGGGAGTCCCTCACCCCGACGGAACAGCAGGTCGTGGCGCTCGTGGCCGAAGGCCTGACGAACGCCGACATCGGCCGGCGGCTGTTCGTCAGCACCGGCACGGTCAAGGTCCACGTGCACAACATCTTCGGAAAGCTCGGAATCACCCGCCGGTCCGAACTGGCCGCCCGGGCCACCGAACGCCGCCTGGCCGAGGCCTGAGAGGGAGCGGGCCGATCTTCCGGCCTGCTCCCTCTCAGCGGTCGTGGTGGTCAGACGTAGAAGGTCGAGTCGACGGCCTTTTCGATGGGCTGGAAGGCCTTCTCGGGGACGGCCATCGGCGGCTGGATGAAGTGGCCCAGGATCGCCATGTGGCGGGCCTCGACGCCACCGACCGTCATGGCCGTCTGGCGCAGCATCGGGGTGGAGAGCTTCATGCCGACGCCCTGGTACGTCTGCGCCGCGATCTGCTCGAGGGCGAAGGCGAACTTGAGGACGTCCTGTTCGGTCTTGAGGGCGGCGATCTGAGCCTCGAAGGCCTTGGCCGCGGTGGGGTTCGGTTCGTTGTAGGGCTGACCGCCGAGCTGCACCGCGGCGGCATTAAACGCCTTGGCGTGTTCGTCGTGCTGGCTCTTGAACAGCACCGCCGCCTTGGCGATCGGGTCGCTGATCTTGAGGGCGGCAGCATTCATGATCGCCTTGTCGTAGACGGCGACGGCGAAGATCTCGAGCGAGGCGGCGGTCCGGGCGATGGTCTGGTCGGTCTTGTTGCCTCCGGCCGCGGCCGTTGTGGCGGTGGTCGCGCTGGTCTCCGAAGCGGCGCCGCCCGCCGACTTCTTGTTGTCGCTGCCGCAGGCGGCCAGGACGGCCCCGCCGACCGCGGCCAAGCCGGATAGTCGCATGAAGCGACGCCGGTTGAACCCGCCGAGCAGTACGTCGGCCTTCGCCTCGGTGGACGTCTCCTTGTCGTCGACCAACAGGCGCATGACAGAGTCACGCCACTTCGGCATGACCTCGCGGTGCTCGGCATCGAGGTCCCGCAACTGGCGCCGCAGTTCGTCCTTGCTGATGTCCATGGTCTCTCTTCGTCCTCTCGTGAGCGCGGCGGTCAGGCGGCCGGGAACTTGGCGGGGTCCAGCGCCCCGTCCTTGGTCTCGAACGACGGCAGGAAGCCCTTTTCGTCGAGCGGCTTGCCGAGCACCAGGCCCAGGGCGACGGCGTGCTGGGCCTCGACCGGCATGACCGAAGCCACGGCGTTGTAAGCCTTCTCGTTGGCGAGGACGCCGAGGGCGAAGATGTAGGTCGCCGCGGCGGCATTCTCCAACCCGTAGGCCAGCGCGACGACGTCGTTCTCCGTCTTGGCCGCGGTGAGTTGCGGCGTGACCATGTCGAGGACGCCCTTGTTGGCGGCCACGTTGGGATTCGTGCCGGCGGCCTTGAAGGCGTCGCCGTGCTGCTGGTGCTGACCGGCGAAGGCCGTGGCGGCGTCGAGGATGGCTTTGTTCTTGATCTTGCCGCTCTTGGCGGCAGCCTGGTAGGCGGCCACGGCGGCGTACTCCACGCTGGCGGCGAAGGTGGCGATGTCGCCGTCGCTGGGGGTCGTCTGGCTCCAGGCCCTGGGGACCAGCCGGCCGACCGGCATGGCCGCCGAGCCGATGACCAGCGCGGCGCTGCCGAGGCCCAGGCCAGCCAGGAACTTCCGTCGTGACGGGCCGGTTTCGAAGATGAGCGCTCGGCTGTCTTCGCCGAACGTGTCCATGGCGGCGCGGTGCTGGTCGTCGATACCGGCGACCATGGCGCGTAGCTCCCTCTCACTGATTTCCACGCAACAACCTCCTGAAGGTGCTCCTGACTAGGGCGTGACGGTGACGGTGCCGGTCATGTACTGGTGGATGCCGCAGATGTAGCTGTACGAGCCCGGCCGCTCGTAGGTGATCGAGAACGTGGCGGCCTGCCCCAGGTCCTGGCTGACCGGAGTGGCCAGCGGGCTCGTGTCCTTGAGGCTGTGGATGGCGGTGTCATCGTTGGTCCACGTCACCTTGGTGCCCGCTTTGACGGTCACGGTCTGCGGTGTGAACTGGAAGCTGACGATCCGCACCGGCGCCTCACCGGGTGCCGTGACCTGCGCCCCCTGGTTCTTTTTGGTGTCGCCGCTCCCACACCCACCGGCTACGAGGGCGACCGCGAGGGCGAGGATGACCGGACCGGCCAATGTGGTGGAGCGGGTCATGCCGGGTGTTCGGACCGGACCCCGATCCCGGATGATGCTTTCTTGTTTGTCGCACGGCAGCGCCGGGAACGTCTCCATCGTGGGCGAAGAGGAGACTCTGGAAGAGGCAGTGAAAGGGATCGCCGCCGGCATCGTCGGCAAGGCGAAGGAAGTCGCCGGCGAACTGCTCGACGACCCCGATCTCGAGGCGGCCGGCATCGCGGAGCAGGAAGAGGCCGACTCGCTTCGGGCAGGGACCCGTTAGAACAAGCCGGACGGCAGGGATGAGTGGCTGGACCTCACTGCGGCGCAGGCGTCTAAGAGACGGCTCAGCCGGGAAGAACTATCGTAGAGCGATAGATCTTCAAGGAGGTATGCATGGAACAGAAACGGGTCCTCGTCGGCGTTGACGGCTCGGCCGCGGCGCAGGCCGCCATGCGGTGGGCCGCCGAGGCGGCAGGGCCGAGCGGAGAGGTGGTGGCCGTTCACTCCACCGGGACAGCGCTGATCGGTCAGGCAGCCGCGTCGGCCGCCACCGGACTGGGGATGTTCCCCCATGCCGGTGGCCGCAAGGAAGAAGCCAGGCGGGCGTTGGAAGAGTGGTGTGCCCCTCTCCGGGCCGCCGGGGTGGCGTATCGGGCGCTGGTATCCGACGCCGAACCCGTCCGGGCCCTGCTCGACACCGCCCGACGGGAGGACGCAGACCTGATCGTGATCGGCCACCGCAACGGGAGCGGGTTCGTGCACCGGCTCATGCAGGGGCTGAGCGACCATCTCATCGACCACTCCCAGCGGCCCGTCGTGGTGGTGCCGTCACCGAGGTAGCGCGCCGGGTCAACCGCGGAGCAGGTAGCGGACCAGCCGGCGGCGGGCGGCGACGTTGCCCGGGTTCGGATTGAAGAGGGCGTCGAGCATGGCCAGCACGTCGTCGCGGGCTTCACGGCTGCGCATGACGCGCCGCCACAGGGTCAGGTTGACGCGGTGCCGCCACGCCGGCGAACGGGACAGACGGATGACGGTGGCAACATTGCGCCCGACCCGGGCTGGAAGGTCCGGGCGCTCAGGGCGGTCGTCGAGCAGGCGGGCGGGGAGGACCCCGAGGCCGTGGGTGACGGTGAAGTCGAAGTCGGTCCGCCACGCGGCCGCCCAGAGATAGTCGACCATGCGGCACCAGCCGCGCAGGAAGGCGAGCTCGGCCGGCGAGTCGGAGCCGGAATCGACGGTCGCCAACCGGTGGGCGACAACGTCGAGGCAGGCCTTGTGGGCCTTCCACAGGGCCAGGCGAACGGGCTCGTCATCGCCCGGGTCGGCGGCCTCCGCCGCGGCGAAGTAGCGACACCAATCACTGGTGCCGGCCCGGAAAGAATCGGGGTCGTAGTCGAAGCGGGACGGGCCCGGCGGCGCCTGCAGCGGCCGGTCGGGCACGAGTCCTGTCGAGACGGCGGCGACCCATGGGATGGCGCACAGCGCGTAGTTCCCGAATCCCCAGGGGGCATCGGGGTCGATCGTGCCGTCCCGCTCGGCCCGCGCTCCGAGGCGCCCGCTCTGGAACTGCCAGTGATGCTGGAACACCAGCGCCCACAACGGGTTGCGGCGGTTGTCATCACCGAACTGCCTCCGGCGGTTCGTCGCCTCGATGAGCATGCGATACGCCGCCATCCGCTGCGGGAAGAAGAACGGGTCAAACCGGTCGTCCAGCGGCGAAAGGGTCGACCACACCGTGAAGAGGTCAAGGGTTTCCAGTTCTGCCGGATAGGTCCTGACCGGTCGCATGGCGTGCGGACGGTATCGCACAGTTTCCTCCAGCGCGATCCGGCCAAGTCGCGAGCCGGGGCGTCAAGCCGCCGACGGCTGGAGCCGATCCCTTCAGGTACAGGCGCGCCGCGAGGCGGCACCACGGAGGCGGAACAAGGCGATGTCAGAGAGGCGATCCACGGGCAGCCGCGTCCACGACGCCCGGGAGGCGAAGGAGCTGAGCCTGCGACGGGCCGCCCGCCGCCTCGGCGTGAGCCCCCGGGTCCTGCGGGGTTGGGAGCGGGGCAGAGAGGACATTCCGTTCGCCGTCCGTCAGGGGATGGTGAAGCTCTACGGCCTTCCTTCCGAGCAGCTCATTCCGGAACGACCGGCTGCCGGCGCCGCGGGACGTGATGGGAGCAACGGGATGATCAGGATCGGTTCGGTCACGTTCGCCACCCACGATGCCGACGACGACTCGCTGCGGGCCTTCCTGGCCGCCGTTCGCCAGGAGCGGGGTCTGGCGCCGGATGCTCCGCTGGCGGTGCGGGCCAGTGACGCCGCCGTGCTGGCCGAGCTGCTCGGCGGGACGGCGGAGGAGATCGTCCACAATCTCCAGCGCCTGCTCGACGTCGACGAGCGGGAAGCCGTCGAGATCGGCCGGTGGATCTTCCGCAAGACGGCCATCGCCGGGGCGATGATGGTCGGAGTCGTTGCCGGGGTGGGATCCGGGGCGTTCTCGGCCAGCCCGCCGGCAGCCACCGCCGCGGAGATCACCGTCACCTCCGCCTCGGCCACGCCGGGGCCCGTCGACCCGAACTGGGCCGAGATCGGCGACGCCGCCGTCCTCTGGCGCGAAGGCGTCCCCCACAACTGATCGACACTCGACGGGCGGTCGTCAACCCGTTTCGTCGAGGAGGTCCCAGGCGGCGCCCACGATGGTGGACGCGTCGATCCCGAAGGCCCTGTAGAGATCGTCGACATCGCCGGAGCGGCCGAAGTCGCTCACGCCGAGCCCCGTCGTGGGGCAGCCGTGGATGCCGCCGAGGAAGCTCAGTGTGTGCGGGTGTCCGTCCAGCACCGTCACGATCGGGGCGGACCGCCCGCCGGGGAAGAGCCGGTCGAGGATCCCGTCATCGCCGGAACGGAGGCCGCGCCGGGCCTGGAGGGCCCGGTAGACGAGGTCGGCCGAGGTGAGGCAGATGACGTCTGCGCCGACGCCGACTGAGGCCAGTTCGTCGGCGGCGGCCACGACCTCGGGAAGGACGACACCGGTGCCCACCAGGGTGATGGCGGGCGGGGAACCGGGCGCGCTCCGGAGGAAGTAGCCGCCGGCCAGGACGTCACGGCGGCGTTGTTCGCGCTCGGCGGCGGCGGTGGGGACGGCGGCGAGCGCCTGGTTGATCGGCCGGGTGCTCAGCCGGAAGTAGGCCGAGCAGCCGTCGGGCCGGCCGAGAAGGCCGAGGGCGTGGAGCAGGGTCCACTCGAGGTCCTGCCCGAAGGCCGGTTCCCAGGAGACGCAGCCGGGTTGCTCGAGACCGACCGACGGGGTGATGATCGACTGGTGAGCACCGCCCTCGGGCGCCAGTGTCACGCCCGACGGTGTGCCGACGAGGATCGACTGGCCGCCGGCGTACATCCCGAACGACCACGGCTCGAGCGCCCGGGTGACGAAGGCGTCGTAGATGGTGCCGATGGGAAGCAGCGTCTGGCCGGTGCGGGACCACGTGGCGCCCAGCTCGGCCAGCAGGCCGACCAGGTTGCCTTCGGCGATGCCGAGCTCGATGTGCTGGCCGTGGTTCGACTCCCGCCACCGGACGAGGACGTCGGGGTCGTCGGCGAACCAGTCGAAGCGGTCGCCGTGGTTGAAGATGCCGACCTTGTTGATCCAGCCGCCGAGGTTGGTCGACGAGGCGACGTCGGGGCTGACGGTGACGATCCGGGCGGCGACGTCGGGCGCGTCGCGGGAGAGGTCGACGAGGACGCGGCCGAAGGCCTGCTGCGTCGAGGCGGTGGCCGAGTGGGGCCGGCCGAGGTCGCTGGGGACGGGCGGGGGAGCGGCCGGCGCGATCTCCGGCCGGTCGAGCCGCTCGGCGGCGGCGCGACACAGCGCCGCTTCCGCGCTGTGTTCATCGAAGGGGGCCCAGGGGTCATCGGGATCGGCGCCGAGGTCGCGGCCGAGTTTCTCCCACTGCGGGCCGGTGAGCAGCGCCGAATGATTGGCGGGGTGGCCCTGCGTCGGCAGGCCCCACGCCTTGATCGTGTAAGCGAACACGACGGTGGGTCGGTCGGTCGACCGGTAGGCCAGCTCGAAGGCGTCGAGGAGGTCGGCGAGGTCGTGACCGCCGAGGTCAGCGGCGGCGACGACTACGGCCGCGTCGTCGAGATCGGCCAGCACCTTCTCGATGCTGCGGCGTTCCTTGCCGTCTCCGGCGAGGCGCGCCCGCACGTCGGCGGGCGAGCTGCGCAGCAACCGCTGGTACTCCTCGTTGCTCATCGAGTCGATGCGGTCGCGCAGCGCGTCACCGCCGGGCAACGCGAACAGCTCCCGCAGGCGTCGCCCGTACTTCACGGTGATCGTCTGCCACCCCGCGGCGTCGAACATCTTCCCGATGCGCCCCACCGCGATGTCGGGCACGACCCGGTCGAGCGACTGGCGGTTGACGTCGATGACCCACAGCACCTCGCCGAGGTGGGGCACCATCGGATCGACGAGCGCTTCCCAGACGGCCCCTTCGTCGAGCTCGGCGTCGCCGACGAGGGCGACGTGGCGCCCGCCGGGAGGGACCTCGAAGTGCCCCGACACGTACCGCTGCGCCAGCGCGCTCCACAACGTGGCCGTCGCCCCGATGCCCACCGACCCGGTGGAGAAGTCGACTGGGTCGGGATCCTTGGTGCGGCT
>Ga0070681_10006825_pt1 | contig 11115 bp, 9 predicted proteins | sample KBSC83BmetaG_FD_65650 | JGI IMG/M metagenome (GOLD analysis project Ga0070681, IMG submission 65650) | Corn rhizosphere microbial communities from Kellogg Biological Station, Michigan, USA - KBS C8-3B metaG | ecosystem: Host-associated > Plants > Roots > Rhizosphere | place: USA: Michigan...
CGCGATTACGGCTATCCCGGCGCGATCTACCCGATCAATCCGCGCTATGACGAGGTGTGGGGCGTCCGCTGCTACAAAACCTTCGCGAGCCTGCCCGAGCCGCCGAGCCACGCCCTCGTCATCGTGCCGCCGGTTGCTGTGCAGGAGGTCGTCGAGCAGGGCATCGCGGCGGGCTTGAAATCGGCGATCGTCTATGCGAGCTCGATCGGCGAGGGGCACGACCCCGAGATCGTGGCGCGCGGCACGGCGCTCAAACGGGCCGCCGAGCAGGCCGGGCTGGCGCTCGCCGGGCCCAACTGCATGGGCTCGATGTCGATGCGCGAGAAATGCTTCTTCTATCCCAATTCCGAGCTTTGCGACATTCCGGCCGGCGGCGTGGCGCTGGTCTCGCAATCGGGCGGCACGCTGCAATTTCTCTGCAAATCCGCGGCCGATCGCGGCGTCAATTTCAGCTATATGATCTCGAGCGGCAACGAGCTCTGCCTCGATCTCGCCGATTACATCAATTTCCTGGTCGAGGACGAGGCGACGCGCATCATCGCCCTCTTCATCGAAGGCATCCGCCGCCCGGAAAGCTTCATGCGCGCCGCGGCCAAGGCGCTGGCGGCGGGCAAGCCGCTCATCGCCATCAAGACCGGCAAGAGCCAAGGGTCGCGCGCCGCGGCGCAGTCGCACACCGGTGCCATCGCGGGGGATTACGACGTCTTCGCCGCCATGTGCCGGCGCTACGGCATTACGGTCGCCGATTGCCTCGACGATCTCGTCGAGCTGATGCTGGCCTTCCAGGCGGGACGGCTGCCACGCGGCAATCGCGTCGGCTTCGTCACCACCTCGGGCGGCACGGTCGATCTGCTCTACGATTATGTCGAGGAGATCGGCGGCCTCGCCATGCCCGATTTCGCCGCCGTCACCAAGGCAGCGGTGGCGCCCTATATGGGCCAGGACGCGGTGGTGAAGAACCCGCTCGATGCCGGCATTCCCTCGACCGACGAAGCGGCGGCCAAGACCTGCATCGCCGTCGCCGCCGACGCCGATATCGACATGATCGCCTGGGCCGGCCAGCTTCCGGCCGGCAAGCGGGCGCGCGACGCCTCGGCGCTGAAAAGCGTGCTGGCCGCGACCGACAAGCCGGTGATCGGCTTCGGCCGCATGAACTACATGCTGGGGCCGCAGGCGCTGGCCTTCCAGGACGAGGTCGGCTTTCCCTTCCTGCAGGGGCTGCAGCCGACGGTGCGCGCGCTGAAGGCGCTCGCCGATTATGCCGCCTGCCGATCGCGGATGCCGCGGGTTCTGCCGGCGCCGCGCGGCCAGCCGGCAACGCTGGGGCGCATGGCGCTCGACACGGCGCTGGCCGCGCACGGCATCACCGTGCCGAAATCGGTGATCGCGCGCACGCCGGACGAGGCGGCGGCGATGGCGGAGAAGATCGGTTTTCCCGTCGCCCTGAAGATCCAGTCGCCCGACATCAGCCACAAGACCGAGCTCGGCGGCGTCCGCCTCGATCTCGCCGATGGCGAGGCGGTGCGGCGCGCCGGCACGGCGCTGCTCGCCGCGTTGCGCGACGCCGCACCCGACGCCCGCATCGAGGGGCTGCTGGTGCAGGAGATGGTGCGCGGAGTCGAGGTGATCCTCGGCGCCCGCAATGACCCGCTTTACGGGCCGGTGCTGCTGGTCGGAGCCGGCGGCGTCATGGCCGAGCTCACCCGCGACGTCGCCTTCGGCCTGCTGCCGCTCGATGCCGAGGCGGCGTGCGGCCTGCTGGAGGGCCTCAAGCTCGCCAAGCTGCTGCAGGGCTTTCGCGGCGCGCCGGCGGCGGATACCGATGCGCTGCTGCGCGCCATGGTCGGCCTGTCCGATTTCTTCTGCGACCATCGCCATCTCTTGGCCGATCTCGAGATCAATCCGCTGATCGTCCTGCCCGCGGGCAAGGGCGTCCGCGCCGTCGATGTGCGGCCGGTACCGCGCGCATAGAGGAGAGCGAGATGGACTTCACCCTGCCCGAGGAGCTGCGGCTGCTGAAGGACAATCTCCGCCGCTTCGTCAATGCCGAGATGATCCCGGTCGAGCGCGAGACCTGCGAGAATGACGAGCTGAAGCCGGAATGGCGGGACAAGTTCCAGAAGCGCGCCAAGGAGCTCGGCATCTGGATGATGGAGGTGCCGGAGGAGTATGGCGGCATGGGGCTCGGCGTGATGCCGCGCGTCGTCGTCTGGGAGGAGCTGGCGCGCACCGTGGCGCTGCCGGCGCGCGGCGACAGCATCATGGGCCCGACCGTCCGTGCCATCCTCTACGATCTCGAAGGCGAGATGAAGGAGAAGTACCTGCTGCCGGTGCTGCGCGGCGAGAAGCGCGCCTGCTTCGCCCAGACCGAGCCCGATGCCGGCTCCGATCCCGGCTCGATGCGGACCACGGCGGTGCGCGACGGCGACCAGTACGTCATCAACGGCGTGAAGCGCTTCATCAGCGGCGCCGACAAGTCGCAATTCGCGCAGGTGATGGCGGCGACCGACCGGTCCAAGGGCTCGCATGGCGGCATCTCCTGCTTCCTGGTCGACATGGACACGCCGGGCGTCAAGATCACGGCCCGCTACCAGACCATGATGGGCGACCGGCCTTGCGAGATCGTCTTCGACAATGCGCGCGTGCCGGCCGGAAACCGCGTCGGCGGCGAGGGCGAAGGCTTCAAGATGGGCCAGAAATGGCTCGGCGTCGGCCGCATCAAGCATGGCGCGCGCGCGCTCGGCGTCGCCGAGCGCTGCCTCGAGATGGCGACGAGCTATGCCAAGCAGCGCGTCACCTTCGGCAAGCCGCTCTCGGAGCGCCAGGCGATCCAGTTCATGCTGGTCGATTCCTATGTCGAGCTGCATGCGGCCCGGCTCATGGTCTATCAGGCCGCCGCCAAGGCCGATGCCGGCGAGGACAATCGCGTCGAGGCCTATGTCTCGAAATCCTACGCCGACGAGATGGCGTTCCGCGTCGCCGACCGCTGCATGCAGATCCATGGCGGCATCGCGCTCACCACCGACCTGCCGATCGAGAAATTCTGGCGCCAGCAACGCAGCTTCCGCATCACCGAAGGCGCCACCGAGGTGATGAAGATGGTCATCGCCCGACACGTGCTGAAGACTTTCGGGAATTAACCCGATACAACTCGGTCGTCATGCCCGGGCTTGACCCGGGCATCCACGCCTTACCGTCTCTCCTTGCTCGAAGCAAAGGCGTGGATGCCCGCATCAAGTGCGGGCATGACGAATTGATATTCGGCGATCGCGGACAGATGCCCGGGTCAAGCCCGGGCATGCTGGAGGAGTGACGCTCTGTCGAGCGTCACTCCTCCAGCACCTTGCGCCCCTCGGCGACGATGTCCTTGGGCGCCGCGTAGATCTGCTGCACGGTCTTCAGCGCCTCGGGGCCGGTCTTGGGCGAGAAGGGGAGGCGCGCCTTCTGCACATCGGCGATGAAGGCCGGATCCTTCATGGTGGCGTCGAAAGCGTCCTGGAGGATCTTGATGCGATCGGCGGGCACCGCTTTCGAGGCGATGAAGGGGCGGCCGACATCGCCATGCGCGACCAGCAGGCGCGCGATCTCGCCGGCGCGCGGCGACGGCGCGATGTCGACATAATAGGGAACGCTGGCGGGAAGGTCGGGCGGCCGCGTCTCGGCCGAGCGGGTGACGGGACTGATCTTGCCGTCCTTCACCCAATCCTCGGGGATGCTGCTCCAGGCGCCGCAGCCGCCGTCGAGCTCGCCGCGCTCGATCGACAGGCGCTCCTCGGCACTGCCGGGATAGCCCGCGACCTGATGGATATCGACGCCGAAGATGCTCTTCAGGATGCGGGTATTGACGTCCTCCGACGCGCCGACGGCGGTCAGGCCGAAATGGAAATTGCCGCGCTTCTTCATGTCGGCGAGACTCTTCACGCCGGTCGCGGCCCAGACATAGCAGACCGTCAGATCCTCGCTGATGCTGCCGATCCAGGCATAGTTGCGGAAATCCATCTTGGTCTTGTTGGGCTGGAACAAGGAGTCGCCGATCAGGCCGAAATTGAAGGTGTCGATCAGCGTGCCGTCCTTGGGCGCGCTGGCGTCGAGATAGAGCACCGAGGTGGCGCTGCCGGCGCCCGGCATGTTCTGGACGATCACCTCGGGGGTGCCGGGAATGTGGCGCGGGATATGGCGCGCGAGGAGGCGTGCATTGACGTCGAAGCCGCCGCCCGGCGTGAATCCGACCAGGATGGTGAGGGTCTTGCCCTTGTAGAAATCCTGCGCCGTCGCCGGCTGCAGCCCGGCGACGCAGCAGGCGAAAGCGGCCAGCGCCGCGCCCGCGATCTTGTTCATCGTCATGACGATCCTCCCATCCGCCCGGCCCTTGCGGAGCCTAGTTCTCCAGCACCTTCTTCGCCGCCGCCACCACCACATCGGGCAGGGCGTAGATATCCTTGATGGCCTGCAGGCATTCCTCGCCGGTCTTGGGCGACACCGGCAGGCGCTGCTTCTCGGCATCGGCGACGAAAGCCGGATCCTTCATCGTCGCGTCGAAGCCACGGCGCAGGATCTCGATGCGGTCGGCCGGCACCTGCAGCGAGGCGATGAAGGGACGTCCCACCTGGGTCGGCGCGGTGAGCAGGTTGATGACGTCGGCATCCGACTTGCTCGGCGCGATATCGGCGGCGAAGGGCACGTCGGTGGGAAGGTCCACGCCGGAGACCGGCGCGAACTTCAGCAGATTGACGATGCTGTCGTTGCGCACCCAATCGGGCGGCGTGCTGCTCCAGGCGCCGCAGGCGCCGTCGAGCTCGCCGCGCTCGATGGCGAGCTTCTGCTCGGCGCTGCCGGGATAGCCCGAGACCTGGTGGATCGGCACCTTGAAGATGTTCTTGGTGATGTGCGCATTGACGTCGGAGGAGGAGCCGACCGCGGTCAGGCCGAAATGCAGCTCCTTGGGATATTTCTGCGCGTCGGCCAGGCTCTTGATGCCGACCGGGCGCCAGACGAAGCACACCGAGAGGTCCTGGCTGATGCTGCCGATCCAGGCGAACTTGGTGAAATCGACCTTGATCTTGGTCGGGTTCATCTTCGATTCGGTGATGAGGCCGAAATTGAAATCGACGATGGCGGTGCCGTCCTTGGGCGCGCTCGCATCGACATATTGCACCGAGGTGAGGCTCGCAGCCCCTGGCAGGTTCTGCACGACGATGTCGGGATTGCCGGGAATGTGCCGGCCGAGATGACGCGCCAGCAGGCGCGTATTGGCGTCGTAGCCGCCGCCCGCCGTATTGCCGACGATGAGATTGATGGTCCGGCCCTTGTAGAAATCCTCGGCCGAGGCCGGCGCGAAGCCGACGACCGCGAGGGCGGCAAGGGCACCCAAGGCGGCCCGGCGATGCTGTTTCCTCATGACCCTTCCCCTTGTTCCTTATTATGGCGCCATCCTGCCAAAGCGGCCGGCTCCCGTCACTCTCCGCGTGCCTGGCGCACGCGCGCCAGGGCGTCGGGCGAGACGGCGAGCGTGTCCTCGACCAGCTTTTGCAGCCGCTCGCCCGAGAGGGCGCCGATATCGATGCGGCGCTTGGTGGCGTCGGCGAGGAAGTCCGGATCCGTCATCATCTCGAGATAGGCCTTGCGCAACGCCGCCAGCCGCTCGGGCGGGATGCCCGGCGGGCCCATGATCGAGCGCCCCATTGCGTTGCCGGCGGTGAGGAAGCGCAGGGCGGCGCGATCGAGCTCGGTGCGGCCGAGCTCCACCTGCAGCGGCACGTCGGGCAGCTCCGGCGAGCGCTCGGTCGCATATTGCAGCAGCAGATTGATCTTCTTCTCGGCCAGCCATTGCGCATTGTCGACCTTGAGCGACGCCCAGCTCTTGGTCGTGCCCTCGACCTCGCCGCGCTCCATCGCCAGATTGGCGTCGGTGGTGCCGGGGAAGCCGGTGATGGCCTTGAATTTGGTGCCGGCCAGGACATTCAGCTGCTTCAGATAGGTGAAGGTGGGCGAGGTAGGGCCTGTCGCGCCCATCACCGTCTCGCGCCGCCGCGCATCCTCGAAACTCTTGGTCGGCGATGTGTACCAGGTGTAGGAGACCTCGACGACCGGCGCCATGCGGCCGATCCAGCTGAATTTCTGGGCATCATATTGGATGCCCTTCGAGCCCAGGGCCTGCTCGATGGCGAGCGCCTGCGTCGCGCCGGCGACCGCGCTGCCGTCCTTGGGGGCGGCGCCATAGAGCCAGTTGGTCATGACGAGACCGCCGCCGCCCGGCATGTTCTTCGCCACGACGGCGGGCTTGCCCGGAATATGCGGCCCGATATGGGTCGCGAACAGGCGGCCGTAGAGATCGTAGCCGCCGCCCGGCTCGGTGCTGATATAGACCGTCAGCGTGCGGCCGCGATAGAAATCCTCGACCGGATCGGCCAGCGCCGAGCCGGCACCGATCAGCAGCGCGCAAGCGGCGACGGCGCTTGCCTCCCAGGAACGCATGGACATGATGCCGCCCTGCCTTCTTATTATGCTCGAAGCAGTGTAAGCACCGGCCGCGGCAAGGCCAAGCGGACGAGGGAAAAGACCCGTGCGGATACCGACGAAAGACGAGGCGGCGGCGCTGCTCGAGCGCATGCTCACGATGCGGCGCTTCGAGGAGCTGGTCATCCATATGGCCGGCAAGCACAAGGATATCGGCCGCAACCATCTCTATATCGGCCATGAGGCGGTGGGGGCGGCGGCGATGATGGCGCTCGAGACGGGCGACCTCGCCTATACGACGCATCGCAATCACGGCCATCTCATCGGCCGCGGCGTCGATCCCGGCAAGGCGCTGGCCGAGATCATGGGGCGCGCCGGCGGCTTGAATGGCGGCCGCGGCGGCACCTGGCACATCGCCGACAAGGCGAAGGGCTTCCATTCGACCTCGGCCATGGTCGGCGGCTCGATCGGCCTCGCCATCGGCGGCGGCCTCGCCTGCAAGCAGCAGAAGCGGAGCCGCGTCTCGGTCGCCTTGTTCGGCGACGGCGTGCTCGACGAGGGCATCAGCTACGAGGCGCTCAACTTCGCCTCGCTCTATCAGCTGCCGGTCCTGTTCCTGTGCGAGAACAACGCCAAGACCGGCCAGCGCCCCTCCTCGATGCTCGCCGCCAACCATCTCACCGACGTGCCGCAGGCGCTGCGCATCGCAGGGCTGGTGGTCGACGGCGCCGATGCCGAGGCGGTGCATGGTGCGGTGCATGACGCGCTCGAACGCATCCGCCGCGACGGCGTGCCGCTGTTCATCGAGGCCAAGCTCGAACGCTGGCCGGGCTCGCATCAGCTGAAGCCCGAATTCACCACCGGCATCACCGACGTCGCCATGGCATGGCAGCCCGAGCGCATCACCGGCGCCTATGCGGTGTGGATCCGCAAGCACGATCCGATCCTGCGCTATGCCGCTTCGCTCATCGAGCGCGGCCAGCTCACGCGCGATTCGGTGCTCGCCATCGATGCGCGCGTCACGGCGCGCATGCAGGAGGCGCAGGCCTTCGCCGAATCCAGCCCCTATCCCGACGCGGCCGACGCCGCCTCGGGCGTCTTCGCCTGAGCGGTCCGATCATGCCGACAAAATCCTTTGCCCAGGCGCTGGTCGATGCGCTCGCCTACAGCCTCGCCGGCGATGCCGCCGTCACCATCATCGGGCGCGGCCTCACCGGCCACGGTCCCGAAGCCGATGCCGAGCGCGCGCTGTACGACAAATATGCCGACCGCATCCTCGATCCGCCGACCTCGGAAGGGGTGATGGCCTCGGTCGGCACCGGCGCCGCCATGGCGGGCTTGCGGCCCTTCGTCCATTTCGGCACGGCGGCCTTCGCCTTCGAGGCGGTCAACCAGATCGTCAACGAGGCCGGCAACGCCCATTACATGTCGGGCGGCCAGGTCACGGCGCCGGTGATCTATCACCTGTTCCACGGCATCCGCGGCGGCGGTGGGCCGCAGCACAGCCATTCGCCGCAGGCGATGTATGCCAACGCCGCCGGGCTGCAGATCCTGCTGCCCGCGAGCCCGGCCGACATGCAGGGTCTGCTGCGCACCGCCTTCAAGAGCAACAACCCGACGCTGCTGTTCAGCCATACCAAGCTCTTGGGCGTGACGGGCGCGGTGCCCGAGGGCGATTTCGCCATCCCGCTCGGGGTCGCCGAGGTGAAGCGGAAGGGCAAGGACATCACCATCGTCGCCACCTCCCTCATGGTGCATGAGGCGCTGCGGGCGGCGGCGACGCTCAGCGCCGAAAACATCGAGGCGGAAGTGGTCGATCCGCGCACCGCCGTGCCGCTCGACCGCGCTGGCATCTGCGAATCGGTGCGGCGCACCGGCCGGCTGGTGGTGGTCGACGAGGCCAACCTCACCTGCAGCATCGCGTCGGAGATCGCCGCTTCCGTCGCCGAGCAGGCCTTCGCGAGCCTGAAGGCGCCGATCCTGCGCGTGGCGCGGCCCGATGCGCCGGTCGCCTTCAGCCCGCCGCTCGAGAAGGCGGTGACGCCCTCTGCCGACAAGATCGTCGCGGCGGTGCGGAAGGTTATGCGCGGCTGACCATCTCGCTGCGCGCGACATCGGCGGCGACGACCAGCAGCAGTGCCGCCGGCGCCAGCAGCGGATAGGCGAGAATGCCGAGGAAGAGGGCGCCGAGCGCCGCGCCGACGCCATAGATCAGCCAGCCGGCGAGCGGGATGGCGATGGCGCCGGGCGGCGGCTTCGCCTCGCCCTCGACCGCCGACAGCAGCTTCGCCGTGATCTCGTCGGCGAGCCGCAGCATGGTGCCGGTGACGACCACCGTGTTCAGGTTGGTATTGCCGAATCGCGACAGCGTCGACCCCTGCATGCCCATGCCGAAGGTGAGCAGCAGCAGCTCCCGGTGCTGCTCGAGAGACAAGAGCGGCGTTCCGCCCAGCAGCAGCGCCACGGCGAGCAGCACCAGCGGCCGCTTGCCGAACCGGCGGATCACCAGGCTCGCCAGGAGCGCGCCGGCGAAGAAGGCGATCAGCGTCGCGCCATAGGTCGCGACGCGCCCGCCATCACCCTCGGCCGCCGCAATGCCGAGCAGCACCGTGTTGCCGGTCATGTTGGCGGTGAAGACATGCTCCAGCGCCATATAGCCATAGGCGTCGACGAACCCCGCCACCAGGCACAGGATGGCGGCGCGGCGCAGCGCGATGTGCAGGGAGTGGTCGTTCATCGGCTCGACACTAACGAACTCGCCGCTAACAAAATCGTCATGCCCGGGCTTGACCCGGGCATCCACGCCTTACTTTTTCTTTTCCGTGGAGGCGGCCTTCGCTGGCAATGGGCAAAGGCGTGGATGCCCGGGTCAAGCCCGGGCATGACGATGAGAGGGAGGGTGATCGTATTCGGACCCGAGCATGAGGTCCGAGGGAGACCCTCAACCCTCTTCCTTCCACGCCCTTTCCTCGATCGCGGCGACCTCGGCCGGGTCCATCGGCACCACCTCATTCACCACATAGCGCACGGCTTTCACATCTTCGTCGGGGCCGAGCAGCGGCACGGCGGTGCTGCGGGCTTCCGCATCGTTGCCGATCAGGGGCGGGCAGTGGGATTCGATGATGACACACTGTTCGGTGCCGCGGTTATAGGCCCAATGCACCTTGCTCTTGGGAATGCGCATGATGTCGCCTGGCTTGCAGCGCCAGCCGCGTCCCTCGACGAAGAACCAGATCTCGCCCGAGAGGATGTAGTTGATCTGCTCGGCGGCATGGCGATGCGGGCGGGTATGGTAGCCCGGGCCGCGCTCGGCGAACATGATGCTGTTCTCCATGCCGTAGATGCGCTGCGTGGACAGCACCACATCGTCGCGCGCCGCCGAGGAGGGCTTGGCGCGGCGTACCGGCAGCGCGTCTTTGCGGACGCGGTAATTGGGCTTGGTCTCGTTTCCGTCGCGCATGGTCCTTCTCCCTAATTTCCCGGTGTGGGCAGCATTTCCTGCGCCTCGGCGATGAGCGCCGGCGGCGTCGCATAGAGGTTCGCCACCAGCGTCTCGAGCGCCTGCGGCGGACGATAGGTCATGTCGAGCCTGAGGCGCCGTGCCTCCTCGACGAGGGCGGGATCGGCGAGCGTGTCGGCGAAGGCCCGGCGCAGGGCGGCCAGCCGCTCGGGCGGCACGCCCGGCGGCGCCACATAGGGCCGGCCGAACTCGACGCTGGCGAAGGCGAAGCGCAGCAGCTGCTTCTGGCGCTCGTCTTTCGCGTAATCATAGGCCGAGGGGATTTGCGGCGCATCGGCGAGCGGCGTCTCCTCGACATGGAGCAGGATGCGGATGGCGCCGGTCTTGACCAGGCTCGCCTGCGTCGTCTGGAACAGCCCGTAGGTGTGGCAGACCCCCTGCACCTCGCCCTGCTGCATCGCCAGCAGCACGTCGGTGGTGCCCTTGTAGCCCTCGACGAGCTGGAATTTCATGCCGAGCACGCGGTTGAGCACGGTCGGCACGATGCTGAGCGAGGAGCCGGCGCCGGCGCCGCCGACGATCAGCGGCGTCTCGAACAGCTGCGCGGCGCTGGTGACCGGCGCCGCGCTGCGCGCGACGCAGACCCGGCCGGGCAGCGAGGAGCCGCCGATCCAGCCGAAGCGGCGCGGATCGGCCTTGAGGTTGTCGCGGCCGATCACCGCCTGGCTCGGCAGGTTGCGCGACACCGACCCGAAGGTGGTGCCGTCCTTGGGCGCCACATTGTAGAGGTAATTCGCCGCGACGATGCTCGCCGCACCGGGCATGTTCTGCACCACGATCGTCGGGGCGCCGGGAATATGCGCCGAGAGATGCTGTGCCAGGAGACGCCCGCCGAGATCGTAATCGCCGCCCGCCGGATCGGCGATGATGAGATGGATCTGCTTGCCGTGATAGAACTCCGCGACCGGCTGCGCCGTCGCGGCCGATGCGGCGAGCAGCAGCGCCAGGCAGCCCAGCCCCAACCGTCCCATCTCCCTCATTTCCCCTAGTCCCTTTGGCATTTTCCAAACGGTAGCAGATTTCCGGAGGGCTCCGCTATGCTCGCGCCGGCGCCTCGGGGCGGGGCGTAAGGAATCCGGAGGGGCATATGGCGACGGTCGAAGCGACACGCCACAAGCTGGTTCTCGACAAGGACGTGG
>Ga0070681_10006826_pt1 | contig 11113 bp, 11 predicted proteins | sample KBSC83BmetaG_FD_65650 | JGI IMG/M metagenome (GOLD analysis project Ga0070681, IMG submission 65650) | Corn rhizosphere microbial communities from Kellogg Biological Station, Michigan, USA - KBS C8-3B metaG | ecosystem: Host-associated > Plants > Roots > Rhizosphere | place: USA: Michigan...
TGATATTGATAGGGACAGTTTGGGGCGGTCGATCGGTCGGGAGCTCCGGTTGAAGCGAAGTTTTTCGTCGACACAGATGCGATCGATTGCCTGCTACCTGCCCGAGCGTTGCTCCAGGCGGGAATCCAGCCTGATAGTACGGCACTCCTGAAGAAAGTCTCCCCGGAGCTCCGCCTGGCGTAAGCTGCGCGCACCAGGCGAAACCGCTAGAGCCGTCCCCGGCTGCAGGAAACATGGCTATTTCCGACGAGCTTACCCGCTCACGACCGGCCCTCATCGAAATCCGTTCGATCGACTACATTCCGGAGAGCGAGCGCCACGGCGGGCTGGCGAGTCAATTCACGTTGTGGCTCGGCGCGAATCTGCAGATCACCGCCATTGTAACCGGCGCTCTGGCGGTCGTCCTCGGCGGGGACGTGTTCTGGTCACTTGTGGCGCTCCTGATCGGCCAGGTGCTGGGAGGCGCGGTGATGGCGCTTCACGGCGCGCAAGGACCGCAACTCGGCCTGCCGCAGATGATCTCCTGCCGGGTCCAATTCGGCGTCTACGGAGCAATCGTTCCGATCGTGGCGGTGTGCGTGATGTACGTAGGATTCTCTGCGAGCGGCTCTGTCCTGGCAGGACAGGCTGTCGCCCAGCTACTTCACATCGACGACGGCGCCGGCATCATCATCTTTGGTGGCTTCATTGTCGTCGTCACTTTGTTTGGCTACCGCGTAATCCACGTGCTGGGCCGGGTCGCGAGCGTGGTTGGAATCGTCGCGTTTCTCTACATGTTCAGCAGACTGTTCGCGACTCATGACATTGCCGCCTTGCTCGGCGTGCGTCACTTCTCGCTCAACCGGTTTCTCCTGGCCATGTCATTGTCGGCATCGTGGCAGATCGCCTACGGACCCTACGTAGCAGACTATTCCCGCTATCTGCCCAGCAACACCTCCACAATGGGAGCCTTCACTGCGGTATGGCTCGGGTCCGTACTGGGGTCACAGGTATCGATGACTTTCGGCGTGTTTGCCGCGGCCCTGGGTGGCAAGCAATTCGAGCACCACGAAGTGCCCTACATCGTGGGACTCGGGTCATCGGGCATGGTGGCTACCGTGCTCTTCTTCTGCATCGCTTTTGGCAAGGTCACCGCTACGACCTTGAATTCCTATGGCAGCTTCATGTCCATGGCCACGATCGTGAGCGGCTTCCGCCGGGGCGTACGCATTCCGATCCGGCACCGCTTCTACTACATCGTCGCAATGGCAGGCCTGGCGGTCCTGCTGGCGCTGCTCGGCAGGCATTCCTTCCTGAAGAGCTTCGAAGCCTTCATCCTGTTCCTGCTTGCGGTGTTCACGCCCTGGAGCGCGATCAACCTGGTGGACTACTACTTCGTTACCCGATCACGCTATGACGTTGCGGCGCTATCCGATCCGGACGGCCGTTACGGTCGATGGAATGCGATGGGAATTACGGTCTATCTGGTCGGCATCCTGGTTCAGATGCCATTCCTGTCGAGCACTTTCTACACCGGTCCGCTGGTAGACCGGCTCGGTGGCGCCGACATCTCCTGGATTGTCGGCCTCATCGTTCCGGCCGCTCTCTACTACGCCTTCGCGCGCAACCACGCCCGAGCCTGCGGGACGCAGGCGAATGTCTAACTTTCACTCGGAGCCCAGGCACGGGCTTTCTCACGGGCGGCAGACCCTAACATCGCCACCGCGGTGTAGGCCACGACCACCACCACCAGCCAGCGAAGCCACACGAGGGGCAGCGACTTGACGATATACGCGGCGATCAATACACCGGGGATCCCCCCGATCGACAGTCCGATCGACGCCCGCAGGTTGTACCGCCCCGCCTTCATGAACCGGACACCCGCCACCGGCATGAGCAAGGCGCATGATCCCATCATGATCGGGAATGCTGCCAGGGGACTCATCCCGAGCAAGCTCACCAGAATCAGACACGGCGCATACAAACCAACCCCGAGTGTCATCAGCGCGCCGAGGACGCAATTGACGCAGATGGCAAACACGAGCGTTCCGCCGCTCAGACCGAGCGCTTCGCCACCGCCGGGCATCCAGTGCAGGTTCGCGGCCAGAAACAGGATGGCCGCGACTAACAGAGCAACGCCCATTCCAAGCTGCACGGCACGCCGCGGCAGCCGCGACACGATCCCCGCACCGAACCAGGCGCCAACGACTGAGGCGACGAGCATTCCGAGCAGCGTGGTGAAGTCGACCGAGACGGCGGCGATGAAGATCAGCCCTTCGGCCACCACCGGCAGCGTGTGGCCCGCATTCAAGGTGCCGGGGATCTCCTCATCCGGCATGCGCCTGAGCAGCTTGAAAGCCGCGGTGGTGGAGGCAAAATTGCCGATGCCGAGCGCGTCGAAAAAGTTGGTGACGAACCCGATCATGACGTCCCAGGGCGAGAGGATCGGCCCTGGCGCTCGAGTGCTCGGGCGGCGCCGTTTCTCAATGGCCAGCCACTGCCACAGAAACCACACCGCCATCAGCACTAGTACAATAAGGAGCGCCCGGATCCCCAACGCCATAAACGGAACTCTCGCGGCGACGGAAGAGGGCAAGTGTACCCCATCGTCGCCGGGCCGCCGCCGCTCGAGCGCAAACGGCGGCGGCCCGGTCCGTCGGCTGACGGACCGAAGTTGTTATAGAACCTGCTTGGCCGCTACGTTCGACATCCGGCTCTCGGAGCCATCGCTCGTGTAAGCGGTGACTCCGAAGTACCAGGTACCGCTCGAGAGGTTGGAGACCACGTAGCTCGCAAGTCCGGCGTTGGCCACCTGGACGCTCTGGTTGAGCGTCGTGCTCGTCGTGCCGTAGTAGATCTTGTAGCCGGCAAGATTGGCGATGACCGAGCCGTCGGTATTGGAGGTGGGGGGAGTCCAGTCTACTGTCGCCGCGCCGCTCGATATCTGCGTGACGATAATCGAGAAGGGGGCCAGAGACGCCGTCGCCGTCCCATCACTGACGGAGATCACGATGTTGGAGTAGGTGCCCGCTGCCGAAGCCATGGGGGTTCCGGAAAGCTGACCGGTCGTGGTGTTGAACGTTGCCCAGCTCGGCAGGTTCTGGATGCTGAAGGTCAGCGGATTGTTGTCCACATCCGCGGCGGTGGGGGTGAAACTATACGCGTTGCCCGCCGTGCCGGTTGTCGAGGGGGTGCCCGAGATGGTTGGCGGAGTGTTCGTTACACCCGTCACGGTGATGGAGAAGGGCGCCAGCGAAGCGTGGGTGTAACCGTTCGATACGGTGATGACGATATTCGAGTAGCTGCCTATGTTGGCAGTAGCGGGAATTCCCAGCAGCTGCCCCGTGGCCGTGCTGAATGACGCCCAGATGGGCTTGCCGGAAATCGAGTAGGTGAGGGTATAGCCGCTCGGCCCGCTCGCCTGGGGAGTAAAGCTGTACGTGGTCCCGACGACGTCGCTGGTCGGGGGTGTACCCGAGATCGTGACCTGGTAGTTGTGACGCCACTTGTAGGCGGCGCTCGCGCTGAGCGCCGCCGCCAGACCGATGATTGCCAGGAAAGTGGCGGCGCCAAAGCGACGTCGGCCCGCCGGAAGTTTGTTATGACTACGCATGCGCTTGCTACCCCGATAGAAAAAAGGTTGTCTGCCAGGGCGGCAAAAGCGCGAAACGAATCCATGACGACCGGGTCGTCGCTCGAATCGATGACGGCAGACCCGCTTCCGTACAGTCTTGCCGGCAACCCCGCTATCTCGATCGCCTTGGCTTTTGGCGCCCGAGACCGGAGGCTTTGCGTCCCCGTCTTACGACGGGTTTGCCCTTGAGTCGGTATCCAGTAGAACCCCTGGCCGAACGTCTTGCAAACTGTCTGGTCGCGCAGACGTATGTAATCGGCGACGCTGTGAACCACGTTTCACGCCGGGGCTGTATCTCTTGACAGGCACGTACGGCGAAATGCGCCGCAGCAATTCATGCTGCACGCGCAATAACAAACATCGGTGTTTGAAGTTGGTCAGCGCCCCGCCTTCGACCTCTGGCGCTTGCCGCGCGCCACCTCCGTCGCCAGCGCTTCCAGCTTCGGCGCCCAGAAGCTCCTGAAGCGATCGAGCCAGAGGTCCACGTCTCTCATCGGCTCGGCATTGACCGCGTAGATCCGGCGTGCGCCGGCGATGCGCACCGTCGCAAAACCGCTGTCACGCAACACCTTCAAATGTTGAGAGACAGCCGACTGCGTCAGACCGAACTCTGTCTGAACGACCGTCGTCATGTCTCCGGAGGAGCGCTCAGTCTCGGCGAGCAATTCCAGGAGCCGCCTGCGGACCGGATCCGCAAGCACCTCGAAGGCGTGCATCAGCCACCCGTGTAGAACGCGGCAGTCTGCTCCGCCATGCGCCGGGCGACCTCGGCATTCTCGCCTCCAGCGATGTGAGCATCCGCCCAGGCTCGGGCGCTTCCGCGCATGAAGCCCTTGCCTTCATCGGACATCATCCAGGCGTGAGCCGCCTCGTGATCCACCGCTATGCCGCCACTCTCCAGGTGCTTTCCCAACCCAACCAGCGCCAGGTCCCAACCGACACCCACGGCTCCCGGCCCAAACCGCTTCCAGTGCTCATCGACATCCGAGGCGTGCACGATGTGCTCCAGGGTGAGCTGTGTCCGCTTGCCCTCAGCGTCCAACCGCACGGTGACCCAACTCATTCCTCCGCCGAATTCCCAGGTAAGATCCAGAGCGCGCGGCGGCTCACAGCGCGTGATGGTTCCGCCCGCATTGCCTTTCAGCTGGTAACGGCCTCCCAGCCTCAGATCGCCCTCGATAGGAAGAAACCAGCGCGGGATGCGCTCACGGCTCGTCAATGCATCCCACAGATCCGCGCAATCCGTGTCGTAAGTACGAACGGCCACGACCACCCGGGCCGGCTTACCTTCGTGCTCCCGATTTTCGAATCGCCGGAACTCGGCCCCCAGAGCGTTTGCAAACATGACGGGCTCCTCTCGAAGACAGGAGCCGCAGGATATCAGTCAGTTCTTATATTAGGCAAATCTAATATAGCGGGGGTGTCATGGCGCGTATATGGCCGGGGTGTCGTGGCGCGTGTATGGCCGGCGGTCGTGGCGCGCGTGACGACCACTTTGTATTTGGCCTCCAAGCGGCCAAACTAAGCGCCAATGAATACACATTCCGACACCATGAAATCCGCCACCGAGCTCCTGCGACTCCTGCGAGAGCGCAAGCTGGGCGCTCTCGAGCTGCTCGATCTGCAGCTCGCCCGCATCGATCGCCTGAATCCGGCGCTAAACGCAGTCGTCGCGCTGGGCGCTGAGACCGCTCGGCAAAGCGCCCGCGCGGCGGACAACGCACCCGCCGACAAGCGCGGCCCGCTCCACGGCTTACCGATCACCATCAAGGACGCTTTCGAAGTGATCGGAATGCCTGCCACTTGCGGCTTCCCGCACCTGGCGAATCATGTGCCGCAACGTGACGCCGACGCTGTCGCGCGCCTGCGAGCCGCCGGAGCAGTGCCATTCGGCAAAACGAATGTGCCACTCGCCGCCGCCGACCACCAAAGCTACAACCCCGTCTACGGGACAACCAACAACCCCTGGGATGCGAAACGTACGCCGGGCGGCTCCTCCGGCGGCGCAGCCGCTTCGGTGGCTGCGGGGTTCTCGCCCCTCGAGTTGGGAAGCGACATTGGCGGCTCCATCCGCTGCCCAGCGCATTTCTGCGGAGTGTACGGCCACAAATCCAGTTACAACCTCGTGCCGATCCGGGGCCACATTCCGCCAATGCCTGGCGCCCTGTCGATGCCCGCGTTAGGCGTCGCAGGCCCGATTGCCCGTAGCGCCGCCGACCTCGAATTGGCTCTCGATATTCTTGCGGCTCCCTCGAGGGACGAGCTCACCGCCTGGTCCGTCCGCATCCCACCGAGCCGCCACGAGCGGCTGGCCGATTTCCGCGTAGCCCTTTGGGCGGATCAGAAGGCCTATAGCGTGGATCGCCGCTGCATCGAAGCGATGCATGCGTACGCAGACGATCTGCGCAAAGCGGGAGCGCGTATCGATGAGCACGCGCGACCCGAAATCGACGTTGCAACGAGCGACGATCTCTACGTCACGATGTTGTTCAACACTGTGTCAAACGGCATGCCGGAGGAGATCCTCGCCCAGACAGAGCGTGTCGCGCGGCAGCTGGATGCAGGGCCTCGCAGTTATCCAACTCGTATCGCAAAGGCCGTCCGCCTGACTCACCACGAGTTTCTGGCTCTGGAGGAACAACAGCAACAGCTCCGCCGCGCCTGGGCACGGTTCTTCGAAAGTTATGACGTCATCCTGTGCCCGATCATGCCGACTGTTGCCTTTCCACACGATCAGTCCGGCGCCGGCCCGGGTCATATCGCCCAGTATTCCAGGACCACCACGGTGGATGGCAAATCCGTGCCTTACCTGAATGGTCTGCAATGGCCGGGACTGGTGACCGTCGCGCATCTGCCGGCGACGGCAATCCCTACCGGCCGGCGGATCGATGGCATGCCTATGGGCCTGCAAGCTGTCGGCCCTTACCTGGAGGACCGCACTCCCATACGGTTCGCGCAACTCGCCGAGCAAGCCGTCGGCGGATTCACGCCGCCCCCGCTCGACTAATGTTTCCTGCCCATGATGTCATCGGCGATCCATCGGGCCTCGATTCCGATGTCGCGTAGCATCCCGGTGGGCGAGATGCGAAACCCACAGAAGTAGAGCCCGTCCTGGCCCGCGGTCGCGCCGGTCGCGGCGGGCGCCGGTTGCAGGAACTTTTCGACACCGGGCCGAAAGCCGGTTGCCAGCACCATGGCATCGAAATGCCGCCTCGAGCCATCCTCGAAGGTGACCTCACCTGCCTCTCCGAGGCAGCGAACACCCCCGAGCACCGCGATGCGGCCCTCCCGGACAAACCTCAGGGTGCCGATGTCGATGAGGGGCACTTTTGCGGTCGTCTCGATCTGGGTGATGGGACCAACAGGCAGCTTGCGCAAACCCAGGCTCGTGATGTCCCCGACAGTGAGCCTGATGAGAGGCGCGGCCAACACGTCGGCCAGGCGCGCTGGAAGGCGACTCAAGGCGATGGAGACGGCAAGAACGGGCAGACCCAAGATCTCACGCGGAATGACGTTCAGTGCTCCGCGAACGGCGAGCGCCACCCTCGCGCCGTGCTCGCAAAGATCGATCGCGATCTCACCACCACTATTGCCCAGCCCAACAACCAGCACGTCCTCTCCACGAAACGGCTCTCCGTTGCGATACTCGCTGCTGTGGAGAATGCGTCGTCCGAAGAGCTCCCGTCCGGGCCAGTCGGGCAGGTGAGGCACGGCGTTGTAGCCGGTTGCCACAATCACGTGCTTGGAGCGATAGATGGAGGTGCCGCTCGTGGTAACCCACTCCCCATCGCGGTACTGAACGCGCCCGACACGCTGACCCAGGTGCGGAACGATTCCGAAGTGCTCAGCGTATTGCTCCAGGTACGCGATCACCTGGTCCCGGGAGGGGTAACGCGGGGTGCCTTTCGGAAAGTCGAAATAGGGGAGGGCCGAATGTCCCCTGTCAGTATGCAAGTGCAACCGGTCATAGTGCTGACGCCAACTGGCCCCGATGGTGTCGGCCTGCTCCACAATCTGGAACGGTACGCCACAGCGCCTCAAACAGGCCCCCACGGCGAGCCCCGCCGGTCCGGCTCCGATCACGAGTGACTCGCAATGGCGTTCCATAGATGAGGCCTCATGCTACCCCATCGGCCACGCCGGGCTTTAAAGCGTTGCCAACAGCCCCGCCTGGTGTGATTCTTGGCCATGGCTCCAGAGGAATCCACCGCGGCAGAAACGACTGCGCCCGACACGATCGCGCCCGCCGCGACTGCACCGGAAGCGGCCTTGCTGGAACCGGCTCCGCCGGAAACGGCCGGCCTCGTGCGCGGCCTGGGCCCGTTGCAAGCGACGGCAGTGGTCGTCAGCACGATCATCGGTACCGGCATCTTCCTGGTCGCCGCCCCGATGGCCCGGGCCACCGGCTCGGCCTTCCTGGTCCTGACAACCTGGCTGGTCGGCACGATCATCGCCCTCTGCGGGACGCTCTGCTTCGCCGAGCTGGGCGCGGCCTTCCCGCTTGCAGGCGGCCTCTACGTCTATTTGAACCGGGGCCTGGGCCCCGTTTACGGCTTCCTGTTTGGTTGGACGACGTCCGTGATAGCAACCCCCGTCGCCATGGCGACCATCGCAGCCGGGTTCGTAAGATTCACGAGCTACCTGTTTCCTGCGATCAATACCCCGTTGCTCGTTCTCCCGATCGGACACGACGGATTCACACTCACCTGGGCCCAACCGTTTGCCGCCGCCATTGTCCTGGCCGTGACAGCCCTGAACTGCCTGAGTGTCCGTGTCGGCGGCGGTTTCCAACTTCTCCTGGGCTCCATCAAAGTCGGTGCGATAGCTCTCATCATCGTCGCAGGTACCCTGTTTGCCGCCGCGCCATCCGCACCCCAGGTCGCAGGAGCGATGAACGCCACCGGGGCGACCGGAAGCATCACGACTGCCGTCCTGTCGGCTCTCGTACCCGTCATGTGGGCCTACAACGGTTTCCAGAACCTGGGGTTTCTTGGTGGCGAAATACGAGACCCCACCAGGCATTTCGCCAAGGCGCTCATTGTCGGCGTCCTCGTCGTAGGCGCGCTGTATGTTCTCGCGAACGTCACCTATTTTCACGTACTGCCGTTCGAAAGCGTGGCGACCTCGCAGCACGTCGCAACGGATGTCGTCCAGACGATCTTTGGCCCGAAGGGCGCAATCTGGTTGACCGTGGCCATGTGCATTTCGGCTTTGGCGTCCCTGCACGCGGTGACGATGGCGGAGTCACGTGCTCCCTACGCAATGGCGCGCAGGGGCCAGTTCTTCGAGCTCACCGCCCGTGTCCATCCGAAATTCCGCAGCCCGGTCGGCGCTCTGCTCTTTGTCGGCTGCGTGAGCGCGTTGGTAGCGCTGACCGGCACGTTCGAACAGCTCTATTCGCTCTACGTGTTCTCGATGTGGGGGTTCTTCGCGCTCGCAGCCGTCGCGCTCATGCGCCTGCGGGTCAGGGAACCCCACCTCGAGCGACCCTATCGGGCATGGGGCTACCCCTGGACGCCGCTGTTGTTCGGGGTCGCCGCCTTTGCGCTCACCGCGAACCTTTTGATGGAGCAGCCCGTCCGTTCCTCCATCGGACTGTTGGTGACCCTGGCCGGACTTCCGTTCTATCGAGCATGGCGAGCCCGGGAGCACGCATCCTGACTACGATCGGCGTATATCGGCGAGCAACACCTCGAACCCTTCCATCACAAACTTCAAGGAAGTTGGATCAGTCAGGCGCCCGTCCTGGATCCGGGTGTTGACCTGCGGGACCAGAACCTCAGGTACGACGGCGATCTTTGAAAGCGTCCCCGCCAACGTCTGGCGCAACTGCGCGTACGCGCGAGATCCACCGCTCAGTCCGGGCGAGTTGGCGATGATCAGCACGGGCTTGGCTTTGAGCACCGACTGATATGCCGGCCGCGATGCCCAATCGAGCGCATTCTTCAACACGCCCGGTACTCCATAGTTGTACTCGGGGGATACGATCACGAGGCCGTCGCAATCCCCGATCGCCTTCTTCAAAGCGACGACGGGCTCAGGTTTGTGCTCCCCATCGAGATCCGCGTTGTACAGCGGCACATTCGCGAGCGGAAAAACCTCGATGTGAGCCCGCTCACCGACGGCTGCCTGCAAGCCACGTAGCACGGCGCCGGAATACGAATCCCGCCGTAAGCTTCCCACGATACCCAGAATATGCGGCTTGTCAGTCGTCACCCGAAACCCCTGCAACGCTCACTTCAACTCAAACGCGATGGCTGACGATGCGTCGCGGCGCATCGGCCATCAACTTCAGAAAATCCCGGCCGCTGACGTGCACCAGGGATTCGTGGTCGCCTCCCTCGAAGTACGCGTCCGGCATATCGCCGAGGCTCTGGTCGAGCACCACATCGATTCCGTAGGCACAGCCCAGCGGCGGCACCGCACCAGGCTCGCAGTCCTTGAACAGCTCCATGATCTCGCGTTCCGAGGCGAGGCCGAGGTCCCGGTTGAGCTCCTGGCGCACCGCCGTCAGATCGAGCCGATGACTCGCGGGAATGACCGCCATGAGGTAACCATTGTCGTCCCCGAGCATGACGCACTTTGCGAGGCGATCACCCGGCACATGGGCGGCCTGCGCGCTGTGCGAGCTGTCCCGCGTGCGGGAATGGGTAATCGTGTCGTATTCAACACCTTCTCGGGCTAGGTACTGCCGGACAGAAGCTGCGATGGGCATGACGCTCTCCTGGTCGCGAGTGGGGGTCGATGTCGCAGGATATTGGCGCACGCCGCCCCTGGCGGCAATCCCACCCGGCTGAGGCCTCGACTCAAGACCGAGTCAGTGCCCTGCGTGCCAGCCGCGCCGCGAACCAGCAAAATGCCACGATCAGGGCGATTGCCACGAACGGTGCGCTCAGAGCCAGCAATGCGATGAGCAGGGCGCCCACGAGCTCGAGGGTAGAGAGGACAGGGTTCCCCAGTCCCCCTGTCATGACAGTCGACTTCGCCCGCAAGAGCGCCGTCATCGCTTGCGTGACGCCCGCGATACCGCCTCCGGCGATGATTGCCGTTGCCCACTTCACTGCCGGTGGCAAGTTGGTCATCGTGGCCGCCGCTACGAGCGTTCCGGCGATGAGGGCGGCGGGGGTCGTAATGGTGTCGAGGAGATTGTCGATCGCCGGAATGTAGTAGGCCAACACTTCGACGAGCGCCGCCACCGAGAGCATCATCACGGCAGCAAGCGACCCGAGCCAGGCGAAGCTATCGTTCAGTTGCAGGTGGCCGGTGTAGGCTGCGACGCTCGCCACCAGCAAAGGGAGAAACAACCGAAATCCTGTGGCCGCGGCCAGTCCGACGCCGAGCGCGATCGAGACCGCCACATCAATGCTGGACATGCCCCTAGAATAGCCGCTTTGCTCACTCCCGAGCTTCCTATTTCCGCGCCACTACGCTCTCGGCACGCGCTTGCCACCCGCCGCCAAGCGACTTCACCAGCGCCGCATAGTCCTCCAGGGACTCCTG
>Ga0070681_10006827_pt1 | contig 11113 bp, 11 predicted proteins | sample KBSC83BmetaG_FD_65650 | JGI IMG/M metagenome (GOLD analysis project Ga0070681, IMG submission 65650) | Corn rhizosphere microbial communities from Kellogg Biological Station, Michigan, USA - KBS C8-3B metaG | ecosystem: Host-associated > Plants > Roots > Rhizosphere | place: USA: Michigan...
AAATCTCTCAGGGTGTTTCGCGCAAACCGTGGCGCGACGGCATCGCGGATATGAAATCGCCCTGTTGCCGGCTGGTCGGGAAATCTCGCCAAAAGCGTTTCGAAATACAGGCCCCGGGACCGGGCCATGCGTATCGTGAATGAAGTCGAGGCCGAGTGTATGCGCCACTTCGTCAGTGACTGATTGATATAGATGTTGCGGTAGCCCGCGCAGAACATCCGCAAGAAGAGATCGTCGTCCTCGTAACCCGCCAGGCGGTCGTCGAATCCGCCCACCCGATCGAACGCCTCTCGGGCAATAAGCGAACCTCCGGGCAGGATCATCATGTTTTCGCGGAGGCAATTTATCAGCGTGCGTTTGGGATGCTCTCGCGTGTTCAGCGTGTCGAGATATCTGGGGCAGGCCAAACGTCCATCGGCGTCGATCCGATCGACGTTGGAATAGACCCAGCCCAGCGAAGTTTCCTTGTCTTCGAGAAAGGGCTTTTCAAGCTCGGCGAGGTGTTGCGGGTACCAGATGTCGTCCTGGTCCAGCAGGGCGATCAGTTCGGAACTCGTGCTGCGAATGCCGAAGTTGCGAGCCGAGCCCTGACCCGCGTTTTCCTGGTGCAAGATCCTGATGCGGGGGTCTTTTCTTTGCAGTTCTCGGACGATCTGGGCGCCCAAACCGCTGTCGGTCGATCCGTCGTCGACGATAACGATCTCGTCGGACTTCCGGTCTTGATCCAGAATACTCTGGACAGCTTCGGCAATATAGTTTGCGCCATTGTAGAGTGGAACAATTGTCGCGATGGTCTTCACTTGGAGCCTCGACCAACATTCCGTTGGGAAGTATTGTCGTACAATTTTAAGTTGTGCCGCCTGTCCGGCGGGCTCTGAACTGCGGATGAGTGCCAGCGTTCTTTGCTGGAATCGAAGGAAACGGCGCTATGGCTCCAATAATCTACGGCATCAAGAACTGCGACACGATGAAAAAAGCACGCGCCTGGCTCGACAAACAAGGCGTGGCCTATGCCTTCCATGATTACAAAGCCGCGGGCATCGAACGCGTGCGGTTGGAACGCTGGTGCAAGAAAGTCGGCTGGGAGGTTCTGCTTAACCGTGCGGGAACGACGTTCCGCAAGCTGCCGGATCAGGACAAGCAGGGGCTCGACGCCGGCAAGGCCGTCGCGCTGATGCTGGCCCAGCCTTCCATGATCAAACGACCCGTCCTCGAAGCCGAGGGCGGCCGTTTGCTGGTCGGCTTTGCGCCCGATGCTTATCGGGAGACACTGACGGCAAAAGGTTAGGCTCAACCTTGCTGTCTCCGTTTTGACGATAGGGATCGTGGCCGGATTGCAGCTAAAATCACCCCCGATTCGCAAGGCACGATATCAACCATGCTAATCGACTCGTTTACGGTTCTTCTGTTCGGTCTTTGCGCCAAGTTGACCCTTGGCGCGTTGTTTTTTGTATTTTGGCTGAAGAACCGCCGGGCGCTTTGGTTCGCTTGGTGGAGTCTGTCGCTCATTCTTGGCGCTGGCACCGCCATGCTCTTCATGCTGCGGCAAATTGGCGAAAGTTTTCTGACCATCGGTATTGGCAATGCGGCTCTGATCGCGGCGTTCGCGTGCTGTTGGCAGGGGGCGCGCGCATTCAACCTCCGGCCGCCGATATGGAGCCTGCTGCTGGCGCCATTGCTCTGGCTGGCGGTCTGTCTGATTCCGGGGTTCCTCGAGCAGATCGCCTACCGGATCGTTGTATCTTCGATGCTGGTGACGCCGCTGCTGGTGATGTGCGCTGTCGAATTCTGGTTCGGGCGCAGCGAGATGCTGCCGTCGCGGTGGCCGGTCATCGCTGTCTTTGCGTCGTTCGCGCTGGTGTTTGCGATACGCATTCCTCTTGTCGGCGTTTTGCCATTTCCGGTTGGCGCCATGCCCATGCAGCCCGGTTGGCTCGGGGCGTTCAACCTCGTCATGTTTGCCCACACCATTCTGCTGTCGGTGCTGCTTGTCTCGATGTCGAAGGAGCGACTTGAGTTCGATCAGCGCCTTCAGGCGCAAACCGACCCATTGACCGGGGCGCTCAACCGGCGCGCGTTCATGCTGCGTGGCGAACGTTTGCTGCAGCGGCACCAGTACGAGCGGGCGTCGTTATGCCTGCTGTTTCTCGATCTCGATCATTTCAAATCACTCAACGACCGGTTCGGGCACTCCGCCGGAGACGATGTTTTGATAAATTTCGTCAACGTCGTGAACGGCTGCATCCGGCCGACGGACTTTGTGTTTCGGATCGGGGGCGAAGAGTTTTGCTGCCTGCTGCCGAACACCAACACCGAACAGGCCCACCGCGTCGCCGAACGCATTCGACATCAGTTTGAAATTGCCTCTGCCAACGTCGCCGGGGAATCGGTGAAGGCGACGGTCAGTCTCGGCATCGCGTCGACCGACATTTTCGGTTACGATCTCGAAACGCTGATGCGGCGGGCCGATATGGCGGTCTATGCCGCGAAGCGGTTGGGGCGCAACCAGGTGGTTGTGTCGACGCAAAACGAGGCCGGCGTGGCCCGGCCGTCGCATCGGGCGGTCGCTGTCATTTGAAATCACCGGGTGCTCGCGGTTCATGCCCGCCGAGCTTTACGCATAGAGGAATTCGATGGAAATCAGCTTGAAGGGCCGAACCGCGATCGTGACCGGCGGCAGCAAGGGTATCGGGCTGGCTGTGGCGACGCGATTTGCCTTGTCCGGCGCTGACGTTGCCATTGCGGCGCGCAGCCGACAGACGCTCGATGAAGCGGTCGCCGCCATCAAGGGCAAAGCCAAGTCCAATGTGATCGGCATTCAAGGCGATGTGGGCTTGGCGGGCGACATTCAGCGCCTCTACGATGAGACGATGATGGCTTTCGGCAAGGTCGACATCATTGTCAACAATGCCGGCACATCGCGTGCGATGGCGTTCGAGAAGGTCACGGATGAAATCCTGCACGACGATATCGAGCAGAAGCTGTTTGCGGCTGTTCGGCTCATCCGTTTGGTCGCGCCGCAAATGAAGGAGCGGCGCTGGGGCCGTATCATCAACGTGCTCAATATCGGTGCGAAGGCGCCGCGCGCCAACAGCATGCCGACTTCGGTTTCTCGCGCAGCCGGAATGGCGATGACCAAAGCGCTATCGCAGGAATTTGCGCCGTTCAACGTGCTGGTGAACGCGATGCTCGTCGGATTTATCGAGGCCGACCAGCACGTCCAGGCCGCGAAGCGGGCAAACGTGCCGCTCGCCGATTATTACAAGTCGCGCGAGAAGGATATTCCACTTGGTCGGGCCGGCAAGGCGGAGGAGTTTGCGAACCTCGCGTGTTTCCTGGCGTCCGACGCCGGCGGCTACATCACAGGCACTGCGACCAACGTCGACGGCGGCCGCTCGCCCGTTGTCTGATGTCGTGATGTGTTGAGAAAACGATAGAGCCGGACGAGGCGGGCGCAAGGGCCACGCTCCGTCCGGCTCATTGCATTCAGTGCGAAGCGCTTACTGCCAGGGGCAATAGCTGACGCACTGTCCGACGACGTCGCCTTCGATCGTCTGGACGTCTTGCCAGCTCAGTTCGCAGCCGTCCTCAGTCAATCCCTCGCAATAGGGCTGGGGCGCCGACAGGTAAGCATACGGGTAGTAGGACACGGCGCCGACCGTGAGCGCTCCAAGTGTTCCGAGCGCCACGAAGGTTCGCCAGCCGCCGCCATGCCGAACCCGGTAACCGTTGCCCCGCCACACGGAGAAGTTTCTTCCGCGGATCATGGCGCGACCGGCGCCGCCCACGGGCATGTTCCGCATCCGCGCGCCACTCAGAACGCGGGCGCCGGCATTGTTGGAGGAGCCGATGCGTGGCCCCGCGGTGCGCGGAGAAACGTTTCGCTGAACCGCGTTCGGCTGGATCGTCCGGCGCTGCATCACATTGGGTTGGATGTTGCGCTGTTGAACGGTGTTTCGCTGGATCGTGCGTTGTGGTGATCCCATGACCCGCGGCGGGCCCGAACGGGGGCCGGCGTGTCCGCCGCCGCCGCCCATACGCGGCGCAGCTCTCGGCGCGCTGCGCGGTGCGACTTGGGGACCCGGGCCCCCTTTCTTTTTCTGCTGCGCGGAAAAGTCGGTGGCTGAAGCCTGATTGGTTTCAACGCGGGCATGTGCCGTAGGCGCGGAGATCGCTCCCGCAGCCACCGCGGCGGCAGCAAAAAGTGCAATTTTTGTTGTCGTCAGCATGTGGACTCGCTCCCGTTTGTGGCGCTTAAGCCGTTGCGGCCAATGGCCACAGTATCATGCAAGCGCGGGGGCGAATACGCGATGAAAGGCAATAAATCCGTCTCCGCCGCGACGAGCGGCGATTGCTCTTTCACGAACCGGAGTGGGATTTAAGCCGGGATATCGGACCGCTGCGCCGGTCGGGCGTCGGCCGGCGAACAATGGCTTTGGATCAGACCCGTGCGGCAGCTCCATTCGTGCGCGGCGACGAATCCGTAAGCCGCCATGCCCAAAGCGCCGATGATGATGCCCATCACCGCAAGGAACGCTCCGAATGCCTGCCATCGCGACAGCGTCAAGCGCATGCGCTCGGAGGCGTGGACGGGATAGGTCGCCGCTGCGGTATCGGCCATCTCCGCGGTCGTTGCGTCGTGATGCGGAACCGGCCGGGTCATGTCGAGGTCGAGCGGGTCGCGCTCGTTATGACTGCCGTGAGAATGGTGAGGCTGATCGGCACCGTGATCGTCGTGATGAACGGCGCCTGTCTCGGTCGATTGCGGCAACTCCGCGCCTTCAATCGCTTCAGGCGTCCTGTGATCGCCGAGCTCATAGACCGCGCGATCGATGATCTCCATCGCGGTTTGGTCGCGCGCATCGGAAGTGCCGCCGCCATGCTTCGGCTGCGGCGGTTCGTAGTTGACCAGGTGGCCATCCCAATAGAAGCGGCCATCGCCGTCAATGGTCAGGCGATCGAGCTCCGTTGCGGTGAGGGTGCGAATCTTCTTCGGCCACTCAGAGCTTCGCCCGCTCTGGGTCGGCACGATGCCGGATTCGTCCCCACCGACTTCGGGATATGGATCCGTGCTCATTGCACCACTCCCACGCTCACCCGCCCGTTCCGTGCCGCCGTCAGTTAACCTTGATGCCGGCGGCTTTGATGACCGGTGCCCACCGGACGATTTCGTCTTCGATCCGCGATCGGAACTCCTCCGGACTGTTGCCGATCGGTTCCATCAACTGCGCGGCAAGCTTGTCGCGGATCGCCACTGTCGTGATTGCTTCTACCACTTCACGCTGAATTTTCGCAACGATGGCCTCCGGCGTCCGTGCCGGCGCGATCATGCCCATCCAGGCATCGGCTTCGACGTCGATTCCGGCCTCTTTCAGCGTCGGAATGGCCGGCAAATAGGGCGATCGCTTCGCGGTCGAGACCGCCAGAATTTTGGCGGCTCCGGTCGCGATATGGGGCGTCACCGCGATCGCAGGCAGGCAGCCCATTTGCACGTCGCCCCGCATGATTGCGGTCATTGCCGCAGGCGAGGACGGGTAGGGGACGTGCACGATTTGCGTGCCGCTCGCGAGGGCAATGGCCTCCATCGCCAGGTGCGACAGCGAGCCGTTTCCGATCGATCCGAAGTTGTATCGGCCGGGCTCTCGCTTCAGAAGCGCGACAAGTTCGCCGGCGGTGTTAACCTTAACGTCCGAATTCACGACAAGTGCACTCGGTTGGGTCACCAACTGGGTGATGGGCGCGATGTCGGTCCGAGGATCGTAGGGCAGCTTCGAAAACAGCAACGTGTTGATGGCGAGCGGCCCGCCGATGCTGATCCCGATGGTGGCGCCATCGGGATCAGCTTTGGCGACCGCGTCGGTGCCGATGTTGCCGCTCGCGCCTGGCTTATTGTCGATGATGAACGGTTGCCCGAGCTTGGCCTGTAAATGGTCGGCGATCAGACGCGCCACCACATCCGGCGTCGAACCCGCGCCAAACGGCACGATGATTTTCACTGGCTTGGCCGGCCACTCCTGCGCAGCGGCAGGCAAGGCCGAGAGCAGCACGATCAGCAAAGTTGAGACAAGACCCTTCATCACGCCGGTTTCAGCCCTTTCTTACGTTGCTCTCTGAATTGGGGGCCGTCGCGCTTATCCATGTGCGGCGGACGCGAAATCGAAGCTATGCGTTCGAGGTTCTTGCGTGTTGTGATACCATGTCCTACCGCCTGTCGATGTCCACCGCTCGCGAGTAAAATTCATGTCGGTTCAAGAGCAGATCAAGCGTTTCACGGCCCCGGATATCCGGGCCCGCAAGGGCGGCGATCCGATCGTATCCTTGACATCGTATCACGCTCACACGGCGCGATTGGTCGACAAATATTGTGACGTCATTTTGGTGGGTGACTCGCTCGGCATGGTCATGCATGGGCTTGAGACCACCGTGCCGGTGTCGCTTGAAATGATGATCCTGCAGGGTCTGGCTGTCATGCGCGGCTCGAGCCGGGCGCTGGTCGTGGTCGATATGCCGTTCGGCTCCTATGAGGCGTCGAAGGAGCAGGCCTTCATGAATGCGGCGCGGGTGATGAAGGAAACCGGCTGCGGCGCCATCAAGATGGAAGGCGGGCGAAGGCTTGCCGAGACCGTTCGCTTCCTGAGCGAGCGGGGCGTGCCGGTCATGGGGCACGTTGGGCTGACTCCGCAGTCGATCAATACCATCGGTTCGTTCCGCGCTCAGGGCCGCGAGGAAAAGGACTGGGAGCCGATCGAGGATGATGCCCGGTCGGTGTCCGACGCCGGCGCCTTTTCGCTTGTGGTCGAGGCCGTGGCCGAGCCGCTCGCCCGCCGCATCACCGAGCAGGTGCCAATTCCGACCATCGGAATCGGCGCCAGCGCCGCCTGCGACGGTCAGATCCTGGTGTTGGAGGACATGCTGGGTCTGACGCCCCGGGTGCCTCGGTTCGTCAAGCGCTACGGCGATCTTGGACCGGGAATCGAAGCCGCCGTGGCTGGTTACGCGAGCGATGTGCGCACCCGCGCGTTTCCGGGCGGCGAACACACATACGGCATGAAAAAGAAATAGCCGGTCGGGAGGTGCCGCGTCTTGCGGTCATTTCGCCCGGAATCGCAAGGCTTTGCCTTGCCGTTGCCACATCGTTATTTTATCCGCCTGGGTGGCAAAGCGCCATTTCGTGGGGCAATCCAGGGTAGGGAAACCGGTTTTGCGTCGGAACCCACTCTATTCTATGACGTGTCGACCTTTTGGGCGGCTGTCCGGCCATCGTCCAGTTTAGGGTGCACGCCGGGAACGCAAAGCTCGCGACGCCGAGGGGAATGTTGTGTCCGATATCTTCCGCGAAGTTGATGAAGAGGTCCGCCGCGAACAGCTGATCAAGCTGTGGCAGCGCTACGGCACGCTCATGATCGCCGGTTGCGTTCTGGTGGTGATCGCCGTGGCCGGCTGGCGCTTCTACGAATGGCAGCAAAACGAGAAAGCGGCGGAGGCTGGGGCGAAGTTCGAGGCCGCGGTTGCGCTCGCCAACGAAGGCAAGAACAAGGAGGCCGAGGAGGCCTTTGGCCGTCTCACAACGGACGGCACGGCCAATTACCGGATGCTCGCCAAATTCCGCGAAGCCGGCGAACAGGCTCGGCAGGATCCGAAGGCTGCGATTGCCGCCTACGATCAACTGGCCGCCGACAATGCGATCGGGCGCGTGTTTCAGGATCTGGCCGCGGTGCGGGCCGGGACTCTTCTCGTTGACACGGCATCCTACGCCGACATCAAGCAGCGGCTGGAGCCGCTCACTGCGCCCGACCGGGCATTTCGTCACAGCGCTCGCACGCTGCTGGCGCTGGCCGCCTGGCGCGCCAAGGATACCGCCGCCATGCGCCAGTGGACCGATATGGTCCTCGCCGATGGCGATACGCCGTCCGGCGCGCGTGGCCAGGTGCAAATGCTGCTGTCGCTGTCGGATGCCGACAAGAAAAGCTAAAGGACGCCGATGCGCTGTCGCCGGGTTTTTCTGATTGCGTCCCTGTTGGTCGTCGGGGTGACCGTCTCCGGTTGCGAAACCTTCGATCCGACGGAATGGTTCAATCCCAAAAAGCCGTTGCCGGGAGAGCGCCGGGAGGTGTTTCCGGGCGGCGTGCCGGGCGTGCCGGAAGGCGTGCCGCCCGAACTGATGAAGGGTTACCAGCCGCCGGCTGAACCCGCCCCGCAGGTCGTTGAAGCGCCGCCCGAGAAGCCCAAACCCAAGCCAAAAGCGAAGCCCAAGCCAAAACCGCAGCAGGCTGCCGCACCGGTGCAGCGCGCGCCCGCCGCCCAGCGGCAGCAACCCGCGGACGCGTCCGGCGCCAGCGCGCCGGCGGCGCAATCCCAGCCCGCGGCATCGCCCTGGCCGTCGCCACAACAGACAACGACGCAGGCCGCGCCGGCCCAGGCGGCATCGCCATTCCCGGACCCGCCGCGGCCGGGAAGCTTCCAGCGCTGAGTTTATTCTCGTCGTGAGGCTTGTCTTGTCCTGTGAAAGCAGGGCATCCAATGCGCATGAGCATCGGATCATGAGTTTCACCGTCGCCATTGTCGGGCGGCCCAATGTCGGCAAGTCGACGCTGTTCAACCGGCTGGTCGGCCGGAGGATGGCGCTGGTCGATGACCGGCCGGGCGTGACCCGCGACCGGCGCGAGGGACAGGCCCGGCTGGGCGATCTCGATTTCACCATCATCGACACCGCCGGGCTCGAGGACGGCGCCGCCGACAGCCTCTCGGCGCGGATGCTGGCGCAGACCAAGGCGGCGATCGATCAGGCGGACGCCGTGCTGTTCATGCTCGACGCCAAGACCGGCCCGGTGCCGGACGACCGCGCCTTCGCGGATCTGGTCCGGCGCTCCGGCCGGCCCTCCATCGTCGTCGCCAACAAGGCGGAAAGCAAAGCCAGCACCGCGGGCGTGCTCGAAGCCTATGCGCTCGGTCTTGGCGAGCCGGTCGCAATCTCCGCCGAGCATGGCGAAGGGCTGGTCGATCTGTTCGAGGCGCTGCGTGCGGCGCTTCCCAAGCAAACAGCCGAGCCTCCGCACCAGGACACGCCGGAAGACGACCCCGAGACGCCGCGCGCCATTCGCGTCGCCATTGTCGGGCGGCCGAACTCCGGCAAGTCCACCCTGGTGAACCGGCTCTTGGGCGAGGAGCGGATGTTGACCGGCCCGGAAGCCGGTCTCACCCGCGACACCATCGCGGTCGAACTCGAATGGCGCGGCCGCGCGTTTCGTCTGCACGACACGGCGGGATTGCGTCGGCCGCCGCGCGTGCAGGAGAAGCTCGAGAAACTCTCCGTCGCCGACACCATCAACGCCATCCGCTTCGCCGAGGTCGTCGTGGTGCTGATGGATGTCGAGCATCCATTCGAGGAGCAGGACCAGCGCATCGCCGACTTGGTCGAGCGCGAAGGCCGCGCCCTGGTGATCGGCATCAGCAAATGGGACCTGAGCAAACACAGCGCCGGTGGCATCGGCATGCTGCACGAGCAGGCCGATGAGCGGCTGTCGCAAGTGAAGGGTGTTCCGGTGATCGGCGTGTCGGGTCTGACGGGCGATGGGCTCGACCGCCTGATGGAGGCTATCGTCGATATTCACGGCGTCTGGAACAAGCGCGTGCCGACCGCCGAACTGAACCGTTGGCTCGGCGATGTGATTGCCGCGCATCCGCCGCCGGCGGTGTCGGGACGGCGCATCCGTCTCAACTACATCACGCAAGCAAAGGCCAGGCCGCCGAGCTTCGTGCTGTTCTGCAATCGCGCCGAAGCCGTGCCGGCGGCCTATCGCCGCTATCTGGTCAACGCGCTGCGCGAGTCGTTCGACTTGCCGGGCACGCCGATCCGATTGACGCTGCGTGAGAAGGAGAATCCGTTCGCGGGGCGAAAGCGCAAACGGACCTGATCGTTCGGCAAGTTCGCCAACCGCCGATCATGCCGGTGCGCGAAACGACAACAGCTTGCCGGCGCGGAAGTCGTACATTTTTCCCGTCTCGCGGAAGCTCGGCAGGCAGAGCGGTACGATGGCGGCCGCGACCTCCTCCGGTGGCGGCAGCGTCATCGGATCCTCGCCGGGCATCACAGCCGCACGCATGCGCGTGCGCGTCGGCCCCGGACTGAACAGGTTGACGCGCACCGCGCTCGATGCGGTTTCATTGGCATAGGTGCGCACCAGCGTGTCGAGCGCGGCCTTGGTCGTCGAATAGAGTCCGCGATAGGCCCGCGCACTCGTCGCCGAACCGGAGGTGATGAACACCGCGCGTCCGGCATCGGAGCGGCGGAGCAGGCCGTTCATGTGGCGGATGAGATTCCAGTTTGCCGTCACGTTGACCGCCATCACGTCGTCCCACTCCTTCGGCTCGTAATGATCGAGCGGCGAGTTGGAGCCGACCAGCGCGGCGTTTCCGATCAGGATATCGAGTTTGCCGTAGCGTTCGTTCAGCGACCCTGCGAGGTGGCCGATGCCGTCATAGTCGCGCATGTCCACCGGCACCAGCGTGGCCGTGCCGCCGGCACTTTTGATGACATCGTCGAGTTCTTCCAGACCGCCCGTCGTGCGTGCCGTCGCCACCACATGCGCGCCCTCCTGGGCGAGCGCGATGGCCGTGGCGTAGCCGATGCCGCGCGATGCGCCCGTGATCAGCGCGATGCGATGGGCGAGGGGTTTTGTCATGCCGGTCTCTCGGTCGTCACGCCCGCATGCTGCCGGCGTCCTGGTTGCTCGCGTCGTTGTAAAGCGGTGAGCGGTGGGAACAAGCCCGGCGCAACCGAACCGGCCACGCCTTGCGACGGGCGTGCATACCTGGATCGTATAGGAATAAAGTCAAGACGAGGCTCATCCGCCTCAGCATTGAGCCCGGCCGATGAGCCGCACACCCAGGCCGGCGAGATTGGGCTGCGCGATCTTGTCCGAAGCGGCGCTGCTTGGCCTCAGCGGTGCACGGTCCGGCAGAGCAGCGAATACAACACCACCAGGATCACGCCGCCGATGATCACCGGCTGGGTGACGATCAGCTTGGTGATCAGCGGCATCTGGTTGAGCACCTCGGGCGGCAGGAACATGCCGCCGAGCGCCACCAGCATGGCCAGCCCCGAGACGATGAA
>Ga0070681_10006831_pt1 | contig 11111 bp, 9 predicted proteins | sample KBSC83BmetaG_FD_65650 | JGI IMG/M metagenome (GOLD analysis project Ga0070681, IMG submission 65650) | Corn rhizosphere microbial communities from Kellogg Biological Station, Michigan, USA - KBS C8-3B metaG | ecosystem: Host-associated > Plants > Roots > Rhizosphere | place: USA: Michigan...
AGCAACAACACCTCCGGTGGTTATGAAATCAGCAGCAGAGGGACGGATCCCTCCCGCACCTTTCGTGCCTTTCAGTGAGCTGATAGCAGTAGCAACCACACCCGAGCCAGCAGTGATTCCAAGCAGCTCAGGAAAATTGCCAGGAACGGGTGGCCAGTCGAACGTCCACTGGACGAGCGTTCGACAGAGCGCCAGATACACGTATGCGAAGACAAAGATACCGGTCCAGACCAGTACCTGGAACTTCGACAAGCTGTAGGTACCGGTTTCGGGATCGAGCAAAAGCACGGAAATGGGTGTGAGTCCTGATCCTGTGGGCTGCGTTCGGGCCGCGCGTTTCGACAATAGGTAGGTCACCAAAGCAATAACCGCCAATATCGAAATTGCAAAGAGGCGAATTGTGTTTATCGATCGTGGCACGGTCGTTACAGTTACGACATTCGACCAGGGCCCGTTTCCGGCACTAACATGAAGCCCGATGGGACCGTTCTTCAATGCATTGCTCAGGCCTGCGATGCGGATGCGGTGGCCATTCATACCAGTCACCTCGAGAACGCACACCTTCGTGTACGTCGGGCCGATGCAATCGTTATCGGTGCCAAACTGGGGTGCCGATTGCCCCACAAACTCGATGTGATTGTCCCGGGACAATTCGGCGAAGTTTGATCCCACGAGTTCTATCGTGTCCGTCGAATCAGGGTAGCGAACAGCCGGAAATATTTCGTCGATGTGGACTGGAGCCACGTCGGTCGGCAAGATTCGCAACTCTCCCGGTACCTGCTCTTCTCGCCCATCGGCCAGTAGTTTGACGATGTATCGGCCTGCCGACAGCGACGAATCGACCGTAAACGTACCTGTCAGATTCGCCTGATCGATGACTAACGGCAGACTAACATTGTTTGTTGCGTCCCGGCTGATCGTCACTTTGGCATCACCCGTTGGCACGGTCTTCAGGTGCAGCACAACATGTTCACCACGCCGTACATCGTTCATCTGGGGCAATGGGGGCAGTATTTGAGCACACACGCTCAATGCCGACGGAATAATCGCGAGCGCAAGGATCGCGAATCGCCTCTTCCTGAGACGTGCACACTTCGCTACGGAATGAGAGCCCGACACGACCATTTACGGACCGCCGTCTACTCTCCCAGACGAACTCAAAAGGAGCAGTGCTAACCGGTAGAGCGCGAATCTTAATTCTGCCCTGCCAAAGGGTCGCAGAATTATTTTTTTGTTACGAAAACGGAACAAAACGTTGCGAATGGAAGCGATCGCGGATGCGTGGTTAGCAAGTGCGTTACACCAAGTGGCCCCAACACATACTTATATGTACCAGCAGCCAGCACAAATAGATTGTGCGGGATGGCGGACTCAGAGTATATTTCTCGCTATTCACACAGGGCACGCGAGATGCCATCCCATCAACGAAGTCTCGAGCTGGGTCATCTCCGGTGGATGTTCGACCAACGCTGATGCACACACAGGGATCTGTAGCGTTGGCACGATACGCTTGCGGCACCTTCTTGCCCTGTTGTGCTCCGCCCACGTTTTCTGTGAATCAGACTCCAACGGCCGTGTCGATGCGATTGAGGGCAGCTCTAAAAATCGTCATAAATGCCGCGATGCTCGAAGATTTGAGGTCGGTGCAATCCGTGATGCTGCATATTGAGCAGCACCGAGCCTGCATTCGGTAAGGAGCACAAGTATGCCCAGCGGTCTGGGTTCGGGCAAGAAAAGACTGATGTCAGCTCGCGTTCTGACACCTCTGATCGCTGTTGTGACTCTGGTTGCGATTTTTCTTGGATACTACTTTGTAGGAATCGAACAGCAGGAGAGCTTCGTCAACGACCAAGCGTTCCGAACCTTAGGAGCGGTCGGGCTCAAATTCGCGGACCTGGTGAATACGTATGCCGTTGTCTTTGACGGCGCAACGAGAAAGTATGCCGTAGGAGGCTCAAGCAGTCGAGGCACTAGTGAAGAGCGGAGTAAACAGGCTCCAAAAATCCTCGAGTTTTTAGCAGCGGAAGGTTCAAAACTCGTTGATGTCGAAAGTTGTACTTCGTCGGCCGGTACTGGTCCTTCCAGAACAGGTCAGGTGACTGCAGATGCCGTACCACGATCCAATGGATACAGCATCGAACTGGCTTCGGATGGTTGGTGCGCTCACATGTCGATTGGTGAGGCACTAGTACCGCTCATGACCGACGTGTCGGCCCGAACGTTTGACGATATTATCCTGGCGGACACATCGGGTACAGTGCTCTATCAAACTCGACGTTCTGGAATTCTTGCCGATAACATTCCGTTCCTGCGAGCGCCTGAGGAAAAGCCAGCTGTTGCAGCTTCGAGCACTACTTCTCAATCAAAAGCGCCCTCGTCCCAGATACAACCCGACAAAACGAAAGAAGCTCAGGGAGATGTCATAATCGCGAGCACATTCAGACTTGTGACATTAGGAGGTGCCAATTATCGCATCTACTTGGCACCGGTGCGATTACCTGTGCCCCGCCCATCCACTTCCGGGTACCGCTCCGGCTCACATCTCATGCTCTGCGGTCTCATGCTTGATAAGCACTTTACCGCAAGAAGCCGATCGGTCCCGCTAACGTTGCTGACGGCAATTGGTTTGGCTGTTCTTCTTGTAATTGTGGGATCGTGGCCTGTGCTCAAGTTTTCCACTATGCATCGGACGGAACCGATCACGCGCTGGGCGGGCCTGGTCTATTCCGTTTCGACAGCCGTTACCCTCATGTTGGTGACGTTGCTAGTCATTCATCTCTATTACGGCTTTTCGGACCCGAAAACTGATAACAACATGGAGGACCTTGCGAAAGCTATAGACCGAAATCTAGGTCACGAGATTCGGCAAGCATTATTGGTGATGCAATCGGTTGAAGCCAGCCGCCATCTGAAACTGGCGCCAGTCCTGAAGCATTTGCCACAAGATTTGTGTACGGACGCTGCAGACAAGCACGAACCACAGCAACTGACCGAGTTGCTAAGTAAATTGGGCATGGAGGTTTCCGATTATCCTTACTTCCGTCGCATTTACGTATTTGATGCGCAAGGCTTCGAGCACATTAGTTGGACGGTAGATGCGCAACCACCGCCGCCTCTGAGGGTGTGCGATCGCCCATACTTCAAGGGCGTCCAGCGCAATGACCTCTGGTATCTCACGGAACAGGGTCTTTCTGGCGTACGTTTTAGGGTGGATCCAATCTACTCAAAATCCACAGGCGAATATCTGGCCGCCATCGCTCGGCCTTACACGATAAGAGAACCCAATGGGGAACAGACACAATTCGGGGACGGTGTAATGGCGATGAATACGCCCCTCATTTCTCTAATAGATCCGGTCCTCCCGCCCGATTATGGGTTTGCAGTGATCGATCCTGACGGGAAAGTACTTTTTCATTCGGATGCTACCAAGAATGGGCGAGAAAATCTCTTCGATGAACTAGTGGACAGTCGCGCCGCTCGCGCGGCCATTCTCTCCAGACGACCAGCCTGGTTGAGAGAGCGCTACCTTGGTGAAGATTACGGCTTCTACGTGACGTGGTTTAAGAGCATCCAAGGTTGCCCCTGGTCATTGATTGTGTTTTCTAATCGCACGGTGCTGGGAGATAAGGCTTTGCAGCGCACAGCGCTGACTGCTTTACTGTGCGCCATATATTTCATTTTTCTGGGAGTGACGGTTGTTTCAATACATTTTTTCTTGCCATTGTTCTTACCATGCCGACGCCTCGCATGGCCTGTCGAGCGCAATAAGGCCGCCTACACCCAACTTGCTTTAGTTCTTGGAGTGGTTGCCCTTTTGTCGTACATGCTTATCTTCGCAGCGAGCCCAAAATGCCTAGTGTGGTTGACGTTGCTCCTCCCGCTCTCCGCTCTTACATTTTCGACTCTCAAGATAAAAGAATTGACAACGGCGATCACCTGGTCAGCACTTCTCTGTGCTAGCGCCGCTGTGTTAGGCCTGATCGCCACACGATTCATCGAAAGAGGCAGTTGGAAGGAGTCACCCTATTTACCTCTGTCTTTGATCTTTATTGCTTATTTGACACTCGGAGATCAGAACTTAAAGAAGCATTCAGGAATCTGGAATTGGGTTCCTCTGCCGACGGCATATACATTTGCTAGTCTCGCTCTCCTTCTAACTGTAGCTGGTGTCCCATGTATCGCCGCCTTTAGGCTTTCATACGACTATTACGAACGTCTGGCAACTCGACGTCAGCAATTGCTTACTCTCGCAACCTTAAGTCGCAGAGAACGTCGAGTCGTCGATCGCTACCTTCCAGTAACAATATCTGGCGAAGGCAGGCCATTGTCTAATGATGTCGGGAAATGGCTTTTTTTGCGGCGGAGGCTGCAGGAACAAAACCTCGACCGGTACGACCAAGCATTCCGTAGCCAGTCGGCGGGACAAATTAACCTTAGTCATAATCCATCGCAATGGCCAGGATTTATGGCGTACGTAACCACTCATTGGATTCCCGATCGCGCAGACTCCCTCATGCCACTCATCGCATACGATTGCGCTGCAGGTTCCAAATGGATTTGGAATGAAGCCGCAGCAAACCGAATTCATGTTCAGCCCAGCCCTGTAACAGAAGAAGTCTCGCCCATCCAGGATTCATGCAGCTGTCAGCAGAGCCTTGACACGTGCTCACAACAAGACACAGGCCCTGGAATTGATGCGCCTGGCAAAGAAAAGAAAACAAAGAGCGATGCATATCAACTTCAGAGTTATTCGAGCTCAGACGATTTTGCCATGGCGAATGGATCGCCTGAAACATCCGCACTGAGCAAGCTCGCGAGGAAGGATCCCACTTTCTTAGTTCAAGATCTTACTTACGATATTGATGTTCTTCGACCTTGGGATTTTCTTCGCTTGACTGCCTTAGTTCTGATCGTGCTTCTCTTTAGCATGTTTTTCTCGGTTCGGTCGGCGCTCGCAAGTATGTTCCTCCTAAAGCGCCAAGCCAAGTTCAATCCGTGGGGCAACGAGTCGCCGAATGAGCGGCATCGCGATCAATGGCCGTCTATTACCCTCGAGGCTTCTGTCGCCGAACCCAAGAATCGGATACTGGTTGGGCTGCCAAGATGCGACCAGACAAAACCTTCGCTCAAAAAGTCAGAAAATCTCTTGGTCATAGACATGACGACTGCTCCACACTCAGTTGATATTCCTCCCGACACGCGAATCGCGGTGCTCGACCACTTTGAGCACGCGATGGGACAGGAGTCAGCGATGCAGGGTAAATTAACAGTTCTCGAACGACTGCTGCATGCCCCCTTGACGGTGCTGGTCATCACGACAATCGATCCGACCTTTTACTTGAAAGATGCGGCACTGGAAGTAAATCCACCGCCAGAATCCGATGTTGCCGATCGCAACCAGGAGCGCTGGAGGAACGTGCTCGGGCAGTTTGAAACAGCCCGACTCGTGTCGGGTTCGGAGCAGGATCACCCGGAGGCCACCTATTCGCGGCTGTGGGCAAGTTGTACATTTTCAGAGAAGGTGGCCCTCTACGGGTTGGCGCGGGAAGGCTGGCCGAATCACAAGAATGATGCCGCGTTACACCATCTTTGGAATCGAGGTGTGATTGCCGCTGATCCCGTCCCCCACATTGTGGACCCCAAGTTCAAAGAATTCATTTCCGGAACGGTCACTGAACCTGAGCGGCGGGCTTGGATGAAGCATGATACGGGTGGAGTTTGGGAAGGTGTGCGAACTGCCCTTATCGTGGTTTTTCTCGCTTGCCTCGCCGCATTGCTGTTCTTCAGCCAGAAAGACATTCTCGGCCTCGTGACCGGAGCCATAGGGGCGCTGACCGGAGCAGCCAAAATCATTGCAGATGTGCGAGGGGTGCGGACAGGTGGACCGAAGGGCGGGGTACAAGCAGTATGAAAACGGAATTTGCTCGAGCGGCTCTGCAGCGAACACGGCAACTCGCTATTCCGGGCTGCGCCTGTATCGTCTTAGCCGGCCTCTTGTTTGTACTTATAACATCCGGCGATGAAATACCGCAGCTCACCATAGCTGTGAAACAAGGCGTCGAAAGTGTAGCCCTCAAGGAGCTGGCGCAAAGCTTCAGTCGTGAGACGCACATACGGGTACAGGTGCTTGAATTGCCTTACGACCAACTCTACTTGGAGGAGCAGCGTCAGCTGAAGCAGAGACCTCAGAGAGTTCGGGATTCTACGCCGCCGTTCGATGTCATTATGATCGACGACCCGTGGCTGTACGCGTTGGTATCCGACCCGAGCGGCACGGACGGTCGACGACTCACTCCTTTGAAAAAGTATTTGGAAGCCGATGGTAGCGATTTTTTTTCGAGTGTGTTGCGCGTGGCTTCTTTCTGCCCAAAGCATGATGATTGCCGCGACTACTATGCAGTTCCTATTGTGGCCAACTCACAGCTGTTTGCTTATCGCGCTGCCGACTTTCAGCACGAATCGGTGCCCACAACATGGCAGGCTGTAGCCAAAGCCGCAGCAAGAATTGAGAAGAAGGACCACATTGGCTATGTCACAAGGATCGGTCCCGGCAACTCCATTGTTACCGATTTCATGCCGATTCTCTGGGCTTATGATCCTGACAGCTTACCTTTTTTTGCCGAAAGCAAGCAGCCGCTCGTTCAGCCACGCGCTGCAATCGAAATGCTGGATCAGTTGGTAGCCACGCGGAAAAATCTTGGCAGCGCTAGCTTCGATGACTTTGATGTTTCTGCATACCTCGAGGAGGAAAGGGCTTCGATGGGCATCGTGTGGTCGGCCTGGGCGATGATGCTCGTGGATATAGATGAGAAAATGCGGCAAGCGCAACTCACTGCCTTAGTCCTCGACGCCCCCAAAGCTGAGAAGCTGGTATTCACAAGTATTCCTCAGGGATCAAATAGCGAATCTCAAGCGGAATTGGGCACGTGGCTGCTTGCGATCCCCATCAATTCGGAACAGCAGAGCTCGGCGTTGGAGTTCATCCAATATGTGGCTGATTTGGGCGAGTATTCCAATCCCAATCATCCGCACAGCCTCTTGGCTGCCAGACGAGGAACTCCACCGCCACGCCAAAGCGTCCTGAGCGAATTGGAACGAGACACGAAGTTCCGCGACCGACACCCATCATTAATTCCCGCGATCCGATGGTCTCTCGAATGGTCTCCGGAACCGAAAGGCGTGAATCACTCTCGTGCACGACCGCGCAGCGCATGCTGGAAAGAAATTGAGTCGCAGCTTGGAGGTTACCTTGAGAAGTCCATTGACCAAGAGATTGTGGCAAAGGACATACAATCCAAGGCAAACGCAAATCTGTCGCTATTATTCGATGATCAGACCTGCCGGGAATTTCTTCACTCGCAGAATGCTTACTTACCACGCACCGGTCTTGGGCTGGTCACCGGGCGGGCTGCTAGCGATGTGCATTAACACGCGGAAGCATCTGCCCAATATGACGACGGAGACGAATACGTATTCACTGGGACTGGAGAGCTGATTCCGAAATTCCAGCACAGCGGAGCAGGTTGGCGGGCATAATGCCACTCAAACATCGATTGACCAGTAGAGGTGTCTTATGGAATTAACGCTTCAACGAGAGCCCAGCACCGAGGAGAGTACTCCAGGCAAACTGTTTATAAATGGTGAATTCGAATGCTTCACCCTTGAGGATATGGTTCGTGAACTCCCCGGTGTACGAGTAGCAGCATGGAAGGTCGTTTCCCAAACCGCCATTCCTACGGGAACATATAATGTCACCATCGATATGTCTCAACGCTTCGGAAGAGAGATGCCTCACATCCTTGATGTTGAAGATTTCGATGGTGTTCGAATTCACAGCGGAAACACGTCGGCGGACACGGAAGGGTGTATTCTGATTGGCCAGGCGCGGAACGGCCCGGATGAAGTGATCAATTCGCGGCCCGCCTTCAATGCATTCTTTCCCAAGCTCCAAGCCGCAATCAGCAACGGCGAGCGCGTGACCATTACGATTGAAGCTGCCAGAGCGGCTGAGGTGACCGCCGTCGCGTAGATGGCGCTGAGGGTTGCTCTCGAACCGTTGCGCAGCACCGTCGTGGTCACCAGCCGCGGACATCTCTGCTTGTACAACAAGAAGATCAACCTCAGCACTTCGCTTGCAGGCCAAGCCGTCGAGTGCAGCCTTATCCTACGATCTTGAATCCATTTCACGGTGTGTTATACAATGTAGATACATGAATAATACACTGTATCATCCGTATGAGGAAGGCATGCCATTATGCGATCTCGGGTATTGAAGTGGGGGAACAGTCTGGCAGTCCGTGTTCCGAAACCAATTGCAGATCAGGCCAAACTGAAAGCGGGGGATTCGGTCGAGATCGACGTTGATACGGGAGGTGCAGTCCAACTTCACGCTGTTGGCAAAATTCCCACTCTCGCACAACTAGTAGCTCAAATCACACCACAGAACCGTTACGGCGAGATCTCCACCGGCACGGAACGCGGCAAGGAGGCGGTCGAGTGGTGACATCGTATGTTCCGGATGCAGGAGACATAGTTTTCTTGGACTTTGATCCGCAAGCGGGGCGCGAGCAGGCAACGCGGCGACCGGCGCTTGTGTTAACCGATGAGCGTTATAACCGCGCCAGCGGTCTTGCCGTGGTATGCCCGCTGACCAGCAAGCGCAAGCCTTATCCATTCGCACTACCCATTGTGATTGACCAAATCGAGGGCGCAGTCCTCGTCGATCAATTGAAGAGCCTAGATTGGGGAGCTCGCCACGCAGAATTCCATTCCAAAGCTGCGACTGTATTGGTAACGAAGGTACGACAATACATTGCTGTCCTGCTCTCGATTCGCTAGCGTCGAAGTTATGCGTTTCCAAAAATTAGTTCTCACGCTGTCCCGATTATTCTTCGCGTTACCTGTTGTCGTGTGAAGCCCTGGAGTCGAATTCATCGGCTTAGAGTTCCCGATAAAGCGATCCAAGCAATCCTGCCCCACTCGAATTGTGAATGTACGCTCGGCTACTACGTTCAAGCCGCAGAGTGATGTTGTCATTGCCGCGATGGAGAAGTTCGAAGTGGAAATGGCTGCTCAAAGCCTTCGGGACACCAATGGGACACAAAGTCTTCCCTCGGGCTCGGGTGCAATGCCAAACCTCTGTAAACTAGCCACTTTGGAAGGGATGGAGCCGACGATCGGACTTGAACCGATAACCTGCCGATCACGAATTCGTTGTGGCGAGTGGCTGCCGACTAACCCCATTTCTTTTCAGTGATGCCCGTGCACTCAGACGTGTACGAACGCGTCTCATTCTGCAGAAACGGGACAGCAAATGGGACAGCAATTTCAGTCGCCGTTGTGAACCATAAACCCGTCGTCTGGAGACCTTCTCTAGTGCATGTTCGACAGCTTCATTCCCTCCCTCGATGCTTCTAGATGGCGGAGAAAACCATTCCCGAGCTGCACCTAGCGAGGACTGAACTTTTCAGGTGGAGTGCGATAGGGAGTGGCTGTGGTGCTGAGGCGGGACCTCAGGTATCTAACAGATTTTAAGGCATTTATTCCGAATGGAAGTGGGGGGGAGCACCCTTTTGGGGGTCGGTCGGGGAATTTTCGATCTTCGGGAAGCGCACAGAATCGGGGAAGGTAAATTTCCAATTTCCAAATTGGAAATTAAGGCGCTAGAATGAGCAAATGCAGGGACAGGATATCGCGATTCTTCTTAAACTCGCCATCGCGAACGAGCCGGCGCCCAAGTCGAAGAACCTGGCCGAGAGCCTGTCCATCTCTCCTTCGGAAGTATCCAAGGCCATGAAGCGCTGCGCGGAAGCCGGGTTACTCGCGGTTGCCGGAAGGGAAAAACGAGTGAATCGATCCGGCTTGATGGAGTTCCTTTCTCACGGACTTCGGTACGCTTTTCCACCCGCGAGGGGTTCTATGGTGCGCGGCGTTCCAACAGGGGCATCGGCCGATCCGCTCAAGTCGCGTCTTTTGCAAGATAACGAACCGCCCACCGTCTGGCCGTATGCAGAAGGAAAAGCTCGCGGCATCGCCCTCGTTCCCCTCTACAAGGGAGCGCCCAAAGCCGCGTTGCGAGACCCAAGGTTCTACAGCGTTCTGGCCCTATGCGATGCGATCCGTAGCGGAAGAACGCGCGAACGAAACCTCGCAGTCGAACTCTTGGGAAAGGAGATCAATGCGTGATCCGAACCTTCAGATGCTGGAAGATGCAGTCCGCAAACTTGGCACTTTTCTGGACGAAATCGTTTTCGTGGGCGGAGTTACCTTAGGCCTGCTCATCACCGATAAGGCCGCCGCTCCGATCCGCGGGACGACTGATGTCGACGTGATTGCTGAGATCCTCACCTACGCAGACTACATTGCGTTTTCAGAACGACTCCGCCAAGCTCACTTCACAGAAGACATCGGTCTCACTTGTCGCTGGCATAACGGCGCTCTGACGCTCGATGTTCTTGCCCTGAACAAGTCAGTGCTAGGATTTACAAACATCTGGTATGAACCGGCACTCCGACATGCGTTCACCGTCACTTTACCAGGAGGGCAAGCGATCCGTGTCATTACCGCGCCGTTCTTCCTGGCGACAAAGATGGAAGCGTTTCGAGGAAGGGGCCGAATGGACTTCCAAGCCAGCCATGATCTTGAAGACTTTGTTGCTGTCATTGAAGGACGGGTCTCATTGCTCCAAGAGATCGCCGCTTCTCCAGTGGTTCTTCGGGACTATCTAGCCGAAGCAGCAAAGACCCTGCTCGCGGAGTCTCGATTTCTCGATGTGCTTCCTGGATTTGTCTTGGAGGGTGAACGCGTCCCTCTCATCCAAGAACGGCTTGGTTTAATTGCAGCCGGTATTCCTAGTGGCAATTGAAGGAGTTCTGATCGCTGATGCTGCTCCGTACGCCAATAAAGCTGACCGAAGCCCAAATGAGGGCACCACGAGAGTTGTCCGTTCCGAGAACATAGGTTACAGAACGTTCGGGAAACATGAGTTTTAGGGACATGCTGAGCCGCGCGTTCGCCGACTACTCCTTCCGCTCCTTCTCACCTGATGACGGGTCGAGACCAGCGAAAAATCGGATCGCTTGCGAAAGGTAGGTGTTGCACAAAACGTTGCA